>Ga0316630_10000340_pt1 | contig 14060 bp, 16 predicted proteins | sample OWC_May_M1_C1_D6_FD_207658 | JGI IMG/M metagenome (GOLD analysis project Ga0316630, IMG submission 207658) | Wetland soil microbial communities from Old Woman Creek delta, Ohio, United States - OWC_May_M1_C1_D6_A | ecosystem: Environmental > Terrestrial > Soil > Wetlands | place: USA: Ohio...
GATGCCGCTCAGGTGAATCTGCGACTCGTCCCAGCGCACCCGCGCCCGGTGGGTGGTGTAGTTGATCGCCACCGACAGCACCCCCGGCAGCCGCGCCAGGTGCTGTTCGTTGAGCCACACGCAGGCGGCGCACACGATGCCTTCGAGGATCAGCGACGCCTCGCGCACCGATTCGCCTTCGTGCCGCACGAAGCTCTTCTGCACCACCGGGTTGTCGTAGGCCGCCGCCTGGCGCAGGAACGCCGGCACCAATTCGCGCGCGGTCGGCGCGGTCTCGGTGCGGTAGCGGTAGTATTCGCTCAGCCCGCCGGCCACGATCGCCTCGGCCACCGCCTGGCAGCCGCGGCAGCACATGGGGCGCGCTGCACCGTCGATCTCGGCCGTCAGCTCGACCCCGCGCGGCACCGGCTGGCCGCAGTGGAAGCAGGTTTCCGCGCTGGCCGTGGTATCCGACGGAATTGGACGGGAATTCATGGGCTTGGAGCCGCTGTCGGGGGGTTAAACGAGGGACGGCACAGGGGCGCGCGGCTGTGCCATAATTGACCCAGATCAGGGCGGGCGCGCGGGCCATATCTTAGTCGATTTTGGCGCCGAACCCGCAGGCTTCTGCCGGGAACCGAGTGCATGAATCAGCCGGGATCTCCACCCGTTGCCGTCCCGCTCACCGACTTGCCGCAGGGCAAGGTCGCGTGCCAGGACTGCAGCCTGCACCAGCTGTGCCTGCCGGTCGGCATCGACCGCAAGGACCTCGCCGAACTCGATCACATCATCAAGCGCCGCCGGCCCATTCAGCGCGGTGACCACCTGTTCGTGGCCAGCGACAAGTTCCGCTCGATCTACGCGGTGCGCTCCGGTTCGCTCAAGACCTACAACCTGACCGAAGACGGTCGCGAGCAGGTCACCGGATTCTTTCTCCCCGGCGAGATCGTCGGGCTCGACGCCATCGGCGAGGGTGTCCACGCCTGTTCGGCGCGCGCGCTCGAGACCACCAGCGTGTGCGAGATCCCGTTCGAGGATCTCGAGGGGCTGGGCGAGCGCATCCCGGCACTCACCCACCAGCTGCTGCGCATCATGAGCAAGGAGATGCATCATGACCAGGTGCTGTTGATGCTGCTCGGCAAGCGGGCTGCCGAGGAGCGGCTGGCGGCGCTGCTGCTGAATCTCTCCCAGCGTTATGGGCTGCGCGGCTACTCGTCGATCGAATTCAACCTCAGCATGTCGCGCCACGACATCGCCAACTACCTGGGGCTGGCGGTCGAGACCGTCAGCCGGCTGTTCAGCCGCATGCAGGAAGACGGCATGCTGGCGGTGCGCAGCCGGCACGTGCGGCTGACCGATATCGACAAGCTGCGGGCGCTGGCGCGGGTCTAGTAAGGCGCAAAACCGCTGTTTTCAGGCCTTTGGCGTGCGCCGCAGTCCGCGCACCCGGACCGTCCGATTTCTGCCGTGTGCGCCGGAACCGGTCGATGCGTCAGCCATGTGACTTCCGCGACCCGGGATCATCCTCCACATTTCTCTTATATACCCCGGTGTCCGGTTGCAGACGCTAGTGCGTTCAGCAGCCTGTCCTAAAATTGACCTGGAACAGGTTTTTCCGGAAACTCTGTTCAACAAAAAGGCGGTATGAACCGCCGGATAAACATTCACCAGTAGAGAGGAGCGCATTATGGTTTTGAATCACGTCTGGGGCTTGATGGTCCATCCCAAGGATGAGTGGAAGTCGATCAAGGGCGAGCGCTGCACCATCGGCAAGTGCTTTTGCTCGCACGTGTTGATCCTGGCGGCGATCCCGGCGATCGCCGGCTACATCGGCACCACCGAAGTCGGCTGGTCGTTCGGCGCCGGCGAGGTGCACAAGCTCACTCCCGACAGTGCGCTGCAGATCGCCATCCTTACCTATCTGGTCATGCTGGTGGCGGTGTTCTCGCTCGGCAAGGCAATCCACTGGATGGGCCAGACCTACGGTTCGAAGCAGACCCTGCCGCAGTCAATCGCGCTCGCGGCATACGCGGCCACGCCGCTGTGGCTGATCGGGTTCTTCTTCCTGTATCCGGTGCTGTGGTTCAACATGCTCGTGGGGCTGCCGGCGCTGGCCTATACCGTGTACCTGCTCTACTCCGGGGTACCGGTGATGATGGGAGTCACCAAGGAGCGCGGCTTCCTGTTCGCCAGCGCCGTGCTGGCCGTCGGTCTGGTGATGCTGGTCGCCGTACTGGCCGCCACTGCCATCCTGTGGGGCATGGGTGTGGGTCCGGCGCTCACCACCACCTGAATGCAGTACTCCGCCGAAATAGCAGACGTTAATAGTCAGCTATTTCGGCGGGTTTTATTGATCCAAGTCACAGACGTTCCAGTCCTGAATCCTTAACCTTCGCGCGGTCAATCGGGGCCGCGACTCCGAGAGGGGCTGTTTATCCCTAGTCTCGGGGTGTATCGACATATTATAATTTTCTGATTATCAGTCGCGGAACGACTGACCGGATTCGTTTTCAACACCAGCCAACCGGGGAGAGCCCTTATGGCCGCTCAAGAAGCAACCTACAACTATAAGGTGGTTCGGCAGTTCGCGATCATGACCGTCATCTGGGGCATCGTCGGCATGCTCGTGGGTGTGCTCATCGCCGCGCAGCTCGCCTGGCCGGTCCTCAACTTCGATCTGCCGTGGCTGACCTTCAGCCGTCTGCGCCCGCTGCATACCAATGCCGTGATCTTCGCCTTCGGCGGCTCGGCCCTGTTCGCCACCTCCTATTACGTTGTGCAGCGCACCTGCCAGGCGCGGCTGTTCAGCGATACGCTCGCCTCGTTCACCTTCTGGGGCTGGCAGCTGATCATCCTGCTGGCGGCGATTTCGTTCCCGCTCGGCATCACCCAGAGCAAGGAGTACGCCGAGCTCGAGTGGCCGATCGACATCCTGATCGCGGTGGTGTGGGTGTCCTACGGGATCGTGTTCGTCGGCACCCTGATGAAGCGCAAGACTCCGCACATCTACGTCGCCAACTGGTTCTACCTGGCGTTCATCATCACCGTGGCGGTGCTGCACATCGGCAATGCCATGGTGCTGCCGGTCAGCCTGACCAAGTCGTACTCGGTGTATGCCGGCGTCCAGGACGCGATGGTGCAGTGGTGGTACGGGCACAACGCGGTCGGCTTCTTCCTGACCGCCGGCTTCCTCGGCATGATGTACTACTTCGTGCCCAAGCAGGCCGGTCGCCCGGTGTACTCCTACCGCCTGTCGGTGGTGCACTTCTGGGCACTGATCTTCACCTACGTGTGGGCCGGCCCGCATCACCTGCACTACACCGCGCTCCCGGACTGGACCCAGTCGGTCGGCATGGTGATGTCGCTGATCCTGCTGGCGCCGAGCTGGGGCGGCATGATCAACGGCATCATGACCCTGTCGGGCGCCTGGCATAAGCTGCGCACCGATCCGATCCTCAAGTTCCTGATCGTGTCGCTGTCGTTCTACGGCATGTCGACCTTCGAAGGTCCGATGATGTCGATCAAGACCGTGAACGCGCTGTCGCACTACACCGACTGGACCATCGGTCACGTGCACTCCGGCGCGCTCGGCTGGGTGGCGATGATCTCGATCGGTGCCATGTACTTCGTGATCCCGCGCCTGTTCGGCCGCGAGCTGCACAGCGTCAAGCTGGTCGAGACCCACTTCTGGATCGCGACCATCGGCATCGTGCTCTACATCGCCTCGATGTGGATCTCCGGCATCATGCAGGGCCTGATGTGGCGCGCGGTCAACCCGGACGGCACGCTCACCTACTCGTTCGTCGAGTCGGTGGCGGCGATGCACCCGTTCTATATCGTGCGCACGCTCGGCGGCCTGTTCTTCCTCAGCGGCATGTTCATCATGGCCTGGAACCTGTGGAAGACCATCGCCGGCGCCAAGCCGGTCGTGCAGGCCATCCCGGCCAAGGCCCATTGAGAACAAGGGGGAAACATGGCTGGAACTGCTCATGACAAAGTGGAAAAGAACGTCGGCCTGCTGTTTCTGCTGACGTTCCTGGTAATCCTGGTCGGCGCGCTGGTCGAAATCGTGCCGCTGTTCTTCCAGAAGTCGACCACCCAGCCGGTGGCGGGTCTCCAGCCCTATACCGCGCTGCAGCTGGAAGGCCGCGACGTGTACATCCGCGAGGGCTGCTACGTCTGCCACTCGCAGATGATCCGTCCGTTCCGCGCCGAGACCGAGCGCTACGGCCACTACTCGGTGGCCGGCGAGTTCGTCTACGACCGGCCGTTCCAGTGGGGCAGCAAGCGCACCGGCCCGGACCTGCACCGTGTCGGCGGCCGCTACTCGGACGACTGGCACCGCGCGCACCTGATCAACCCGCGCGACGTCGTGCCGGAGTCGATCATGCCGGGCTACCCGTGGCTGGCCAAGGCCAAGGTCGATCCGTCGCTGATCCAGAAGAAGATGACCGTGCTGCGCACGCTCGGCCATCCGTATTCGGACGACGAGATCAAGGCCGCGCCGTCGGAGCTCGAAGGCAAGACCGAGATGGATGCGGTCGTTGCCTACCTGCAGGTCCTCGGCACCGCCGTCAAGACCACGAGGTAAGACAACCATGGACCAGGTCCTGTTTCACTCGATCTGGACGGTGCTGCTGCTCGTCCTGTTCATCGCCATCTGGGCCTGGGCCTGGAGCAAGAAGCGCAAGCACACGTTCGATGCGGCCGCGCGCCTGCCGTTCGCGGACGACGAGCTGAATGAAACTACCCGTCGCGGGGAGAACAACAATGGCTGATTTCACGAGCGGTTTCTGGAACTGGTACATCTTCATCCTGCTGGTGCTGAGCTTCGCGTTCTGCTTCGCGCTCATCATCTGGATGTCACGCGGCAAACGCCCGGCCAAGGTCGAGACCATGGGTCACGTCTGGGACGGCGACCTGGCCGAGTACAACAACCCGCTGCCGATGTGGTGGCTGTACATGTTCTACATCACCCTGGTGTTCGGCATCGTGTACCTGCTGCTGTACCCGGGTTCCGGGGTGTACGGCGGCCTGCTCAAATGGAGTGGCGTTGGCCAGTGGCAGAAAGAGGTCGACCGCGCCGAGGCCAAGTTCGGCCCGCTGTACGACAAGTACCGCGGCCAGGACCTGAAGGCCGTGGCCGCCGATGACGAGGCCAACCGAATGGGGCGGCGGCTGTACATGACCTACTGCACCAGTTGCCACGGCTCCGACGCCGGTGGCGGCCCGGGCTACCCGAACCTGCGCGACGGCGACTGGCTGTACGGCGGCCAGCCGGAGCAGATCAAGACCACCATCGCGGCCGGCCGCCTGGGCGTGATGCCGGCCTGGGGCGCCATGCTTGGCGTCGATGGCGTGCTGAACGTGTCCGAATACGTGCTCAGCCTGTCCGGGCGCAAGGTGAACGCCGATGCGGCGGCTGCCGGCAAGGAGAAGTTCCAGCAGATCTGCGCCGCGTGCCACGGTGCCGACGGCAAGGGCAACCAGGCGCTCGGCGCCCCCAACCTGACCGACAATGTGTGGCTGTACGGTGGCTCGCAGCAGGCGGTCATCAAGACCATCACCGAGGGCCGCAACGGCCGTATGCCGGCGCACGGCGAGTTCCTCGGCGAGGCCAAGGTGCACCTGCTGGCGGCCTACGTGTACAGCCTGTCGAACCAGCCGGAGGCTAAGGCGGCGAAGTGACCGGGAAACGCAATTCGGGGAAGGACGGCGATCCGGGCGATTCCGGTCGCCCGGATAAGGACAAGCTGTACGTCCCGTCGCTGGTCGAGGCGCAGGCGGAGGTGTCCGCCAAGCGTCCGCGGACGGACCGGGATGCACCGAAGACCGAACCCTCCGCCGGATCGCGCCCGCACGGCGGGCAGCGCCTCGCCACCCTCGCCGAGGCCGACGCCACCACCGAGGCGCTGTACGCCCGGCACAAGAAGGTCTACCCGCGCCAGGTGCACGGCTTCTTCGCCGACCTGCGCGTACTCATGGTGGCCCTCACCCTCGGCACCTTCTACGGCCTGCCGTGGCTCAACTGGGGTGCGGACCGCCAGGCCTTCCTCATCGACCTGCCCGGTCGCAAGTTCAACTTCTTCTTCTGGACGTTCTGGCCGCAGGACCTGTTCTACCTGGCGGTCATCCTGATCCTGTCGGCGCTGCTGCTGTTCTTCTTCACCGCGATCTTCGGGCGCGTGTGGTGCGGCTTCACCTGTCCGCAGACGGTGTGGACCGAGGTGTTCCTGTGGATCGAGCGCAAGATCGACGGCGACCGCATGAAGCAGATGAAGCTCGCCAGGCAGCCGTGGAACGGCGAAAAGGTCGCCCGGCGCACGGCCAAGTACGGCGCCTGGGTGCTGTTCTCGCTGTGGACCGGTTTCACCTTCGTCGGTTTCTTCACCCCGATCCGCGAGCTGGCGCAGGCGGCGTTCGCCTTTCAGCTCAGTGCCTGGGAAACCTTCTGGATATTCTTCTACGGCTTCGCCACCTTCGGCAACGCCGGTTTCCTGCGCGAACAGGTCTGTCTCTACATGTGCCCGTATGCCCGCTTCCAGGGCGCGATGTTCGACCCCAACACGCTGATCATCTCCTACGACGAGAAGCGCGGTGAACCGCGCGGCGCGCGCGGGCGGGTGGTCGACCCGAAGAGCCAGAACCTCGGCGACTGCATCGACTGTACCCTCTGTGTGCAGGTGTGTCCGACCGGCATCGACATCCGCAAGGGCCTGCAGTACCAGTGCATCGCCTGCGCCGCCTGTGTGGACGTGTGTGATACGGTGATGGACAAGATGGGCTACCCGCGCGGCCTGATCCGCTATACCACCGAGAACGCCCTCGAGGGCAAGCCGTCGCGCATCCTGCGCCCGCGCGTGCTCGTGTACGGAAGCCTGCTCGCTGCCATCGCCGTGGCGCTGGTGGTCTCGGTGCTGCTGCGCGTGCCGCTCGACGTGGACGTGGTGCGCGACCGCAACAGCCTGTACCGCGAGACCAACGAGGGCTGGATCGAGAACGTGTACACGCTGCGCGTGCTCAACATGGACGACCGCCCGCACCGCTACCGCGTGTCGGCCACCGGCATCGACGGCCTGACCCTTTTGACGGACGTCGAGCGCCTCGCGATCGAGACCGGCCAGGTGCGCGAGATCGCCGTGCGCCTGCAGGCCGATCCGGCCGTGCTCACCGAGCGCAGCACCCGCGTCACCTTCCGGGTCGAGGCCGAAGACAGTCCCGGGCTCATCGCCACCGAGGAAGCGCGTTTCCTCGGCCCCGGCCGGTTGTGAGTTCGCGTTCGCCCATGCACATCCGCCCCTGGTACCGCGAGCCGCTGGTGTGGCTCATCATCGCCTTCCCGCTGACCTCAGTGATCGCCGGCTTTACCACCCTCTACCTGGCCGAGTCCACCAAGGACGGACTGGTGGTCGACGACTACTACCGCAAGGGCAAGGAGATCAACATGCTGCTGGCCCGCGATCAGGCCGCGGCGCGCGCCGGCCTGCGCGGCGAGCTGCAGCTCGACGGCGCCCGGCAGCGCGTGACGCTCGATCTCCAGGCCGATCGCGCCGAGCTGCCCGCGCTGCTGACGCTGCGCTGGCTGCACGCAACCCGCGCCGGTTTCGACCGCAGCCAGGAACTCCACCGCGGCGCCGACGGCCGCTTCCAGGCGGTGTTCCCCGAACTCGTCCCGGGCCACTGGTATGTCCAGCTCGAAGCCCAGGACTGGCGTCTGCAAGGTTCGCTGCGGGTGCCGGACGAGACCCGGGTGCAGCTCGTGCCGGTCATACCGATCGCGGCCCCGGCAACCGCCCGTTAGCGCGCCCGCCGGGACGCGACCTGTATGCCCGCTGACGTCACCCTGATTTCGGCGTTTCTGGTGGGGCTGCTCGGCTCGACCCACTGCCTCGGGATGTGCGGCGGCATCGTCAGCGCCTTCACCTTCGGCCTGCACCCGGACATCCGCCGTTCGCCGCTCAGGCTCGCGCCGTACCTGCTCGCCTACAACACCGGCCGCATCGCCAGCTATGCGATTGCCGGCGCGCTGGTCGGGGCGCTGAGCGCGCAGCTCTTCGGGCTGGCGCCGCCGATGCAGATCCGCTGGCTGGTGAAACTCGTCACCGGCGGTTTCATGATCGCGCTCGGCCTGTACCTGGCCGGCTGGTGGCCGGGCCTCACGCTGCTCGAGAAGTGGGGCGGGGTGATCTGGAAACGCGTCGAGCCGTTCGGGCGCAGGCTGCTGCCGGTGGATCACCCGCTCAAGGCGCTCGGCTTCGGGCTGGTATGGGGCTGGCTGCCGTGCGGCATGGTGTACGCGGCGCTCGCCTGGGCGCTGGCCTCCGGCTCGGCGCTGCACGGCGCCTCGCTCATGATCGCCTTCGGCCTCGGCACGCTGCCGATGCTGCTCGCCATCGGCGCTGCCGCCGAGTGGCTCAGGGACCTCGTGCGCAACCCGTGGGTGCGGCGCGTGGCCGGCCTGAGCGTGCTGCTGTTCGGACTGTACGTAATCGTCGCGCCCGGCGGCCACGCCCACAGCGCCGCGCCGGCCGACTCACACGCTGAGCATCAGCATCATTGAAGCCTGCTGAGTAATCATTTTTCACCGCGGAGACGCAGAGGTGCGGAGAACGGCAAGGCGGAAACAAAACAATCGCGGCCAGACGGCCGCTCCTACTGGCAACCCACCGCGCGTACTTGACGGATGTTGGGGTTCGCTGCGCTCACCCCAACCTACTTGCTACTTGCTGCGCCGGCCGACCCGCACGCCGGGCACGCGACGCACCAGCATCATTAGACGCTCGCTGGGTAATAATTTTTCACCGCAGAGGCGCGGAGGCGCAGAGAAAGGCAAGGCCGGAGCAACAAAAAACGCCATTCTCCGCGCCTCTGCGTCTCCGCGGTGAGATTTCGCCTGTCGTCACCCAGGCCCGTCACGACCCGCCAGCACCGCCTCCAGTACCGCCCGCAGGTTGTCCCACGGTGCTGCGCCAGGTCGCGTGAGGCGGTCGGCGTGTACGCCGCCGTCGGTATCGTGAAAATGGTTGGGGAAGCTTTCCAGCCCGCGATGCACAGGTGCGGTGTCGATGCGGAACTGCTGCGCCCCGCGTTGCCACTCGATCGAATACTCGTCGTTGCCGGCGAAGCGCGCCTGCACCGTCAGCCCGCCGTCGAACTCCATCGTCACCGCATCGTGCGCCAGTCGCGGGGTGGCGGCGAGGCGCTCGCCGAAGCGGTCCACCACACGATCGACGATCGCCGCATGCGGGTTCATGGCAGCCGGATGCCCTGCATGTAGGCCTTGAGGTCGGCGCGGATCGCCTCGCGGAGCGCGCCGATCGAGCGCGCGCCCAGGTAATCCTCGTAGGCGGGATGCTCGGGAAGCGCGCCGCTGGCGATGTCATCGAGAAGCTGCTGCTCGTCTTCGGCATCGTGGCGTGCCAGCAGCAGCGCACGGCTGTCGCGCAGCTCGAGCAGCAACCGCGCCAGCCGGTCGAGAGTCTCGACGTCCGTGCCGGACAGCTTGTCGTAGAACGCGTCCACGCCTACATGTGCTCGTCGTGGGCCGCGCCGCCGTGCAGGTCGGCCATCTCCGGCTTGATCTCGTCGAAGCGCAAGATCCGGCCGCCGTTCACCTCGGCGAACGCCGCGGCGTCCTCCTGGCGCGCGAACGAGGCGAAGGTCGGGCCCATCGAGCCCTTGACCTTGCTGCCGTACACGTAGAACGCCTGGCGCGCGTCGATCCAGTTCCCGCGCGGCGCCTTCCAGTCGGCCTTGGCCATGTCCTGGGTGTACACCGCACGGATGCGGCGCGCGCTCTCCGGGCGCAGCACCATGTTGAACATCTCGACCGTGTCGCAGAAGAACTCGGTGCTGCCGTCACCGTACTGGATCTGGGCCTTGGGGCCGGGGTAGTCGTTGAGCAGCATGCCATCGAGGCTGCAGGCGGTGCCGGCGGTCACCTCCGCGGGCGCGGCCGGGGCACCGTCGCGACCGCAGGCAGCGAGCGCCAGCAGTGCGGCCATCGAGATCGGAATCAGTCGAAAGTTCATGGTTGCAGGTTTCTCCATCAGTGCCGGAAACGGGTGTAGGCGAGGGCGAGTGGCGCCACGATCCAGAACAGCATCGTCGAGCCGAGCAGCCACGGGCTGGCCAGGCCTTCCGGGAAAGCGGTGGCCAGCCCGTACAGGGTTTTTACTTCCTCGAGCGTAAACACGTTGAGGATGCGGAACACGTCGGCGGGGTTGAGCAGCAGCAACAGCGGGAACGCATCGCCGATCACCTTGCCCTCGGTGGCGACCAGTGCCCCGAGCAGGATCAGGTCGTAGACCAGCACGTACACGAACCACAGCACCACTGCCGCACCACTGGCCGCGACCTTGCTGGTGGTGACGACCGACACCAGCAGCGCGATGCTGAGGAACGCCAGCCCCATGAGCAGGGTGCTGAACATGAAGCCGGCGTAATGGTACAGGGCCGCGACGCCCACGCCGTAGGACAGCGCGATCCCGGCCACCCCGAAGCCGATGGCGATCGACACCGCCAGCGCCAGCGCCAGCCCCAGGTACTTGCCGAGCAGCAGCTCGAAGCGGGTGACCGGCAGCGACAGCAGCAGGTCGAGCGAGCCGCGCTCGCGCTCGCCGACGATGGCGTCGTAGCCGAGCAGCAGCGCAATCAGTGGCACCAGGTAGATCACCAGGCTCACCAGGCTGGCGATGGTCAGCTCCATGCCCTTGAACCCGACGCTGCCCTGCTGGGCGGCGCCGAAATAGGCGATCACCAGCGCGAACACCGCATACACCACGGTCACAGCCAGCACCCAGCGCGAGCGCATGCGGTCGCGGAATTCCTTGCGGGCGACGGTGGCAATCTGTTTGAGTTCGATGGCTTGCATGGCTCGCTCAACATCCACCGCGGAGGCGCAGAGGCGCGGAGAACGGCGAAATGCCACGAAAACCGGCTTGTGCCTGCTCCGGCTTTCTCTGCGCCTCTGCGCCTCTGCGGTGAATAGTCATAGCCGTTCAACCGTCCGCATAGCCCAGGAACACGTCCTCCAGCGACGGCTCCTGCACGTGGATGTCGGCCACTGTCTGCGGCATCGCGCTCAGGCGTGCGAGCAGCGCCATCTTCTGGCCGCGGTCGCAGTGGATGAAGCCCTGCGAGGTCTGGTAGTGCAGGGTACAGCCCGGAATCCCGGCCAGCGCCGCTTCCAGGTCCGCTTCGCCTCCGGGGCGCAGTTGCACGTGGATGCGCAGCGGCAGGTTGAGCCGGTCGCGCAGTTCCGCCACCGTGCCGATCGCCTGCAGTTGCCCGAGCCGCATCAGCCCGAGGCGATCGACCCGCTCCTGGATCTCCGCGAGGTTGTGCGAGGACAGTACGATTGTTACGCCCGCGGCCTTGAGCTCGGCCAGCAGGTCGTAGAACTCGCGGATCCCGCCGGGATCGAGGCCGCTCGTGGGCTCGTCGAAGAACACCAGTCGCGGCTCGCCGAGCAGCGTCTGCGCCAGACCGAGGCGCTGGCGCATGCCCTTGGAGTAGCCGCGCACCGGGCGGTGACGCGCGCCCTCGAGCCCGACCTTGCGCAGCAGCGGCAGGCACTGGCGCGCGTCCGCACCCTTGAGCTCGGCGAAGAACCGCAGCGTCTCATAGCCGCTCAGGTTGTCGTAGAACACCACGTTTTCCGGCAGGTAGGCGATGCGCCGGCGCAGGGCGCGAAATCCTGGACCGGCGATCGGCCGGCCGTCGATGCGGATGGCGCCGGCGTCCGGGGCGAGCAGCCCGAGGATCATGCGGATCAGCGTGCTCTTGCCCGCGCCGTTGTGGCCGATCAGTCCGAACACCTCGCCCTCGCGCACCGCGAAATCGACCCCGGCCACGGCGCGGATCTCGCCGAAGCGCTTGGCAACACCCTGGACCTCAACGACGGTCGTCATCGAGCCACCGGTTCCAGTCGTCGTGCCAGGGACGCATGCGCGGGTTGTTGTCGACGATGCTCGGGGCGCGCAGCAGCGGGAACTGGCGCGCGATCATCCGCAGCGTCTGCGCCGCCGGGCTGTTGAGCATGATCTTGACCGAGGGGTAGCGCCACACCAGCCGGTCGACCACGTCGGTGGCGGCGTACGGGGTGTCGCCCTGGCCGTTGCCGTCGCGGTCCCAGCCGGCGTAGTTGCTCCAGTAGTTGCCGCGGTTGCTGCCCCACAGCTCGTCGCGGGTGGCGACGTAGCGCACCTGTTCCTGGTTGTGGATGAAGTCGTTGCCGTCGACCACGTTGCGGTACGAGCCGGCCCACACGTGCATGCCGATGCGGTTGTTGACGATCAGGTTGCCGCGCAGTGAGTTGTACTCGGCGTCGTAGACGAAAAAGCCCTTGCCGTTGCCGGCCACGATGTTGTTTTCGACCACCGCGTCCTGGATGGTGCGCAGCATGATGCCGTGGTCGCTGTTGCCCCAGGCGATGTTGTTGCGCACCACCTGGTTGCGGACTTCCATCAGCGCCAGCCCGCCGCGGTTGTGGAAGCTCTCGTTGTGCTCCCACAGGTTGTAGTAGGAGTTCATGTAGTGGGTGCCGTAGCGCAGGTCGTGCATGCGGTTGCCGCGGAACACCGCGTGGTGCGACACGTCCACGTAGATGCCGTCGCGGGTGAAGCTGACGTGGTTGTCGAGGATGCGCGCGCCGGTGGTGTTGTACAGCTGCACGCCGTTGCCGCGCTGCGAGGACTGCACGTCGCGCCGGCCGGTGATGACGTTGCCGCTCACCACCACGTCGTTGGCCTGCTCGATCCACAGCCCGAACAGGTTGTAGACCAGGTAGTTGTCGCGCACGATGGCGCGGTGCGCGCCGGGCTGGATGTAAATACCGGCGTTCTGGCCGGTGAGGTCGATGCCGCTGTCGCGGACGATCAGACCCTCGATGGTGACGTCGCTGGCGGTGACGCGAATGACGTCGCCGTGGTCGCCGCCGCTCAGCGTGGGCCGGTCGCGACCGCGCAGGGTGAGGCGCTTGTCGATCATTACCGCCTCACGGTACTCGCCGCGTTCGACGGTCACGGTATCGCCGGGGGCGGCGGCCCGCACCGCGCGCTGGATCGACTGCCCCGGCTGTACGGTCCACTCGCGCGCCAGTGCGGTCTCCGGCAGCAGCGCCAGCAGCAGCGCCAGCGCCGCTGCCCCGCCGCGGCTCAGCGGCCGAACACGCCGAAAAACGCCAGCAGCAGGAACAGCACGATGCCGACCAGCAGGTTCTTGGTGGCCACGTAGAAGATCAGGTCCGGGGTCGTGGCCGCCTGGTAGTCGCGCTGCCACCACGGGCCGACCTTGACCCAGGGCTTGCAGCGGCGCCGGCACCACACCTCGTAGACGCTCCAGGCGATCCACCACGACAGCACCGCCACCGAGCCGATGCGCCCGGCCGCGGCCAGCGCCCACATGAGCGTGACGAACAGCGCGAAGGCGATGCCGGCCGCCTGCAGGGCACTGCGTTGCCGCCAGAACTCCGGCCCCCACGGAAACAGGTGATCGCGCGCCTCCTCCGCCAGCCACACCGCCCAGTGGCCGCGCCCGGCCGGTTGGTCGCGCTGCTTGTCGTGCTCTTCCACAGTCAGCCCTCCGTGCCGGTGCCGCCCCACGCGCGGGTCCCGGCCTGATCGGTGTGTGTGTCGTCATCGCGTCGTGGTCGGTGACCGGGTGATCGCCTCAACCGGAATGTAGTAGCCGTCCGGCCCGATGCCGGTGAGCGGCAGCCCGGCCTTGAGGCGGTGCTTGCGCTCCTTCGACAGCGGCGGACAGGCGCTGCCGTCATAGTACATAACCATGCAATCGAGACAAAGCAGGCACTCGCGCTGGTCGATGCGGCCGCGCGCGTCGATCGCCAGCGACCCGCAGCCGACCGCGCAGGCCTTGCAGCTGGTGCATTCGCGCTTGCGCTTGAGGCCGAAGAACCGGAACGTGGACGGGATCGCCAGCCCGGCCCCGAGCGGGCACAGGTACTTGCAGAACGGCCGCTCCATGAACAGCGCCAGCGCCAGCAGCGCCGTCCAGAACAGCACGAACGGCCACGAGCGGTTCCACACCCCCACCAGGAACGTGGTCTTGAACGGCTCGAC
>Ga0316630_10000341_pt1 | contig 14028 bp, 19 predicted proteins | sample OWC_May_M1_C1_D6_FD_207658 | JGI IMG/M metagenome (GOLD analysis project Ga0316630, IMG submission 207658) | Wetland soil microbial communities from Old Woman Creek delta, Ohio, United States - OWC_May_M1_C1_D6_A | ecosystem: Environmental > Terrestrial > Soil > Wetlands | place: USA: Ohio...
CTGAAGTGCTCGAAGTATTCCCACTGGTGCCCGTCTACGGCGGCGGCATCCACGAGACCCTTGGCCACCGCCAGGATCGAGTTGTCGTGGCTGTAGGTGAAGATCGTCTTGCTGAAAAACGATTCGGGTGTCTCGCCCAGCTGCGCCAGCCAGAACCGGGGGACCATGGCGCCGGTGTTGGAGTCCGGGTCCGTGAAGGCGAACACCCTGCCCCGAAGGTCGTCAAACTTTTGAAGGGGACTGTCTTTGTGGACGATCAGGTAGGATTGATAATAGGGTTGCCCGCGCACCTGCGGGGTTGCCAGCGCCTGGAATCCGAGTTTTTCCCGCGAGGCTGCAAAAGGCCCCGTACAAATGAAGGCAAGGTCGATATCCCCCTTGGGAAAAAGCGCGTTGACTTCATCGTAGGTTCGGCGCTGAATGAGCTGAATGCTGTGGCCCGATTTCCTTCCGAGGTAATCCAGCAGTTCGCGATAATGAATAAAGGTCTCCTTTGGGGAAATCATGGCTGCGACGGCCACCCTGAGAATGTTCTCCTGAACCGGCCGGGAATCGGGGTGGGCGATGGGAACGGTCTTGGTGAAATCAACCGGCTTGTAATCGGCGTCACCCCCACATCCGGTTAATATCGCAAGGGCTGATATTAAATAAACAAGTGGCGGTCTGAATCGCATCGGGGGCTACCCATTGAGTTGCTGCCCTACAAGAGACAACATATAATGATTCCGGTTCACTATTTTTAAACCGATCGATTGACTATGAAAATAACAAATGACGTTCCCCGCGTCAATCGGGATAATCACCAGTATAGTCAATTGACGTCCGGCTGCGGTTTTGATATATTGCCATTTATAAATATATGAGGCGGTGCATGAAGGCGTTCATCAAGATCATGAAAGCATTGTCCGATCCCAATCGGGTCAAAATCCTGAAACTGCTTCAGCACAAGAGCGACATGTGCGTCTGCGAGTTGAAGTCACTGCTTCATATCGCCCAGCCCACGGTTTCGAAGCACCTTAAAATCCTTGAAGAAGCGGGCCTGGTGGAATACCGCAAGGACGCGCTCTGGGTAAACTACTCGCTGGTTAACGGCAGCCCCAACCCCTATGCGGCCGGCATGTTGCGCGAGTTGCGCTCCTGGCTTGAAGACCAGCCGGAGATTTCCGATATTCTAAAAAAAGCCCCTCTCGTTTCCAGAGAACAGATCTGCCGCAAGGCATAAGGCCCTAATGAGGAGCGGCTTTCGACCGCTATTTTTCTAGAGGCTGAATATGACGGAACACGAAATCACCCAGATTGCGGTTGGCGGCCACCGCGTCGGGATCATCGGGCTGAAACCTGCTCTGGAGGCCGTGGCCGGAGAATTGGCAGGGCGGCCCGAGGTGGAGATTAAAGCCGCACTGATGGAAAAATTGGGCAGAACCAACTATATCGTCCCCTCGGCCGGTGCTGCGTACGAAGCTGCATTTTTTCGAGAATACAAAAAATTTATCGGCGAATCGATGCCGGAAGACCCGGCCGGACCGATCCAGATCAAGGTGCTGGGGCCCGGCTGCCCGAGCTGCGACAAGCTTGAGCAGGATCTGATGGCAGTGATGTCGGAGCTGAATCTCTCGGCGGACCTGGACCACGTTCGGGAGGTCAAGGAGATCGCCTGCTACGGTGTCATGGGCAACCCGGCGCTCGTGATCAACGGCAAGGTGGTTGCCGTCGGTCGTGTGCCGTCCAAATCCCAGCTGAAGGAATGGCTGCAGGCTGTCAAAAAGAAATAGTTGCCGAATCTGAATCCAACTTCTTGTCAAAAAAGGACAAAATCATGGACATCAAAGTTTTAGGCCCCGGTTGCCCCAGGTGCCAACAGACCGAGAAAATTGTAAAGGAGGCCGTTTCCGAAGCCGGGGTGAACGCCAGCGTCGAGAAAGTGACGGACATCAGGAAGATCGCGGAATACGGGGTGTTCGGCACTCCTGCCGTAGTGGTTGACGGGGATGTGAAAAGCGTCGGCAAAATCCCGACCAAGCAGGACGTCAAGAAATGGATCCAAAATCCTGCCCCTGCCAAAGGGGGGTGCTGCGGATGACACCCGCCGAGAGGTTTCAAAAAGTACTCAAACGGCCGGCTGGAATCGCTTTCGCCTTGCTTGCTGTTGCGGCACTTTGGCTGGGGAGCGCTGCCGCTTCACAGGGTCTCAGCCAAGTGCCGGTAAAGGGCATGGTGACCATGGTGGACCTCGGGGCCGACCAGTGCGTGCCCTGCAAGATGATGGCGCCGATTCTAGAAAAGTTGAAAAAAGCCTACGAAGGCAAGGCTGCCATCATTTTCATAGATGTCTGGAAGAACACCGACGAAGCCCGCCGCTTCGGCATCCGCGCCATCCCCACGCAGATCTTCTACGATGCCACGGGACGGGAAGTCGGCCGTCATGTAGGCTTCATGAGCGAAAAGGACATCATCGATCAGTTGACCAGAATCGGGGTCCGGTGATGACGGATAAAATACAACTGGCTCAGAACAACGAACCGGCGGACTTGGTAACGGACGCCTGATGCTCGACAGTTTTTTCATCACAGTGAACGAGTGGATGGCGGGCGGCGCGGCCATTGCCGGGCTGGGCTGCCTCCTGTGGGGCGTGATCAGCGTCCTCTTCAGCCCCTGCCATCTGGCTTCGATCCCCCTCATCGTCGCCTACGTCGGCGGCCAGCAGAGAGCTCTGGTGCCGCGCCAGGCCGCCGGTTATGCCGTGGCTTTCAGCACAGGGCTTTTCATAACCATCGCCATCATCGGCGCGGTCTGCGCCATGCTGGGCCGTATGCTGGGAGACATCGGCAGCTACTGGCAGATCCTGATCGGCGCGGTGCTGATCTGGGTCGCCCTCGGCATGCTGGGAGTAGAAAGGCTCTCCATGTCCGGCAGCCTTCTCTACCGGATTAATTTCAAGGGAATCACCGGCGCGTTCGCACTGGGGTTGGGCTACGGCATCCTGTCGGGGTCGTGCACCTTCGGGTTCATCGCCCCGATCCTTGCCATCATCACCGTGCAGCAGGAGGTGGCAACCGGCATCCTGTTCATTCTGCTCTTTGCGGCGGGTCACTGCCTGCCGATCGCCGTCGCCGGCAGTTCCACCACCGCCGTGCGCCGGCTGGTAGAAAACAACGCCTGGCAGGGGGTCGGCAGCTGGTTTCGCAGGATAGCCGGGGCGGTTATCGCCCTGCTTGGAGTGTATTTCGTTCTCAATCCTTTTTTTGGAGGAACCCTCTCTTGAAGTGGAATCAAACTTCTGCGGCTCCGCTTTCAAGTGAAGGAGGCCCGGTGCCGGCATCCGACCATCGAACCGGCAGCTACCTGCGTCCGGCGTTGCTCGCAGCGCGGCTGATCATGGCCGGCATTTTCATTTACGCCAGCATCGAAAAAATTGCCGAGCCGGCTAAATTTGCCAAGGACGTCTACAACTACCAGATCCTGCCGGATGTTTTAATCAACCTGACCGCCCTTGTGCTGCCGTGGCTTGAGTTGTTGCTGGGTCTGTGCCTGCTCACCGGCGTCTGGCTGCCGGGTGCGGTGCTCGCCGTGAACGGCCTGCTGATAGCGTTCCTGACCGCTTTGGTTTTCAACCTGGCCCGCGGGCTCGACGTCAACTGCGGCTGCTTCGGCGCCGCAGGTTTGGGCCCGTCGATGTCCACCGGATGGTACCTGCTGCGGGATGTGGGGTTTCTCGCAATTGGGGCTTTTTTGTTTTATGCGGTATTTCTGACTCGGCGAGTGGCAAGGCTTGAAAGCATATCAGCTCAAAAAGGGGATAACGAAAATTGAGGCGTGGTTCGATACGAATTTAACTCGGGTCCGGCTGATGCAAGGCCTTCAACCGAAAATGAGGCGAGGGTCTGAATTCAGCCAATCCCGAAGCTTTGGTGGAAGTGCCCGTGCTGCTGCAATCCTATGCCAAGAAAATTTTCCGGGCGGAGTGCAATCCGCAGTTTGAATCCCTTCACTGCATTGCCAACCTGGACCAGGACGTGTCGGAGGCCTTGCCGTACCTGAACGCGTGGCTGGGAGGATTCGAGTATCTCAAGGACCCGCCGGCGGTGATCTTCCGCTCGCACGGCCGGCTGATCACCGTCCAGGGCCGCGAAATAGCCATCAATGCGCTAAAGGACGAGGCGGAGGCCGACAAAATCCTGGAATGGCTGCAGCGCGAAATCAACCAGGTCTGGGAAAAACGGGCTGAAATCGTCCCCGGCTTCGAGGGGTCGCCCAAGCCTCAAGTGTTTGAAATTCTCAAGCTCCTGCCTCGCACCAACTGCCGGAAGTGCGGGGAGCCAACCTGCATGGTGTTTGCGGCCCGGGCGGCCGAAGGGGTAAAGGGTGCCGCGGATTGTCCACCCCTCACCGCCGAAGCCACACAAAGGTTGGCGGGTTACCTCGGCCGGTTCAACTTAGACGTTTGACGGCTTCCGAGGAAGTCGAGTTGAAAATCCCCCTGACCCCTCTTTAATAGAAGGAGGGAAAAGGAAAGCAGTTATGTTGGAATCAAGAACTATCTGGAAAAAGGCGGCCTGGCAGGTCATGGTGTTGGTGATTTTGAGCGCGGCGGTGGCGCTGGCGGTCAACGCCCTGCGAACCGACCGCCTGCCCCTCGTCGGCGACTGGTCCGCCGCCGCTCGTATTACGAGCGCCACCGGCGAGCGCATCGACATTTCTCTGACCGAAGCCCAAAAGCTGTTCAGCTCAAACACAGGTGTGTTCATCGACGCTCGCCCGGCGGCGGATTATTCGCGGGGTCACATCCAGGGCGCTCGCAGCCTGCCATGGAACGACGTGGACCAGAAATTTATGAGTGTCACCCAGGAACTAGAGCTGGAAACCCCGATCATCACCTACTGCGACGGGGAGACATGCGAGTTGAGCCACCATCTATCGCTTTTCCTGCGTGAGGCCGGTTTTCTGAACACACGGGTGTTGGTCAACGGCTGGAAGCTCTGGCAGCAGTCGGGATTGCCCGTGGCAGCGGGCACGCCGCCGGGTCAGCCATAACGCCATCTCGTCACTCGACAAACCTATTCCGCAACCGCGCTCGCCTAAAAAATGAACCCTTGACGGCCGGTTTTTTCATTGCTATATTTCGCCATATAACGAAATGGAGGCGTTGCCGTGGAATCCATCCTATCCATAACCCGGGCGCTCTCGGACGAAAACCGAGTGCGCGCCCTCATGGCGCTGGGCGATCAAGAAGTCTGTGTATGCCAGCTGATCGAGCTGCTTCAGCTCGCCCCGTCCACGGTTTCAAAACACATGTCGATTCTCAAGCAGGCCAAGTTGGTATCCGGCAGCAAGAAGGGGCGCTGGATGTACTACCGGTTGCCCGGAAGGGTTGCTTCGCCGATGGTTCGCCAGGCGCTGTCGTGGGTCCGGCAAGCGGCAGCCGAGGATCCTCGCATTCGGGCCGATGCCGGGCGGATGGAAAAAATTCTGGGGACGAACCGCGAAAAACTCTGCGAACGCCAGTCCACTCGCCGCAAGCAGGGAGCGGAGATGCGGTATATTAATCCGCTTGAGGATATCCCTCATCTGGCCGGAACCCCCAAACAGAAATGCACAGCGTAACGAGGAGACCGCTCAATGGGTGAATCAGCCGCCAAACGATTGTCCTTCCTGGATCGATTTCTGACATTGTGGATTTTTTTAGCCATGTTCGTGGGTGTGATGTGGGGGTATCTTTTCCCCGGCATCCGGGAGGTGATCAACTATTTCCAGGTCGGCACCACCAACATCCCCATCGCTATCGGCTTGATCCTGATGATGTACCCTCCGCTCGCCAAGGTGAAATACGAGCAACTGCCCCAGGTGTTCCGCAACGTGAAGGTTCTGACGCTGTCATTGATCCAGAACTGGTTGATCGGCCCGATATTGATGTTCCTTTTGGCCGTCCTTTTCCTGGCGGGATATCACGAGTATATGGTGGGCCTCATTCTAATCGGGCTGGCCCGCTGCATCGCCATGGTGATCGTCTGGAACGACCTGGCAGCCGGCGATCGGGAATACTGCGCCGGGTTGGTGGCTTTCAACTCGATCTTTCAGGTGCTGTTTTTTTCCGTTTATGCCTACATTTTCATTACCATCCTGCCCCAATGGCTCGGCATGAAGGGGATGGTGGTGGACATCTCCATCGGGCAGATCGCCGAAAGCGTGTTCATCTACCTTGGCATCCCGTTCTTCGCCGGGATGTTCTCCCGCCTCGTCGGGCTCAAGACCAAAGGCCGGGATTGGTACGAGCAGAAGTTCATCCCCAAAATCAGCCCGATCACTCTGATTGCGCTGCTGTTCACCATCCTGGTCATGTTTTCCCTTAAAGGAGAATACATCGTCCAACTGCCGTTCGACGTCGTGCGGATAGCCGTTCCGTTGTGCATTTACTTTGTGATCATGTTCTTCGTGTCCTTTTTCCTCTCCATGAAGGCCGGCGCGACCTACGAGCAGTCCACGACCTTGAGCTTCACCGCGGCCTCTAATAACTTCGAACTCGCTATTGCGGTGGCCGTGGCGGTGTTCGGCATCGACTCCGGCGAGGCCTTCGCGGCGGTCATCGGCCCGCTGGTCGAGGTGCCGGTGCTGATCACCCTGGTGAATGCCGCTTTTTGGTTCAAACGAAAATACTTCCCCTACGCGGTTCAAGGACCGACCGGCGTCTGTCACGTAACATGCAAACCATGACGACACATTGAAAAAAAGCTGATAGACGATTTGCCGGCCCCAGGCGGCCGAGTTCAGGAATACATGGGAGATTACGGGTGCTGGATGTTGGCAGTCGGCAAGTGAATTTTGAAAGATAAGATAAAAGAGAAGAACCCCGAGATCCTCGTGACCGACTATCTCAGCTGCCGGCTGCAGTTCAACCAGCTCCTGCCGCACGAAGTGCTTCATCCGTTCGAAATCCTACGGGAGGCATATGGGGCCAGGGCGCAGGGTGCACGGCTAACAACAATTCTGCCATCACCGATGTGTTCACAAGATCGCCGACAAGGCTCTGCTGGATGAGACCGGAGCGGTCAAACTACTCGCGTGGCTCAAACGTGAGAATATTTTCGAGGTGCTAAAAATGGAACTGAAACCAATGGCCGAATTCAAAACCTGCTGCGCCGGTCCGAAGCCGACATTTTCCGCAGAGAGCGCCGCAGCCCCAAAAAGGATCAAACCGACTGAGATCGCAGTTTTTATTGCAGTTCTGGCAGCTTGGTGGCTGGTCTATCAAAGCCTTCTCCCCGTTGCGCACTACCTGACCTACGATCTCTTCGGGTTGAGCGAGGGTTCGCACCTTGCCGCGGCGGTCGAGTTTTTCATCTACGACACGCCCAAGGTGCTGATGCTCCTCACCATCGTGGTGTTCGGCGTGGGGATCATCAACTCGTTTTTCACACCGGAGCGCACACGCAGCATTCTGGCGGGGAAGAAGGAGTCGGTGGGCAACGTGTTGGCGGCCCTTCTGGGAGTGGCGACCCCGTTCTGCTCCTGCTCGGCCATCCCGCTCTTCATCGGTTTCGTGAAAGCCGGCATTCCCTTGGGTGTCACCTTCTCCTTCCTGATTTCGGCGCCCATGGTGAACGAGGTCGCGGTGGTGCTGCTTTACGGCCTCCTGGGGTGGGAGGTGGCCGCGATCTATATGGGCACCGGGCTGCTCATCGCCATGGCTGCCGGCTGGGTCATCGGCCGGCTGAAGATGGAAAAGCACATCGAGGAGTGGGTTACCGAGATCCGGGCCGCCGAGGCGCAGGTGGAAACCGAAACGCAAACTCTGCGGGACCGCGTGCGGTACGGGCTGGAAGCCGTGAAAGACATCGTCGGAAAAGTGTGGAAATGGATCGTTCTCGGGATTGCCGTCGGCGCTCTCATTCACGGCTACGTGCCGGAGGATTTTCTGTCCTCCATCATGGGCAAGGAGGCCTGGTGGTCGGTGCCGATCGCGGTTTTGATCGGCATCCCCATGTATTCCAACGCCGCCGGCATGATTCCGGTCGTCCAGGCGCTGCTGGGAAAGGGCGCGGCCCTGGGAACGGTGCTCGCCTTCATGATGAGCGTTATCGCCTTGTCCCTGCCGGAAATAATCATTCTGCGCAAGGTGCTCAAGCTTCGCCTGATCGTAACCTTTGTCGGCGTGGTCGGTTTTGGGATTCTCATCGTGGGCTACCTTTTTAATGTGATCATATAAAAATGCGGCCGGGTTATCGGTGCGGCTCATTATTTTCTAACAGGTAGCGGTTATGCTTCTCACACTTGATTAGGCCCCGAACTTGCGCATTTTTTAATAAAGCGAGTGAAATATGCGCAACTTCAATGTGTTTCCAGACAATTCCATCACTGAGGCAGGTCCGGTCTCCAAAGTTTCTTGGGCCTGGGCATCAGGAGTTTCCAGGATGCCTGCCGGTACGTTCACGGATTGCCCTACGGCTACAACTCGGACCGCGACGACCTCATGATCCTGTTCAAGGAGAAGATGGGCACATGCACCACCAAGCACGCGGTGATCGCCACGCTCGCGGCGGAACTTTGCCTGCCCATAACGCGAGGGGTCGGGGTCTACCCCATGACCGAGGAGATTGTGACCGGGACGGACAAAATTTTAGCCGAATACGGCCTGCCCTTTGTGCCGATGATTCACTGTTTTTTGGAATATGGAGATTACCGGGTGGATCTCACCCAGGGGAACCGCAACGGAAAAAACCGGCCGATAGACGATTTCCTCTACACGGACCGCGTCGAGGCGACCATTTCCGCCAAGGACGAATACATGATCTACCGCAACGCCTTGAGCGAGCTCGTCCAGAAACGCCCCGAACTCAAGGGGGCCGACCTCAAACGCATCCTGAACGCCCGGGAAGAGGGGCTCAAGCTGTTGAAGGCGAACCTTTAACAGGTTTAGTGAGGACTGTATGGAAATCTACGCGCACCCGAATGAGCCAGCCGTAAAAAAACTGCTGTCCGAGTCGGGCCTTCCGTTTGAGGACATTTCCGCGCAGCATCTGCAGAATTTTTTCGGCTGGGGTTCCGGTTCGGAACTTGAGGGGTTGGTCGGGCTTGAACTGTATGGCGATGTTGCGCTGCTGCGCTCGCTGGTGGTTGCCCCTGGTCGGCGCGGCGCCGGTTGGGGATCGAGGCTGGTCGCCCACGCCGAACGCCACGCACAAGATCAAGGAGTCAAATCTCTTTATCTGCTCACCACGACCGCTGAACGCTTTTTCCTGAATCGCGGATACACAAAAATCCCGCGGTACGAGGCACCGATCGCCATCAAGGCCACCAGCGAGTTTTCCGGCCTCTGTCCCAAAACTTCAGCATTTATGACCAAGTCGTTGAATCCTATGTGCGGTTGACTAGTGATTTCTGTGGGAGCGGCTTTCCAACCGCGACCCCTGATTTCCGGGCCGCTCGCGGCTGGAAAGCCGCTCCCACAAGAACCTCATACCCGTTTTCGTGGAAACCGTGTCCTTTGATGCGGATTATCTGATCAGGCTGCCTTGGTCGCAACAAGCTTGATGCTCACGATGGACTTTCCGACCTCTTTGACATGCTCAGGCGTGAGCTTGGCTTCTTCGATGATCGTTTGGACGATCGGGTCGACCGCCGCTTCCCCCAAATAGAAGGGGCTCTCGCCGACAACCTGCACGTCTGCAAAACCTGCCGCATTAAGCATACCGATGTAGTCGCTCTTCAGGCTGGCGCCGGCCACGCAGCCCAGGTAGGCGGCGGCGGAGTTCGCCAGGACCGGCGGCAGCGGCCGCAGGAGGACCACATCGGAGAGCGTCAGCTTCCCTCCCGGCTTGAGAACCCTGAATGCCTCCGAGAAGACTTTGGGCTTGTTCGGCGACAGGTTGACCACGCAGTTGGACAGGATCACATCCACCGAGTTGTCGATCACCGGCAGGTATTCGATGTCGCCCAACCGGAACTCGACGTTTTGGTATCCCCCTTTTTTGGCATTTTCCCGGGCCTTGTCCACCATCTCCGGGGTCATGTCAACGCCGATCACCCGGCCCTTCTCGCCGACCGCCTTGGCCGCCAGAAAACAATCGAACCCCGCCCCTGACCCCAGATCCAGCACCGTCTGGCCTTCCTTTAGAGACGCCAGGGCCACTGGATTGCCGCAGCCCAAGCCCAGATTGGACCCTTCCGGCACCTGGCTCATCTCCTCTTTGGAATAGCCGATCATCTCGCCGATCGTTTGGATCGAGGCGCTCGAACCGCAGCAGGAGGATAGGGCCCCGCAGCAGGATCTGTTCTCCAAGGCCACACGGCCGTAACCTTCTTTGACCTTGTTTTTAATTTCATTTTTTTCCACTCAGCCCTCCAATATCCTGATGCCAAAGGCATCAGGATGCCATAATGTCCTTCATCATAGGGCCCAGCATGCCCTTCACCATTCCGGCAAGGGAATCGGCCTTGACCATGGTGATGCAGCACATCTGCCCGTCCTTTTCCCAACCGATGAGAACAAGCTTGTCCCCCGCTTGAATACCGGCCTTTTGCGGATGGTCTTGGGCAGCACCATCTGGCCCTTCTCGTCCACGCTGACCATCGCCTCCACCTGGCAGCACCCCATGCCCGCACCTGAAAAACATGAGGGCGCCTTGTCTTTCTTGGCCGCCATCCGAAGCACCTCCGATAAATTATTTATTTCAAAAAAGTCAAAAATTTTTGAATGTCAAGACGCGAAAGCCTTTACCTCAATTTCATCAGTCTTCTGCATCGCCTGCCACAAATCATATTGGACTTGCTGAACCAGCCAACTTTCCGCACTACCGCCAAAGGCTTTGGAAAGCCTGATCGCCATTTCCGGCGAAACCCCGAAACGGCCATTAAGCAGGGCAGACAGCGTCTTCCGGGATACGCCTAAGCCCTTGGCGGCATCCGTCACGGTTAATCCCAAAGGCTGCAGGCAAAGCTCCTTTATCACTTCGCCGGGATGGGGTGGATCATACATTACCATTTTGTTAACTCCTCAGTGATAATCGAGATAATCGACATCAACGGCATTGCTATTCTCAAACCTGAAAATAACCCGCCAGTTGCCTGAAACCGAAACGGCCCAGAAGCCCTTATGCCGACCTTTCAAAGGGTGCAGATTAAGACCCGGCAGGCCCATGTCCTGCGGCGATTGGCTGGCGTCAAGCCTGGCCAGTATCAAGCGCAATCGGATGGCATGCTCAGGCTTTATTCCTTGCAGGCTCCCGGTATCGTACAGCCGTTTTAGACCCTTGTGCCTAAAACTATTGATCATATTGGACTGTAACCTGTCTATGGGCACGTGTCAAGTTCCAGTACCGGAAGAGTGATCCTTCTTTGAGCCAATTTTGATTGAATTTTGTCTCATCCCAATATGTCGGGGATACCCGGATGGGGCAAATATAATCTTACAAAAAGTCAAAACATTATACTGATCTGATAATGTCATGATGCCAATCTGATACTGATGTGTTATTTTGGGGTCTAACTATATTATTTCGACTCTTTCAAAGGGGTTAGATTTTATGATTTCTTCATTGGAGGAGAAGAAGCAAGAGGAAGATGAGGCCATTTCCAAGGTGAGCTTGTGGGGGCTTCAGCGCATATTCACGTCCGTTCTTCTGGCACTCCTTCTGGCGGGCTGTGCCATAATACCCGCACCCACCCGATCCGCACGCATGGGCGGCAGCGATCCGCTCGGGGGCTGCGCGGATTTTTTTGCGTCACTGGATCAGCGGACGGCGGACGCCCATGTGCTTGATCCCGGGGCATTCCGGGTGGAGGGGTTTCCTTACTTGCGGGTCGATCGTTTCTTGGCGTCGTTTCGCCAAGAGGCTGCAGACAAGGCAGCCTTCACCGCATGGGTTGACCGGATGCAGGCACTCGATCAGGAGGCTCGCCGATATGAAATTGCCAACCTGCCCAAGTCAACTGGTTCTGTTTCAGGCTCAGCGAATGAAGCAGATGAGCTCAACGCCAGGGTCGCCGCCTGCGGCACCCTGTTAAAGGCGGCGGATTTTCAGGACAGCGAACAGCAGGCGGCGCTGCGAAAAACGATTAAGGTGCCCGATGAGTACCTGACGCTTCCGCGGGTCCTGGGCCTCTACCAGCTGACCAGCTTATTTGTTTCTCACGGGGTGTCGAACTGGCATGCCGAGGCCCGCAAAACCTTCTCCACCGAGCCCCCGGTTGGTTGGCGAACCGTTCGTTATGTTCCGGAGAAAACCTCTGAGATGCCGGATGCAAGCCAGATCGTCGCGTCAGCCAAGCGCGATGCCCTGGGAATACCGAACTACTCTCCGGCCGACCTGGAATCCCTCTTTCGGGTGTTTGCGCCGGTCTGGGAAGTTCAGACGGAAGCTGAATATGACCGGATCGGAACGCCGGCCCTGATGCCCGGCGGCGAGCTCGACATCGACACCCGGCGGCCTCGGACGTACACGCTGATATCTTTTACGCGTTTCGGCAAAGAGATCCTCACCCAGCTGAACTACATCATCTGGTTTCCGGCCCGGCCCAAGGAGCATGCCCTGGACATCTATGGGGGGCTGCTCGACGGGGTGAACTACCGCGTGACGTTGGACAAAAACGGGAACCCCCTGCTTTTCGAAACGATTCACAATTGCGGCTGCTACTACGAAGCCTACCCCACCCGGCGGCTCAAGGCTCGAGAAAAGACCGACTATCCCGAACCGCCGCTGATTCTCAAGTCGCCCGAGCTGACGCCTTCAAAGGAGCTCTTGACGTTAGCCATGGAAAGCCGAACGCACTATGTCCAGCACCTCTACTCTGCAGCCAGCCGGCCGCAGCCTGAAACGGCGGCCTACGCTCTTGCGGACTACGGCGAGCTTCGCAGCCTCCCGGACCCCAAAGGCGGCCGCAGGAGCATGTTCACCCCGGACAGCCTCGCGCCGGGAAGTGAAAGGCTGGAGCGCTTCATCCTCTGGCCCACGGGCGTCGTCTCCCCCGGGGCCATGCGCCAATGGGGGCGTCATGCGGTGGCCTTCGTGGGCGAACGCCACTTCGACGACCCGTTTTTCATGAACACCATGTTCATGAAAAACGATTGAAAGGGTCATGATTTAAAAATGAAAGCCGTTGTGACAGGCGCAACCGGCTGCATCGGGGCGGTCCTGTGCCGGGAGTTGAGGGCCGGCGGGTGGGACGTCCGCGGCCTGGTTCGGCCCGGCCGCGAATATGGCCACCTTGCCGGGCACCTCTCCGAAGCTCACACGGGCGACATCATGGCCCCGGAGAGCCTGGCCGGGCTGGCCGACGACGCGGACGTGGTCTTTCATCTGGCTGCCCGGGTCTCGGACTATGGCTCGAAGAAACAGTTCTATGAGCCCATCCTGGAAGGCACCCGGAACATGCTCGAAGCCTGTGCCGGCAAGGCCGGCCGCTTTGTGCAGGTGAGCTCCATCACCGCCTGCGGCGTGGGCCGGCACCTTCGCGGCAAAAAGGAAGACGATCCTTGTTTCAAATCAGGGGTGCCTTACGGCGACGCCAAGCTGGATGCAGAGGCGCTGGTAGAATCGAACTATGATTGTTTTACCCGGGGATTTACCATCGTGCGCCCTTCCAACGTCATCGGCCCGCGCAGCCCGTGGGTCGACGATATCTGCCGCCATTTCTTCACGCTGATGGGCATACCGTTGATCGACCAGGGACGCTACAGTGCAAGCCTGGTGCACGTGGACAACCTTGTGGACGGGATCATCATGGCCGGTACCAATGAAGACGCCGCGGGCCGGACCTACCATTTTTGCGACGACTGGCAGGTCAGCTGGAAACGCTACCTGACCGACCTGTCCGCCTTCATTGGGAAAAAACCGAGAGGAAACCTTCCCTTCCCGCTGGCCTGGGGCCTGGGCCATGTCATGGAAACGTTGTGCACGCCCCTGGGCCTGCGTCCGCCCGTCACCCGCCTGGCCGCCGGCCTGATGGGCAGAGACAACCGTGTGGACACTTCCAGGTCACAAAAAGAACTCGGCTGGCGCACGCGAGTCTCTTATGCGGAGGCCATGAACCAAATCG
>Ga0316630_10000342_pt1 | contig 14024 bp, 16 predicted proteins | sample OWC_May_M1_C1_D6_FD_207658 | JGI IMG/M metagenome (GOLD analysis project Ga0316630, IMG submission 207658) | Wetland soil microbial communities from Old Woman Creek delta, Ohio, United States - OWC_May_M1_C1_D6_A | ecosystem: Environmental > Terrestrial > Soil > Wetlands | place: USA: Ohio...
CGTAATGTATAGGATCAAACGTGCCCCCGAACAGACCCGCTTTCATCACGTCCTCAACTGCCCCTCTCCGAAAGCCACAAATTTAGTGACGGTTAATTCCTCCAGGCCCATGGGGCCGAACGCGTGCAGCCTCGTGGTACTGATGCCCATCTCCGCTCCCAGGCCGAGCTGGTACCCGTCATTGAGCCGGGTCGACGCGTTGACGAGCACCAGGGAAGAGTTGACCTCGCGCAAGAAACGCCACGCGTTGTTGTAATCAGTGGTGATTATCGCATCCGTGTGCTCTGAACCATACGTTCCTATGTGCGCGATCGCCTCGTCCATGCTGTCGACTATTTTCACAGTGAGTATAAGGTCAAGATACTCTTCGTGCCAATCGGCCTCCCCGGCTGGCTCAGCACCCGGGACGAGTTCCTTCGTGCGGCGGCAGCCCTTGATGCGCACCCCTCGTTCCACAAAGGCTTTCGCCATGGCAGGCAGGAACTGGAGTGCTATCGACCTGTGCACGAGGAGCGTCTCCATCGCGTTACACGTTGCCGGTTTCTGCACCTTGGCGTTGAGACACACATCGAGCGCGACCTTCGTGTCCGCGTGCTCGTCCACGTAAATGGCGCACACGCCTTTGTAATGTTTCAGTACCGGCACCCTCGACTGCTCGGCCACGCTTCTAATCAATGCCTCTCCACCACGGGGAATGACAAGGTCGATGCTATCGGTCAGCTTGAGCAAATTATAGAGGTATGTCCTGTCGCCCGTATCGATAAATTGCACCGCGTCACCGGCCACGCCTTCCTTCTCCAGGGACTCCCTGATCAAGCCGAAAAGCGCCGTGTTCGAATGGACCGCCTCCTTGCCGCCCTTCAGGATGACCCCGTTCCCGCTCTTGAAACAGAGGGAGAACGCATCAACGGTCACGTTGGGACGTGATTCATAGATAATGCAGATCACGCCGATGGGGATTCTCATTCTCCCCACCAAAAGACCGCTCGGTCGTCTCCATACTTTGACGATCTCACCCACCGGGTCAGGCAATTGAATCAGGTCTCGCAGACCCGACGCCATTTCGTCGATTACCTTGTCGTTTATTGTCAGGCGCTCGACGAGCGGAGCAGGCATTTCTGCCTGTCTCGCCTCCCGGATGTCCTTTTCGTTCTCGGCCTTGAGAAAGGCCCTCCGTTCTAGAAGCAGCCCCTCCAGGGTGGAGAGCACCTTGTTCTTTGTATCGGTCGGCAGATGCGCGAGCTTTCGAGCGCCTGCTTTCGCCGCACCTGCAAGGGCATCCGGTCTCACAGCGCCACCATATTGTTGTCCCTCAGGTTCACATTACCACCATGTTGTCCCGGTGGATCACTTCTTCCGTATATTTATAGCCAAGCTTTTTTTCTATCTCAATGCTTTTTGAGCCCTTTATCTGGGCCACGTCGGCCGATGAATAATTGGCGATTCCCCGGCCCAGGAGCTTGCCCGAACCGCTGCTTATCTCCACGCACTCACCCCTGGCAAAAGCACCTTCGACCTTGACGATGCCGGAGGGCAAGAGGCTTTTCCCTTTGCTCACGATGGCGCGTTCCGCGCCATTATCCACCCAGAGCTTTCCTTTGGGCCTGAACGCGTATGCGATCCAGCACTTCTTCCTTGGCAGCCGCTTTCTCGCGAGAAAAAGCGTGCCCAGGTCCTCCCCCCGGAGAACACGCAGCACGACGTCTTTTGCGTCGCCTCTCACGACCCGGGTAGGGATGCCGTACTGGGCCGCCTTACGGGCAGCCTCAATCTTGCTCTTCATGCCGCCTACGCTCTTTTCGCTTGTGGTCCCGTTGGCCAGTTTCTCGATGCTTTCGTCGATCTTCTTGACAACCTTAACCAGCCGGGCGTCGGGAAAACGATTCGGATCCTTGTCGTACAGGCCGTCCACATCAGAGAGAAGATACAACACATCGGCGCTGGTGATCTGCGCAATGAGAGCTGAAAGGTTGTCGTTGTCCCCGAACCTGATCTCCTTGAAGGAGAGCGTGTCATTCTCGTTTATGACCGGCACAACGTTCATGCTGAGCAGTGTATCTATGGTGTTCAGAAGGTTGAGGCACCTGCTCCTCGACTTGATATCCTCATGTGTGAGCAGGATCTGGCTCGCCTTCAGCCCCACATTCGCGAAGGCATCCATGTACATCTTCATCAGGACGATCTGCCCTATCGATGCCAAAGCCTGCTTCCGCGCCATCTCCTTTGGTTTCCTTGAGAGCTCCATGGTCTCCATACCGCATGCTATGGCACCGCTTGAAACCACAATGACATCGATTGACAACTCCTTGATGGAACGTATCTGCCGGGCAAAGCTCTCCACCTTGCTCATGCTGATCCTCTGCTCGCTGTCAAGAAGAACAGAGGTGCCGATCTTGAGTATTACTCTCTTGACGTCAGGCAACCCGTTTGGCCCCTTTTTTTCTCAGGCTCTCTTTGAGCTCGTCCATGCCCCACCCCTTCAAGGCACTGACCGACAGAACCTCTTCCCCGGAATTAGTAAGGGCCTGCATTCTGGCGGTCAGGTCAGGTTCCGCAAGCAGGTCTATCTTGTTGAGCACAAGAAGCCGACGCTTCTCAAGGATTTTTTCGTTAAACCGCACCAACTCGTTCCGCAGGGTCTGGTAATCCTCCGTCACGGACCTGGACGCGCCATCAATCACCCAGAGCAGAATATTCGTCCGCTCTATGTGCTTCAGAAAAGCAAGTCCCAGCCCCTTGCCCTTGTGGGCTCCTTCGATAATACCCGGAATATCGGCAATCACAAGTCGATCTTCGTCGTTGGTGAAGACGCCGAGCGACGGGCTCAACGTGGTAAAAGGATATGGACCAACCTCCGGCCTCGCATTGGTGAGTCTCGAAATCAATGTAGACTTTCCGGAGTTGGGTAAACCCACAATGCCTATCTCCGCAAGGAGCTTCAGTTCCAGACGAAGGGAGCGCTCCTCTCCTGTCTCACCGTCAGTATACTCCCGCGGCGCCCTGTGGACCGAGCTGACGAAACGGGTGTTCCCCCTGCCGCCTACTCCACCGCGGGCAACCACATGGCGTTGCCCCTCCTCGACAATGTCAGCGATGGTCTCGCCCGTGGTTTCATCCTGCACGATGGTCCCGAGGGGCACATGGATGACCAGGTCTTCGCCGTTTCTCCCGGTCTTGTTCCGGCCCGCGCCAAACCTGCCGTTTTCTGCTTTGTAATGACGTTTGTACTTGAAGTCCAGGAGACTGATGAGGCTCTGCTTCCCGACGATGATTACGTCTCCCCCTTTTCCTCCGTCACCACCATCAGGCCCGCCTCGCGGTATGTACTTTTCTCTTCTGAAGCTGACGCAACCTCTCCCACCATCACCCGCTTTCACGTAGAGAGAAGCTTCGTCAACAAATTTCATTCAACCGGGTGGATGCTCACCTTCTTCTTCGCTCCGCGATTCTCAAATGTAACGTGGCCATCAATCAAGGCAAAGAGTGTGTTGTCGCGGCCCATGCCCACGTTAGCCCCGGGGAATATCTTGGTCCCGTGCTGCCTGACAATGATGCTGCCCGCCTTCGCAAACTGCCCGCCAAACATCTTGACGCCGAGCCTCTGACCTGCGCTGTCCCGTCCGTTCCGTGAACTGCCTCCAGCTTTCTTATGCGCCATGGCTTGCCCCCGTATCTATCTTCTCGACAAGAACCTCGGTGTATGGCTGACGGTGTCCTTTCATCTTCTTTGAGTCTTTCCGTCTCTTGTACTTGAACACGATCACCTTATCCGCCTTGTCCTGTGCCAACACCTTTCCTGTAATCGAAGCTCCCGTAACGTACGGCCTGCCCGTGATAGAGTGCTCCCCGTCGTTCACGTAGAGCACTGTCCCGATCGTCACCTCGTCACCTGCAACGCCCGCGAGCTTTTCAACCCGAATCTTGTCCCCCTGCTTCACTGTATACTGTTTGCCGCCCGTTTCAATGATAGCGTACATGGCCTTCTCCTCAGTCGTAGAACCAAATTTTTGAGACATTTATACTATACGACTGTGCCCGAAAAGTCAATAAATAAGTCGGATTAAGACTGGGTCCGGGGTCCAGGGGCCTGGGTCCGGAAAAGCATGAGAATTACACTACAACAGAGTCGCCGGATATCCGCACGAACCAGGCCGTTGGGCGGGAAAAAGCCCGCAATGGCACGCATCACGGGCTCTTCGATTTCTGTTATTTCTGGACCCGGTACCCAGGACCCTAGCCTCCAGGCCTCTGCGCCCTGGCCCCGGGACCCGGTTCTTTTTAGTCTACTTTCTTGAACGCCTGTTTTTTTGCCTTGCAGACCGGGCATTCGTCCGGCGGCCCGCCCTCTACGGTCATTCCGCACACCTGGCACACGTAGTAGTCTGCCGGTGCCTCCTTGCCCAGCGTGTCGATCGCCTTCTTGTAGAGTTCCGCGTGGATCTTTTCCACGTCGTTGGCGTACTGGAAACTTCTCAGGGCACCCTTTACATCCTCTGCCTTGGCATCATCGATCATGGCCGGATACATGCTCTTGAACTCATGCATCTCGCCTGCCATGGCATACTCGAGGTTCTCTTTCGTGCCCTTCACGGTCCCGATCTCACGCAGGTGGGCATGCGCGTGGACCGTTTCGGCTTCAGCCGCGGCCCTGAACAGCTTGGCTACCTGCTTGTAACCTTCCTGCTCCGCCTTCTTGGCGAATGCAAGGTACGTCCTGTTGGCCTGCGATTCTCCGGCAAACGCTTCTTTCAAATTGTTTTCAGTCTTGCTCATGGGATTCACCTCCTACTCAGACTTTTCGAATGAACTTTTTGGAGCATTACAAATCGGGCAATTCCAGTCTTCAGGCAGCTTGTCAAAAGGCACCTTCTCAGATTTCTCGTCGTACTGGTACCCACACACGGAACACGTCCAGACGCTCATAGTGACCTCCTTGTGAGTCTAGATTGACTCGTGATAGACCTTTACTCTTCTGGCAAAGGCCTTGCCGAACTCATAACACCTGGCTTCATCCTCTAAAGACGGCTTGTATGTAATCTGAAGGCCGGGCTCAAAGACCTCGAGGCCGAGCTTTTTTACCTCGTCATAGATCTCTTTTAGTGCGCCACCACCCCAGCCGAAACTACCGAACGCCCCAACGATCCTTTGCTTCGGTCTCAAACCGCGCAGATACGCCAGGAACTGACCGATGCTGGGGAACGACAGGTTATTCAGGGTCGGCGAGCCTATCAGGGTTCCTCTCGACTTCCAGAACTCCTTGATGGCCACACTCTGGGCCGTTGTGCGGAGTTTAAGCACCTTGCAGTCGAGCCCTTCGTCGTTAACGCCCTTGGCTATGGGCTGGGCCATCTCTTCGGTACTGTGCCACATCGTATCATAAATTATGGTAACGCTCTCGTTTGTCTTGCCTTCAGCCATGTCCAGGTACATATTGATTATCTTCCCGGGATCCCCTCTCCAGATTATCCCGTGGTCCGGCGCGATCATCTCGATCTGGAGTCCCAGCTTGACGATCTCAGCAATCTTGGCCTTTATGAGCTGCCCGAACGGCATGAGGATATTTGCATAGTAGTCCCAGACAGCGTCCTCCAACTCCTGTATCGATGCGCACGTAACGAACTCATCATCGAACCTTGCCGAGGAAGCGATGTGCTGCCCGAATGCATCCTGGCTGATCAGCACCTTGTCCTCCTGCACGTAGGTCACCATGGAGTCAGGCCAGTGGAGCATGGGCGTCTCCAAAAAAAGAAGTGTCCGCGCGCCTATCTTCAGTGTCTCACCGGTTTTTACCGTCTTCACCTTCCAGCCCGACATGTCGAAAAACCGCTCCAGGCCTTTGCGTGCGCGCTCCGTCATGTAGACCGTGGCGTCCGGCATGAGTGGCATGATCTTGCCGATACCCGTTGCGTGGTCGTTCTCTATATGGTTGATGACCACATGCTTTATCTTCGATGGCTCAATAAGGTTCTTTATGTTCTTGATGGTGATATCTGCGAAGTCGTACTTGACCGTGTCAACGAGCGTTGGCTCGTCATCGAGCATGAGATAATTGTTATACGTGGTGCCGCGTGGCGTCTCGTACCCGTGAAAGTCCCGCACGGCCCAGTCTATGGCGCCCACCCAGTATATGCCGTTCCTGAGCTCCGTCGGTTTCATGACTCCTCCTCTACCCGTTGAACTCTTCTACGGTAATTATTTCACGGGCTATTGTCAAGTAGTCTGGCCCATTTTTGTTTCCTCGCATACCCACTGCGCATAGGTCGTGAGCACCTCGACCGGCTCGATACCGATGACCTCAGGGACCTCGTAAGGGTGAAGCGCCACGATCTCCGCCTCCGCCTCTCTGTAAAGCGGCTCCCTCGTCTTCATGATCCCAAGCCACTCCTCAGCTTCCTCCATGTTCTCTTTCCACCAGTAGAGGCTCTTGATGGGACCGACAATCTGGATGCAGGCAATCAAGCGCTTCGTGAGCAGACGGCGCCCTATGTGCTCCAGGGCTTCCCTGCTGTCAGCCGTCGTCGTAATGGTGATAATAGCGTCCATAGCTCCTCCTTTCTCCTCGCCCCTTATTTAACTTGAAATGAACCTGATTTCATATTATTTTTTTACTATGTTTCAGGTAAAAGACGAAAACGCTATCGTGCTTGCCAGCGAGTCGACGAGGAGGGTCGACATGCTGAGAACGCTCGGCATATCCTTCTCCATCATCCCCCCTGATATCGACGAGCGGAAGAAGAAAGATGAAACCATACGAGAGTATGTGCTCAGGATTGCTTCTGAAAAGGCGCGTAAGGTAGGGACCCACTTTCCGGACAAGTGGGTCATCGGTGCTGATACCATAGTGGTTCACAGGGGTCGAGTGCTCGGCAAGCCGAAAACCGAGGCAAACGCCATGGAGATGCTGAAGGCTTTGCGGGGCAAGTGGCACAAAGTCTACACAGCCTATTGCATCCTAAACACCTCGAAGAACGTTTCCTTCCAGGATGTAGTCGAGACAAAGGTCTTCATCAAGGACCTCACGGACGAGGAGATCAGGCGGTACATCAATACATCTGAGCCCTTCGACAAGGCAGGATCTTACGCTGTTCAGGGGAAGGGCGGTTTCATGGTAAAGGAGATCAAGGGCTCCTACTCGAATGTCGTCGGCCTTCCCATCTGTGAGATCGCAGAGGTATTACTCTCCCAGGGCATTCTTTCGTGAACAGCGTCGCTGACCGCCTGGAGGCTGTGCGCGACCGAATGGCGCGGGCATGCCAGAGGGCGCGCCGCCCGGAAGGTGGTGTGCGGCTCGTTGCCGTATCAAAAAAAGTCGATGCTGAGGCGATACGAGCCGCTGCTCTCGCCGGCGTGGGCGATTTCGGAGAAAACTACGTGCAGGAGGCGCTGGCAAAGATAGGCTTGTTTCCCGGGACGCTCTGCTGGCACATGATCGGTCACCTGCAGACGAATAAGGCAAAGCACGCAGCATCGCTCTTCCAGTACGTGCACTCTGTGGATCGAAAGGAGTTGATCGATGTCCTGGAAAGATTCGGTAAACCGCTGAACCTGCTTTTCGAGCTCAATCTTTCAGGAGAGCCCCAGAAGCATGGGACCACGGCTGACGGTCTCAAGCGGATGCTTGAAAAGGTCCATGAGCTCAAAGCGTTGAAGCCGGTGGGTTTGATGACCATGGCTCCATACGTGGACGACCCGGAGGAGGTGCGCCATCTCTTTGCGGGATTGCGCAACCTGCTCGCGGAAGCAAACCGGGAGTTCTCGCTTAACATGAAGGAGTTGTCCATGGGCATGTCTTCGGACTTTGAATGCGCCATCGAGGAGGGCGCCACCATGGTGCGTATCGGTACAGCCATATTTGGTGAACGATCATGAAGGCCTGGGACGGCAGGTTCGACAAAAAAACCGATCCGCTCATGGAGCGCTTCAGCGCCTCAATCGGCTTCGACTGGGTACTCTTTCCGTATGATATTCGGGGGAGCATCGCGTACGCTGAGATGCTCTGCAAGATCGGTATTCTCAACCTGAGGGAAAGGAACGCGCTCGTGAGTGCGCTCAAGGAGGTAAAGCACGAGATAGAAACGGGAAAGCTGGCCTTCACCGATGCGCTTGAGGATATACACATGCACATAGAGGCACGCCTGATCGAAAAAATCGGTGACCTAGGCAAGAAGCTCCATACGGGCAGGAGCCGCAACGATCAGGTGGCCGTCGATATGCGCATGTTTCTCAAGGAGACCCTCTCGCAGATCGACGAACACCTCAAGGAGCTTCTTGTCGCTCTGCTCAGCAAGGCCGAGTCTGAGAAAACAACCATGATGCCGGGGTATACGCACACGCAGCGCGCGCAGGTAGTCACGTTTGCCCATTACCTTATGGCCTACTTCTACATGCTCAAACGGGATCGGCAGAGAATGAAGGAAGCATGCGCGCGAGTCGATTCGCTGCCCCTGGGAAGCGGGGCCCTGGCCGGTTCCACCATACCCATAGACAGGGAATTTCTGAGAGACAGGCTGGGCTTTTCAAGGATCACGGAAAACAGCATGGACGCAGTGTCAGATCGAGATTTCTTGCTCGACGCACTCTACTGCCTCTCCATGATCATGATGCACCTCAGCAGGTTTTCTGAAGACTTCATCCTCTTCTCAACGGAGGAGTTCGGGTTTATTTCGCTTCCCGACGGTCTCTGCACAGGATCAAGCCTGATGCCCCACAAGAAAAACCCGGATGCATTGGAACTGGTCAGGGGAAAGGCAGCGCGGGTACAGGGCGATCTCGTGAGCTTACTCACTCTCTTGAAGGGTCTCCCCCTGACATACAACAGAGACCTCCAGGAGGACAAGGAGCCTGTTTTTCACGCGTTGGCTGCCACCCGGGACGCACTGCAGGTATGTGCCATGGCTGTGAACGGGCTTACAGTGCACAGGGAAAAGATGAAAGAGGCCGTGATGAAGAGTTTCATGCCGGCCGTGGAAATGGCGGAGTACCTGGTGATGAAAGGCATGCCGTTCAGGGAGGCTCACCACGTCGTGGGCACGATGGTAAAGTTTTGCGAGACAAGAAATAAGCGGTTCAACGAACTGGGAATAGAGGAGATGCGATCTTTTTCTGCCCTGTTCGCTGAAGACGTGCGCAGGTATATCGACCCGGCGCAGATACTCAGGAACAGAAAGACAGCCGGTGGGGCTTCGGTCAAGGAAGTACAACGGGAAATCACTCGTGAAAAGATTTATCTGCGTCGTTAGCGCCATCCTCCTTCTTTCCCTCATCGCTTGCGGCAAGAAAGCACCTCCTTTGCCGAGGGGTGCGCGCATACCGGCGCCTGTTGGTGATTTCAAGGGAGAAGTGAAGGACGGGGTTCTCTTTCTCTCCTTTGTGCAGCCTGTGAGTAACCTTGACGGTACGGGAATCCAGGGGCTGGCCGGATTCAAGATCCTCAAGAGCTGCTCCGGATGCGAGGGACGGCTGGAGCGGTGGAGGGAAATCCGCCTGACCGATACCGCAGGGTTCACGGTGTTCCAGAATAGGATCTATTTGTACGATGACGACCTCACGCAAGGGCAGGACTACTCGTACCAGGTGATTGCATTTACAGAGAAGGAAGTGAACGGAGCCCCTTCGGGCGTCTATTCCATCAAGTGGGAGAAGGCGCCACGGCCTCCAAAAGAGGTGCGCGCAGCAACAGACGACAGGAGGGCTGAGCTCTCCTGGAGCAAAGAGGAGGGGGTCTTTTACAATGTCTACAGGTTCGATGGAGACGCGTATCCCCTTGAACCAGTCAATCGTCTTCTTCTGACCAACACTTTCTTTACCGATCGCGGACTCGAGAACGGGAAGCGCTACAAGTATGAGGTGAGGAGCGTTCGCCTCTCCGGAACCATGCGCTGGGAAGGTGAGGGAACGGCCGTGGAGGCGGAACCCAGGGACAAAACACCTCCGGAGCCGCCCATAGGTGAGAAAGGCGAGAAAAAAGAGAACGGTGTCTTCATGACGTGGGAAAAGAGTGCAGAATCGGACCTTCTCGGCTATAATATCTACCGGGTCGGGCAAGGTAAGGCAGAGAAACTGAACAAGGAGCCGGTCCAGGAAACTTCTTTTCTCGATACCGAGCCGGGGAACGCCCGGTACGTTTCCTACTATATAACTGCCGTTGACGCATCCGGCAACGAAAGCGGGCCGTCACGGGAGCTGATTATCACTTTGAGAGAGTAAACGATGCACTTTTTCGATTACAGGAATGGAGAGCTTCACGCGGAAGACGTCCCTCTGCGCGCGATTGTCAAGAAGGTTGGCACGCCGGCGTACGTGTACAGCTACAAGACCTTCGAACGCCATCTCAGCGTGTTCAATGCGTCCTTCAAGGAAATGCCGCACCTTACCTGTTATTCCTGCAAGGCCAACTCGAACATTGCCTTGCTAAGGATTGTGGCGAGACTCGGAGCAGGTGCTGACATCGTCTCCGGAGGGGAACTTTTCAGGGCGCTTCGAGCGTCGATTCCGGCTAGCAAGATCGTTTTCTCGGGTGTTGGCAAGACCGAGGAAGAGATCACGTACGCCGTTGAGTCCGGGATTCTCATGCTCAACGTCGAGTCCGAGGATGAGCTCAAAACTATTGCCGTGATCGGCAGGCGCATGCGCACCAGAATACCCGTCTCGATCCGGGTCAATCCGCAGATAGACCCGAAAACCCATCCGTACATCACGACCGGGCTCAAGAAAAACAAGTTCGGTATCCTCTGGGAAGAGGCGCGCAAGCTTTACCGGACGATACAGAGGGAGCCGTATCTCACACCAGTGGGCATATCCTCCCACATCGGGTCCCAGATCACGGAGATGGGTCCTTTCATCGAAGCGGTCCGCTCTTTGAAAGGCATGGTTGCCGAGTTGAGGCGCTTCGGGATTCCGCTCACCTATATGGACATCGGGGGCGGGCTCGGCATCACGTACAAGGGGGAGATGCCACCCCATCCGGAGGATTACGGCAGGGCCATGGAGAAGGAACTGAGGGGCAGCGGGCTCACCCTGATTCTCGAACCTGGACGGGTCATCGTCGGCAACAGCGGTATCTTCCTGACAAAGATCCTCTACGTCAAGAAAACTCCGGACAAGGCGTTCTACATCGTGGACGGCGCCATGAATGATCTGGTACGGCCGGCCCTGTATGACGCGTACCACGAGATCGTCCCCGTCACAAAGACGGACGGCTCTCTAACTAAGGTGGACGTGGTCGGTCCGATCTGCGAGTCAGGCGATTTTCTCGCAAGGAACAGAAAGATGCCGGCGCTGAAGGCGGGCACCGTGGTTGCCGTGATGGGCGCAGGGGCCTACGGTTTTTCCATGTCCTCAAACTACAACTCCCGCAGGCGGGTGCCTGAGGTGCTCGTCAAGGACAAAGTATTCTTTGTAGTGCGTAAGCGGGAGACACATGCTGACCTGGTTCGTGGGGAGATCATCCCTGAATTCTTGAAAGGGTGAGAAAGAGATGGAACTGCTCCAGTTTTATAAGATGAGTGCCAGTGGTAACGATTTCATCGTGATAGACAACAGGGAAAGGATCGTGGAACGCCTCTTCCCTGACGTTACAGAGCTGGTTGCAAAGGCCTGCAGGAGACGCCTCTCGGTAGGCGCCGACGGCCTGATCCTCATAGAAAAGTCAGAGGGCGCCGATTTCGCCTGGCGATTTTACAATGCCGATGGGTCAGAGGCCGATATGTGCGGCAACGGAGGCCGGTGCGCTGCCCGCTTTGCGTTTGAGAACGGGATAGCAGGCAAGAAGCTGACCTTCAAGACATTGGCCGGCATCATGAAAGCGGAAATCATGGAAAACCATGTGAAGCTGCAACTGACCACGCCTGTCGACGTAAAACTTGATTATGCCGTTACCCTTGAAAACAATGAGCTCTTTGTGAGCAGCGTCAACACCGGTGTCCCCCATGTGATCCTGCTCACCGACGATGTAGAGCGTGTGCCTGTCGAAGAACTGGGCAGGGCGTTGCGGTACCACAAGGCGTTTTCACCCCAGGGAACGAACGTCGATTTCGTGGAGATCGTCGACAAGCAGAACGCAAAGGTGAGGACGTACGAGAGAGGGGTAGAGGGAGAGACCCTGGCCTGCGGCACCGGTGCAGTAGCTGCCGCCGTCATTCTCAACCGGAAAAAGATGGCCGGCAACGATGTCAGGCTCCTGACCAGGGGAGGCGAGACGCTGCGCGTCTCCGTGGGAGACGAGGTCTACCTGGAGGGCGATGCACGGATCATATATATTGGCAGGCTCTTGAAAGAAGCTTTGGAGTAGAAAGGAGAACTTATGGCATTGAAGGGCATCTACACGGCATTGGTCACACCCTTCAAAGACGGCGGCGTGGATGAAAAGGCCCTCCAGGGATTGATCGATTTCCAGCTCGCCGGCGGTGTTGATGGCATCGTGCCCTGCGGCACCACAGGGGAGGCTTCCACCCTCTCGTACGAGGAGCACGAACGGGTGATAGAACTGACTGTCAAGTTTGCAGGCGGCAAGGTGCCGGTCATTGCCGGAACCGGTTCGAACAGCACACATGAGACAATCGAGATTACACGCGTGGCAAAGACGCTGGGGAGCAGCATGGTGCTTCTCGTCGCCCCTTACTACAACAGACCCACCCAGGAAGGCCTCTACCAGCACTTCAAGAAAGTCGCGGAAGGAGTCGATATCCCCATGATCCTCTACAACATACCCACCAGGACGGGCGTCAACATGCTCCCTGAACTGGTGGCGCGCCTGGCTGAGATACCGAACATCGTCGGCATCAAGGAGGCCTCCGGCTCGCTCCAGCAGGTGGCCGACATATATAGGCTCACAAAGGGTACATTCACAATACTCTCCGGGGATGACAACCTCTTTCTTCCCATGATGTCCCTGGGCGCTACGGGCGTTATATCGGTCCTTTCCAACGTGCTGCCTGCAAAGATGCAGGGGCTGGCGCGGGCCTTCATGGACGAGAAGAACATCCAGAAGGCACTCGATCTCCACGTGGAATTGATGCCGCTTTTCCAGACCATGTTCATTGAGGTCAACCCTGTGCCGGTCAAAGAGACCCTCTATTTTATGGGCATGCTGGAGCCAGAGGTGAGGCTGCCCCTTTGTCCGCTCACGGACAAGAACCGCGAAACGCTCAAGAGCGTGATAAAGGAATTTGGGCTGCTCAAGAGAGGGAGTTAGGAAGAGCTTGATTGGTTTGATTGGTTTGACGTACGCTCATCGGTTCGGAAAATGAGGCAGGTGCGGGACCCTGGACCCGGGACCCGGGACCCAAGAAAAATGGAGGTAGTATGATCAAGCTTGGTATCGCCGGGGTCGCTGGTCGTATGGGAATCACCATACTGAAACTGGCTGCGGTAGAAACCGGTTTCGCCGTGGTCTGTGGCCTGGAGAAGAAGGGACATCCCATGGTGGGAAGGCCCCTTAATGCATTGGCCTCCGGTGTACCCTCCATACCTATAGCGGATGATCTCGCCGAGGTGGTCGACACCATGGATGTGCTCATCGATTTCTCTCAGCCGGATTCAAGTCTTGACCACTTCCGTGTAGCGACTGCTCAAGGCAAGGCTGTGGTCATTGGCACCACAGGATTCTCCGCGACAGCGCTGGAGGAGATCAGAAACAGGTCGGGCGCCCGGGTGGTCATCTCGCCCAACATGAGTATCGGGGTCAACGTCATGTTCGATCTGGTAAGTCGTGCAGCACGTGCACTCGCGCATGACTACGATGTAGAGATAGTGGAAATGCACCACAGGTGGAAAAAGGATGCTCCCAGCGGCACAGCCGTGAGGCTCAGGAACATGGTTGAGCAGGCGCGGCCGGACGAGAAGTGGGCCCCTGTTTCGGGCAGGGACGGCATCGTTGGAGAGAGAAAGCCTGAAGAACTGGCAGTGCTCGCTGTGCGCGGCGGAGACATCGTGGGCGAGCACACTGTCTTATTCGCAGGCCTCGGAGAGCGGGTGGAAATTACGCATCGGGCACAGTCGCGCGAGATCTTCGGCCGCGGGGCATT
>Ga0316630_10000345_pt1 | contig 13986 bp, 13 predicted proteins | sample OWC_May_M1_C1_D6_FD_207658 | JGI IMG/M metagenome (GOLD analysis project Ga0316630, IMG submission 207658) | Wetland soil microbial communities from Old Woman Creek delta, Ohio, United States - OWC_May_M1_C1_D6_A | ecosystem: Environmental > Terrestrial > Soil > Wetlands | place: USA: Ohio...
GCCGACACGTGATTGTGTGCACCAATGACCAGACGCTCGTCGAGGCAGTCTCGTCCGCGCTCGCGACCCCGCCTCGTCTCACGGTGTCAGACTCGGGCCTGCAGGTTCTTGCCGCCGTGGATGTTGTCCATGCAGACCTGCTGGTCCTGGACCTGGAGACCCCTGGACTGAACCCGCTGCTGCTGACCTCTGCGATCCGTGCCCTGGCGGCGGCGCTGCCGATCCTGGCAGTCTCCGGGCGCGCGCCCGAGGACGGCCGGGCCCTGTCCCACAAGGGGGTCTCCTTCCTGTCGCTGCCTGCCGATCGGCGGGCATGGCGGCAGGCGATCGCTGCAGCCATCCAGGAGCACGGCTTGGGCGCGGAGGCGAGTCGTTTCGATCTCCACGCAGGCGCGGGGGCGCGGTGATGGACAACGGAAACGTGACTCGCTCAGCAGCCTGCTAGACGGGTCGCCGGAGGCGTGCGGGAGGGGAGGTTGGGGGGGAGCAGGAAGCACGGGACCGGGCTTCCCCTCCTGCACTCCGCAATCCGGGCGGCACGAAACAAGGGATCGATGATGCTCACACGAGATGACGTGCTCAACGCGCTGCAAACGGTTCAGGACCCGGATCTGCATCGGGACATCGTCTCGCTGGGGTTCGTAAAAGGCCTCGATGTCTCGGACGGCCGCGTCTCCTTCACCATCGAACTCACGACCCCGGCCTGCCCCGTCAAGCAGCAGATGGAAACGGCGGCCCGCCAGGCGGTGGCCGCCCTGCCGGGCGTCGGTCAGGTTGACGTGACGATGACCGCCCGGGTGACCTCCTCGCGGACGGGGGAGTCGGAGTATCTCCCCGGCGTGCGGAACACGATCGCCGTGGCCAGCGGGAAGGGGGGCGTGGGCAAGTCCACGGTCTCCGCCAACCTGGCCGTGGCCCTGAGCCGTGCCGGGGCTCGGGTGGGCCTGCTGGACGCGGACATGTACGGCCCGTGTATCCCGACCATGATGGGGGCCCAGGGGCCGCTCGCCCACACCGGGGGTGGCAAGGTCCTGCCCCCGGAAGTCCACGGCGTGCGGATCATGTCCATGGGCTTCTTCCTGCCCAAGCAAGACGCGGTGATCTGGCGAGGCCCCATGCTGCACAAGATGGTGCAGGAGTTCCTCGGCCGTGTGGACTGGGGGGAGCTTGACTACCTGGTGATCGACTTGCCTCCCGGCACGGGAGACATCCAGCTCAGCCTGTGCCAGACGATCCCCCTGACGGGGGCAGTCATCGTCTCCACGCCGCAGGACGTCGCGCTGGAAGTGGCCTCCAAGGCCATCCTGATGTTCCAGAAGCTCAAGGTTCCCGTCCTCGGCATCGTGGAGAACATGAGCTACCACCGCTGCGCCCACTGTGGGCAGCGCGAGGACATCTTCGGCCATGGGGGCGCGCGGGCCGCGAGCGAGCGGGCCCAGATCCCGTTCCTGGGCGAGGTGCCGCTCCACACCGCCATCCGGGTGAACAGTGACGCGGGTCAGCCGGTCGCCCTGGGGAACGGGGACACGCCGGGCGCCCAGGCCTTCCGCGAGGTGGCGGAGCGGCTGGCCGCACGGGTGAGTGTGCTGAACGCCGACGCCGGCCAGGCCGAGCCCGTCCTCGTGGTGCGTTGACGGAGCCGGGAAAGAGGCACGACGCACAGACCAAGACCTGACCCAAATTCGAGGAGAGTCCATGAGCACGTCGACCGATACCATCGAGGCCCTGGCGAATCAGGAGTACAAGTACGGCTTCGTCACCGACGTCGAGACCGATGCCGCGCCCAGGGGGCTGAACGAGGACATCATCCGGCTGATCTCGGCCAAGAAGAAGGAGCCGCCGTTCATGCTGGAGTGGCGGCTGCGCGCCTTCCGGTACTGGGTGCGGCTGGAGCGCACGGCGGGTGAGCCGAAGTGGGCCAACATCACGTATCCACCCATCGACTACCAGGACATCTGTTACTACTCTGCGCCCAAGGCGAAGCCCAAGCTGAACAGCCTGGACGAGGTGGACCCCGAGGTGCTGCGCACCTTCGAGAAGCTGGGCATCCCGCTGGAGGAGCAGAAGCGGCTGACCGGCGTGGCCGTGGACGCGGTCTTCGACAGCGTGTCCGTGGCGACGACCTTCAAGGAGAAGCTGGCGGAGCTGGGCATCATCTTCTGCTCCTTCTCCGAGGCGGTGCAGAACCATCCCGAGCTGATCCAGAAGTACCTGGGCTCGGTGGTTCCCTACACAGACAACTTCTACGCGGCCCTGAACTCCGCGGTGTTCAGCGACGGCTCCTTCTGCTACATCCCCAAGGGGGTGCGCTGCCCGATGGAGCTGAGCACCTACTTCCGGATCAACGCGGCCGACACGGGGCAGTTCGAGCGGACGCTGATCGTGGCGGAGGCGGGGAGCACCGTGAGCTACCTGGAGGGCTGCACGGCCCCCATCCGGGACACCAACCAGCTGCACGCGGCGGTGGTCGAGCTGGTGGCGCACGACGACGCCACCATCAAGTACTCGACCATCCAGAACTGGTACCCCGGGGACAAGGACGGCAAGGGGGGCATTTACAACTTCGTCACCAAGCGCGGCAAGTGCCTGGGCCGCAACTCCCACATCTCCTGGACCCAGGTGGAGACGGGCTCGGCCATCACCTGGAAGTACCCGAGCTGCATCCTGCAGGGGGACAACTCGCGAGGCGAGTTCTACTCGGTGGCGCTGACCAACAATTACCAGCAGGCGGACACCGGGACCAAGATGATTCACCTCGGCAAGAACACCAGGAGCACCATCGTGTCCAAGGGCATCTCCGCCGGCCACGGCCAGAACACCTACCGGGGCATGGTGAAGATCCAGAAGGGGGCCGAGGGGGCACGCAACTACACCCAGTGCGACTCGCTGCTGATCGGGGACAAGTGCGGGGCGCACACCTTCCCCTACATCGAGGTCAAGAACGCAACGGCCCAGATGGAACACGAGGCCTCCACGTCAAAGATCGGCGAGGACCAGATCTTCTACTGCAACCAGCGGGGTGTGTCGAAAGAAGACGCCGTGAACCTGATCGTGAGCGGCTTCTGCAAGCAGGTGTTCAAGGAGCTGCCGATGGAGTTCGCGGTCGAGGCGCAGAAGCTCCTGAGCGTGAGCCTGGAAGGCAGCGTGGGGTAGGAGAGAGCAAAGGGCAAAGAGCAAAGGGCAATGACCAAATCCCAATGACCAATGACCAATGACCAAGAGGGACGAAGCGTTGCCGGGCATTGAAACTTGATTCAATTGCTCAATTGGTCATTCCAACGGCAATGGCCGCCGAGGGGCGGTCCTCGAGGGTGAGCGATGCTGGAGATCAAGAATCTGCGGGTCAAGGTCGGCGATCACGAGATCCTCAAGGGCGTGAACCTGCGGGTGAGCGCCGGTGAGGTCCACTCCATCATGGGACCCAACGGCTCGGGGAAGAGCACGCTGGCCGGGGTCCTGGCGGGCCGCGAGGCCTACGAGGTCCTGGAGGGCGAGATCCTCTACGACGGGAAGAATCTGCTGGAGATGGCCCCGGAAGAGCGGGCCTGCGAGGGCGTCTTCCTGGCCTTCCAGTACCCGGTGGAGATCCCCGGGGTGGGCAATTCCTACTTCCTCAAGGCGGCCCTGAACGCCCAGCGCAAGCACCGCGGTCTGGACGAGGTCGATGCCATGGACTTTCTGGCCCTGGCCCGGGAGAGGATAAAGCTGCTGGAGATGGATGACAAGCTCCTGACCCGCTCGGTAAACGAGGGCTTCTCGGGCGGCGAGAAGAAGCGGAACGAGATCTTCCAGATGGCGGTGCTGGAGCCCAAACTGGCCATCCTGGACGAAACGGACTCGGGCCTGGATATCGACGCCCTGCGGATCGTGGCCCAGGGCGTGAACTCCCTGCGCAGCCCGCAGCGCGCCATCATCGTGGTCACCCACTATCAGCGATTGCTCAACTATATCGTGCCCGACTTCGTGCACGTCCTGGTGGACGGTCGCATCGTGAAGTCCGGCGGGAAGGAGCTGGCGCTGGAACTCGAGAGTCGGGGATACGCCTGGGTGGAGGACGAGACCCAGGCCATGGCCTCGGCGCAGAAGTAGGGAGGAGGCGCTGTGGCTGTGAGCGCTGAGACGCAGAACATCAATACCTACCTGGAGCAGTTTGCCGCCCTGGAGCGGAGAACGGCGGGCAGTGGGGGCGCCTGGATCCACCCCTTGCGCAAGGCCGCCCTGGCCCGGTTCGCGGAGCGAGGATTCCCCACCACCCGGGACGAGGACTGGAAATTCACCAACCTGGCCCCCATCGCCCAGACGGCGTTTCACCTGCCCGAGGCGGCGCCGCTACCGCCGGCCGAGGCCCTGCAACCGTTTCTCGTGGCGGGGCTCAGCGGCACCCGGCTGGTCTTCGTGGACGGCCGGTTCGCCCCCGCCCTGTCCCGGATGGCGACGCTGCCCCGCGGCGTCGTGGCCGGGAGCCTGGCCGAGGCCATGAGGAGCCTGCGCGCGCTCGTCGAGCCACATCTTACCCAGTACGCCGACTTCACGCAGGACGCCTTCACGGCCCTGAACACCGCCTTCATGGAGGACGGGGCCTTCGTGTGGCTGCCGAAGGGGACGATCCTGGAGGAGCCGATCCACATCCTGCACGTGTCCACGGGGGGCCCCACCCCGCTGCTCACCAGCCTGCGGAACCTGATCGTGGCGCAGGAGGACAGCCAGGCGGCCGTCATCGAGGACTACGTGTCGCTCGCCGACGGCGTGGCCCTCTCCAACGTGGTCACCGAGGCCGTGGTCGGTCAGAACGGGGTGCTGGAGCACTACCTCCTCGAGCGGGAGAGCCGGCAGGTCACCAATGTCTCGACCCTGCGCATCCAGCAGGGGCGGAGCAGCAATGTCACCTCGCACTCGGTCCTGCTGGGGGGCGACCTGGTCCGGAACAACATCCACCCGGTCATGGCCGGCGAGGGCGGCGAGTGCCTGATCAATGGCCTGTTCCTGGCCACGGACCGCCAGCACATGGACAACTTCATGCGGGTGGAGCACGCCAGCCCACACTGCGGCAGCCGGCAGTTCTACAACGGGGTGCTGGACGGCCACGCCCACGGGGTGTTCCATGGGCGGATCGTGGTCCACAAGGACGCCCAGAAGACGGATGCCAAGCAGACCAACCGCAACCTCCTGCTGTCCGAGGACGCCCAGGTGGACACCAAGCCCCAGCTCGAGATCTACGCCGACGACGTGAAGTGCACCCACGGGGCGACCATCGGCCAGATCAACGAGGACGCGCTCTTCTACCTGCGGGCGCGCGGTCTCTCGCGCGAGACCGCCCGGGCGCTGCTGCTGTTCGCGTTTGCCAACGAATGCCTCCAGCGCATGCGCGTCGCACCCATGCGGCGGTACCTGGAGGGGCTGGTGGCCCGCTGGATTCCCAAGGCCAGTCTGCTGGAGGGTCTCTCATGAGTAGCGCCGTGCGGCGAGTCTCGGAGCTGCCCTGCGAGGAGTGTTTGGTCGGGCTCGGGGCCGACAAGATCCGGGAGGATTTCCCGATCCTGCAGGTCAAGGTGCACGGGAAACCGCTGGTCTACCTGGACAACGCCGCGACCACACACAAACCCCGGGCCGTCCTCGACGCGCTCACCCGGTTCTACCTGGAAGAGAACTCGAACGTCCACCGGGGCGTGCACTTCCTCAGCCAGGTGGCGACGCAGGCCTACGAGAGCGGGCGCACCCGGGTGCGGCAGTTCTTGAACGCCGCTCACGACCGCGAGATCATCTTCACCCGGGGCACCACGGACAGCATCAATCTGGTGGCCCAGAGCTACGGACGGAGCCGGCTCCGGGCCGGGGACGAGGTGATCATCTCGGCCATGGAGCATCACTCCAATATCGTGCCCTGGCAGATGATCTGCGAGGAGAAGGGGGCGCGCCTCAAGGTCATCCCCATGAACGACGCGGGGGAGCTGCTGCTGGAGGAGTACGAGCGGCTGCTCAGCGATCGGACCAGGATCGTGTCCGTGGTCTACGTCTCCAACGCCCTGGGGACGGTGAACCCGGTGCGCGAGATCATCACGCTGGCGCACACGCGCGGGATCCCCGTGCTGCTGGACGGCGCCCAGGCCTCGCCCCACATGCCGGTGGACGTCCGCGAGCTGGATTGCGATTTCTACGCCCTGTCGGGGCACAAGCTCTTCGGCCCCACCGGGATCGGGGTCCTCTACGGCAAGGCCGAACTGCTGGAGGCGATGCCCCCCTGCCAGGGTGGCGGGGACATGATCAGTGCCGTCAGCTTCGAGAAGACGGTCTACAACACGCTGCCCTACAAGTTCGAGGCGGGCACTCCCCACATCGCGGGTGTGATCGGCCTGGCGGCTGCACTGGAGTACCTCTCGCGGATCGGCCTGAGCCAGATCGCGGCCCACGAGGCGGACCTGCTGGCCTACGGCACGGAGCTGCTGTCCAGCGTCCCCGGCCTCACCCTCATCGGGACCGCGCGGCAGAAGGCCGGCGTCCTGTCCTTCGTCCTGGACGGGGTCCACGCCCACGACATCGGGACCATCCTGGACCTGGAGGGGGTGGCGGTCCGGGCCGGGCACCACTGCGCCATGCCCGTCATGAAACGCTACGGGGTCCCGGCCACGGCCCGGGCCTCCCTGGCCTTGTACAACTCGCGCTCGGATCTGGACGCGCTGGTCAAGGCCATCCACAAGGTCATCGAGGTGTTCCGTTAATGTCCGATCTGCGCGAACTGTACCAGCAGGTCATCCTCGACCACTACAAGAAGCCGCGGAACTTCCACAAGCTGGAAGACGCCAACCGGCTGGCGGAGGGGCACAACCCGCTCTGCGGCGATCAGATCACCGTGTACCTGCATCTGGACGGGGATCTCATCAAGGACATCAGCTTCGACGGGGCCGGCTGCGCCATCTCCAAGGCGTCCGCGTCCATGATGACGGCCGCCCTCAAGGGCAAGACCCGGGCGGAGGCCGAGGCGATGTTCGAGAAGTTCCACCAGATGGTGACCGCCAAGCCCGGCGAGCAGCCGGACCTGAGCGGGCTGGGGAAGCTCGAGGTGTTCTGCGGCGTCTGCGAATTCCCCGTCCGGATCAAGTGCGCCAGCCTGGCCTGGCACACCGTCCGGGCGGCCCTGGAAGGCCGGAGCGACCCGGTCAAGACGGAGTAGGCGCATGGCGGAGCCACAGAAGGGCGGGGCGGGGGTCTTCAACCAGATGATCCTCGAGGGCAAGGTCGTGGACGCCATCCGGACCTGCTTCGACCCCGAGATCCCCGTCAACATCTACGAGCTGGGGCTGATCTACGGTGTGCAGGTGGAGCCGTCGGGGAAGGTGGGGGTGCGCATGACCCTGACCTCGCCGGCCTGTCCGGTGGCGGGCTCGCTGCCGCTGGAGGTCGAGTCAAAGATCCGGGATATCCCGGGGGTCACGGAGGCGAAGGTCGAGGTGGTCTTCGACCCGCCCTGGGAGCCGAGCCGGATGTCCGAGGCGGCGCGGCTGCAGCTGGGGATGCTTTGAGGGAGCAAAGGGCAAGCACCCATGACCGGTGAGCACTCCCACGACAGGGCGAGGGGGCGGCAGCTGGCGGTGATCACCGAGGCCTGCACGGGGTGCGCGGCCTGCCTGCCTTTCTGCCCAGTGGATTGCATAGACGACTCGCCCACCTGCACGCAGGGCGCCGACAGCTTCCACCCGGTGCACATCCACGAGGAGGAATGCATCGGCTGCGAGGTGTGTGCCCGCGTCTGCGAGCACCTCGACCTGAACGCCATCCGGATGGTGCCCATCACTCCGTAAGCTCCCAGCCCCGGCCGCTTTCGCCCGCTGCGCGACCACGCCTGCCCACCCGTGATCACACGCTGGCCTCGATCTGCTCCACCCTGCCATCCGTCTCCGCGAAGAATGTCACGCGTATCCCCCCTCCAGACTCCTGACTCGATCCGCCGTTTTCGCTGCTCTCGATGACCGCAACGTTCCGCCGGGCGAGGATGCGTCGGCGGCGCGGGCCGGGTCAGTCCTTCCGGCTGCGCAGACCGCCCGGACCGCTCAGGTAGAGGGCCCCCCCGATGAAGAGGATGCCGACCGCCAGGTAGACCAGGTCGAGCGGGCTGGCATACTCCAGCTTCAGCGCATACTGGAAGAACTCGATGATCAGCACCAGCAGGATAAGCTTGGCGATGCGGTCCTTCAGGTCGTCCAGACTCTCCACCTGGACCAGCCGCGGCATCATCCGGGCGGCCCGCTCGGATGGTTCGATCTTGTTGATGAAGAGCTCGTACAGGCCGAGCGCAACGACCAGCAGGATCACGGCGATGAGATACCCGTCCACCGCCTTGATGATGCCGGCAACCGTGCTCTCGCGCAACGCCGACCGCGCACTCTGCTCCAGGGAGGGACTGGCGTAGGGCAGGAGGTTCCCCAGCAGGAGCACCACGTCCACCGTGGCCATGTAGAAGGTCCCGAGGGCCAGGGCAGCGCTGGCGATGACGGCCACCAGCACCAGCAGCCGGCTTTGCCACAACCCTCGTTCGAAGGTGCGTTCAAGCGGCTTCATGAGGATCCCTCCGCTGCGGGTGTGCTCGGGCGGGCGGATCGCGCCCCCGGGTTAACCGGAGCGCACAGCCCCGCGCTCTGCGGCTCCGCGGTGCCGAAGCCCCTTCTCGAATTCGACCACCAGGAAGGCAACCAGGCCGATGAGCAGCGCCCACCCCCAGGAATCCAGCGGCATGGGCGCGCCGTGGAACAGCGCGTTCGTGAACGGCAGGTACGTGAATCCCAGCTGGAGCAGCAGCATACCCGCCGAGCCGGCGATGGCCCACCGGTTACTGAAGAATCCGACCCGCAGGACCGACTGGGTGAGCGAGCGGCAGTTGAACAGGTACAAGACCTGCACCACGATGAAGACGGCCACGGCGGCCGTCCGGGCCTCGTCCACCCCGCGACCCTGCCGCAGCTCCCACTCGAAGAGGCCGAAGGCGCCGGCCAGCAGGAGGGCGCCGACCGATACGATCCGCCACAGCAGCTCGCCGGTGAGGATGGGGGCCTTGGGGTCCCGGGGTGGGCGGGTCATGATGTCGGGCTCGGCGGGCTCGAAGGCCAGCATGAGCCCGAGCAGCAGGGCGGTCGTCATGTTGACCCAGAGGATCTGGACGGGCAGGATCGGCAAGGTCTCCCCGAGGAGGACGGCGACCAGGATGACGAGGCCCTGGCCCACGTTGGTCGGGAGCGTCCAGATGATGAACTTGGTGAGATTGGCGAAGACCGCCCGGCCCTCCTCGACGGCCGCCTCGATGGAGGCGAAGTTGTCGTCGGTCAAGACCACGTCGGCCGCCCCCTTGGCCACGTCGGTCCCGGTGATGCCCATGGCCACGCCGATGTCCGCCTGCTTGAGGGCCGGGGCGTCGTTCACCCCGTCGCCGGTCATGGCCACCACGTGGCCGCGCGCCTGGAGGGCGGCCACCAGCCGCAGCTTCTGCTCCGGCGTGACGCGGGCGAAGACCGCACGCTCCTGGGCGACGCGGATGAAGTCGGCGTCGGAGTACTCCTGCATCGCCCGCCCGGTCACCACCGCGCCCTCGGCGGATCCGCCCTGCGCGGCCGGGAGGAGGCCGAACTCCCGGGCGATGGCGGCCGCCGTCGAGGGGTGATCGCCCGTGATCATCTTCACCGCCACGCCGGCGCTGTGGCAGGCCGTGACCGCCGCCAAGGCCTCGGGACGCGGGGGGTCGATCATCCCCTGCAGACCGAGGAGCGTGAGGCCGGAGGCCACCTGCTCGTGCCCCAGCGCCGTCGCATCGGCCGGCAGCTCCTTGCGGGCCAGCGCCAGGACCCGGAGCCCGCGGGTCGCCAGGGATTCCACGGCGGCGTGGACGGCCTGGCCGTCCAGCGGCACACGGGCGCCGTCGCCGGCGAGCGCGTCCGCGCACCGCTCCAGCACCCGCTCCACCGCGCCCTTGACGTACACCAGGCGGGCGCGGCCGGGCCTCGCCTCGTGGAGCGTCGCCATGTACTGGTGCTGGGAGTCGAAGGGGACAACGTCCAGGCGGGGCCATTCCTCTCGCAGCGCCTCGGGCAGCCCCCCCTTGCGGGCCGCCGTGACGAGCGCCCCCTCCGTGGGGTCCCCGTGCACCTGGGTGCGGCCGTCCACCTCGGCCAGGGTGGCGTCGCTACAGAGCAGACCCGCCCGCAGGCATTCCCCGAGCGCCGGGTGCGCTTCGAGATCCACCCGCTGGCCGTCGCGCAGGATCGCGCCGTCGGGCGAGTAGCCCGCGCCCGTCACCTCGTAGCGGCTGTCACCCGCCACGATCGCCGTCACGGTCATCTGATTCTCGGTGAGGGTCCCGGTCTTGTCCGAGCAGATTACGGTTGTGCTGCCCAGCGTCTCCACGGCCGGGAGCTTGCGGATGATGGCGTGCCGTCGAGCCATTCGCGCGACGCCGATGGCCAGGGTGATGGTGACCGCCGCCGGGAGCCCCTCGGGGATGACCGCCACCACCAGGGCCACCGCGGCCAGGAACGTGTCCACGAGAGGTTGCTGCCGCCAGGCCCCGATCGCGAAGGTGAGCACCCCGAAGCCCAGGATGATGCCAACGAGCGCGCGGCTGAAGGCGGAGATCTTGCGGGTGAGCGGCGTCTCGAGCTCTGCCGCCTCGGCGATCAGGCCCGAGATCCGCCCGATCTCACTGCGATCACCCGTGGCCACCACGACGCCGAGCCCCTGCCCGTAGGTGATCAGAGCAGAGGCGTAGACCATGTTCTTCCGGTCCGCCAGGACGGTGTCGTGCGGCATCGACCCCGCCACCTTGGGCACCGGGACCGACTCGCCGGTCAAGGCCGCCTCGTCCGCCTGGAGGTCCTTGACCTGGATCAGCCGGACGTCGGCAGGGGCCCGGTCGCCGGCCTGCAGGAAGAGCAGATCGCCGGGGACGAGGTCCGCGGAGGGCACGCGCTGGCGCTCTCCCGCCCGCAGGACCGTTGCCTCGGTGGTCAGGCGGCGGGAGAGGGCCTCGATCGCCTGCTCCGCCTTGGTTTCCTGGAGGAATCCCACGATGGCATTGATCAGCACCACGCCCAGGATGACCGCCGCATCCACAGGGCCCTTGAGGGCTGCGGTGACGAGGCCGGAGACGATGAGGATGTAGACCAGGGGCTGGTGGAGCTGGAGCAGGAAGCGGACCAGGGGGCCGCGGGCCTTCTTGCCGCTGAGGACGTTCGGCCCGAAATGGGCCTGGCGGCGCTGTACCTCGAACTGGTCCAGGCCGCGTGTCCCGCTGCTGTCGAGCAGGTCCAGCGCCTCCTCGGCGGGCAGGTGGTGCCAGTGGTGACCGAGCAGACTTTCCATCGCGCACCTCGCTGGGGAGCGGCGGACTCCCGCGCCAGGCGTCCGGTCAGTGCAGGTGGGTGTTCGCGCCCGCGCCGCCGGCGACATCCTCGGCGTGCCGCTTGGGGAAGATGAGCGAGGACGCCATGGAGAGCCCCAGGACCCCGGCAATGATCACGAGGGACCAGGTGATGGGAAACTTGCCGCCGAACAGCTCATTGAGGAGGGCCATCTTGACCCCAACGAAGATCAGGACGACGGCGAGACCATACTTCAAGAGGTAAAATTTGTCCATCATGCCCGCCAGGACGAAGTAGAGCGCCCGTAACCCCAGGATGGCGAAGACGTTGGAGGTGAAGACGATGAGGGGCTCGTCGGTCAGGGCGTAGATGGCCGGGACCGAGTCCACGGCGAAGATGATGTCCGTGAACTCCACCACCAAGAGCGTCAGCAACAGGGGCGTGGCGCAGAGGACGCCATTCTGCCGGACGAAGAAAGACTGCCCGTGCAACCGCGGGCTGACCGGCATCAGCCTGCGGACCAGGCGAATGACGGGATTCTTCTCCGGTTCGACGGGCTTCTCCGATGAGAATAGGAGCTTGATGCCGGTGAAGACCAGGAAGGCGCCGAACAGGTAGATGACCCAGTGGAACTGCAGGAGGACCGAGCCGAGGGCGATGAAGATGGACCGGAAGAGGAGGGCGCCCAGGATGCCGAAGAACAGGATGCGGTGCTGGTATTCGGCGGGGACCGCGAAGTAGGCGAAGATGACGATGAAGACGAAGATGTTGTCCACCGACAGCGACTTCTCGACGACGAAGCCGGCCAGGAACTCCAGGGCTGTCTCCCGGGCCGCGAGCTGGGGGTCGAACCCGGCCGCAGCCGTGAGGCGCGGGTCCTGCGGGAACCACCACAGCGCATACTGGTACAGGCCGTAGTTGAAGGCGAGGGCGAGGGAGATCCAGACCACGCTCCAGACCGCCGCCTCCCGGATGCTGACGGCATGGGCCTGCCGGTGGAAGACCCCGAGGTCCAGGGCGAGGAGGATGAGGACGAAGGCCGCGAAGGCCAGGTAGAACCACCAGTACTCCGCGAAGGGAAACAGCTGCACCGTCATGGGGCCCCTCTCCTGGTCTTTCGGGATCTGTCAATTCCGTTATGATTCGCGAACTCGTTCGCGAATCATGCGGGCTAGGCGGTGGCCGGTCGCAGGCGCCGGGTGGCGCCCATCGCCGCCTGGATGAGCATGAATTCCCCGAGATTGTCCATCGTGACCAGCCCCACCAGCTGCCCGCCATGGGTGACCGGAATCGTATGGCAGTTGCAGGCCTGGAGCCGGGCGAAGGCGGTCTCCAGCATCTCCGAGGAATCCACGACCTGGAAGTCGCGGCGCATGATCTCTGCCACAGGCGCGTCTTGGCCCCGCTGCGTCAGGGCGGCGAGCAGATCGCTGCGGAGCAGGACGCCCTCCACGCGCTGGCCGGTGACCACGGGAAAGTCCTGCTGGGACCCGGCCAGGATCAGCTCCACCGCCCGCCGGATGGTGTCCTGAGGGCTGAGAATCCGGTAGTCGGTGACCATGGCGCGCTGGACGGGAATCCCGCCCAGGGCCGCCCGCATCTGGACCAGACTGGACTCCTGCGCGGCGCCGATCCACACGAAGAGCGCGATGAAGAGCAGGAAGGGGTTGGTGAACAGCCCGAGGAACCCGAACACAAACGCCATCCCCTGACCGACGGCGGCGGCGATCTGGGTGGCGCGGGTGTACTCCATCCGGGTCGCCAGGAGCGCGCGGAGCACCCGGCCGCCGTCCATGGGGAAGGCCGGGACCAGGTTGAAGAGGACCAGGGAGACATTCACCACCATCAGCCGCTCCAGGAACGAGCCGCCTGCCACGCTGAGGCCCTCCAGCGGCTCGAAGGTCCCGGTGACGACCAGCCACACGAGGAGGGCGGCGGCAATCAGCACGTTGACCGCCGGTCCTCCCAGGGCAACCCAGATTTCCTGCCTGGGGTCCTCGGGCATCCGCTCCAGCCGAGCCAGCCCGCCGATGGGCAGGAGCGTGATGTCGCGGGTCCGGATGCCGTATTTCCGTGCGGTCAGGGCATGGCCGTATTCGTGCAGGACCACGCAGAGGAACAGGGCCAGAATGAAGGCCACGCCATGCGCCACGTGGCCCAGGGTGCGGCCCGCCACCCAGTGGCTCAGCGCCACCCAGCCCAGGAGCAGGAGGAAGGTGGCGTGCATGTACACATCGATACCGGCGAAGGTGCCGAGCTTCCAGGACCATTTCATGAATCGATACTCCTTGTGCCGAGCGGGCCCGGCGGCCGGGAGCCGTTCACGGGGGTTCCCGGGTTCTGCCCGCCCCGCTCCCGCCACGACTTGACCCAGCGGAGGAGAGAGCGCACCGCGGGGTGCTCGGTTCCCAGGATCGCTATTCCCGCGAGGAGCAAGGGAAAGCCGGGGATGAGCGGCATCAGGGTGCCGATCACCCCCAGCCCCATCAACACGATCCCCAGAGCCACGCGGATCGCGCGCCACACGTTCGCCGCCTCACGCCGCCGACGGCAGGCCCTGGCGGGCCATGGCCAGGAGCCTCGCCACGCGCTCCTCGGTCGCCGGGTGCGTACTGAAGAGCCGGAGCAGGCCGCCCCCGGCGAAGGG
>Ga0316630_10000346_pt1 | contig 13981 bp, 10 predicted proteins | sample OWC_May_M1_C1_D6_FD_207658 | JGI IMG/M metagenome (GOLD analysis project Ga0316630, IMG submission 207658) | Wetland soil microbial communities from Old Woman Creek delta, Ohio, United States - OWC_May_M1_C1_D6_A | ecosystem: Environmental > Terrestrial > Soil > Wetlands | place: USA: Ohio...
AGCCGAAGCCCATCATCTGCGTCTCGGGCCGCAGGATGCGATTGCCGATCCTGCGCTTGTGGTAGCTGTCGTAGGCCATTGCGGGCACCCCCCGTCGCGGTGATTGCCGGTAGTGTACGGCACCGCGACGCGCGGTCACGATTCACGCAGTTCGTTGACGGCTCGATGCGCCTGCTCGATCGCGGCGTGCGCGTATGCCGACCAGCCGGCGTCGGAGTTGGCGATCGTCACGTTGCCGACCGGCTGCCGCGCCAGCTTCATGGCGGCCTTCGCTTCGCCTTCGTCGTCCACCAGCGTATTCAGGCCCCAGGCGTAACCGTGCGACCATCGATTGACGGTGAGGGCGAGGATGTCACGCTGGTCGTCGAATCCACCGGGCCCGAGCATGCGCGACAGGTCCCTGCGGATCGCGGTCTCGTGGTCCGCGAAGGTCGCCTGGAGCAGCAGGCCGCGGGACGCGCGCAAGGCGGATCGCGGCTCGTCGATGCCCGGGACGGTCGGCACGTGCACGAGGTGCAAAACCATCGGCTCTTCCGGCCGGGTCGGGTTGCGATACCCGCCCATCGCGACCGGATAGTCGAGCTTGACGCGCGAGTGGTGGCTGGCCACGCCATAGATCTCGTGGACGCCAAGCTCGACCCACGGCGTCCAGTTGCGGGCCAGTACCTTCGAGTACACGAGCGGCGACTTCACGTTCAACCTCAGTGCACCTGCCTGATCGTCCGACAGCCCACCCGTCACGTACGGGATCAGCGTGTTGAAGCAGGCCATCACGACGTGCCTGGAGCGCAGGCGGTGCAAAACGCGATCGTGATTGCGGAGGTACCCGACCTCGACACCCGCGGCGCCGTTGACGACTCGTACGACGGTGCTGTCGAGGCGGATCCGCGCCTTGTGCTGCGGTCGATCGAGTTCCTCGTACCGGGCCCTCGCGAGCACGATGTCGTCCATCGTCGAACCCGGAATGGCCGACGGCACGAGAGAGCGCACCAGCAGCCGAGCGACCGACGCGTTTCCGTCCGGAAAGTGATAGATGTACGGCTCGTCGAGCTCTGCAGCGGCTGCCTCGTCCGGCGGCAGCGAGATGCCGGCGAACCCGGGGTATGCGAAGAGGCTGGCATCGAGCGCGGGGACCAGGTTGGGCGGCAGACCGAAGAAATCCAGGGTCCTGCCGCCGAAATAGGCGATCGCGTCGTCGCAGAGGCCCCAGTCCTTGCGCAGGAACTCGACGTAAGAAACGTGTGCGAGGTAGTCTGCTCGCGCCGCGTCGTCGGCGAGGTGCGCGAGCGTCACGCGCTTCGATGCGTACAGTTGCTCCAGCTGTCGGCGCGCCGCGGACGGCAGCGGGAAATCGCCGATGAATGGCTCGATCGGCCGGCCATTGCGGCGGTCGCGCGGTATGTCGTCCGCCACCCAGTCGGTCGGATCCCCGGTGACCAGCCTGTTGACGCCGAAGCGGTCACGATCGAAGAAGCTGGCACGCGAGAGACCGAGGCCGGGGTAAAGCGCCTGGTCGAAGTACCGCCGGAAACGCTCGACGTCGACGCCGAGGCGCTTCATGAGTCCCTTGACCACGGGCGAGAAGTTCGTCGCCGGCGACTGCAGCGACTCGCTGCCGCCATATCCGATCAGCGTGCGATCGCCGACCGTGAACTCGTTGCGGCGCGCGTGGCCGCCGAAGTCGTCATGATTGTCCAGGACGAGGATCCGCGCGTCCCGGCCGAAGCGCTCGCGGTAGAACCATGCAGCCGCGAGGCCGCTGATACCGCCTCCCACGACGATGCAGTCGTACTCCTCGGCCACGGGCAGGCGGCCGACGCGATACCGGCGACGCTCGAACGCCATGCCGTGCGCGGCCTCGAACGAGCCATCGTGCTGGCCACGCAAGCCGGTGAGTACCGGGGGATACGGCGCGGACAGGAGCCCCTGCGCGAGCTGTTCGCACGGTGCCAGGCCCGCTGCGATCGTCAGCGCCATGCCGTCCAGAAAGTCGCGACGCGTCAACTTGTGGGTCATTTACACGACCGTGCCAGGGAGCAGAGTCTTGATTGCGCACTCCGGTCGCGAGTATATGTAATTGGTGCCGATGTGGCCGTTGGCCGATCCGTGGCCAGGTGGTGCCGATGGTAGCGAAAGAACACGTCGCGGCCCTGCTGCGGGCGGCAGGCATCGCGATCGATGGCGAGGAGCCTTGGGACCTCCGTGTGCGCGATGATCGCCTCTTCGCGCGCGTGCTCGCGGGCGGGTCCCTGGCGGCCGGCGAAGCCTACATGGACGGCTGGTGGGAAGCGGCGAGGCTCGACGAGTTCTTCATGCGCATCCACCGGGCGAGACTCGATCGCAAGCTCCTGACCGTGCCCGTCGTCGCGAAGGTTGCACTCAGCCGGATCGGCAATCTGCAGGGGCCCAGGCTGTCCCGGCGCGTCGCGCATCAACACTATGATCTCTCGAACGACCTGTACGTCGCGATGCTCGGCGAGACCATGCAGTACACCTGCGCCTACTACGGTTCCGGCAGCGACGTGCTGACGCTCGACGAGGCGCAGCAAAGCAAGCTGGAACTGATCGCAAGAAAGCTCCACCTGCAGCCAGGCATGACCGTGCTCGAATTGGGCGGAGGCTTCGGCGGGCTCGCCCGCCACCTCGCGAGCCGATATCAGTGCCGCGTCGTGAGCTACAACATCAGCAGGGCACAGGTCGAATTCGCCCGCGCCTGGTGCGCGGGTTTGCCTGTCGAGTTCCGGCTGCAGGACTACCGGGAAGCGACATCGGACCCGGAGGTCTACGACCGCGTCGTCAGCATCGGCCTCATGGAGCACGTCGGGCCGAAGAACTATCGCCACTTCTTCGAGATCGCGCATGCGCGGCTCGCGCCGGGCGGGCTGGCGCTGGTGCACACGATCGGCGGAAACGTCAGCAAGACGACCACGGACCCCTGGATCGACAAGTACATCTTCCCGGGTGGCGTCATCCCGTCCGAGAAACAGGTGACCGAGGCGAAGGAGGGGTTGTTCGTCCTCGAGGACTGGCACAACTTCGGCCCGGACTACGATCGCACGCTGCTCGCGTGGGACGAGAACTTTCGCGCGGCATGGCCACGGTTCCGCGACGACCCGGGCATGGACGAACGCTTCTACCGGATGTGGCGCTACTACCTGACTTCGAGCGCCGGTGCGTTCCGGGCCCGGGCGCTGAATCTCTGGCAGATCGTCCTCAGCCGCGGCGACGTTCCGCGATACGTTCCCGCGCGGTGAGGGATGGAGTTTTCGACGATCGAGGAGCACCGCAGCAGGGTCGAGCGGCTCGCGGCCGCCCTGCGTTCGACCACCGGCTCCGTGCGCCTGCGCAAACGCACCAGCAATCTGTTCCGGCCACGGGAGGCTGCGGATCGCGTGCTCCTCGATGGCACCACGCTCTGCCACGTGATCTCGATCGACAGCGAGGCACGGACCGTCGAAGTCGAGGGCATGACGACGTACGCCGACCTGGTCGATGCGACGCTGCCGCTCGGCCTCGCGCCCGCCGTCGTTCCGGAACTGAAGAGCATCACCGTCGGCGGCGCAACGACCGGGCTCGGCATCGAGTCGAGCGCGTTCCGGTACGGACTGGTGCACGAGACCGTCGAGGACTTCGACGTGCTCGTGGCCGATGGTCGCGTGTTGCACTGTTCCGCGACGGACCATGCGAACCTGTACCGCGGCTTTCCAAACTCTTACGGCAGCCTGGGCTATGCGACGAGGCTCACGATCCGGCTCATTCCCGTGGCGCCGTTCGTGCACTTGCGCCACGAGCGCTTTGCCGAACCCGAACGGTTCTTCGCCGCGGTCGGCGCCGAGTGCAGCAACCCGACGTGCGATTACCTCGACGGGGTCTTCTTCGGCCCGGGCGACTTCGCGCTGACCCGCGCGACGATGGTCGAGCGCCTGCCGCCCGGCACTGCCGTCAGCGACTACACGTGGATGCGGCAGTACTGGCGCAGCCTGCGATCGCGGCCTGGCGACTACCTGTCGATCCGCGACTATCTGTGGCGGTGGGACACGGACTGGTTCTGGTGCAGCAGGAACGTGGGCGCGCACCTGGCTCCCGTGCGACTCCTCGCCGGGCCGCGACTGCTGTCGAGCGTGACGTATCAGAAGATCATGCGCGCGGGCCAGCGCTACCCGCTCAAGGCGCTCGAGCGGCTGCGGCCCCGCCGGGAATCGGTGATCCAGGACGTGGACATCCCGCTCGCCAACGCGCCCGGATTCCTGGCGCAGCTCCATGCCCAGGTCGGCATCACGCCGGTCTGGGTGTGCCCGTTCGTGGTCACGACCGGCGAGTGTCCGCTGTACCGCCTGCGGACGGACACCCCTTACGTCAATTTCGGCTTCTGGGATACCGTGCGAAGCCAGGAACCCGACGGGCACTACAACGCGATCGTCGAGCGGCTCGTCACGCAGCATGCGGGCAAGAAGAGCCTGTATTCGCGCAGCACGTTCGACGAGCGGACCTTCTGGACGCTGTACGATCGGCCGTCGTACGAGGCGCTCAAGCGAGAGTACGATCCCACGGGCCGATTCCCCGGGCTGTACGAGAAGACGGTCCGTCGAGGTTGAGCAGGTAATGGCGAATTCGAACCCCAAGCGCTTCTGGGACGAATTGCTGCGACGCCGCGTCGTGCGCGCCGCGATCTTCTACATGGCAGGCGCCTGGGTGCTGGCGCAGGCCTTCGACCTGCTGCTGGACGCGTTCGACGCTTCGCACTACATGCGGTTCGTCGTTGCCGGCCTGATCGTCGGGCTGCCGATCGCCACGGTGCTCGCGTGGATGTTCGACATTACGCCGTCCGGCATCGAGCGAACGCAGGCGTTGCCGGAGCCTTCCGCCCCGCCCGCGCCTGCACCGGACCGCTCGATCGCCGTCCTGCCGTTCGCCAACCTGAGCCAGGAGATCGAGAACGAATACTTCTCGGACGGCCTGTCGGAGGAGATCCGCAACCAGCTCGCCCGTGTCGAGGGACTGCGCGTGGCGGCGCGCACTTCGTCGTTCGCATTCAAGGGGCGGCACGAGGACGTACGGGAGATCGGGCGCCGCCTGAACGTCGCGACGGTGCTCGAGGGCGGCGTCCGCAAGCATGCCGATACCGTGCGGATCGACGTGCAGCTCGTGAATGCCACCGACGGCTACCAGATCTGGTCGGAAACCTTCGAGCGGCGGCTGGACGACATCTTCAAGCTGCAGAGCGAGGTCGCCTGTGCGGTCATCGCCGCCGTGAGACCTCGCGAGGTCGTCGAGGAACGCCCGCCGCTGCAGCCCGCCACGGTCAGTTTCGACGCATACAACCTCTACCTGCTCGGCCGCCATCACTTCCACAAGCGCACGGAGATCGCGCTCCAGCGGGCCGTGGACTACTTCGAGCAGGCGATAGAGCGGGACCCGAACTACGCCCTGGCCTACTCGGGGCTCGCCGACGCCTACACGCTGCTGAGCGCGGGGTATTACGGCAACATGCCGGCCGCGCGTGCCATCGAGCATGCATTGCCGGCGGCGCAGCGCGCACTGGCGCTGGATCCCGGGCTTGCGGAGGCGCACGCGTCGCTGGGGCTCATTCAGCACAACCAGGACGAACTCGCGGCCGCCGAGCGATCGCTCGCGCACGCACTGGAGCTGAATCCCGGCTACACGATGGCACACGTGTGGCACGGCCTCGTACTGACTTCGCAGGGCCGCTACCGGGAGGCCGCGGCTCGCGACCGCGAGGCCTTTCGGCTCGATCCGCTGTCGCCCATCGTCAATACGAACGTCGGATTCGACGCGTTGCGCTTCGGCGATGAGACCGAGGCGGCGGCCCGTTTCGCGGCTGTAATGGAAATCGATCCCGCGTTCCCGGTGCCGTATTCCGGCATGGCGCGCCTCAACGCGATGCGCGGTTCGCTGCAGGAGGCTCGTCGCTGGATCGACCAGGCCATCGAGAGGGCGCCGACGCGCGCCTTCTATCTCGCCCGCAAGGGCCTGCTGTTGCTGCAGCTGGGAGAGACTGACGAAGCTGCGAAGCTGGTCAGGACGGCGTGTCGCAGCTCTCCCAACAACGCGTTCGACTCCGACCTCGCGATTGCCGTGCTCATCGCGCAGGACGATCGTGCGGCGCTCGAACGGGTCGCAAGTGGCACGTTTGAGCGTACATATGCGACGTCGCAGCGCGCACAGGCGCATATCGCTCTCGGTGACCTGGAGGCGGCGCGAGCTCTGTACGATCAGGAACCGCCGGACCCGCGGCAGGCGATCGACGATCTCATCAACGACGAGTGGGTCTGGCGCCTGCCGCATGCCGTGAATTACGCACACCTGCGCATCGCTGCGGGAGACGAGAGCGGGCGCCATGACCTGGAGCGGATGCTTGCGATGCTCCAGGAGGTGGACGCGCAGGGCATCGTGAACGTGGACACGCTCTACTGGGCGGTTGCCGCGCACTCGGTGCTCGGCCGGCCCGAGCGGGCCATTCGGCAACTCGAGGACGCATACCGCCGCGGCTGGCGGCACGCGTGGTGGGCGCGCCACGACTGGAATCTCGAAGGCCTGGTGAACGACGCACGCTACCGCGACGTGCTCGCCCGCGGCTGACTCCGATCGGCTGCCCTCAGAGATCGACCGTTATGCCATCTGCGCCATTGCTCATGTCGCCGATGACTGCCGCCCGCGCGAACCCGTGGCGCCACATGACTTCCGTGACGCTGTCGACCGCGTCGTCCGAGCAGGCCACCAGCAGTCCGCCCGAGGTCTGCGGATCGGACAGCAGTGCCTTCTGCGCGTCACGGAGATCCGCAGCGAGGCGCACCTCGGCGCCGTAGGATGCCCAGTTGCGTGCCGACGCGCCGGTTACGAACCCGGCTTCGGCCAGCGCAAGCACGTTGTCCAGCAGCGGCACGCGCGACATTTTCAGGCGCGCGCACAGCCCTGCGCCACGGCACATCTCGAGGAGATGCCCGAGGAGCCCGAAGCCCGTCACGTCGGTCATGGCATGCACACCCGGCAGCTGCGCGAGTTCCGGGCCGGCGACGTTGAGGCGGGTCGTCGTGTCGATCATCGCGCGATAGTCGGTCGCCGCGAGTGCGTCCTTCTTGAGCGCGGCCGAGAGAACGCCGACGCCGAGCGGCTTACCGAGCACGAGCACGTCGCCCGGCCGGGCGTCGGCGTTGCGTTTGACATGGCGTGGATGGACGATGCCGATTGCGGCGAGGCCGTAGATGGGTTCCACCGAATCGATGCTGTGACCGCCCGCCAGCGGAATGCCCGCTTGCGCGCAGATGGCCTCGCCGCCGCGGAGGATCTCGCGGATGACTTCCCCGGACAGCAACTTGATGGGCATTCCGAGAATGGCGAGCGCCAGGATCGGCGTGCCGCCCATGGCATAGACGTCACTGAGTGCGTTGGTCGCAGCGATGCGCCCGAAGTCGAATGGATCGTCGACGATGGGCATGAAGAAATCGGTGGTGGCGATCACCGCCTGCTCGTCGTTCAGCCGGTAGACCGCCGCGTCGTCCGCCGTCTCGGCGCCCACGAGCAATTGCGCAAACGGAGTGGTGGTCGCCGAGCCCTTGAGCAGGTCACGCAGTATTCCCGGGGCGATCTTGCAGCCGCATCCGCCGCCGTGCGAAAGCGAGGTCAGTCGAGGCGCCGGTGCCGGGAATGTCGTCATGGCCGCTCGCTCAGCTGTGCGCACCTGGTCGGTGTGGCGGAAGGCAGCAGGAGTCGAACCTACCAGGAAGCGTCTGACGCCCCCTTCTGGGTTTGAAGCCCAGCCGCACCACCGGGTACGCGTGCCTTCCAGACGTCCTCATGATGGCGCGACTCGCCAACCGCTGTCCACGCGCACTACGTGCGAATCTCGCACGCGGCGCGTGTAGCCGACGCGGTCGAAGAACTCGAGGATCTGGACGGTCCGCTTGCGTCCGAGCCCGATCGCGTCCCGATAGCGAGCTGCATCGACGGCACCGTGCTCCCTTGCGACTTCAGCGGCGACCTCGGCCAGTTCGCCGATGCGTCCGCTGTCGTAGAAAAGGTCGCGCACGACCTGGTACACGGTTCCCCGGGTGACCTGCTTGCGCAGCACCTGGCGCACGCGTTCCTCCGGCTCACGCAGTACGGTGGCCAGGTCGCGCACCCATGGCGGATCGAAGCGTCCTTTCGCGATGAGCGGCTGCAGCTTCCGTGCGAGCGCCTCGTCACCTTCCGAAAGCCTGACCGTGTGCTCCGGCAGGTGTACCCACGGTCCATTGCGCGTCACGACACGCTCGTGCACGAGCTCGTCGACCAGCCTTCGCCAGAGCGCTGGCGGCAGGTCGGGCAGCGCGATGCGGCGCAGCCTGCCGACATCGGGGCCGGGTTCGTCGGGCGCCCGGGCATGAAAGTCCCGCAAAGCGCTTACCGCATGCTCCCGCAGTTCGAGCCACTGGGATGGCAGGAAGACGAAACGCTCTGGTCCGGCCTCGATCACCACGGAGTCGAGTGGGAGCGAAACGCGCTCCGGGGCGTGGCCGGTCAGGCGCACCAGCGCGGTCATCGGTACGCCGTAGCGCGCATGCTGCAGCAGCGGCCCGATCCCCTCGCCAGCGATCATCCGTTCGAGCGCATCGAGATGGCGCAGGCGGTCGATCGAGCGTCGCTTTCGCGATGGCGCAAACGGGTCGAGGACCACGCCACCGCCGACGGTGTGCGCGGCCTGCGCATCGCGCGCGATAAAGCGATCGCCAGAGGTCGCGCAGACCGGCGCGTCGAAGACCAGTTGGACGCGTGCCGAATCGCCGGCCGACAGCCGGTCCGACTCGAGCAGGACCACGTGGGCGACGCGGTGTGTCGTCCCCAGGTGCACATGCAGCGGCGCCCAGGGCGCGAGGTGCCGTTTGCTGTCCGCGAGCAGCCGCAAGCGGGCGTCGATGCGCGTCGTCGGCACGAACAGGCGAGGATCCGCAAGCCAGTCGCCGCGCGAGATCGCGCACTTGTCGACACCCGCGACGTTGATCGCGCAACGCTGGCCGGCCTGTCCGCTCCGGGAGGCGCGATTCTGCGCATGGATGCCGCGCACGCGGGCGGACGCGCCTGACGGCATCACGACCACCGTGTCGCCAGTCTCTATCCGTCCGGAGAACACCGTTCCAGTGGTGACGACGCCATGACCGGCCAGCGTAAATACACGATCCACCGCGAGGCGAAACAGTTTCTCGTCGTGCCGCGACGGCAAGTGCGCCGCGGCGTCGTGCAGGTGGCGGCGGAGCGCAGCGGTCCCCGGGTCATCCGGCGCCGTGGCGTTGAGCGGGAAGATCGGTGCGGCGCGGAGCGGCGTGGTTGCGAGTTCGGCCGCTAGCTCGGCCTGCACCTGCTGCAGGCGCTGGCCGTCGACACGGTCGACCTTGCTCAGGGCGACTGCGCCGCGCGTCACGCCGAGCAACTCCAGGATTGCGAGGTGTTCTCGCGTCTGCGGCATCACGCCGTCGTCGGCTGCGACGACCAGCAGCGCGAAATCGATCCCGCAGGCGCCCGCGACCATCGTATGCACCAGCCGCTCGTGGCCGGGTACGTCGACGAAGCCGAGCACGTCGCCGCTCTCGAGCGCCGTGTAGGCGTAGCCGAGCTCGATCGAGATTCCGCGCGCCTTCTCCTCCTTGAGCCGGTCGGTATCCACGCCCGTCAGGGCGCGCACCAGGGCCGTCTTGCCGTGATCGATGTGCCCGGCCGTGCCGACGATCATGGACGCAATGCACCCCACTGCGCGGCGAATTCCGCTTCGTCGGATTCCTCGAGGCAGCGCAGGTCCAGCCACAGCGCCTTGTCCGCGATCCGTCCGATGACCGGTCGTGGTAAGGCGCGGAGGGCCGTTTCGAGACGATCCAGGCTGCCGCGCCGTCCCGTGGCGCGTCGCACGGTCAGGCCGTGGCTGGGCAGCCTGTCGACGGGCAGGGCGCCGCTGCCGATCTGGCTGAGCATGGGCTCCGAGGCGACCACGTAGGCATCGCCGATCGCCCCCTGCACGACGGGGAGGAGTCTCGCCGCCTGCGCCTGCATCGCCTCCGGTCGCCGCGTGAGCAGTCGGAGCGTCGTGAGCCGCTCGCCGAGGAGATCGGGGGAGCGATAGAGCGCGAGCACGGGTTCGAGCGCGGCGAGCGTCAGCTTGCCTACGCGCAATGCGCGTTTGAGCGGATTCCGCTTCAGTCGGTCAATGAGGCCCGCGCGTCCGACCAGCAGGCCCGCTTGCGGCCCGCCGAGCAGCTTGTCGCCGCTGAAGGCAACGAGGTCGGCGCCGGCCGCGACCGTCTCGCGCACGGTCGGTTCCTGCGGCAGGCCCCACTGCGCGAGATCCACCAGCGATCCGCTCCCGAGATCCACGGCGACCGGGATCCCGCGCGCGCGACCCAGTTCCGCCAGCTCGGCCGTCGTGACGCTGCTGGTGAACCCGGAAATGGCGTAGTTGCTCGTGTGCACCTTCATGAGCAGCGCGGTGCGTGTCCCGACGGCCTGCTCGTAATCGGCCAGGTGCGTGCGATTGGTCGTGCCGATCTCGACCAGCTTCGCGCCGGCCTGCCGCATGATGTCGGGTATCCGGAACGACCCGCCGATCTCGATCAGCTCGCCCCGCGAAATCACGACCTCGCGCTGCCTGGCAAGCGTGCTGAGCATCAGGAGCACGGCCGCGGCGTTGTTGTTCACGACTGTCGCCGCTTCCGCGGCCGTGAGTTCCCGCAGCAGGTCCTCGACGAGATCGTCGCGATCACCACGACGGCCGGATGCCAGGTCGAACTCCAGGTTGACCGGCGCGGTCATCGCCTGCGCTGCGGCGCGCACGGCCTCGTCGGGCAGGACGGCCCGGCCGAGATTCGTGTGCAGTACGGTGCCGGTCAGGTTGAATACGAGGCGCATGTGTGGACGCGAGGCCGCGTCCAGGGCCGCGTCCAGCGCAGACACGAGGGCCTCGTCGGTCAGTGCGGCACGTGCCAGGGTGCCGGCCAGGGCGGCGCGGCGGAGCCCGTCCAGGTGAGCGCGCAGGGTGGACGTGGTCAGTGTGCGCCCGTGGCAGGCCAGCAACGGCTGCAGCGCCGGTCGGTTCAGCAGTCGATCGACGGACGGTATGTCCGTGGCGCCGGCAAGCGGCGATTGCGCGGGCGGTGCATCCACCCGCGAGATATTAACCTCAGGGCTGCCAGAGCAGGGGGTTGCCGCTGCCGCGGTGGTAGCCCGCCTCGCCGAGGAGCAGGTCGAGCGACAGGCTCGCGAGGTCGTCCGCGACCGGCTCCACACCGCCGTCCTTCTCCTGATAGAGGATCTTGCGATAGGTCCGGCACTCGTCGCAGCACTCGGCGCGGACGGCATCCGTGCCGCCTTCGATGGTCTGGTAGGAAATCCCCTTGGTGGACGCGCACTGGCTGCAGGTCACGCGGACCATGTGCCACTCCGTCGCACACAGGGCGCAGTGCAGGTAGCGATAGCCCTGGGATCGTGGGTCCGAGTGCACGACGCTCGCGACCGGGAGCGAGCCGCAAACCGGGCAGACGCCGTGCGCGCCCAGTTCGGCGACGTCTTGAGCTGCGAGTCGCGACGCGAGGTCCACCCAATAGACCTGCAACGCCGCCATCAGGAACGGCGCAGCCGCCGCGTCGACGCCGCCGGTCCGCGCGGCGAGCAGCGCATCGGCCTGCGCCTCGAGTTGCTCGGCCGGGGAGTGGCGCAACCTGTCGCACAGTTCGCGCACGCCGGGCGGCACGTCCGGTAACGCCCCAACTGTGCCGCACAGGCGCGCGAGCAAATCGCGCCAACGGCTCTCGCGCGGCCAGCTGGCCGCGGGGGCGACGGGCATGCCGTGCGTTCGCGCAAGCGTGATCTGAGCGGCAGTGGGCGGAGTCGCCTCGAAGTTGGCGAGCGCCGCCTGCTGTGCATCCGCGAGGGAAGCCATCAGGCGCAGGTAGTCGCCAATGGCGTGCCCGCCCTCGCTGAGCTTGCGTAGCCGCTCGGCGCGCACCGAGAAGACATGGGCGCGATCCGGCAGGCGAATGCGCGGAATCGATGGCTCGGCGAGGGCCTCAATCTGTCCGGGTTCTAGAATTCGTTGCACGGATGCTCTCGCGGAACCAGGCCCGATGATGTCTCCAGGCCCAGCCCGGCGTCACGTCCCCGCGCGTCATCGCGCGCATCGACCCCGTCACCCAGAAGATGGCCGCGTAGGTGTGCCCGATGATCGAGCAGACCAGCACGAATCCCGCCAGCGCGTGCACGACCGCAGCCAGGCGGATGAGCCCGATGGGGAAATACGCGGAGAAGTACGACCGCCAGATCACGATGCCCGACAGGAGCAGCAGGAGCATGCTCACCAGCAGCACGTAGAACAGGATCTTCTGGCCGCCGTTGTAGCGCCCGACCTCCGGCAACCGCGGGTCGTCGTGCGATGTGGCGCTCCGCATCTGGCGCAGCCAGTGCCAGTCCCGCTCCTCGATCTTGTTGTGCCGCCCGACGGCCATCGCCAGGAGCACGAACGAGACCGTCATGACGAGCCCGATGAACGGATGCAGGATCCGCGACCACGTTCCGCCGCCCACCAGGCTGCTCATCCAGTAGAACGCCGGATGGAACAGCGCCAGGCCCGACAGGGCGGCCAGCACGAAGGCGATCGCGAGGACCCAGTGGGTGACGCGCTCGCGCCCGGTGTAGCGCACGATGACCCTGCGATGAGCTGTGTCACCCATGGTTCTTCTCCAGTTCCCGCGCAGCCGCCGCCTCGTCTTCCTCGGTCGTATCGTTGGGGCCGACGCGCAGATAGTGGAACAGGGCCGCCAGCGCCGTGAGCGCGATTCCGGCCACGGCCAGCGGCTTGGTGAAGCCCTTCCATGCGCCGACCATCGCGCTGATGCGCGGCTCGGCCGGCAGGTCGTTGTAGAGCTGCGGCTGGTCCGCGTGCTGCAGCACGTACATGACGTGCGTTCCGCCCACGCCGCTCGGGTCGTACAGCCCGGCCTGCTCGAAGCCTCGCGACTGCAGGTCCTTCACGCGTCCCTCCGCGTGATGCTTCATGTCTTCCTTGGTGCCGAACACCAGTGCGCCGGTCGGGCAGGCCTTGATGCAGGCGGGCTCGAGCCCCACCGCCACCCGGTCCGAGCACAGGGTGCACTTGTAGGCCTTGTTGTCGCGCTTGGAGATCCGCGGGACGTCGAACGGGCACCCCGTGATGCAGTAGCCGCAGCCGATGCAGTTCTCCTCGTGGAAATCGACGATCCCGTTCGCGTACTGCACGATCGCGCCGGGCGCCGGGCACGCCTTGAGGCAGCCCGGGTCCGCGCAGTGCATGCAGCCATCCTTGCGGATCAGCCACTCGAGGTCCCCCTTGGGATTCTCGTACTCGGTGAATCGCATCACCGTCCACGACTGCGCCGTGAGGTCGGGCGGGTTGTCGTAGACGCCGGCGCAGGTGCCGATCTCGTCGCGCAGGTCGTTCCACTCCATGCACGCCGCCTGGCATGCCTTGCAGCCGATGCACTTCGAGAGGTCGATGAGTTTCGCAACTTCACCGGTGGCCGGCCCGCGCGCACCCGGCGAAGGGGTCGTGGTCGCCGAGCGCCGGAGGATGTCGAGGGATTGGAGCGCCATGCCACTCTCCTCAGATCTTTTCCACTTTCACGAGGAACGCCTTGAACTCTGGCGTCTGCACGTTCGCGTCACCCACGAACGGGGTGAGTTTGTTCGCGAGATAGCCGGGTTTCGCGACGCCCGTGAAGCCCCAGTGGATGGGAATGCCGACCGTGTGCACCGTCTTGCCATCGATGGTCAGGGCCTTGATCCGCTTGGTGACGACTGCCACGGCCTCGATGTAGCCACGGTTCGACGACACCTTGACGCGTTCGCCGGCCTTCACGCCGATGTCCTTGGCCAGTGCCTCGCCGAGTTCGACGAATTGCTCCGGCTGCAGGATGGCGTTGATCGGTGCGTGCTTGGTCCAGAAGTGGAAGTGCTCCGTGAGACGATA
>Ga0316630_10000348_pt1 | contig 13965 bp, 12 predicted proteins | sample OWC_May_M1_C1_D6_FD_207658 | JGI IMG/M metagenome (GOLD analysis project Ga0316630, IMG submission 207658) | Wetland soil microbial communities from Old Woman Creek delta, Ohio, United States - OWC_May_M1_C1_D6_A | ecosystem: Environmental > Terrestrial > Soil > Wetlands | place: USA: Ohio...
TTCCGTCGCCTGGGGCATGCCGCGATCGACTGGGTCGCCGATTACTACGAACGCGTGGAGTCGCTGCCCGTGCTCTCCCGCGTCAAACCGGGCGACATCCGGGCGGCGCTGCCGGCCCACCCGCCCGAGCGGGGCGAGCGATTCGAGGACGTCCTGAAGGACCTCGACACGGTGATCCTGCCCGGCATCACCCACTGGCAGTCCCCCAATTTCTTCGCGTACTTTCCGGCGAACGCATCCGGCCCGGCGATCCTGGGGGACCTGGTCTCCTCGGGGCTGGGCGTGCAGGGCATGCTCTGGGCCACGAGCCCGGCCTGCACGGAGCTGGAGACCCACGTGCTCGACTGGATGGCCGAGATCCTGGACCTGCCGCAGGGCTTCCGCTCGACGGGCAGCGGCGGCGGCACCATCCAGGACTCGGCCTCGGGCGCCGCCCTGTGCGCCCTCCTGGCCGCCCGGGAGCGCGCGACCGGGCTCGCCAGCAACGAGCGCGGCTGCGACGGCCGGCTCACCGCCTACGCGTCGTCCCAGGCCCATTCGTCCATTGAAAAGGCCGCCAAGATCGCCGGCATCGGCCGGGCGAACCTGCGCCTGATCGACGTGGACGAGGCCCTGGCCCTGCGGCCGGATCGGCTCGCCCAGCGGATCGCAGAGGACCGCGCGGCCGGGCGACTCCCCTTTTTCGCGGCCGCCACCATCGGCACCACCTCCTCCAACGCCGTCGACCCGATCCCTGACATCGGCCGGATCTGCCGCGAGCACGGCCTGTGGCTGCACGTGGACGGGGCCATGGCCGGCACCGCGGCGGTGTGCCCCGAGTTCCGCCGCCTCCAGGCCGGCCTGGAGCTCGCCGACAGCTACTGCTTCAACCCGCACAAGTGGATGTTCACCAATTTCGACTGCGACTGCTTTTACGTGGCCGATCGCGCCGCGCTGATCCAGGCCCTGAGCATCCTACCCGAGTACCTGCGCAACCAGGCCACCGAGAGCGGGGCCGTGATCGACTACCGCGACTGGCAGATCCCGCTGGGCCGGCGCTTCCGGGCGCTCAAGCTGTGGTTCGTCGTCCGGCACTACGGCGTCGAAGGCCTGCGGCACCACGTGCGCCGGCACGTGGCGCTGGCCCAGGAGTTCGCCGGCTGGGTGCAGGCCGACCCTCGCTTCGAACTGGCCGTGACGCCGCCCCTGAACCTCGTGTGCTTCCGCCACCGGGCGGGCGACGGCGTGAACCAGGCCCTGATGGACCGGCTGAACCAAAGCGGCGATCTCTACCTGACCCACACGCGGCTGCAGGAGCGCCTGACGCTGCGGCTGTGCGTCGGGCAGACCCACACCGAGCGGCGCCACGTGGAGCGCGCCTGGCGGCGCATCCGCGAAGAGACCGCACATTTGGAGCAGGGATAGCTCCACGAGAAAGGAAGCCCCCCATGGCCGAATCCGATGTCGCCTACGGCTGGAACCCGGACATGCCGATGCCCCTGCAGGAGAAGCTGAAGGAGGACCTGAAGCTGGCGCTGCGCAGCCGGCACGAAGTGCTCAAGAGCGCCATCCGCCAGGTCATGTCCGAGTTCTTCAAGCTCACGGTGCCGGTCGTGCTGGAGGGGGGGAAAAAGTCCACGCGGCCCAAGAGGCCCGAGGAGATCACCAACGACGACATCATCGGGATCATCCAGGGCCTGATCAAATCCGAGCACATCGTGCTCGAGGCCAAGAAGGAAGCCACGTCGGAGTACCTTCAGGTCCTCGAGGCCTACCTGCCCCGGCAGGTGTCGCGGGAGGAAATCGTCGCCTGGACCAGGGCCAACATCGACTTCGGCCGGTTCAAGAACAAGATGCAGGCCATGGGGGTGATCATGAAGCATTTCGGCAAGACCGCCGACGGCAAGCTCGTCAACCAGATCCTCAAGGACTGGGCCTGAGAGGTCGACCTACTGAAGCAAAAAGGACTCCGCGTTGAACAACGGCAGTATATTCTGCGAGGGACTTGTGGACAACCGGCAGCGAAACGGCTAAGATGCCGCTCGTTCTACCCAAAAAGAGAGGAAGAAGGAACGCACGATGATTTATATCGGGAAATTTCTGCACACCACCAATCAACAGGAAAAGAACGAATCCAGGCGGCGCCATGGGGAGTTCAATCTCCTGGTCTCGGCGGAGGACAAGAAGGCCGCTGTCGAAAAATTCAGGGACCGCATCGCGGAGGCCCAAAAATCAACGGACCTCTTTGAAGGCGATTCCCAGATCTATCTGGTGCACATACTGGAAATGAAGCGCCTCCCGAAGGACCGCGCCCAACTCTTCAATTTCCAGTCCGTCGTCGGCGACCCCGACATGCCCACCATCAGCTGCCAGGCCCCCTCCGCGGACAACGACGGGTGCCGAATAGTGGACTGGCAGAAAAACCGGCCGGGGGTCGATGGACAGGCCGCCATTCCGTTCATGACTTTTTCGGCAGGTAGTTTTCGTTGAGCGTCAAGGATGCGCCCGGCGCGCATGGTGTCGAAGGATTGATGGGAACCAATGAAGCAGTTCCTAATGGTGTTAACCGTAAATTAACATATGTTAAAAATATGTTAGCGTAAACACGTTAAATGAACAGGCTCACAGATCCGTTCCAAACCGCCCCCTTTTCGGCCGAGCCTTTATAAAAAATCGAAATTCCATGATTTACGAGTCGTTAGGCAGACCATCGTTTCGACTCGCTGTCAAACCTCCAACCTTCACGACCCTACGGCATCAATTGGTATGCAACTTGCTCAAACTCGCCAAGGGCGGCTGGGCTTCTGCCTCCCTGCCAGGATGCTTATGCCAATGAGATCGGTCGACCGCATTTGAGGGAATCCATTAATTCATATCTGTCGGAGGGCTTAATGAAGCGGATGCAAATTGCAGGTCTCATCCTTCTGGCCTTGTGGCTGCCGGCTTTTGCCGTCCACCCCGCAATGGCGAACCCCGCCCCTGCCGAGGGCGAGCAGGCGCCGGGGCGGGGAATGGCGCAGCAGGCGACCAAGGGTGCCAAGCGCTGGATCACGGCGGACCATTCCAAGCACGAGGCCCTGAAACAGCCGTTCGCGTCGGGGCCGGAGGTGACCAAGGCCTGCTTGAGTTGCCACTCGGAGGCCGCCACCCAGATCCACAAGACGATCCACTGGACCTGGGTCGACCCCGCCTCCCCCAAGGACAAACCCATGGGCAAGGGCGCGCTCACGGTCAACAACTACTGCGTCAGCATCCACGGCAACGAGCCGCGCTGCACCTCCTGCCACATCGGCTACGGCTGGAAGGACAAGACCTTCGATTTCACCGACGCGAGCAAGGTGGACTGCCTGGTCTGCCACGAGCAGACCGGCACCTATAAGAAACACCCGGCCATGGCCGGCCTGCCGGCCAAGGAGCCCGTCGTTTTCCCGGGCGACGGCCAGCAGTACCTGCCGCCCGAGTGGAACAAGGTGGCCCAGAGCGTGGGCCGGCCCACCCGCGAGAACTGCGGCGTCTGCCATTTCTACGGCGGCGGCGGCGACATGGTGAAGCACGGCGACCTGGACTCCTCCATGACCAAGCCGAACAAGGCCCTGGACGTCCACATGGGAGTCGACGGCAAGAATTTCGACTGCACGCGCTGCCACACCACGACCGCCCACCAGGTGGCCGGCCGCATCTACTCGACCCCGGCCGCCAAGGAGCGCAAGACCTTGGCCCAGGACGACCTGACGCCGCGCATCACCTGCGAGTCCTGCCACACGGCCACCCCGCACAAGCCCGGGGTGAAGGCCAACGACCACACCGACAAGGTGGCCTGCCAGAGCTGCCACATCTCGGAGTTCGCCCGCGCGCTGCCCACCAAAATGCGTTGGGACTGGTCCACGGCCGGCAAGAAGAAGGACGGCAAACCCTACAAGGAAAAGGGCCCGCTGGGCACCCCCGTGTACGACACCCAGAAGGGCAACTTCACCTGGGAGAAAAACGTCAAACCCCGGTACTTCTGGTACAACGGCACCATCGACGCGGTGTCGCTGAAGGACCCGATCGACCCCACCCGGCCCGTGGCCCTCAACTGGCCGGTGGGCCGGCCCGAGGACCCCAACGCCCGGATCGCGCCGTTCAAGGTCCACACCGGCAAGCAGCCCTACGACACGGTCAACAAGACCATGCTCGTGCCGCACCTCTTCGGGCCGCCGGACTCCGACGCCTACTGGGCGAAGTACGACTGGAAGCTCGCCTTCGAAAGCGGCATGAAGAAGGCGGGGCTGCCCTTCAGCGGCCAGTTCGACTTCGTCGAAACGAGCTACGTGTTCCCGACGACCCACATGGTGGCGCCGAAGGACCAATCGGTCGGCTGCAACGAGTGCCACGCCCGCGACGACGGTCGCATGGCGGGCATCAAAGGCGTCTACCTGCCGGGCCGCGACGGCAACAAGGTGATCGAAATCCTGGGCTGGGCAGCGGTGCTCGGTTCGCTCGCGGGCGTGCTGCTGCACGCGCTCGGCCGCGCCGTCAGCGCCCGCAGGAAGGAGGGCTGATCCATGAACGCAAACGACACCGCCTGCAAAATGGTGAATATCTACCTCTACACCCGCTACGAACGGTTCTGGCACTGGCTGCAGAGCGCGCTCATCGCGGTCCTGCTCGTGACCGGCTTCGAGACCAACGGCCTCTACACCCTGTTCGGCTTCAAGGCGGCGGCGGAAATCCACAACTTCGTCGGCATCAGCTGGCTGGTCGCCTTCGCCTTTTTCGTCTTCTGGGTCTTCACCACCGGCGAATGGCGGCAGTACGTCCCGACCACCAAGAAGATGCTGGAGGTGGTGCGCTACTACCTCTACGGCATCTTCCGCGGCGAGCCGCATCCGTTCCCCAAGCGCAGGGAGGCCAAGCACAACCCCCTGCAGCGCATCGTCTACCTGAGCCTGGCCGCGTTTCTGCTGCCGCTCCAGATGCTGTCCGGGTTTCTCTACTGGAGCTACAACTCCTGGAGCGCCTGGGGCCTCGGCTGGATGTCGCTGAGGGTCGTGGCCGCGGTGCACCTGGCCGGCGGTTTTGCCATCCTATCCTTCCTCATTGTGCACCTCTACATGATCACCACCGGCCACAGCCTCGGCGCCCACACCCGGGCCATGATCTGCGGCTGGGAGGAGGTCGAAGAAAGGGAGCCCATCGAGGATTGGGAGATCAAATCGCGGGTCAAGACCACGGCCTGATGCCGACGAACCGGACAATTCACTGCGCTTTTATTTACAGGAAGGTCTCCGGTGCCGTCATAGCCATTGATCGAGCCCGGCCACGCAATCGAGAAAGGGCAAGACCTCTACGCCGCGGTCATGCCGACGGCGGTTGCCCAGGTAAAGCAAGTGTGCCTTGGCTTGAGGGAAATCTTCGCGAAAACGCAGCAACGCGCGCAAATCGTAGGGCCGGATGGTGTGGGCCATCTTGACCTCAAATGCGCGCAGGCCGCGTTCGCCATGCAGCACGAAATCCACCTCGTCGCCCGCGGCCGTGCGCCAGTAGTGCAGCCGGTAACCCAGGTCGTGGTAATCGTTGAGCGCGCGCGCCTGCTGCAGAAACAATGTCTCCAACGCCGGCCCCTGAATCTGCTCCGGGTCATCCAGCGGACCGCGCGGGCGAATGGCTTGGAACACGCCTGCGTCGAAATAGTAAAATTTCGGGTGCGCAATCAGGCGGCGCCTGGCGCGTTTGGTGAAGACCGGCAGCCGCACGGCAATCAGCAGGTCTTCGAGAATGCTGAAGTAATCCTCCACGACCTTGGCCGAGACCGCGCACTCACGGGCGACCGCCGCCATGTTCAACACGCTGCCCTGCGAAAAGCCGGCGGCCTCCAGAAAGCGGCCGAACGCGCCGATGTTGCGGGCGAATCCCTCCTGCTGCACCTCTTCGCGCAGGTAAGTGGCCGCGTAGCTGTTCACGTAGTCCTGCGGGCGGTCGCTGGTGCAGGCCAGCGGCAGGCAACCCCAGCGCAGCGCCCGCTTCAAATCGAAGTCCCGGCCGAGCTCCAACGCCGTGAACGGGTGCATGTGACGCGTCAGGGCGCGGCCCGCCAGCAGGTTGACGCCGCGGCGGCGCAGTTTGCGCGCGCTCGAGCCGGTCAGCACAAACCGCAGTCGTCGCGATTCGATGAGCCGATGCACTTCGTTGAGCAACTCGGGCAACCGCTGGATTTCGTCCACCACCACCCAGTCCTTGTAGCCCTGCGGGACCTGGTCGCCGAGCCGCTCCGGCGCGGCCAGCAATCGCGTGTACGTCTGGTGGTCGAGCAGGTCGAAGAACAACGCATGGGGGAACTGGTCGAGCGCCCAGGCGGTCTTGCCCACGCCGCGCGGCCCGAACAGGAAGAAGCTCTGCTTCGGGGGCGGCTGGAGTAATCGTGGATACATGAGTCTTTTTTAACATACAAAAAAGACTTATCAAGGCAGTTTTACAAAAGCTCGGCTTTTACCATTTCAATTCCTCCGGTAAACGCGATCGGGCGGTGGTAGAAGTAGCCGAGCACTACGGGCAAGCCGAGTTCCATGCCGACGTCGAAAGTTTCGCTCGCGGTGAAAGCGGCCGGCTCCTTGCGCTGGACCGTTGTACGAGCAACCGCCTTGCCGTCCACCTGCAGGTCAATTTCGGCAGGTGCGGCGGGCTTGGCGTAAGCAGCGTCTGCTCTCAGCCACTTCGCTTGCCCCTCTCCCGTCGTTTTTGCTTGCCCGAACCGGCCCTTCTGATGATATAATCGAATAGGACTGCTTGACCAGGCACCGGCGCTCTTCCGGCCGGCGGAACGAGCGTGCATGCGAAAAGAATTCATCGTCGTTTTTTCTTCGACCGACCAGCAGGCCGCGCGCGACGGCATCCTTTTCCCGCTAACCGCGGTGGACTCCGCCTACGCAGCCGGCCCGATCAGCTACGTGACGACGAACCTCTTGGAACAGCTGGGCTACCTCGCCCCGAATGCCTTTGGCGGCCGGACGATCTCCCCGCAGGTCAGCGAGCTGTTTTCGGCGGCGCTCGCAATCTTCAGGAAGAGTGAAGAAACAGAACGCGGCGACTACCCCTATGTCGGGGACGTTGAATCCCCCACCGGCACCCACACCGTCTGGATCAGCCCCAACAGCGCAGCCGGAAAACACACGCTCTATCTGCCTGAGGATTGCTGACCCGCAGGATGCGGCCTCGCAGGCGTTGATGCCGCGGATCATCCCGCAACGCATCGCCGCACCCGGCTATCTTCGGTCCGGCTGCAGCTCCACCCGACGGTTCAGGGCGCGACCCTCCACCGAGTCGTTGGAGGCCGCCGGACGGGTTTCGCCGTACCCCTTTACCGCGACCCGCTCGGGTGCGACGCCCTGCCGGATCAAATAGTCGCGCACGGCCCGGGCCCTGGCTTCCGAAAGCGTCTGGTTGTGCTCCGCTGAAGCGGTGCTGTCGGCGTGGCCCTGAACCTCGCCCGTGAGATCGGGGTTGGCCTTCAGGATGACCGCCGCTTCATCCAGGACCTTCGTGTCCTTGAGGATCGCCTGGTCGCTGTCGAAATAAACAGCCCGCAATTCCCAGCAGCCGTCGGCATTGACCCTGGCGCCTTTAGGCGTGTTCGGGCACCGGTCGCGGTTGTCGGGCACGCCGTCGCCGTCCGAATCCGTCATCCCGGAAAACGGCGCCGCCCCGACCGGAGCTGCGGCGGGAGCCAGAAAGACCTCTTGCACGTAGCGGGCCATGTCCTGGGGCGAAGCGATCTCATCGGCACCGACGGCAAACCCGCAGCCACCGACATTGACGAGCGCGGCCATTACCGCGCGACCATCGCAGTCCTGGTCCATAAGGATGGGGTAGATGCACAGTCGGGCGCCGAGAACCCCCTTCAGTTTCTGCACGGTTTTGAAGGTCCTGCCATGCAGGATGTTCTCGGAGTCGCTGACGACGATCAGGGCGGTCCGGCCGGGATGCCTCTCAAGGATGGAGCGGCTGGCCGGGGTGCCGCCGCCCATGGCGCTGCTGCGGCCGGATCGCCCGGCGGCGGCGTGGCGGTCCAGACCGGCGGCGAACTCGTCGCGGTTGTACGCCGACAGCCCGTAGAGCACCACGGCGTCATCGCAGCTCAGGCAGCTGCCCGACTCGAAGGCCACGAGACCCGCCCGATAGTCGAGCGCCGGAATCATCCGGTTCATGCGGGAGACGATCTCCTGAGCGCGGTCGGCCTCGCGCCGTTTCCGGCTGGTTCGCTCCATCGAGGAGGCGGTGTCCAGCACCACGATGAAGGTGTCGGCCTTTTTGGAATAGGCCGAGGGGTCCACTGGCACCGGCTGGAAGGATTCCGGTGCGGGCGTCTGTCTGCTGGCGCAGCCTGCCGATAAACCGGCCAGGGCGACTGCCAGGATGGCTAACCGGAAGCGCGTTTTCACTTTTCTATCCTTTTTTATGAAGGTCTTGTCCGAAGAGCGGCAGGGTTACGGCTCGTCCGCCTTCCTGCGATAGCCTTCGGCGCTCATGATGGCATCGAGAAGTGCTGCGCGGAGGTGGGCGTCGCTGATCTTGAAACCCTCCGCCGTGACGATGAAGTTGTTTTCGAGGATGTCTTTGAGCTTCCGGCAGGCGTCCAGGAGCTGCGGCGCGGCGGCGATGAGGTCCGCATCGGCGACCCGCTTGGCGTCGTCGCCTTTTTTCCTGCGCATGACGGCCACCAGGGATGAGTCCTTCCCGATGACTCCGATGGCTTCGTCCTTTATTTTCACGGACCAGGGAGCCGGCGTGCGTTCGCTCATGTTGCTTCCTCAAATCGGACGTGAACTCAACCGCAAGCGCGGGCGGCGGCCGGATGCAAAGCGGTTTTCGAGGAATCGGCTTTCCGGCGCGGGCGGCGAGGGTTCAGCCGCCCAGATAGGCCTTCTTGACCTCGGCGTTATCGAGCAGCTCCTTCGAGCGCCCCTCCAGCACCAGCCGGCCCGTTTCGATGACGTAGCCCCGCTGGGCGAACTGCAGCGCCAGCCGCGCGTTCTGCTCGACCAGCAGGATCGTGGTGCCCTCCGCGTTGATTTCCTTAAGGGCCTTGAACATGCTCATCATCAGCAGCGGAGCGAGCCCCATGGACGGCTCGTCGAGGAGCATCATGCGCCGGCCGCTCATGTAGGCCCGGGCCACGGCCAGCATCTGCTGTTCGCCGCCGCTCATGGTGCCGGCCTTCTGCTTCTGGCGCTCCTCGAGCCGCGGGAAGAGCTTGAACATGCGCTTCAGGTCGACGGCGACGCGGTCCGTATCCCGGCGGGCGAAGGTCGCCAGCTTCAGGTTCTCGGTGACGGTCAGGTTATCGAACAGCCGCCTCCCCTCCGGGACGTGGGAGACCCCGAGCTCGCTCACCACGCGGTCGGCGCTGTAGCCCAGAAGGTCCTTGCCCTGCAGCGTCATGCGGCTGCCGGGCTCGGTTTTCACCATGCGCGAGATCGCCCGCAGCGTGGTGCTCTTGCCCGCGCCGTTGGCCCCGATGATGCAAACGATCTCGCCTTCGCCGATCTGGAAGTCCAGGCCGTGCAGTGCCTTGATGTTGTCGTAGGACACCCGCAGGTTTTCAACCGATAACAGCGTCACGCCACCGCCTCCTTGCCCAGATAGGCTTCGATCACGGCCGGGTTGTTCTGGATCTCGTGGGGGGTGCCCTCGGCGATGACCTCCCCGAACACCAGGGTCTGGATCCGCTCGCAGAGCTCCATCACCACCCGCAGCCGGTGCTCGATCAGAAATATCCCGATGCCGATCTCGTCGCGCATGCGGCGGATGATCTCCATCATCTGGGAGAGCTCCTCCGGGTTCATGCCGGCCGTGGGCTCGTCCAGGAACAGGATCTTGGGCTCCGTCGCGAGCGCCCGCGCCATTTCCACGCGCCGCTGGGCGCCGTAGGGCAGGTTCGTCACGACCTGCCCGGCCAGCCCATCGATTCCCATCATGGCCAGAAAGCGCCGGGCCACCGCCTCGTGCTCGGCTTCTTCCCGGTGCCGCTTCCGGGTTCCCAGAAACGCGCCGGTCAGGCCGTAGCCGAGTTTCGAATAGCGCGCCAGCTTGATGTGGTCGAGCACCGTCATGTGCCGCCACAGCAGCATGTTCTGGAAGGTGCGCCCCAGCCCGCGCGAGGCGACCTCGTGGGGCGCAAGGCCGAGGAGGCTCTCCCCTTCCAGCGTGATGCGGCCCTCGGTGGGCCGGTAGATGCCGGTGATCAGGTTGAAGATCGTGGTCTTGCCGGCCCCGTTCGGCCCGATGAGGCCGCACACCTTCCCGGCCGGGATCTCGAGGTTGTAGTCGTGAACGGCCCGGAGCCCGCCGAAGAAGTGGGTCATGTGTTCGACATTCAGCAATCCAGTCATATCTGAACTTTCGACTTTGAAGGTCCCTTCGGCTGGATCAGCCGCACCGGGTCGAAGTCCCGGAAGGCGATCAGGCCCGTGGGCCGGAAGATCATCACCAGGATCAGCAGCAGCGGGATGAAGATCCACTTCCAGATCTCGAGCGGCCTGAGCATTTCGCTCAGCAGGTTGATGCTCACCGCGCCCACGATGGACCCGTAGACCGAGTTCAGCCCCCCGAAGTACATCATGGCCAGCACCTCGGCCAGCTGCTGGAGGCCGAAGGTGCCGGGGTTGACATAGCGCAGCACGTGGGCGAACAGCACGCCGGCCACCCCGGCCCAGAACGCCGAAAACAAAAAGGCGATCATCTTCGTACGCTGGGTGTTGACGGTCATGGCGTCCGCCGCCATCTCGTTGTCGCGTACGGCGTTCAGCGCCAGGCCGTAGGTGGAGCGGACGAAGTTGTTGATGACCGCCACGCAGATCACCGTGCAGGCGAAGACCATCGGCAGGTTGGACCAGTCCGGCTGGCCCCTCATTCCGCGCGGGCCGCCCACGACTTCAAGATTTTCGATCAGGCTCTTCACGATGAACGTGAAGGCCAGCGAGATGATCGCGAGGTAGTCGCCGCGGGTGCGGAACGAGGGGATCGCCACCGCGAGCGCCCCCACCGCGGCCACGCACCCTCCGAGGATGAGGGCCACTGGAAAAAGGAAGGGACCGACGGCGGGCGGCAGCAGCGCTTTGCCGTACATGCTGCTGTTCGTGAACAGGACGATCGTGAAAACCGAGCCCGCATACGCCCCCAGCGCCATGAACCCGGGATGGGAGCAGGAGAACTCCCCCATGTACCCATTGATGACGTTGAGGCTCAACGTGAGCATCACCGCGATGAGGGTGATCTTGACGACGATCACGCGGTAGTCGTTGATGTCGGACCAGATGTGCAGCACGGCATAGAGCAGCGCCAGGTGGAAGACGATGGAGGCGGCGGGCATGCGCCGGGCCAGGAACCCCGCCGCGCGGTTGGCGGGAGCCTGCAGCAGCCGCCCCGCCAGAAGAACCGGCAGCAGATAGATCAGCAGGATGTAAAGGACGGTGCCGGGGATCAGCTCGGGTTTTTTCAGGGCGTTCTCGAACCCGAAGAGCACGGGGATCTTGGGAAGGTCCACCAGGTGCGCCAGGCCCAGGCCCGCGAACTGCTCCGCCAGAACCGCCGCCAGGGCCCCCGTCAGCCAGCCGAGCAGCGGGATGTCCTGAAAAAAGCGCCTCAGTCGGCTGAATCGGCGCGGGGCGCTTTGCGTGTCGTTGGGTGTGCTCATGAAGGTTCGTTCCCCATTATCCTCCAGCGGCGTTCGCGCATGGGAGTTAGAGTCTCAGACGGACGGAGTAAGGTTCCCCGAAAAGGCCGTACGGCCGGAAGACCAGAATCAGCAAGATGATGGAGTAGGCGATGAAGTCCCGCAGGGTCGAGGGGAACACCATGGCGACGAAGATCTCGATGAACCCCAGAATAAAGCCGGCCAGGGTGGCGCCCAGGATCGAGCCGCGGCCGCCCAGGATGGCCGCCACGAAGGCCTTCCAGCCGAACACGATCCCCATGTAGGGGTCCAGCACGGGGTAGGCCACGCCGAAGAGAATGCCGGCCGCCGCGGCGAGCCCCGAGCCCAAGGCAAAGGTCATGGCCGCGATCTTGTTGATGGGGACCCCCATCAGGGGCACGACGACATAGTCGAAGGCCATGGCGCGCATGGCCATGCCCCACTTGGTGCGGCGGATGAACTGGTGCAGCGCAAACGCCAGGGAGAGCGAGACCACCACGATCATGATCTTCTGGTTGGTGACGAAGACCCCCCCGAGATCGTAGGTGACGGATTCGACCAGCGCCGGGAACTTGACGCGCTGGGCCCCCAAAAGGATCAGGTTGCCGGTTTCCAGGATGATGCCGATCATGAGCCCGGTGATGGCGGCCGAAGCCCGCGGCGCGTCCCGCAGGGGGCGGTACCCCACCCGCTCGATGAACATTCCCAGGAAGGAGGTGAGCACCATCGAAAACAGGATGGTGAGCACCAGGATCAGCCAGCTGGGCAGGGCGATCACGCCGGCGGCGCTCAGGGCGATCAGGCCGGTGGCCACGCCGAAGCCGATGTAGGAGCCGGTCATGAAGATGTCCCCATGGGCGAAGTTGAACAGCATGAGGATGCTGTAGACCATGGAATAGCCGATCGCGATCAGGGCGTAGAAGCTGCCCCACTGCAGGGCGTTGATCAGGTTTTGAAGAAAGACGGTCATGCCGGGTTCCTGCTTCGACGAAAGCGGGTTAGGGTGTCGGGCGCCATCCGGTGCGCAATGAAATCCCCCTTCGCCCCCTTTGCCGAAGGGAGCTGGGGGGGGTGATGCCACCACTGTGTTTGTTGGCAACGCCCGCGTGCAGCGGGTTGGCCGGCAAAGCGGTGAGATTGCCTTTTCCGTTGCCGGTCTCTCACCGGCAACGGAAAAATAAGATCCTCTGCGTTCTCAGCGCCTCTGCGGTGATAATTCCTTGCCGGAAGCGGGCGCTGTATTTACGGACACGCGGTCTTGTAGAACTCGAACTCGCCCTTGTCGTTGATCTTGACGATGTTGGCGCACTTGACGGGGTCGCCGCTGCCGGGCGGGAAGCTGATCGTCCCCGTGATGCCCGGGAAGTTTTTGATTTCGGCGATGGCTTTGCGCACGGACTCGCGGTCCTTCTTGATGTCGCCGGTGATCGTACCGGCGTTCTTGATGCCTTGACCGATGAGGCCGATCGCATCCCAGGTGAGGGCGGCCACGTCGTCGGGGATGACCCCGTACTTGGCCTTGTAGCGGTCGATGAACTCCTTGGTGGCGCCCTTGGCGCCGGCCGAGGCGTAGTGCGAGACGAAGAAGGAGCCCAGGCAGTCCTTGCCGCAGAGCTTGACCAGTTCGTCGGAGGCCCAGCTGTCGCTGCCGAGGATCGGCTTTTTCCAGCCCAGCTGCTTGGCCTGCTGCACGATCAGGGGCACTTCGTTGTAATACTGCGGGGTGAACAGGAACTCCGCCCCGGAGTTGATGATCTTGGTCAGCTGGGAGCTGAAGTCGGTGTCCTTGGTGGTGAAGCTTTCATAGGCCACGACCGACCCGGGGCCGTTTTTCTTCTCCCAGTCCTTCTTGAAGAACTCGGCCAGCCCCTTGGGGTAGTCGCTCGCCACGTCGTAGAGCACGGCGGCCTTCTTGAACTTGTACTCCTCCGAGGCGAAGATCGACAGGGCCGGCCCCTGGAAGTCGTCCAGGAAGCAGGCGCGGAACACGTAGGGCCGGTCCTTGGTGGTGTTGGGGTTGGTCGACCAGCCGCTGATCAACGGGGTCTTGTAGTTGTTGGCGACCTCGCCGGCCGGGACGGCCTGCTTGGAGGCCTGGGGGCCGACGATGGCGATCACCTCGTCGACGGTGATCAGTTTGGTGGCCGCCTTGGCCGCGGACTCCGCCTTGGCCTCGTTGTCTTCGATCGCGAGCTCCACCTTGTACTTCTTGCCGCCCACCTCGATCCCGCCGGCCTTGTTGACGTCCTCCACCCACATCTGGGCCGCGAACTTGGTGGCCTCGCCCACTTTGGGGATGTCGCCGGTGATCTCGG
>Ga0316630_10000349_pt1 | contig 13934 bp, 11 predicted proteins | sample OWC_May_M1_C1_D6_FD_207658 | JGI IMG/M metagenome (GOLD analysis project Ga0316630, IMG submission 207658) | Wetland soil microbial communities from Old Woman Creek delta, Ohio, United States - OWC_May_M1_C1_D6_A | ecosystem: Environmental > Terrestrial > Soil > Wetlands | place: USA: Ohio...
GTCATCCAAATCCTGGCTTGCCGCCAGGGTCTCCATCACGTGCATCACCACCGGTTTGGCCGCCTCGAGGATGCGCTGCCATTCCTGTGCATCCCTGTTCACGATGTCATCCGGATCCATGCCTTCCGGTAATGTGGTGACTCTAATATCAGCCTGCAAGCGGGCCTCGTAACCTAACAGGCCGCGAGCATCGAAGACTGGATCAGATTCGTGGTCGAGCGCCTGACGAGCCACCTGGAGACCGCGCAGCGTGGCTTTATCTCCTGCAGCGTCCGAATCCAGCGCCAGGACGATCCGCCGGGTTAGCTTTTTTAATAAATAGAGCTGGTGCTCGGTGAGCGCAGTACCCATCGGAGAGACGGTGTTGGTGTAGCCAGCCTGGTGCAAGGCGACCACGTCCAGGTAACCCTCCACGATCACTGCCTGGTCCTGGGAGCGGATGCTCTTGCGCGCCCGCTCCAGGCCGTAGAGCAGGCGGCTCTTATCGAAAATCGGGGTTTGAGGGGAGTTGAGGAATTTGGGTACGTCCTCTGGATTGAGAATGCGCGCCCCAAATCCAGCCATACGCCCGCGCTCATCGCGAATGGGGAACATCACGCGATGGCGGAAACGATCGTGCACCCCACCCGAATCACGCTCCGATACCAATCCGGCATCCAGCATATCTTTTTCCGCGTAACCTCGGGATTTGAAATGCGCTCCGGTCGCATCCCAGGAATCTGGTGCATAACCCAAACCAAAAGCCTCGATAGCTGCGTCTTGCAAGCCGCGCTGGCGCAGGTACCCCAGGGCAGAATTCCCCGCTGGCGTGTTGAGCAGTTGGTGGCGGTAAAAAGTAACCGCTTCTTCCAATAAAGCACGCAGGTGATCGCCTTCTTCGGCAGCGGCCTGCTCCTGGGGAGAGGGCGGCTTAAGCTGGACGCCGGCTTTATCTGCCAGGTAGCGCAGGGCCTCCGAAAAATCCCAGCCTTCTTTCTTCATCACGTAACCAAAGATATCGCCGCCTTCGTTGCACTGGCCAAAGCAGCGCCAGGTGCCTGTCTCTGGAAATACCGCAAAAGCCGGAGTGCGGGTGTTGCTATGGAAGGGGCAAAATCCGGTGTAGTTCCTCCCCGAATGGCGCAGCTGCACCGTCTCGGAGACCAGGTCTACAATATCAATCCGGGCTTTGATTTCGTCGATTACAGAGGACATCGCTACTCAGAAGGACCATCCAAGGGTCATCGGGAACATCTTACCGGACAGACAGCCGCAGTATACAAAAATGCTGTCACACAGATTTAATGGCACAACCATTCCCGGCTCAGGAATTATACCAAAATGGGAATAATTACAGGCAGCACCGGGTGCAGCCTTGTGAAAGTGTGAGGCGTGACCTGGTATATAGTACATATGTTCTACATTTTAGCATATTCTTTGAGCATGGGGGGGGGTGAATAAATGGGGGATATTAGCGGTGGACGGCGGCTGGATTCCCGCCATTATGGAGGCGATACTGGCGATACGGTCCTGATTATTACAAAAGGGAGGCACTCTCAGGAGCAAAGCCAGCAGATTGTTTTTATTAAAATCCTTCCAGGCGCGTCAGGTCCGCCACACCGTTCGCCAGGCCGGCGATGCGCTGCAGCAGCCCCAGGCGGTTGCGCTGCAGTCCTTCGTCTTCTGCCATTACGAGCACCTGGTCGAAGAAGGTGTTGATCGCCGGGATCATGGGCAGGAAGGCGTACAAGAAATCGTCCACCGAGCCAGACGAGCGCGGGGCCGTTTCAGCCGCCAGCAGGGCTGTGTACAGGTCGGCCTCTGCCGTTTCGGTAAAAGCCTGGGGCGAGACCGTAAAGACTTGCTCCAGGCCACGGGTGATGCGCACACAGCGGGCGTACGCAGGCAGGATAGCACTCCAGTCGGAACGGGCAACCCAGGTGGATAAGGCCTTCACGGCGCGCTCGGCGCTCGCCGGGTTGGCTCCCTGCGTAGCCAGCACGGCATCGGTCACATCGTAGCGGCAGCCGGATTCCAACAACAGGTTGCGCAGGCGCTCAACGATGAACTCCAGGCAAGCCTGCTGGGTTTCCGGGCTGGCCTCGAGTGGCAAATGACTTCCCGCCGCCTGCAAAGCCTGGTACAGGTCGAAATACAGATTCCAGGCGATCAGATTTTGCACCAGGCCGAGGGCTGCCCGGCGCTGGGCAAATGGGTCTTTATTGCCGGTCGGTGCCAGGCCGGCAGCAAACAGGCCGGAGAGCGAATCTAGACGGTCGGCGAGGCCAATGACCAGCCCCGGATGCGTGCGCGGGGTAAGATCGCCGGAAAAACGCGGCAGGTAGTGATCGAAGATCGCTTCGGCCACTGCGGGCGATTCGCCTGAGCGCAGGGCATAGTGGCGGCCAATACTCCCCTGGAGCGAGGTCATCTCCACCACCATGTAGGTGACCAAGTCAGCCTTACAAAGCTGGGCGGCTCGCCGGGCAACGGCAAGCTCGTCCTGGCTAAGTCCAGCCACCGGCGCCAGATCATCGACCAGCCTGGCAATGCGCTGCGTCTTATCCAGCATCGAGCCGAGTTTTGCCTGGAAAGTGAGCGTCCCCAGCCGCGGCAGGTACGCCTCCAGCGAGCGCCTGGCATCCTCTCGGATGAAAAAAGTTGCATCGGCAAAGCGGGCGCGGATCACGTGCTCGTTGCCGTCGGTAATCGTCTCGGCGCCTTCGCAAGCGCCTGAGCCTTGGGATGGTTTGTTAGCAACGGTGATGAAATAAGGTAGTAACTGACCATCTCGCTCGACGGCAAAGTAGCGTTGGTGTTTCTTCATCACCGAGATCAGCACTTCGCGAGGTAAGTCCAAATGGGAGGGATCAAACGAGCCGCGCAGCGCTGTGGGCGCTTCAACCAGGTTGGTGACTTCGTCCAGCAATTCCAGGTCGGGGGTCACCTCGCCTCCCACCTGTTTAGCCAACGCCGCAACCTGAGCGCGGATGCGCTGACTGCGATCCTCCCCATCTAGCAAAATACCTTGCGCTTCCATGGTGCGGAAATAATCGCCTGGTGTGGTTACCGGGATCCTATCCCCATTACTAAAGCGTAGCCCGCACGTGCAGTTGCCTGAAACCAGGCCGGAATATTCAAAAGGCACCACCTGATCCTCGTAGAGGGCAAGCAGCCAGCGGATGGGGCGAGAGAAGGCTACATTGCTGCTGTTCCAACGCATGGATTTATCGAAGCGCAACGAGGCCAGGAGTATTGGCAGGGCCTCAGCCAGAACCTGGATCGCCGGCTGCCCTTCCTGGCGCACGATGGCTACCAGGTATCTGCCGCCATCCAGCTCAGCTACCTGCAAATCCTTCACCTTAACTCCCTTGCTGCGGGCGAAACCCTCGGCGGCTTGATTCGGCAGTCCGTCCGGGCCAAAAGCCCGGCTGGCAGGCGGCCCTTTGACCGCCTGTTCCAGGTCCGGCTGGCGGGGTGCCAGATCTGCCACATAAACTACCAGACGCCGCGGTGTGCCGGAGATGCTCACCTCGCCATGCGCCAGGCGCAGTTCCTTGAGCAGGTCAGGCAGGCGCTGCCGCAGCTGTGCCAGGGCTGAGTCCAGGTCTCCCACCGGCAGCTCCTCTGTACCGATCTCAAACAGGAATGGAGCGGCTTGCGAAGGCTTGTGGAGAGATAGCTTTGTATCCTGGGGAAGAGTGGAGGCACCTGAATCTCCGAGTTTGGGAGCCGCTGGCGGCAACCAGGGAAATTCCAGCCTCTGGCGCTGCTCGACATACGCCTCCGCTACACGGCGTGAGAGATCGCGCATGCGGCCAAAATATGCCTGGCGTTCGGTGACTCCGATAGCGCCGCGCGTATCCAAGACATTGAAAGTGTGCGAACACTTCAGCACATAGTCATGTGCAGGCAATACCAGGTTTTGCGCCAGGCAGGCAGCTGCCTCATGCTCAAACAGGTCAAACATTTGCCGCAAGCGTCCCACATCGGCAATCTCAAAATAGTACTTGCTGTGCTCTTGCTCAGCCTGCAGGTTCACATCACCATCGGTTAATAAAGGATTCCAGCGGATCTCGCGAAAACTATTGACCACCTGCAAGGCAATTGCGATGCGCTCAAGTCCGTAAGTCAGCTCCACAGAAACCGGGTCGAGGGTCTGCCCACCGGATTGCTGGAAATAGGTGAATTGGGTGATCTCCTGCCCATCCAGCCAGACCTCCCAACCCAGCCCCCAGGCGCCCAAAGCGGGTGCTTCCCACTTGTCTTCCACAAAGCGGATATCGTGCTGACGCGGGTCGATGCCCAGTGCCTGCAACGACTCCAGGTAAAGCTCCTGCGGGTTCCCCGGATCGGGCTTCAAGATGACCTGAAATTGGTAGTGCATCTGCATGCGGTTGGGATTCTCGCCATAGCGCCCATCATCCGGCCGAATGGAAGGCTCCACGTAGGCCACATTCCAAGGTTCTGGTCCCAGCACGCGCAGGCTGGTGGCAGGATTCATCGTCCCCGCCCCAACCTGGGTGTAGTAGGGCTGCCAGATGAGACAGCCTTTCTCCGCCCAGAATTTCTGCAGGGTCATGATGATGGACTGGAAATCTAATGCCAGGGTCATAATTCCCTCAAAAGATGTACGCTGTGCCTTCAGACACTACAATTAAAAAACGAAGGGCTGCCGGAGACAGCCCATATAGTTTACCTGTGGCTGAGCAAGATGTCAAATTACTTGGTAAGATCTGATATCAACTCTGGTGTGAGCAGCACGATATTACCCGTGATTTCTCCGCTTTCGAGCAGGGCGTTGGCTTTGGCAGCCTCCAGAATGGGGAATCTGGCGGCGATGCCAGGGGAGATTTCGCCCTCGCCCAGCAGATCGAACAGCGCCGCCCAATCAGCAAAAAAGGGCCTCCGGTCGATGAAGGAAGTGCCCGTGCCATAGAGCTTCACGGCTTTGCCATTAGGCAGCAGGTTGAGCCAGAGAAAGTGCCCCAATAAACGCAGCAACCCCGAAAAACTACGCGGGTTGGCGTAGCTGACCCAGATGCCGCCGCGCTTGAGAAGAGGGAAGCCGCGCCTCAGGTAATCCCCGCCCATGCCATCGAAAACCACGTCCAATCCATCCGGCTCATTTTGGCGGATGACCTGGACGAAATCCTGAGTATGATAGTCGATCAGCGTTGCGCCATACTCCTTCAGGATGGGGTGTTTGCCCGCTGAGGCGACGCCGTACATTTTGAGCTTCGCCACTCGCCCCAGTTGCAGGAATGCCGTACCGATGCCGCCGCGGCACCAATGACGAGGGTTGTGTCACCGGCTTTCACTTTGGCCGAGCGATGCAGGGTCTGGTAAGCGACGATGTAATTCAGGATGAGCGGGACCACCTGTGCCGGATCGAGCGCCGCCGGGACAGGGATTAACTTTTTCTCCGGCCAGTACACAACTTCGGAATAACCACCGTAGACTGTCAGCGCAGCCACGCAGTCACCCGTTCTGGCTTGTCTGACCCCTGCGCCAACCGCGTCCACCCTGCCAACGATGGCATAACCCGGTGTAAACGGGATTTTGGGCGGAAACGGGGAAAGCCTATAACGCGCCTCCACATCAGGCAAGGATACGGCGGCAGCCAGGGTTCTGATTCGCGCCTCCCCATCCTTGGGCAGACGTAGCTCGTTTTCGACGATTTGCAGCACTTCGGGGCCGCCGCGTTTCACGGCCAAGATGCTTTTGTAGTTCATAGTTGCCTCCCCTGCAGAAAAACGACCAATATAAGTGGGACTACCAGGGCGGCTTGCTTGATGTGGTGGATGGTCATTTATTTTCTAAACACAATGCTGAGCAGAAATCCGTTGATAATCAATACCAACTAATCGATAGATAGCACTATGACCTCAAAGCGATCCTGTCTCTCTAATCCATACATAATTGAGATCACACCCAAAGAAACGATGGACAGAATAAAGGCAAGGATAAAGATCCAGCGAACTGCGGATTCCAGGCGATTTCTGCTGGCAAACACAGGGGCCATGAATAGAAAAGAGAGACTCATGACCAGATATCCCGCCTCCTCCAGCGCAAGGAATAATCCATGTGGATTGTATTGGATTAACATTGCCACGCCTTCGGTCTCGCTGTTTTTCAAACTCATTGGGATTACAGAAAATTGAACGAAGTAGTCAACGATCAATATTGCCGCGGCGATCAGCGCAAAGGAAAGCCCAACCTGACTGAACACCTTCTTCTGCCCAGGAGCATAGAAATGAATAGATACCATCAATGTCACATAGGACAAGGTTAACAGGATCGCAAGAGGCATCCAGAGAAAGTCCCTTGGGAATTGTGACACAGTGTCCAGATAGGGATACTCGACACAGTTTGCTGGGCGATTCGCTCCGGATATCGGTATTGCGACCAGCGCAAAACCAAAGGTCACAATCGCTATCACAGCTGTAAAAATGCTGAATAGTAGCCAAAGCGGTTAAGACCTGATTCCGATAGATTAGGGCTTCTTTCGTAACTTTCGTTGTTGGTCATTTTCAACTCCTGTCAATCGCTTGATGACCCTTGGCTTCTCGCGCTTTCCATACAGCCAGCCTTTACCTTCGCTGTTTAACTATGCAATCGCTACGTTCCCTCGATCACTTCTCTCGCCCCCTCGTATAGCTGGGGCGAGAGCTTTGTCTGGCGGGCAGTAACATGCTTGCGCAGCTTTTCCACTTTGCAGACCGGAATCTGTGCCCCCTCGATCTCCAAGACGGCGCGCGGGTGGACGAACACCACCACGCCCCAGACCGGGATATCCTCTCCACCAGGAATTCGCTCACTGAACTGCTCTTTCAGGTATTCCACATCATCCGCGGCAGAACGGATTGGATTCCCCAGGTGCTCCTCAACCAGGTAGCGCAGCGCCCTGCCCAGGCTAATCTTTTCTCGCCAGCGACCATTTTTATAGGAAAATTTCCCCTCCAGATTATTCGTCTCCAATACCACCACACCGCCTGGGGTGAGCATAATATGGTCACAGGGCAGAGCAGGATAATGGTAAAGCCGGTAGGTGTCATGCAGGTTTTTTAAGGTTTCATCCAGCAGGTCTTCGGGGCGGGGCTTCTTCACCCAACGGTTGGCAAAGTAGATGCCAATCATCGCCATAGCCAGACCAACGACCATAATGAGGGTCGAATAAGCTGTCCAGGCAGCATTGATCATGGGAAGCACCACGCTGGCCAGCAGCAATAGCAGCCCACCCAGCGAAGCAATGTTGGAGAGCTTCTGGCGCAGACCGATCTTCTTGCGGTCAATAATAACTTTCATCCCACCTCGTACAGCCGCCGGTAGATAGGCACCAGCGAAGAATAGATTTCACGGTATTCGTGATACAGGTCTTGATAGCGCCGCTGGAAGGCCGGGTCTGGCTCGATCACTTTGCGGATGCCGATCAGAGCATCGATCTCGTCCATGCTGCCGTAAACCCCCATCCCTACCGCTACCGTAAAGGCTGCCGCCATAGCGCCTGCTTCCAACGGGTACTCCACAATGCGCAACGGATGACCAATAATATCGCTGATAATCTGAGGCCAGATCTCACTTTTACAGCCGCCGCCGATGGCATTAATGGCGTCAAACTCGAAACCCAGACGCTGCAGCGCTTCGCAGATCCAGCGGATATGAAAGGCAACTCCTTCCATCACGGCGCGGGTAAAGTGGCCTTTGGTATGGCCCATCGAGAGCCCGATGAAGCCGCCGCGGGCATAGTGATCCAGCACCGGGGCGCGCTCACCGGAGAGCCAGGGTAGGAAGATGAGCTTATCCGAGCCGGGCGGTACAGCCGCAGCCCCCTGGTTGAATAGCGTATAGGAGGACAGCCCCTGCGCTTCCGCCCGGAGGACTTCGTCCTGGCATAGGGCATCGCGGAACCACATCAGCGCTCCGCCGCCGGTCTCCATCTCGCCGGCAATTACCCACTTCTTGGGATGGATGTGACTTAAACCCCACATGGGCTTTTCTGGGTCGTTGCGAAAGGTAGATGCTGAAATGCCCACCCAGGTGGCGGTTCCGATGCACAGGTGCGCCTTGCCATCCTGGTTTGCCCCGGCCCCCGACTGCGCAGCAGAGACATCCCCTGCGCCGTTGACCACCGGGGTGCCGGCGCGCAACCCGGTCTCTTGAGCAGCCTGCTCGGTGATTTCACCGATGATCTGGGTGCAGGGATAAGCTGGCGGCAGCTTGTCCAGTTCGATGCCCAGCAACCGGCAGGCTTCTTCCGACCAGACTTTGCGGTGCGGATCGAACAGGAAGTACGCCGAAGCGCCGACCCAATCGGTTGCCACTCTGCCTGTCAGCTTGTAAATCAGGTATTCCTTGCAATCGAAGAGATAAGCGGTCCGCTTCCAGCTTTCCGGCTGTTGCTCCTTGAGCCACAAGATCTTGGGGATGACATCCTTGGCCGTGGGAATATTGCCGGTGTATTGGAACAGGCGCGAGGGTGTATCGCCCTCCATCAACCGGTCTGCCTGGGGGACGCTGCGCGTGTCCAGCCAGCTCAACATGGGAGTCAACGGGCGGCAGCGCTCATCTACCGGTAGAGTATTGAACATCTGAGCCGAGATCCCCACCCCCAGGATTTCAGCAGCATCCACCCCCGACTCCTGGATGACCTGCTTGCTCGTAGCAGCCACGGTGCGCCACAACTCGTCGGGGTCTTGCTCCACCCAGTCGGCGCGCGGGTAAGAGAGACCGTAAGATTGGTAAACTGAATGGATAACTTTCCCATGAATGTCGGTGATCACAGCCTTATCGCCCCCTGTGCCAGTGTCATGGGCCAGGATGTATTGCTTGGTCATACCTCTCCTTAAAGGGAATGTATTGCGATGATGGATCAATCCAATACTTGTGCTGAATAACCTCCTTTCCAAAACTCTGCTTCGATTGGCGGCTCAAACCAGCTCCATCTGAACCGCATCGCGCGGGATCCAGCTTGAACCAATCCATGATAGCCGTTTCCCATAATGATCTTCCATAATACATAGTTATCCTCGCGACCAGGTTGACCATATTATTTTACAATTCGAATCACATTAAAGTCAAATTAATTTAGACGTTTCACGCATGGTATACTGCCCTGCATATGCCCGGGAAACTACAAGGCAAGGTTGCATTGATTACCGGAGGGACATCTGGGATCGGTCGCGCCACCGTTGAGCTATTCGCTGCCGAAGGCGCACGCCTGGCTTTTACCGGTCGGCGCGTCGAACTCGGGCAAGAGTTGGCGCAACAAAGCGGAGCCAGATACATTCCCGCGGATCATCGCCTGAGCTCAGATTGTGACCGCTCCGTCGCCGAGACGCTGGAAGCATACGGGCGCATCGACATCCTGTTCAACAACGCGGGGATCGTGGTCAGCGGGACGGCAGAGGCCACCAGCGACCAAGATTGGGAGGATACGGTTGCTCTCAACATAACGGCAGTCTGGCGCATGAGCCGCCTGGTGATCCCGGTGATGCGCCGTCAGGGAGGCGGGGTGATCATCAACAACGCTTCAGATTGGGGGCTGGTAGGCGCCCGGGAGGCGGTGGCTTACTGCGCCTCGAAGGGAGCCGTGGTGCAAATGACCCGGGCGATGGCGTTAGACCATGCCCAGGAAAAGATTCGCATCAACGCCGTCTGCCCTGGCGATACGTACGTCGAGCGCTGGGTGCAGGAGGGGTATTTCCGCAACTCAGGAGCGGTGGATATATCAGAGGCGATGACCAGCCAGGAAATCCCCTTGGGGCGTGTGGCACAGGCAGTCGAGATCGCCCGGGTAGTGCTCTTCCTGGCAAGCGATGAATCCAGCTTCATAACTGGTGCCGCCCTGGCGGTGGACGGCGGCAATACAGCTCAATAGTGGATCCGATCCAGATGAATATAAAAACGCCTGCCGCGATGAGCTGGCAGGCGTTTCTTAATCCAGGTAACACACGCCTGAATTTTCAATCCCCTTCTGCCAGAGCGATATCAGCTGCAGGTTGAGAGGGCTCAGCAGCAGCGCCTTTCTCGAAATTGACCACCGCCGGGATTAGCATGCCGCCGAATGCCATGCCCAGCGTGACCAAACCACCGACGACAAACCAGCTTTGCACACCGAAGGCATCCGCAACCGGACCAGCTACGATCAAGCCCAGCGGAGTCATGGCAGCCGCTACACTGCCAACCAGGGTGAAGACGCGGCCTTGCATATCTGGAGCCACGACTGCCTGCAGAGCGGCAAACAGGGGGCCATTGGTAATTGGTTGGGCAAAGCCCATCAGTAAGGCACTGAAAATAGCGAGATAGAAGGCGCTGGCTGGCAGCAATCCGATCATGACGCTGCCAATGCCTATTCCAATTAGACCCATCATCGAAGTGTAAATTCGGCGGTGGAATCCGCCCCACACGCTCAAGATCAACCCACCCAGAATGATCCCGATGCTAAACGCGGATTCCATTCCAGCAAATTGCATGGCGCCACCGTTGAAGTGCTTGGTAACCAGGATCGGCATCAGGGCATAGGCAGGGGTCAGTAATAGATTGATGAGAGTGGCCATGATACCGATGATCATCAGCCCAGGCCAGCCCATCACGTAGCGCAACCCGGCACGAAAATCCTGCAAAGCAGATGGCTTTTCACCCAGAGCAGCACTGGCGGAGCTACGCGCCGGTTGAGGCACGGCTACAAAGATCAGGGGCAGGATCGCGAGAAGAGCGGTACCGATGTCGACCAACAGCACACCCTGCATGGGCAACACAGCCAGCAGCACAGCGCCTAAGGGGGCAGCGATGATATTCAAGCCGCCATTCAACATCTGGTTGAGACCCTGGACTCGGGAGAGATGTTTCTCAGGAACCATGAGCGAGGTCGAAGCTTGCATGGCGGGCCAGTGGAAGCTGCCAGCAGCAGCCCGGACAAACATGATCAGGTATACCTGCCAGACCTGGACGTTTCCCATCCAGAACAGAACCACCAGGGTGAGGGTAGCCATCGCGACCAATCCGTCTGCGACGATCATCGTCACCCGCCGGTTCCAACGGTCTACGAATGTGCCGGCAATCGGCATCAAAAACACCTGGGGCAGCAAGCCCACCAGAGTGGCTGTCGCCAGGACCGTTGCCGACCCGGTAGTACTGGTTAGCCACCAGATCAAGGCGAACTGCACCAGCTGGCTGCCGAGCAAAGAAAACGCCTGGCCGATCCATATGGGAAAGAAAGATGACGCCCAGTTCTTGGGTGGTTGGTTCACAGAACTCTCCGCCAACATTTTATACACCTCCTGCAATCGCCTGAAAACAGATTCCAGTCTTACATACGATACAACAATCCAGGATACGATTTTTATTGTATATCAATAAATTCAATTTGTCAATAGTATATATTGAAATATTTTCATATAATATTCAATATTCTTTCGAATTATTTATATTTTTCGTGGCACTTCCTTTTTGATTCGGATTTCTAAATTCCCCATCTCTGGCCTATCTTACTCAAAGTATAATGAGGTCTCCTGATATTCTTGGTTGAGAAGACGGAGGGTTTAACCACATGGTCATGCCGGTGATCCAATATGCTCCAGAAACCTGCGCCTGGTGCGAAGGGACAGGGAAATTCGGGACATACAACGATGTCTGCCTGGTCTGTGGTGGCCAGGGCAGCCTGCTTGTCGCCCAGCCCTCTCGTAAATGTCCCTGGTGTGAAGGCCGCGGCACAGAAAAAGCCAGTGAATATCACGATCGGTGTAAGATGTGCGGCGGAGCTGGCTGGTCGCACGTCTTGAAACAGACCTCGCGCTGATACCGAATCAAATGAATCAAAAGCCGCCAGATGCTGGCGGCTTGATACCAATCCACAGGCGTATACCCGGTAAATCAACGAATTTAGCGCAGGTCGGCTGGAACCTTCAGCTTGGCTTCGATAAACTGCTGGTGGGTCAGCTTCAACCCATTAGCGATCGTGCGGATTTCCTCTATCTCATCATAGGAAGCCCGCCCATCCGAGGTGGTTACCGCAAAGAGGACATCTAAAAAGCGCACGCGCTCCTCCTCGGTTGTGCACTCGAAAAACTGGCGAGTGAGCCTGAAGTAATCCAAACCCTTGCTGATCTCGGAGGTCGCCACTTCAGCTACCAGGGTAGCTTGGTCCACTGGAAGCCCCCAGTTGGTCTGCAAAGCGCGGACGATAGACTGATGCTCGGAGTCCGGCACCTGCTGATCTACGAGTGCGATCCGCGCCATTAAGCCGCCCGCCAGGCTCAGCTTTCGGAGCTGCCCCTCTGGGATATCGATCACCGCGCTTTCCTGACCCAATCGCTCAGTTACCTTGTAATAAACTTTGTTCTTGACAAAGTCGTCCAGGTGAGCCTCCCGGCCTGCAACGTTCGCAACTGCCTGGGAGCGCTTGCGGGTACTCCCGCGAAGGAAGCGGCTGAAACCTCGGTCAACGCCGACATGTGCTTCTCGGATCCCGCTCTTGAGATCTTCGGCAGCCTCTCGCTCAGAATCGCTGATCTCACCATCAGCCTGAACGAGCCGATCCACTGTTTCAAGCGCGAGTTCCTTGTCCTCCGGCGAGGCGAGCCTGGCGATAAGATCTTCCAGCAGGCGGTGGCGCTCAGCTTCATCCACAGGAGAGTCGATATAGATATCGATCTCAGCCCAATCGCTGGCTGTCATCTCGGGTATATGAAATAACAGGTCCTTCAAGCTGTTGATCTCTTCGTTCGATACCTGTCCATCCACCCACGCCGTAGCCACCAACACTTTTGCCAGCGCAATTATCGTTTCACTACCCGCCATAATCTCTCTCCTCTTGTAGGGCGAAAGCCAGAATCGTCTGGCGAGATTCCTCCCCAGCCGCTGCCCTGCTCCCGGCTAATAAATTAATCCTGCCGCATTATTCATCTGTGCAGAGCGGTCAGTATAATCCAACCATCCTAATAAATATATAAGAATAAGATATGAATTTATGGTATGTAGGTATCCAGCCGAGTTAAGGTATACTCATTAAGAAAGGAGAAAGGATTGTGAACATCGGGGCTTACCGCCAGGCGCTTGAGCAATATATTGAAGATGCTCTTGCAAAGAGTGATGGCACGCACGCCGGAATTTCCAATTACTTATGGAACCTTAAAGTATCCGGGGTGTTTGTGCCGAATAAGACTGAAAAACAAAAGGCGCTCGACGACGCCCGGCAGGCGTTCGACTCGCACCGCAACTGGCCGGTGGACATTATCCTCTCTCACCTTGGGATCAAGCCAGCACAAAAGGATAATCCCGGTTCTCCGCCTGGTACTTCACAGCACTAGGCTGCCGCATGTCCGGCGATTTGATTGACCAGAATGTCAAGTTGTTGGGCGATGATCCCCTGCGGCTGGAGCATTACCATAGGGGCATTGCGGGTGGATGCCAGATAAGCCAGCTCAGTAGCAGGAGGGATACCCAAAGCCAGCGAGCTCTTGAGCGCTTCTTCCATCTTGCTGACGCTCATACTGATCTCTGAGTGAGTCCGGTTTACGGAAACGATGGTCAGCGCTTTGCCGCTCCCAAAACTCAATTTTTTCAGCTCATCAACCAGTTGCCGGGTGCGATTAATGGTGATCGGCTGCGGCTCGGTGATCAGGACAATCTCGTTACAAACCTTGACGAACACATTATACGCGGGGTGGAAATTGGTCCCGATATCCAGCACAACCAGTTGCGCCAACAGAGAAAGCTGGTCTAAAACCGTTTCGTATTGCGCCAATCCGGACACCAGCTCTATATCTTGAGAATTATTCGATGCCAGCAAGAGGTGTACGCCAAATGTAGTCGGCACCAACTCTTGCTCCACCGTGCTGGTAGTGATCTCGATCTGGTTGCGGCGCAGCAGGTTAACCAGACCCAGCGCGCTGGATAGGTCCAACTCGTGAGCCCAGGAACCCTGACCTGGTCGTAGCTCTGCGGCGATGACC
>Ga0316630_10000350_pt1 | contig 13930 bp, 24 predicted proteins | sample OWC_May_M1_C1_D6_FD_207658 | JGI IMG/M metagenome (GOLD analysis project Ga0316630, IMG submission 207658) | Wetland soil microbial communities from Old Woman Creek delta, Ohio, United States - OWC_May_M1_C1_D6_A | ecosystem: Environmental > Terrestrial > Soil > Wetlands | place: USA: Ohio...
CTTGTCGCTGTGGCTGCCGGGCGGCGTAGTAACCTGGTGAGGAGGGAACAATGAAATACGAAGGCAAGCCTCTCACATGGGCTGAAGTCAACACGCTGCGTAATGCACTACACCTGGCCGCGATGGAACATGCTAGGTGCGCCCGACGCTTCACCATCGGATACAACATGGACCTCGGCGGCTCGGGATTTGAGCCGCTGAGCGATGAGCTCAAGCGCGCGCTTGAGAAAGAAGACGTGACCGAGGCCGACGTCGAGCACTTCCTCTGCTTCGAGGTCTCGACGCCGACTGCGCTGCCCGATCACTTCAAGACCGATGAGGGAATCAAGGATGCAGCCATCCTCATCATCGATCCGAGACGAGGAGACAGCTTGCCCGAGCACTACGTGCTCGAGCTCGAGAGCGGAGCCGAGGGCTACATCAGGATTGCACAGGGTGAGCTCTACGACTCGGACCACGACTGCATCTGTCACGGCAAGCTGGTCGAATGGACAGGAGCAGCTGGAGAGCCGAAGGAGCCTATCTCCGAAGACGTGCTCTGCCGCTGGTGGAATGCTGGCCTGGCCGAGCTGCTGATGGCAGCACCAAAGGGCAAACGGTGCTACTGGGAGACAATCGGTAGCAGCTCGGACCATTCCTATCCCGACTGCGAGCGCTGCGAGGGCGACGGCCATGTCGAGAGCCCCGGATGCACCTATGCGCTCTACAAGAGATGTTCGCACAGGCTCATTGCCGACTCGGCTCGTATCGTAGAGCAAGTGAGCGAGTGGAAGGCCAAGCGTGAGACTCTAGAGCTCACGGTTGAAATAACCTGTGCTGAGTGCGGCCAGATCGGATCGGTGGCTGTCGGCATCGACCCCAACGACGTGGAGTGGTGAGGAACTACTGATGCCAGTCAAGAAGCACTACATCCAAGCGCCGTTTCGGCTCACGCCGTCGAAGCACTTCCCTGGTGAGCTTTCGCTCGAGTGCCCCGAGTGCTTCTCGAAGAATGTGATCATGACCGTCGAGCCGAAGGGGCTTGGCACTGGACCCGGTCGCAGCTTCAGGATGGGAGATCCCTGCTGGCAGATTGACATCTGCGAGAGCTGCGGAGCCACCCGGCACCGAGCCGAAGGCGAGCGCACGTACGGGCATCGAGGCGTCACGTTTGTTGTTGCACCTGATGCTCCTCTGTCCGGTCTCTTCTGGCACGTGCCGCTCTGGGATCAGCTCTCTCGCTTCACAGGCTGGGAGCGCAGCCCTGGTGCCTTCTACAACGGCGTCGAGGAGCATCCCGAGGGAGCCTACGAATGGGCTCGGGCATCGGCTTGCAAGTTCATCGACAAGCTGAAAGGCTAGAAGGAGCAAGCATGGCACGGAGCGCTAGGATACGCTGCACAGCCTGTAATGAAATCATCGAGCCGCAGGACCCTGTGTACTGCTCAGTGGACATGCAGCTTATGCAGAAGGAGCACGACCTAGCTCACGTGCGTGGTCGAATTCTGGGCCTGCTGGCTGCTTCTAGAACCGTGCTTGAGGAGGCGGGGCGCCTGTTCTGCGCTGAGCAGAACGACACGGCCGTCCTAATGCGCAAGCTTGGCAGGAGCATAGAGCGGGTGGCCGAAGAGCTCAGAAAGGCGCACCCCAATGCCAAAATCTGATGCCTTCTGGCATAAGATCGAGGCTGAGCTGGCACCGTGCCGAGCTATAGCCAACTCCATGTTAGGCCGGCGGGAGATGCAGGCCTTGCTTGATAAGGCTGACCCACCTGGGCGGCTATGCGACGATGAGATCGAAGTGGAGTACGATGCGCGCAAGCGCAGGATCTGCTTCTGTCTCACGTCGGTGCATGACGGCATCGAGATCATCAGCTGGTGCAAGCTGCCTCGAGCAGCAGTGCAAGGCAGCAAGCCGGTGCTCGACGTGCTGCTGCATGCACTGAAGCTGCTGTGGCTAGCACCTGGGCGGAAGATGGATGGCCATTACGAAGAGTGGAGTGGAGCCAGCAGCCATGAAAGATAAGCTGACTATCCAAGAGTTGCGCGCAGGTGCCTACGGCTATTGCATTCAGTGGAAGCTTGCTGATGACGGCGAGCTCGGTGCTGTTGTGGGCGAGGGAATCGGAGATAACCTGGACATCGAGCGTGCGACTGCTGCCAATGAGAAGTGCAGCTCGGAGGAGCGCGAAGATGCAGTTGTTACTCTGGCCGCTGCGGAGATGAAGCCGGAGTTCCGACAGGGGCTGGGATTCTATTGGGACAGGCTGGCTGAAGCACAGGCGGCCTTACATGCATGCAATGCAGCTCTGAAAGCATTCCGGCTGTCATCCAAGCCGATGCCTGAGTGGGCATTGACTGCTGCCGCCGCAGGCTGGAAGCCGCCAAAGGGGTGGAAGCCGTGAGCGAGCAGAAGGACCACAGAATCTATTGCACCTCGTACTGCAACTTCGGACATCGGCTGTCGGATGGCAAGCCCGTTGACCACGAGTGCTATATCCTACCGCCGGCCGCGCTCGAAGCCGAGCGGGAGGACAACTACGAGCTGGCATGTGAACTGATCTCGAAGGTGAATCGCGTACTGCATCGAAGAATCAAGAGCAAAAAGGAGAGCTGACAAATGAAGAAGCTGATCGAAGTCGAAGAGAAGTCTGGTCTCGAGTCCCTGATGGGCGAGCGCATCACGCTGTTCTGCGTGAATTACATCTACACAGGCAAGCTGATTGGAGTGAACACCGATCAAATCCTGCTGGAAGAGCCGGCCATCATCTATGAAACAGGAGCGTTCACCACCTCGGAGTGGAAAGACGCGCAGGCGCTGCCTCATGAGCTCTACATCAGGCTCAGCGCTGTTGAGAGCTACGGCAAGGTGAAATGATGATAAGAGGGCGCAGGCACAGATATATCAGGACCGGGTCCGGGTCCGGGTCCAGGTCCGGGTCCGGGTCCGGGTCCAGGTCCGGGTCCTGGTCCTGGTCCGGGTCCAGGTCCGGGTCCGGGTCCGGGTCCGGGTCCTGGTCCAGGTCCAGGTCCAGGTCCTGGTCCGGGTCCTGGTCCTGGTCCGGGTCCAGGTCCGGGTCTCAATAAACAGCGGCTAGTACAAGCGCACTCACCGAGCCGTTCGGTGAGTAGATTGCTCGAGAACTGCCTCGAGCGATCTGCTGACTGAACGGAGGATCAAAGCTATGGCCAACGAGCTAGTGAACAGAGACAGCCTGCTGTCGCAGCTGGCGAATGAGTTGAAGAAGCTCGAGCAAGAATCTATCAAGAAGGGCTTCAAGCCGGCGCCGCTGTGCAACCTGAAAGTCACGCTCCTCAAGAGAGATGAAGTTCTCTACGAGTTCCTCGGCGCCGCCGAAGCGCTGCATCAGCTGGTCGAGGGACTGCACTGGAATGAGGAAGCCGACTGGTCCGAGGCTGACCGGCTGATAGTGAAGACGTATTGAAGCAGAAGGGACGTTGGTCCATGAAATACAGAATATTCCGCAGGACCTGGTGGAAAGAAAACCCGAGCTACCCGAATGGCCTTGAGCCGGAGCCTGGACCTCGGCACTACGTGCGTGGCGCTGTCTTCGACGATGAGGACAAGTGCCGTAAGGAATGCCAGCGGCTCAACCGCGAAGCGAAGTCAAGCCTGACGGCAGAGCAGCGACGGCTATCGCTCAAGTACGAGTTCGAGAGTTTCTGATGCCTGCTTGGAACCCGAGGCTGGTAGCCTATGCCAGTAGCCTTGCCCAGACTCCAGAAGCGGTGATGGCCACTGAGGGCTGGACGCTCGCGTTCGTACAGTGGAACAACGCACAGTGGGAGGAGTTTGAGAAGCTGCATCCAGAGTGGCAGCTGCGCCATGACACAGGATTCGATGGCGTCGAACGCAGACACTGGTTCCGCGCAAGCTACGCAGCTGAATACGACGCTTGGCTACAAGCGCGCTGGGTGCGAGGAGGAACAAAGAAATGAAAGCAGCATTCAAGCTTGGAGCCAGAGTTAGATTCAAGCTCAAGGATGGAAGCCTCGGCGCGCTGGCTACGCTGTCAGCTCCAGCCGAAGGCAGCCGCTGCACTATCGGAGACAACTACGACCGCCCACAGCCTCACTACCTCGGCGAGGGCTTCTATCACATCACGACGATCCCCGATCGGCGTCAGCTCATTGCGCACGAGAATAACCTGGTTCTCGTCGACGAGAAGGGCGAGGAGATCCGAGACCGCAGCGATCACTGAGAGGACGCCAGCCAACAGGACTTGAACAGATGCGCAAAGTAGATTGGAAGCGCGAGTGGGAAGAAGAGCGGACGCTGACCCCCGAGGAGCTCAAGGAGAGAGCTCGGGAGGAAGCCAAGAAGCGTGCAGACTACGAAGAACAGCTGCTCCTGGCCGAAGCACTCAATCGAGAAGAGCGGCAGCGCGAGCTGGATCGGCAGTACCTGTACCTCGACGACTGCGAGTACGAGAACTACGACTATCCCCTGTAGATTTTCCTTGACAGATTTTTTGTCTTCTGATAGGCTAGGATAGCCGGGCGGGATTGGGATGCCTGTGTATGTATAGTATCACGGAATCCCCTCTGGACTCCCTGTTCAACTGAAGATAGTATGCAGCGCGGCGCTGAGAGCTGCGCGGTGCGGCCTCGTCTGGCTGTGCCGCAGAGCTCTCAGAGCTCTGCTGGCTGCACGTTGGATGCAGCTGGCCAATTCAATCATGTGGAGAGAACGATGAAGAACAGAGACGAAGTGATCGCGCAGTGCATACGGGCCATTGCTGCACATTCCCACCCACTCCAGGATGTGTTCTACCGGTGGCTGAAGGAGGCCGAGCCAGCGCGGCGAGCTCAGCTCAGCGAGCTCCTGCACGATGTGCTCAAGGCTCAGGCCGAGGGGCATGAAGCGTCGGCGCACGACGGTTCCACTTACAGTGCGCGGGTCGCTGCGTGCAAGGCTGCTCTGGCTGCCTGGCACGAGGCCCCGCCACTTGCCGAGGGGCTCGTGCGCATCACGCTGGGCTCGACAGTGATCGACGTGGATGCAGCGCTGGCTGGAGCTGCGGGCTTTCCAGCCAGCTACTGGCAGGCGACGGGCGTGGCGCAGGCCGGTTTGGCCCAGGCGCTGAGCGAGGGCTTCGCCGGCGAGGCGGCCGTACAGCGGGCTGCCGCCATCCTGAACGAACGGCAGCGGGCAGTGAATGCCGACAAGACCAAGCTTGCGGTGGCCGAGCAGGAGCTGCACGCAGCTCGCGTGCGACGGCAGGCTGCCATGCTGGAATGCCGAGCGCATGGCGTCAACGACCGCTTGAACGACTAACAGGAGCGGACCGATGCGAATCCCACCGCGGAAGGATCTGTTTGATCGAGCGCACCAGCTCTTTGAGTCTACACGGTGCAGCATCGCTGCGTATGAGATACAACTGTCTGGCATCATGCAGAATCCTGATGTCGAGATCGGCGAGGTGGATCTGCGAGTCGCAGACTCGCGATGCGCAGATCTGATGAGCCAGGTCAGGCAGAGCCTGGAGCTGGATATTCAGCGGGCAGTCGCGCTTTTTGCGGAGATAGTGCTAGCCATCAGAGGAGAACCCGCATGAAATTGCCGCTTCACAACATCAGACCCCGGCTGGCGATGAATCAGCCTCTCGTGCCAGCGCAGGCGCAGAGGTTGACGACCATGGCGCAGATTGAGGGCAGGTCGCTCTGCCGGCTGGAGATGCATGTTGATGCGCACTTCGAGCCAGGGGACCCTCGAATGAAGGCGCTCGTCGATGCCTTCTCCGCCGTCGAAGAGCCGATGGACGAGGATGGCAACAGGCCGAAGGGTGAGGCTCTCGAGCTTCTTCCTGTCGAGCTAGTGCTGGGCAACGTGGCTGCACACGCCGGCGAGATCATGTCGATGAAGGCGCCGGGGGCCTGCGGCTTCTCGCCGATTCCGGGGATGCCCTCGGTGAAGTTCCGTGTCGAGCCGGACATGGAGCCTGACCCTAACTATGGAGCTCTGGGTCAGAACGTCTGGGATTCGACCTGGATCAATGACGTGTCGTGTGGCAATCGCTGTGGTGGGCGAAGCGCGTTCTTGATGATCTGCGCTCCCTACTTCGCCGAGTACTACCGATGCTGCGCCGACGTCTACCGTCTGAGCTCAGCTCCGACAGAGTACTACCGCGTGATGCGTGAGAGGCTCTACGCAACGGTGGGACGGAAGGTGGGGCGGTGATAGGCAGGCGCAGGCCGCAGGTTTCGTGTGAGCCAGATCTGCCTTCGCTCTTGAAGAAGCACGGCCTGGTACTCTGCCAGCGGCACAAGCACGGGCCGGGGTGCTGGATCGACGAAGGCTACTGCCACATGGGGTTGCTGGAGGGAGCGCTCGTGCCGGCGACGAAGGAGCAGGTAGCTGCGCTGATGGCAGACCTGCTACTTCGTCAGCCCTAGCCAGTAGCGGATTGTGGCTGTTGACACCTTCAGCGCTCGGGCCGTGGCCGAGGCATTCTCATGATGCTTCTTGTACTCTTTCTTCACCTTGGCCCCGGTCATCCCAACGTGGTGACCGACACCGGTTCCGTTCTTCTTGCTCTTGGCCATGAGTTCCGTTCCTTTCAGTCTTGTAGAACTGCTCGCTACAGTTTATATTCATAGCGCGCGGCAGGAGCGCTGTCAATGCCACTTCGCTACAAAATCAGCCGTATAGGCCCAACCAGGTTTAGAGCGTCGCCAGCGGAGGAGCTTCCTTCGTGGGAATTCGACATACCGGATTGGGCTGTGCAGGATGCCTCTGAAATCATTTCGGAAGCTGACATGCGCCGGCCCTGCAACCTGACTGGAGAGGGTGGCCCGGACATGTCTGATGTCATGATCAACTTCATCCTAGCCGATGACCTGGGCTCGAGCTCGATGCGGAGCTGACTGAGTCAAAGAAAGGACTGAGCCCTATGCCATGCGATACCATCAGGCGCACGCCGGCGCAGCAGGCCGAGGCAGAGCGCGCCTATTTAGAGCTAGAGGCCGAGATTGCGGCCGGGCAAAGGCAGTTGACCAAGAACTATTTCAACCAGTTCTCGATTGTTGGGTACGCTCAGACAGCGGCGGCTCGAGCCGGCTGGTGCGAAGGCTGCGTACTCAGGTCGATCCAGAGCCGAGGCTCATACTTTGCCAAGGCAAAGCTTGAGGCTGCCGGCATCGGCTCCAAGCCCTTCGTGGTTGCAGGGCACACCGATCACAAGCACTAGGTGCTGGCATGAAGTCAGCGGTCGATTTGCTGTCTCTCCGCCTCGATGCGGCGCCAGCGATCGTACGAGCCAATCAGCAGATACGTGATCTGGCCAAGCAACTGACCTATGCAAATGCCTATGGCAGCCCGGCAGATGGAATGTTCGGCCCGGCGCCTCGCTTGAGCATGGAGCTGGACGTTGAGACTAAAGCAGATGCGCAGCCGGACCTTGAGCGATCCGGAAACACGAATTGGAAACCAGGACTCGCGGCGCCGCCGTGGATCCGAGCCAGACCACGAAGCGAAATCGCAGGAGGAATACCATGTCAGAGAATGAGCAGAGCACGAAGGCGAAGCCGAGCTCGAATGCAAGCCAGCCGCTGACTGAGACCGAGCTCTTTCAACAGGAGCTCGAGGTCCTGGTGCGGTCCAAGACGTCTTTGATCGGGCTGCGAGCTCCGGACGAGCGGCCGGCTCTGCGCCTGTTGCAGGAGCGGGCCAAGGCGCTTGGATACGGCTTTGCCCGCTGGTCCATCTCGGCCGGCTTCGAGGGGCTGATCACCGGGTCAGCTCAGCCAGATCCGATGGCGCCCTTGGAGGCGATCTCCTCGACGCAGAAGCGCTGCATCTGCGTGCTATGCGACTACCACCCGTACATCCGAGGCGACTCGGTGCAGAACGCGCCAATCATCCGGAGGCTGAAGGAGCTCGCCTGGTCACTGGCCGGCACCAAGCCGGAGGCGGCCCGAATCGTTGTCTTGGTGTCACGAGAGCTCGAGGTCCCCATCGAGCTCAAGGGGCACATTGCCCTGCTCGAGATGCCCTACCCGACGGTGGAAGAGCTCAGGGTGACGGTGAGCGCAGCGGCGAAGGCGTCGTCGAGAGCTACGGACACCGAGCCTGAGGCCGTCGCTTCGGTGGCCGAGGCGGCTCGCGGCTTGACTGTACAGCAGACCAACGATGCGCTGTCCCGCTGCCTGGTTTCAACTGGAAAGCTGGAACCTGGACTGATCGTGCGCGCCAAGAAGCAGGTAATCCTGACTGAAGGCCTGCTGACTTGGGAGGAGCCAGCAGTGGCTGGGCTTGCTAGCGTCGGCGGTCTGGAGATCCTGAAGAAGTGGCTCGAGCAACGAGCTCAGGCCTACACTGAGCGAGCGCGTGCCTTCGGCATTGCAATCCCAAAGGGGCTTCTACTGATCGGCTGTAGCGGATGCCTGCATGGAGATACGCCTATCCATGATCCCGTAGATGGAACCAATCTGTCAGTGCGAGACAGATACATGCTTGGCACCCGCTTCCATGTTGCAGCTCGTGCCGCTGATGGCTCGGCTGTAACGGCAGCAGCCATGCCGCCGCAGATGTATCCAGTTGCGGACATGATCAAGCTAACACTGGAAGACGGCAGCTCCATAACCGTTACCGAGAAGCACCGCATCTGGAACGGCAAAGAGTACCTACTTACTTCTGAGATCTGCGAACTGCTGCAAGGATCCGAGCCCGTCCTTCTTCCGTCCAATTTGGGCAATGCCCAGCCAGCTCGTTTGCCAAATGCTCTCCATTGCTCTGATACAGTTCCAGGTTCTCCGGGCTGTTATCAGCTCGATTGCCATTCTTGTGATGAACGACTTCCTGCTTCTCAAGCTGGCGGCCCAGCATCTGCTCCATCACCAGTCGGTGCTCGCGTATCATGCCTTGGCTGTTCGCACCAGGGTGTCCAGCCGGTGCAGGAACGAGTACATAGCCAGACTTGTCAGTCCAGCGCGCCCCCTTCCATGCAGGATTGCGGTCGCCTGTCCTTGGAATCGCAGCTATGCCCTGCTTCGCTAAGGACTCCTGAACGAGCCGCTGTGACGTACCGAGCTCCTCAGCGATCTCGCGCTGCAAGTAGTTACCAGACAGGTACATCTCAGCGACTAGCTTGTGCCTGTCTTCAGTCCACACCCAGGGCTGGCGATGCGGACGGAGAGCAGCAGCTCGACGATAGCTCTCAGCGTAGGCTCCATGCGCGCGGATCGGAATGTCTCGAGCCTCCAGTTGCGCCCGCACGTGGCGGGAATTCGTTTGTAGCAGATCGGCTACTTGCTTCAGCGTCTGGCCCGATTCATAAAGATATACAGCCAGATCGGTCCGTTCTTTTGCCCAGCGAGCCATCGTCCCAACTCCTGCATGCTAGGCACGACGATACCCGGTATGTGCGAGTTGTCAAGGCTGAGCCTGCTGGCAGGCACCCATACTACGACTTCCATGTGCCCATATTCGAGAACTATGCAGCATGCGGGCTGTGGCATCACAACTGCGGAAAGAGTGCTTCTGCCAAGGCCGTATCTGCGGCATGGCAGGTACCTTTGCTCCGATTGGACGGAGGGGCGCTGTTCGGCAAGTATCTGGGCGACTCAGAGTCCAACGCGCGCCGAGCCATCAAGGTGGCAGAGACGGTCGGACGCTGTATCCTGTGGATAGACGAAATAGAGAAGAGTTTCGCAGGGTTAGGCTCTTCCGGTGATACGGATGGCGGAGCTACGGCTCGAGTCTTCGGCACCATCTTGACCTGGTTGCAGGAGAAGACTTCCCCGGTCTTCATCATAGCCACCTCGAATGACATCACCAAGCTGCCGGCCGAGCTTCTGCGCCGCGGCCGGTTTGATGAAATCTTCTTCGTCGACCTGCCTAACTCGATTGAGCGCAAAGCCATCTGGGAGATCCATCTGTCGAAAAGAAATAGAGCGCCAGCTGACTTCGTCACTCCGGATCTGATTGCACGTTCCGAGGGGATGTCAGGAGCCGAGATCGAAGCCTGCGTCATCGGCGGCCTGCACCGTGCTTTCGCAGAGGGGACCGAGCTCTCACTCTGTCATCTGCTCGAGGAGATCGCCGAGACCGTGCCGCTGGCCAAGACTGCCGCCGATAAGATCAATGCTCTGCGCCGCTGGTCGGTGGGCAAGGCCCGGCCGGCGTCGCTGCCTGATCCTGTACAGGAGCTTGAAGCTGGACGGTTCTCATCTCTCGAGATGGGGAACGGGCCGTCGAGCACAGCTAGCTAGACAGGCCGCAAAGGGAACAGCCAATGGCCTCGATCGAAAGCATGCCGCGTGATGGCGATATGATCCTATGGCGCGACACTGCGGTACCTATCGAGCGAGCCATCTACGCTGCGGTGATGGATAAGGTGCAGCTGCAGGTGCCATGCTGCAAGGACTTTCTCGGTGGTTTCAATCTTACGAGTCAGATAGTCGACAATAGCTATACGATTCTCTGCTGGAGCTGCGGTAGAGCTCTGACAAAGATCACAAGAGCCGAGCTCGTGTCATTGAATGCTGAGGCTGGAGCGGTACAGTTTGCACGCGCGCCGGCGGCGGCGGCGCGCGCTGAGGAGGATCGAATGCTCAGTCAAGGCTTCTTGATCTCCTCGGGGGCACCGTATGACCAGCTGCTCAGGATGATCGTAGAAGCCAAGCCGGGTCGAGAGCCTTGCTGCGCAGAGTCGCTGAGTAGTATACGTGGCTGCCTGGAAGCTCCTCCTGACGACAACTACTACACCCTGTTGTGCGGATTCTGCGGTCGAGAAGCACTTCGAGCACCACCAGCCGACGTGCTCAAAGCCGTAGCGGGGTACACGGGCACCAGAGCCGTAGTGGCGTACCTGAGCGATAAACTGAATTTGCAATTGACGTCAGCCGAGCTGATCGAAGCCGCTATCCTAGCGGACCTTCTGCCTCTGCAGTCTGCGCTGCTGAAAGGCGGGCAGCGAGCGCTGTGTTGCGAGGCATGGGATATCCAGCCACGGCAAGTAATACGACTGCAGAGATCAGGCACGGAGTGGGCCGTCTACTGCAAAGCCTGCGGCGCGCGTGTTTACACATATCAGGAGGAACGGCTTGAGCCGCTGGTCGTAGCTGAACTGAAGCGCCGTACAGGCTGGCGACCAGAGGAATCGCAGGTGATAAAGCCATCTCCGCTCGAAGCCGATTCGTCCACTCTGCGTCAATGGAAAGACCTGCCGGCAGGAATGCCGCAGCAACGTTTCATGCGAGAGCGCATGCAGCAGCCTTATCCAACTGAGCAACTGCTTTCTAATTACGGACCAGTATCGGACGGAGTACGACAAGGGGACGGCTGCTGGCTGGTTGTGCAGAATAGCCGCATCGAGGGACGGTTCAACACTGAGGCAGAAGCACAGCAGGTCTACAAGCAACTGCTCTATCTGCGCGAGACGTACGGCGGGCTCGAAGAGGTCTGGTCTGGAGAAGCGCAGGTGCAGACTGTTACAGCCTTCAAGCGCGTCATCCTCGAAGACTACACGAGATACAGAATGGCCAAGCCATGCTGCGCTTCTCCTCGCCTGGAGGTTGAATTCGAAGGGTCGGCGGCGTCAGTGGTGTGCGCTGCGTGCAAGACCATTGGAGCCGTATACTCTCCCGACGCGATCGAGTACGCGACGGAGAAGGCAACTAGACGGAAGGGTGCCAGCGCTGGTCGATTCACGTCTTCTCCGAATGCTCAGCGCCTTCCTGCTTCCAAGCCGGAGCCGAAGATAGCTGGTCTGGATGCCGACGAGGACAGGTTTGCCAATCTCGAACTGCCTTCCGAGTTCAAGAAGTCATGACCGCAAGCAGAGAAGTTGTTCATCACATGAACGGGGATCCTACCGACAACCGTCCCGAGAACCTTCTCATCATGTCTGCGACGAAAAGCTTTGAGCTGCGAAAGAACCAGCAGGGAGCACGCAACAAGTTTCTGTATCGCATCTACGCTTCGCGCGTCGAGTCCGCGTGGAAGACTCGGCCCGGTGGCTGCTGCCCATCATGGCTGACTCGCCTAGTGATACAGGCGTCCGACCGCCTGACACTGGTCAAGTGCTATCACTGCAGTAGAGTGCTCGTCCGCATTGAGGGAAAAGAGCTAGACAGCCTGCGCTCAGAGATGGCTAGGTGGATACAGCCGCGCCGAACTAAGCTCGTCGAGCGAGCAGCTGCTGCAGTTGAACAAGTATTGACATCCCCGCTGTGGGCTAGAGCAATGACCAAGAGCGAAATCCTACTCAGCCAGTGCAGCAGAGAGGTTCAGGAGTTTCTGTTCCCCCGGTTTCTGATCGCTCGAGCCGCATCGACGGGGAAGGAGCAGATTCTCTATCAGGCCCTGCGTCGAAGAGCAGGTTCAGTGCGCTGTCGATGCGGCAGTACGAACCGAGAGGGGCTTGTTCTAGATCAGGGGAGCACGAAGGGTAGGGATGACTGTGCCATTCTCTGTCTAACCTGCAATCAGCGGCTGATACAGTACAGCGCACGAGAGCTAGAGGGGATCCGTCGAGAACTGCTGAAGCAGATAGCTGCCGCTGTGCAAGCAGCACCTGCAGGAAAAGCAGCTTCGCTCCAGCCTAGCCTAGATATAGACGAAGCCCGATTCCGCAACCTCGAACTGCCACCCGAGCTGAAGAAGCCGAAGTAAGGAGATACCGATGGCGAAAATGGATAAGGGCCAGATGGCCGCTTGCAAGAAAGCCGGTCTTACACTGCCGCATCTGTTCAAGGGCGACAGCTACACTATGACGCGGGCTCAGATGTTCGCCGATGGCTGTGCCTTCGATGGCCAGAGCGCCGTGTGGGTGTTTCCAGACTCGCCCACGATGGAGAAGTACAAAGCCAAGCTGCGACCGGCTGCTCCGCCGAAGGCCCCTCTGCCCACGCAGCTTCCGCTGCCGCCGCTGCCGCCCGCTGCGCCAATGCTACCGGCTGGCCCGCTGCCCTCAGCTCCGCCTGCCCCTCCGCTGATCCTTCCGCCTGCTCCGCCGCCGCCGCCGCTGCCGTCGACACCGGCGCCTGTAGCTAAGCAGGAGAGCTCTGCTCGGCTGCTCGACTTCGTGCCGCTGAGCGCAAAGGTGCAGCAGGACAAGGTTGAGGGGCCAGTGCAGCCTAGCCTGTTTGATGCGTCGGAGCGCAATCTAGACGGCTCGCTGAAGATCTTGAAGATCCAGCCCTGCAAGTACATCGTCGTCAACGTGCCCCTGTATGGACCGCGCAAGACTACGCAGCGCAAGCAGCGGCGAGAGAAGGGCGAGTCCTCTCTGTACAAGGGGGTCGAGGCCGTCTCAGTGCACACCGAGTCCGATCAGCTCATCATCTGCCCCGAGGAGCACGGACGGGCGAAGGAGCTCCAGGGCAAGCTCGGCGGTCGACTGCGCCGGCTGGGCACTGCGGTGGTCGACGGGCTGGTCGCCGTGCCGCTGACCTCTCTGACGGAGTTCGAGAAGATCAAGGCCGAGTGCAAGGCGACAGCTCTCGAGTTCAACTCGGGCACTCTGTACTGGAAGATCATCATCAACGTCATCGAGCTGGAGATGGTCAAGCGCACCGAGATCGAGGAGGTGGCTCGGCTCACTGCCTTCGAGATCCAGCGCATGCTCGACGACGTGAAGGTGGCTCTGGACTCGATGTCGCCTGAGCGCATGCGCTCGGCTGCGGCGGCACTGAAGGCCAAGGCGGCATCCCTCGCGCCGGGCATACCACAGGGGGCCTTGTACGCGACTGTCGATACGGTGCGCAAGGCGGCCTCGACGGTGTCTCGAGAGGTAGTCGAGCGCGGCCGAGCCATCGAGGAAGTCCGAGCCGAGATTGACCTGTCAGCCGTGGAGTCTGCACGCTTCCAGTTCCTAGAGTTCAGCATTCCACAAGAGGCTGAAACTGCTAGGGTAAATTGCAGCGCCGGCATGTCGATCGAAGACAGCCGCTTCGTCAACCTAGAAAAGTAGAAGGATACGAAAATG
>Ga0316630_10000352_pt1 | contig 13899 bp, 29 predicted proteins | sample OWC_May_M1_C1_D6_FD_207658 | JGI IMG/M metagenome (GOLD analysis project Ga0316630, IMG submission 207658) | Wetland soil microbial communities from Old Woman Creek delta, Ohio, United States - OWC_May_M1_C1_D6_A | ecosystem: Environmental > Terrestrial > Soil > Wetlands | place: USA: Ohio...
AGATGGTCGGGTACTTGGCGCCCACGTCACTCGCCCCGGACCTGGTAGACCCTCCGAATCCACCGGAGTCGACAGTCCATGCAGAGCCAGGAGGGGGCCTCGCAGTCCCACCAGTGCGGGGGATGGGTGAGCATCGCCATGACCAGGAACAGGACGAACTGCCCCGCGGCGACTCCGACGATGAGGCCGAGCCAGAACATCAGTCCCCCTTCAGCCGAACGAACATCTCGGTCTTGAGATACACGTTCTCCGCGATGGCCTGGGAGCGCCACTCGTTCACAATCTTGACGGCGTGCTTCTCGTCGTGGGCCAGGACATTTGCGAGAAGGCCGTAGCGGTGAGTCTCGGCCCAGGCCGTGTTGGGGGGTTTCCATCCGAGCGGGTAGCAGGTAAGCCGCTCGGATAGGCAGTCCTTCGCGCTGTACGCCCCAAGGAGCCGGGTGACGCTCCGGGTGTTCCCGTCCCAGTCCATGCTTACCTCGAAGCGGAAGAGGCCGCGGGCCCTGAGGTCCTCCAGGGAGGGGAGGCCGTTGTCGATTTCAAACTCCTCGATGCCGCCTTCGAGGAACTCCATGGCGAGTTCGGCCTTCTCCTTGGTGGAGAAGGCGGCTACGATGTGGTAGTCCGAGTAGGAGCCCTCGGTCAGAAGGTAGACGGAAGGCATCAGAGCACCCCGGCGTCCGCGGAGCGGAGGAGGTCGCAGAGCTTCTTGATGGCGGTGTCCACGCGGTCCCGCCAGCGGCGGAGGGTATCGACCTTCGACTCCAGGTTCTCCAGGCGGCAGACCCAGGCGCCGCGGTCCTGGGCCTGGGACTCCAGAAGGGACACCCTCTGGAGAAGGCACCCAACCGCGGACTCTTGCATCGACTCTCTCATGCGCTCCTGGCCCGAAGGAAGGTCCGGGTCCATGTCCACCGTGCAGCGGGCCACGCGGAAGACGCCTGGCCGCGTTCGGAGAAGCGTGTCGGCCCACTTCTCCGCTTCCAGTCGGTCCACCAGAAGGGCGCCCGTTAACTCTCGAAGCTCGAAGTCGCCGCCAGGGATGTCCTTCACCACCGTCCAGAAGACTCGGCTCACAGCACGTCCTCCAAGAGCTTCTTGGCCGCCGCCTCAAGCGCGGCAGGCACCCGGAGCACCCGCTCCAGGTCGTCCAGGGCCTCCTCCGCGGAGGCGCCGCGGCCAGTGAATAGACGCGGCGTGAACCGGGGGTCCGCCAGCTTCACGTCTGCGAAATACTCCCCGTGCTCCCCGCCGATGTGGGCGCACCAGAGCGAAGCACCCGCCTTGAGCGCCTTCTTGGTCAAGGGACCCAGCTTCGTGTTCATGCCCAAAGAATACCGCATTACCGTCAAAGAGTCAAGGGGGTATCCGTCAAATCGGGGATGGGACCCGTGGGACAAATCGCGTCCCACCCCCACCCCTGACATTCGCTGGGCACAGGGAGGACAAAAACGCGGAGGGTGAGGCTCCGAAAGGGGAGGGGATGGGGTCCCCGCCGCGCGCCGGAGCCTTCCCCCGGGCCTCCGGCCCTGCACATTCCGCCCGCCGTGCTATGGTGGAGGGTCGAACATGCGTAACCGCAAGAAGCTCACCGCCCGCGCCAATGCCTTCGCTCGCTGGCTCCGCCGAGATGCTACCCAGCGTCTTCACGGGCTGGGCTACTCTACTGCCGGTATGGCTTCCTTGGATGCCTTCCGGCGCGCCGCTCGCCTGGCGCTGGAACAGGCCCGAAACGTGCAGCAAGTGGCGGAGGACGTTTCCCGCTCCCTGGCGCGCCAGGTGAACCCGTGACAGCCTCAGAGGCCCGCCGAATCCTGCGCGCAAGGCCCGGGACATACTCCGGCGACCTGGTGAGCGATTCCCGCGCGGTTCTGGCGAGACCTGCACAGAATTCCATTGTCGGGTTGCGCCAGACCGTGACGGACGCGGAGGCTGAGGCGACGATTCGGGAGTTACGCGCCCTGGCCTTGAGTCTCCGCTCATACCGCTTGAATCTCGGTTCCGTCAGTCTTGTCACGCGCGCGGGGGAGCGGTAGGCCAATGTCGATGACGCTGCACATTCCTGGCGCTGGGCTTCCCGGACACTCGGAGCGGGAGGCCCTGCGCCATGCCGGTACGGTTGCGGGAGAAGCCCACCTTATACGGGGCGGTTGCCCGCGGCCGGAAACGTGCAGCAATGCCGACGATACCGGCTTGTGCTTGCGGGCTCTCCCGGCTGGCCTCCGGCTGGACCGGAAAGGACCGGGACCTAAACCGCCGAGACTGGGGAAAGCCACAGAGAAAATGTGCCGCGTTTTCGCTTTCTCTTCAAGGTCTTCTGTTTAAGGGGTTTGCGATGCCGGACATTTGGGAAGGTCGTCGCCTCCGCCGCTTGTCCTTTGGGCTTCCAGTCTACGATAAGGCCAGCGTCAAGCCCCGTCCTAGGTCCCTGGCCGACTCCGCTCAAGACTGCGCGCAGAAGCACCTTGTCTGACGGATTCCGCGCCAAGGTCCTTGCGCTCTGGTCTAGTGTGTGCTATACTAGGGTGCAAGGGTAACGCATAGAAGGGAGCTTGACACATGCGCTTCGGAACCGAATTAGAGATGTTTCACAATGACTACTGTGATTCCGACGACACGCACACTCCCAATGACGTGTCCGGGTTCTATCGGTGGCTTAAAAACCGCTGGACTCCCGCTAACGGCCAGGAGCTCCGCAACCGCGGAGGCTACTGCCCCAGCATCAATAACCGCTCTTGGGAGCTCAAGACCGACGGCAGCGCCGGCTTTGAGCTCTCCGCTCCGGCGGATGTCGGGCCCGCGGGCCTCTGGCGCATGTACTTGGACCTTAAGGCCCTGCACAAGCTAGAGTCCCGGGGCTTGGCGGTCGATTCCCACTGTGGCCAGCATGTGCATGTTGACGTGCGCGCGCTCCGCCCGCGCCACCTCCGCCGCTTGGCTCAACTCTGGGCCCGGGTGGAGCCTACTCTCCTCTGGTCGGTCCCGGAGTCCCGCCGCACATGCGGCTACTGCACGCCTATGCGCTCCGACGCCAAGGCCGAAGCTTGGCGTGAACCCTTCAGCGTTTCCCGTTGGCGGTCCTACTGCCGGTCCAGCAGCCGCGGCGCCTTGAACCTTCTCCCTTGGTTGACGCGCGGGACGATTGAAATCCGCCTTCCCGCCGGGACCCTCAAACCCTTCCAAGCTTGCGCTTGGGCTCTGGTTGCCTGCGCCCTGGTCCGCCGGGCCTCCGAGGGCCGCGGGGATTTCGAGCGGCCCGCCGCGGGCCTTGACGGATTCTCCGCCGCGGTTTCCGGCATGGCCGATGTTTCGGAATCCCTTGCACGTTTGCGCGCCTACTGGGCCCGCTCCGAATTCGACGGTCCCGGCGCCAATTCCGGCCGGCGCCTGGCGCAAGCCCTGGAATGGCACCTGGCGGGCCGCTTGGCCTTCCATCTCCCGCCGGAGGCCCTGGAAGCCCCGGAACCGGAACCCGCTCCGGCCGCCGCTCCCGCTCCCGCTCCCGCTCCGGTCATCCGCGCAAGCGGTTGCGCCGCGGAGCCGCTCTTAATCGCCAACCTTCCCGACGACCTCCGCGCGCTGGTCGAACATCGCGACGGCGCCTGGCGCCTGTCCGCCGCTGGCCTTGCTGCCGCTACTCCGGACGGCTCCGGGACTCCGGGGCTCCTGTCCGAATTGCGCCAGGTTCTCTACAATCTCCCGCGGGAAACAGCCGACTCCGGCCGCTGCGGCTGCGCCCAGTGTGCACAGCATCTCCTGGCGCGCGTCACCGCTGGCGCCGCGGTTTAAGGGGCTCAAAATGTGCGGACTCTTCGGATTTCACTCCGCCAGTCAACAGCACCCTTCATGGCTCCGGGCCTTCATTCGGCATCTTGCCGAGGAGACCGAATCCAGAGGGTATCACGCAACCGGATACGCCTACTGGAAGCCCCGCGCGCTTCCCAACGGTAAAGGCCAGGTCTGGTTTAACAAGGGACCTTTCCGGGCTTCTCTGTTCTGCCGCGGCAAGGACTGGGACAGCATTTTCAACCGGCATTCCCAGTGTCTAATCGGTCACACTCGCTGGGCTACTTCCGGTCCCGCCTCCGAGAACAAGAACAATCATCCGCACTTCGGTGGGAGCCGTCCGGTTGTTCTGGTGCATAACGGCATTGTGAATTGGTGGGAGCGGTCCAAGTACACTCCCCGCCAGGTCTCACAGTGTGACTCGGAGGCCCTGGCCCTGTGCATGGCCGATTCCAAGGACCCGATGACCGGGGCTTCTCGGACCTTCGACGAATTCCCGCGTTCAAGCTTCGCCTGCGCCGCGCTTGACGGTCGGACTGGCGACCTGTACCTATGGCGTAATTCCGGCTCCCCCCTGCACGTTTGGGAATTCAAGCGGGGGCTCACCGTCTGGGCTTCGACTGAAGAAATCCTGTGCCGGGCATGGCTGCGGACTTCCAAGGTCCCGGAGCCCAGCAAGGAATGGGAGTTTCCCGCCTTTGACCTGGCGCGCGTTGACTTGCTGGGGAAGCGGGAAACCGTGAAGCACAAGCCCCCGGAGCTTCCCAGCTACCGGGAGGCCTGGACCTGGAAGGGCAACGCACATTGGTTAGATGGAGACTACAATGCCTAGCTACACGTTCAAGACCCTCGACGGCTCGCGCCTGGAATTCGACGGCGAGAAGTTCCCCGGACTGGTGGACCGGCTCCGGGGCCTGGAGATGCCGCCGCAGTCAACGCGCCGGGAGCACATGCGCCGCGTGGCGCTGCTCTGCCGGGAGCTATTCCTTTCGGAGGTGCGCACAAACTCCGAGCGGAATTTCTGCCAAGACCTCTTGGCCCTTGGCATTGTGCGGAGGGTTTAGCGTGACCGCGCCAACCCTTTCCCCCCTTGGGGATGCCCTGCGCTCCCTGCTCCCGGCGCTGAGCGCAGAGCTTGCCAATCGTGCAGGTCCCGCGGAATTCCAGCGCGCCGCGGAGGTGCTGCGCCAGGGGCTCGCCGCCCGCGGCTACCTTCTGGCGGAGGCGGACACGCTCCGCCGGGCGGAGGCCCTGCTCCGCGGCATCGGCCGCCCGTGGGCTGCGGTTGTAGCGGAGGCCCTGCACGAAGCTTCCGATGGCTGCCCGCCGTTCATGCGGCCGGCTTTCAGAAAGTGAGGAGCCCGTGAACCCTGCACAAATCCGCGCCGCGCGCCTGGCCCGCAACTGGTCACAAGGCAAACTCGCCGCCCGCCTGGGCGTCTCCTGGGTGACGGTGAACCGCTGGGAGAATGGTCACTGGCGCCCCTCGCCCCTCGCCGTTGCACGTTTGGCCGAGGTGCTGGGGCTTGCTCCCGCTGCCGCGGGGAAGGGATAGACTATGCCCGCCGTACCTCTCTACCGCAAGCGGGGGACCCGGGTGCTAGTGGACCGGAGACAGCAGATAACATCCGTCTACTACCACGGGACAGAGATTCTCCGCGTCACTCCGCGCCGGCTCCGCGTCTACTGCGGCTCTTGGTACTCCGCGACAACCGCGGCCCGGATGAATGAGGCTTGTCGGGAATTCGCGCCGCCGCCGGGCCTGGGCTGGTCGGTGAACCGCTGCCAGGGATGGTATATCCTAAGAGCGCCCTGCGGCGCGCGGAGCGGCACATTTGGACCGAACCGCGGCGCGCAACCCTTGGCCGAGTGGTTTACCGTCTTCGCGCCGCCAGACCTGGCCCTGGCCTGGCGGGACTGGGCTCGTCGCCTGGCGGAGACCGTTCGCGCCTCCCGCGGCGAGCGGCCCGCCGTCAACCCGCCGGAGACAGAGCCCCCGCGGCGCGGCCAGGTGGAGCCCGAACCGGAGCCCGATGCGCGGAGACCCAGCCGCCGCCCGCGGTCCCTGGCGCCTGTTGCGTCAGAGGATGACAACCCCGCAGAGGGGAACGTTTGAAAGGGGTGCGCCGATGAGACTTGTCAGAGGGGACCGCCTGCCCGCCGAGGCCCGCGCCGAGGTGCTCCGGGCCTACATCTACCGCTGGACCGCGGAGAATCCGGACCGGGAGCGCGCTTGGCGCGGCATCAAAGGACAGCCCACCTTGCCGCTTCAGAGTGACGCCGCCTGGTTGGCTGAACACGCCTTCCACGTCACGGACTCCGGCCGGCTGGCGCGGAATCGGCATCGCGCCGAGCCCGCATTCATGGCGGATTGACCGTGTTCCGCGGCCATGTCCGAAACCTGGCGCCCCTGCACGTTTGGGTGTCCGCCTGCGTCCGCCTGTTCGCGGCCCTGGTCGCATCCGCCTGGGTGGTGTACGTCTGGTGCCTCTTCTGCGCCTGGCATCAGCGGACCTACGGCTAGGAAGCAGAGAGGGAGGGCGCCCATGAAACTCTGGAACGCTGTCGAGGTCGGCCCGGACTGGTTCGCGGTGTCGAGCCGGGTGCATGGGTTGCTTACCCCCGACGAGGCCGGGGCCTCCGCCGAATGTGCAGCGGGAGCCCGCTTCCCGGGAGAGATTCACGGCCCGTACTCCGACGAGGACGAGGCGACCGAGGCGGTCAACGAGTTGGAGCGCATTGAGAACGGGCAGAGAGGGAGGTTGGCTAAGATTTTTGACGTTTCTGCTTGACAAGCTTTGACGGATGCGCCATACTGCTGCGACGAATGACGACGGCAGAGAACGAGGGAGGCCCGAGAATGGCACGGTACGCGAGACAGGACGGCAAGCTGATTCCCACGACCAAGCGGGGCGAGGTCCGCAAGGGCGTCGTCTTCCAGACGGTCGGCAGCACGAAGGGCCTCAACCGCGGTCCGCGTCCCCGTCCCAAGGTCGAGCTTCCCAAGACCACACCCATCGGTCGGACCGACGTTCCGAGCATCAAGCCGGTGCCGCGCGTCAAGCGCCGCAAGCCGTTCATGCAGGAGACCCCCGAACTGGCGCCCGCCTGCGGGTGCGGCGGCGGGGCCTGCGCGGCAGTCGCAAAGACGGGAGGGATTGAGGGAACGACACCTGTGCAGGGTCCGGCGCCCCTGCCTGCTTCTCCCTCCCGCCTTTGCGGCTACTGCAAGAAGCCCATCCCCGTCACCAAGCGCGCGGGGACCCAGTTCTGCTCCACCAACTGCAAGGCCCTGGCCCACTACCACAAGCAGAGAGGGACGGAGCCCGTAGCGCCCAAGCCGTAACCGCAAAGCATGAGAGGAGCGCCGCATCATGCCAAGCCGAGGACTCAGTGCCGCCGAGAAGGCCGCTTTCGTGGACGCCGCGATGGCCCAGGCGGTGAACGACGACAAGGTGTGCGCCTGGGTGCTGCGGGAGCCGTGGCAACTGCTGAACGTGCTGGCCCGCACGGACCCGAAGCCGCTCAAGAGCGTGTTCCAGTTGGAGTGCGGAATCTTCGACTCGAACCCCCTGGTGCAGGCCACTGGCCGGGCGGTCTTCGCAACGTTTGTGCATGAGGTCTTGACAGAGAGCTACTGGCAGCCGGTCGCCAAGGTGCTGAGAGAGGAGTGCCCCCGTGAGTGAGAACCTACCGCGCGCTCCGCAGCCCATGTGCGGCCTCTGGCCCAACTCCATCAACCGGGAGATGCTCGACCACCCAGTAGAGACCGACGAGCAGGCCAACATGGTGCTCGACTGGATTGGCTGGCTGGAGCAGCGCAAGGCCCAGGTCAAGGCGTGGTGCGACCGGCAGATGGCCGGCTACGACCAGGCCGTGACGGTGCTGGCCGACAGCCCGGCGGTGAAGTCCCTGGCCGAGTACGTCAAGCGGACCGGGAAGGGCAAGAAGACCCTGGAGCTTCCCGGCGGGACCATCAAGGTCCGGGTGCAGCGCAACGTGCTCCAGGTCTACAACCGCAAGGCCGCGCAGGACTGCTGCCCGGAAGCCTGCTACGAGTACCAGGCCCCCGTGACCGTGAAGCTCTCGAACGAGAAGCTCAAGACCGCCCTCTTCGCCATCGGCGGCAAGCTCTATGCCGACCTAGCCGGCGAGAAGGTCCTGGTCGCGGAGGTCCTGCCCGAGGTAGAGACCGTTCAGACGCAGCCCAGCGACACGCCTCATGGTGAGGCGATTGTCGGTCTGCTGGAGGAGAGAAACAGTGAAGACCCGGACAACGGAGAGCAGTCTAGCACTTAGAAACACCGCCACACTCGCGAAACTCCTGGACGCACAGAAGGCGAAACTGGCACAGGCCCTCGCCAGCACCGGCATCGACTCCGGAAGGTTCATGCGGATGTGCATGACCGCCTTCCGCGAGGCGCCCGCGCTGGCGGAGTGTGACCCGGGCAGCGTCCTGGGGTGCGCCATGACCAGCGCGCTCATGGGCCTGGAGCCGGGCGCCGCCTTCGGGCAGTCCTACTGGGTGCCGTTCAAGGCCAAGGACTGCAAGAAGTACGCCCAGCACATCACCGGCTACAAGGGGATGCTCCAGCACGTCTACCGCTCCGGGCTCACCTCGCCCATCAGCAGCGGGGTGGTCTACGAGGGTGACGAGTTCGTGTACGAGCGGGGGCTGGCCCCGGTCCTGCGCCACGTCGAGAAGGCCACGGACAAGTCGGACGACAAGCTGACTCACGCCTGGGCCTGCACGACCGTTGGCGGGCAGCCCATCTTCGAGGTCATGGACCGCGCCGCGCTCATGGCTATCTGGAACCGCTCCAAGGCCAAGGACGCCGGACCGTGGGTGACGGACATGCCGCAGATGTGCAGGAAGACCGTCATCCGCCGTCTGTGCAACTACCTCCCCAAGCAGGCGGTCAGCACCGCGCTCATGACCCAGCTTCACAACGAGGACAAGGTTGAGTTCGGTGGGGTGGACCCCGCGGACCTGGCGCCCGCGGACATCACGGTGGAGCCGCACGGCCCCCCGAGCGGCGAAGCTGCGGCGCAGAGTGCGTCACCCGCCCCGCCGACTCAGCCCCCGGACCCCGCCAAGGTGGAGCAGGCCCGCGCCCATGCGGCCCGCCTGTTGGCAACCCTGCCCCCGAATGTGTCCGACCGCATCCTCTTCAACGAAAATATCGACAACCTCCAGAGCTGCACGGACTACGAGGCCATGACCCGGGCCATCGCCGCGGCCGAAGCGGTGATGACGCAGGGGACGTAACGTGGAGGCCCACATAGTCTACGGCGTCGAGCCGCTGGCGACCTACATCGACTGCCCCAGGAAGTACCGCTTCCGTTACGAGGATGCCATCGTCGGAGTCCGCACCTGGCGGGAACGGCTTGAGAAGGCCGTCCGGGAGACCCTGGTTGTGGCCGTTGGCGACAACACCATGACCATCGAAGATGCACATTCGATGGTGCGGAACCGGGTTGAGGCCGAGTTTCTCGGCGTCGATGCACGGGCACACCGGATTGCCGGAGACCCGGTGGACGCCGCCATCATGGCGGTGAGCGAGTGGTTCCGGTTCCACCAGAACCGGACCGCGCTGGAGCCGGGCGCCGCCATCCTGTCCGTCATAGAGCACGAAGGCCAGTCCATCAGCACGGCCACTTCCTGCGACTGGTTTGACGGCGGCAGGCCGAGGATGTACCTGGTCGCCCTCGACAAGATTCCGTCAAAGACCTACCTCGCCCTGGACCCCGCCTGCGGGTTGCGGGCCATCGCGTCAAACTGCCCCCATGCCTGGATGGTCGAGGGGTACTCGGTCAGTCTGTGCAGGCAGGCGGTCCGCCAGGTGAAGGTCTCCCCCTGCACGAACCACTTGAGGCGCTGCGCCATCCTCGCCGCGAAGAGAATCTCGGCCGGTGACTTCGAGTTGTACGCACATCCCTCTCTCCGTGGGGTTTGCCTCGACTGTCGCTACCGGGAGGAGTGCGGACGCTTCTCCAAGGCCCGCAGGGTGTCCCGTGGCTAAGGCGAAGTCTTCGCCACGGGCACGGACGGTGGCAAGGATAGGCCCTGTACGGCCTGCTTGGCACCGCTGGGTGTACTGCGGAGAGGCTTGCCCGGGCTCGGATAGGTCCTCCCGGCCGGTCTGGACCCTGGCCGCCGCCCGCAAGCGCCTGGAAGAGAACCCGATACCGATTCCGCCCCGGTTGAGGCTTGACATTCGACCGGCGGCGAGGTAGACTGCCCGTGGCAAGACAGAGGACGAACCGCATGGACATGGTTGCCGGGGCGATGGGAAAAGCTGGGGCTTTGCCTCTGTCTTGCCGCCCATCCCACGGCAACCTTGTCCGTGCAGTTTGGAGAGCCCATGCCGTATCAAGTTCTTGACTGGGACCGGCACTTCGAGAACAACAAGTCCCGGGAGCGCGACAGTTGCCGGTTCGTCTGCGTTCCCAACAAGCAGGATGGCCTGGGGCTGACCCACATCCTTGCCGAGCCGGACGGGGCCGCAATCTACGGCATCTTCCAGTTGGTCATCGGCGCACTGTCCAGGCAGCGGCGCCCACGCGCCGGCTGGCTGACAGTGGATGGGCACCAGGCGGGCACTCCGTGGGCACTTTCGGACTTGGCCCTCCGGTGGAGGCGTTCGGTGTCCGAAATCGAACGCGCGCTGGAAGTCCTTTGTTCTGAGCGTGTTGGCTGGATATCCGGAGAGTGCCCGCCCAGTGCCCAGCAGGTGCCCGCCGAGTGCCCTGGAATGGAAGGGAAGGGAAGGGAAGGGAAAGGAAAGGAATCCCCCCCACCCCCCTCCGGGGAGGCAGAGGCGGTGATGGAGGCTTGGAACCGGATGGCAGAGACAGCGGGGCTGCCCCAGGTCAAGATGCTCTCGGCAGGCAGGCGGAAGCATCTGCTCTCCAGGCTCCGGGAGACCGCCTGGCGTGGGGTGTGGGCAGAGGCCATCGCCCAGGTGCCCACCGTCCCCGCCCTATGTGGGCGCAACGACCGCGGCTGGAAGGCCAACTTCGACTGGTTCCTTCGCCCCGAGTCGGTCGCCAAGCTGGTCGAGGGGCGGTACTCCAACTGGAAGCTCTCCCCGGAGGGCGAGGCCGCGGAGAAGTTCAACGCGGTGTTCGGGGACCTGCAGCAGCCGGACTACGACCGCAAGGCGCAGCCGGCTGCGGGGGTGACAACGTGAGCCCATCCGCCTACCAACCAGGAGCGCCCGGGACCATCATGGCCGAGTTCACCGACGCCTACGAGTCGGCGTTCGGCCCCTGGCCCGGGAAGTCCGGAGGTCAGTACCGCTGGCGCAAGTTTCTGGATACCGTCAAAGACTCCAGGGAGATTGACCGCTTGATAGAGTTCCTGGCCTCCGAGAAGACGCAGGGGCGCTTGCGGTCAAAGCCCTACGTCCCGGACTGCGAAGCCGCCCTGCGGACCCTGCGCTCTTTGACCGGAAGGAACTCCGGGACCTGGGACCGCTTCGCCTCCGCCTGCGACCTGTGCTACGGCAGCGGGTGGATGGTGCTCCGCGCCCGCAGGACCGGCGGTGACCAGTGGGAGCAGACCGACAGCCGCCTGCGTTTCCCCGAGGCGTACAGCTGCGTGGTCGAGTGCTGCTGCTCGGTGGGAGAAGAGGCCGCGGCCAAACGTGCAGGCATGGGCGCCAAGGTCGCCCTGCTGGACGTGCGCCAGAAGGTCCGCGACTACCTCCTGGAGGAGCGCAAGGCCCGGGAAGCGGAGCCCGCGCCGGCCGTCGCCCCGGTCATCGACTGGCCCGCCGAGGCGCAGGCCAAGACCATGCCTGCCGCGCAGCCCGCTCCGGTGCGCGCCGAGGCCAGGCCCAGCGAGGTTGAGACCGAGGTTGCAGTCGAAGAGGAAGAAGAACCGCTGGTCGCGTCAGACTTCTTCGTGGATGATGCCGATGGGCCGAACCCAGAATCCTTGCCTTTTTGAAAGGGGGCGCCGCATGATAGAGCAGATTCCCGAGAAGGACCGGCAGGTGCGGAGGGTTGGCGACTACCTCAAGTCCACGACTGAGGAGGTGACGCCGCTGCAAATCTGGACCGACTGCGGGTGCTACCGCGCGTCCGCGGCCATCCACCGGCTGCGGCACAGGTACTCCTGGCCCATCGAGACGCGCCGGGGGTACATCAAGAACCAGTTTGGTGAGAAGGTCGGACCCATCGCCTTCTACCGACTGGTGAGGATGTCGTGACATGCCGCGCATAGCAATCCAGCCAGAGTGGACCGCGGAGTATCGCGTAGTCCACGACGACATAGAGATAGACGACGTGGAATGCGATGGTGTCGGGGTTCCCTGGCGTGAAGTGCCCGAGGCGATTGAGACGTTGCTCTACTCGGCGGCCGAACGGGAAGAGGCCGAGCGTAGCGCCGATGCCGCCGACGCCTATGTGGACATGCGGATTCAGGAGCGGAAGGACGGTGAACGGCCGTGAGCGATGAACACAAGCTGGGTTTCTACGGCATCACGGTGTGTGCAATTCTGCTGGCGATGATGATGCTGTTGACGCGTAGTTGCCACTCCGAGTTGGAGCAGGCGCAGACCGAGCGGGCGCGCATCCAGGCCCAGCGTCCCGCCGCGGAGGCCAAGCCGTGAGCCTGCCCAAGCTGATTGTGATCCCGGTGCCGGAGGGGCGAGACGCCAAATTTTTCCGGCTGGTAGTACAGGAGGCGCTGTGCGCTTATCGGGCCGTCGTAGCAGAGTCGCTGGCCGAATCGGTACGCCTCGTTGACCTGGAGGCGATGGAACGGGACGACTACACCGAGGGCGATTACTACGCAGACGGCTACAACGCCGCGCTGCGGCGGATTGCAGGGGAGGACGGGGAGTGAGCATGCGCGAGTGGATTTCAGAATTCCGCAACATGTCCGGTGTCGGGCTGATAGATGCCAAGGGCGCCTACGACGCCAACCCGGGCAAGACGCCCGCGGAGGTATGGGCCGCCTGCGGCGGCAAGGTGCCCCGCCAGTTGGCAACGGTGGAGTCCGAGAATGCGGACCTCCGCGCCGAGGTCGAGCGGCTGACGCGGGAGCGGGATGAACTGCGCGTTGGCATCCACGACGCGCTGCGGCAGATTCAGGGGGCCGGCAGTCCGCCAAGTGTGCCGCTCGGGGCGTTTGTGGCGCACTACGCCCGGCTGATTCGAGAGCGCGCCGAGGCCGCCGAGCGCAAGCTGAAGGAGGCGCGGGAGGAGAACGAAGAATCGCGGGCGCTTCTTCGCAGAGTCTACCTGATACTCGCCAATGTCGAGAATCAGTGGCCCAGCCGTTTTTCCCGCGAGGGCCAAGCGTTGCTCTGCCGGCTGCGAGATGCTACTGGCGGCTATCCTGGTGAGGAGAACGCCGCGCTGGGCGAGGGCGAGAAGGTCGAGAGAGCCGCCGACGAACCGATGGCCTCCGACATGGGTGAGGAGGGTGACAAGTGAGCGACGAACTACGACCGGCTATTCGTGACGCGCTGGGGCTAGACCCGCTGGTGTCGTTCGACGATTACGAGTTTGTTGACCGGGCACGGTTTCTCAGCTCCGAGGTCGAGCGGCTGACCAAGGAGAACGGGGAGTGGCAGGAGCGCGTCGAGACGCTTCAGCGCCAGCTTACTACGGTGCGGCAGGGGCTAATCAACGAACTTGGCAAGAACGCGCTGACTCCTACTGGCATAGAGCGTTTGGAGTCCGCCGAGCGCCAACTCGCGGAGGCGCGGGAGGCGCTGCACAAGGACGAGTCCGGCTTATTCGCGGCGCTTAGGTCCATCATCGACGAAATTGGCAAGCGCCGCTGGATAACCGAGGGACGGGGGGACTACGCCCACGACGATGACCGCTACCGGCAGGAGACAGGGGCAGCGCTCGGCGCTCTGAAGCACATCGCCGAGACGGCCATACGGGAATCTCGCAAACGCGCCGCGCTGGCCGGGGGCGAGAAGGTCGAGAGAGCCGCCGACGAGCCGATGGCCTCCGACATGGGCGAGGAGGGTGACAAGTGAGCGACGAACTACGACCGGCTATTCGTGACGCGCTGGGGCTAGACCCGCTGGTGTCGTTCGACGATTACGAGTTTGTTGACCGGGCACGGTTTCTCAGCTCCGAGGTCGA
>Ga0316630_10000353_pt1 | contig 13887 bp, 16 predicted proteins | sample OWC_May_M1_C1_D6_FD_207658 | JGI IMG/M metagenome (GOLD analysis project Ga0316630, IMG submission 207658) | Wetland soil microbial communities from Old Woman Creek delta, Ohio, United States - OWC_May_M1_C1_D6_A | ecosystem: Environmental > Terrestrial > Soil > Wetlands | place: USA: Ohio...
GTGTAGGAGAATCTTCTGGCTCAGGATGGATTTCTGACAGCTCATCCAAAATCAAGGTATCCATGCCAGGTTTTTGAGGCGGCTCAGGCTCCTCCAGCTCCAGATCGGGCGTCCCCTCCGCAGGCGCAGCGGGTAGCTCGAAATCGTCCAGCGACGGGACTTCTTCATTCTCGGTGCGGTTGAGAAGACGGCGAAAACGATCGCTGTCCTCTTTCTTCTCTTCAGGGGTTTGCGAATCTTCACTCATAACAAATCTGGTGCAAGGATCGTGCAATAAATGGATAGTTTGGTCATCTGCAAGTAAGAATCTATTGGATCAACCGGAACCAACCCAATTTAGCGTGCCATTCCCTTAAAGTCAGCCACCAGGACGGGAATAGACCAGAACTGCCCAGCTCCCGCGCATGGTGGTTTCGTCCTGCTGGTTCTTGACATCGAGCTTCAAGGTTACCGCCCCGCCACCGATACGCGGCATCGACTTGGTCTCGATTACTTCCATCACCACGTGCACGGTATCTCCGATTAAGACCGGCTTGACAAACTTCCATTCGCTGATCTCTCGGAAATACATCACCGTCCCTTCGAGCGTGCCAGTGCGCATGCCCAATCCGGAGGCGATTGACAACACCAGCAAGCCATGCGCGACGCGCTGTCCAGCGGCAGACGCCGCCCCGAAGACAGCGTCGGTGTGGATCTGGTTGAAATCGCCGGACAGGCCAGCGAAGTTGACGATATCAGTTTCGGTCACCGTGCGACCGGGTGAGATGATACGCATGCCCACCTGGAACTCCTCGAAATACAAGCCGCGCGGCCGGGAGGTGAAAGATGTCATAGCTGCTCCTCAATCAAGACAATCATAACCTGTAAAGAACCGGGTATCTTTGATTCGATCACCCAGAGATTATACCCGCGCATGCTGTTTGTGTTTAAATCTAGTATTAAAAGAGCTGTGAAAACCGTTTGACCATTTGTGCCAGTTACCATACAATGTATCCATGCGTCTTTGGAACCTGAAGAGCGGCGACCCACTGGCCATCACCCTGGCAGCTGATGCGCGCACAACCCGAGTTGACTACTGTGACGACCAGATCTGGGCATTGAGCATCGGCGGCGGCGAGCCCCCCGCCCTGGCTGTGCAAACCACCTATGGTTTGCGCGCTCGATCCATGCGCTTGTTTCCGCGCTATGTGAACGATCACCAGGTGATAATCAACCCGGAGAGCTACCACCGGCCTCCTAATGTGCGTCTCTTCTTCCCGAATTATTTGCGGATTAATTACGCTCCGCTTCCAGATATAGACGTCGATTCCGAGTATTGGGTTCCCGATTCTAAGGCAATTGCGGGCCGGCTGACTTTCACTAACCGGAGCAGCGATACACAGGGCTTCCGGCTGGACTGGGTTGCGCAGCTTGCCCCTACCGAAGGCCAGCGCATGGCACCAGTGGAGATGCAATTAGCCCCGTTATTGCTCGGTGAAACAGCCAATCTGAAACCGGTGGTTTTTATGACCGGTGGCGCAACGGCAATCAGCAGCCCGCGCCCAGCACTCTCGATCGATATCACTCTGTCTCCGGGTGAAACCCGCCAGCTCACCTGGTGCCATGCTGCTCTTTCCGATGGTGAAGCTTCATTCGCTTTGGTGCGCAGCCTGATTGCCCGCCCGTGGGATGCTGAGATCGCCCGACTCGAGCTGCTCAATGCCAGCCAGGTAGAGATCTACACCGGAGAAGCAGACTGGGACGCTGCACTGGCCTTCTCTCAAAACCTTGCACTTGGCCTCTTCGTCGGCCCGGAGACCGCGCTGCCCGCGGCATCCTTCGTACTCACTCGACAGCCAGATTTCGGTTACTCGCTGCGCGGCGATGGCAATGATTACAACCACCTGTGGAATGGCCAGCCCGCCCTGGAAGCCTACTATCTGGCAAGTTTGCTACTCCCCGGGGGGGCGAAGCTGTTGCAAGGTGTGTTGCGCAACTACGTCGCCTCCCAAGATGAAAGTGGCGGAATTGACTGGAAACCCGGCCTGGCTGGTCAGCGCTCCCGCCTGATGGCCCCTCCCTTGCTAGCCAGCCTGGCTCTGCGCATCTACCAGCAAAGCGAAGACCTGGATTTCCTGCAAGAGATCAATCCCCAGCTGCTTGATTTTCTTCACGCCTGGTTTACTCCCGAGCACGATCTCGACGGGGATGGTGTGCCAGAGTGGGACCATCCCATGCAAGCCGGTCTGGAGGATCACCCGGTGTTCTCACACTGGCACACGTGGGCTTTAGGTGCCGACCTGGCAGCAGCCGAGAGTCCGGCATTGTGTTCTCTCCTTTACCAGGAGTGCCGCGCTCTGATCCAGATCGCAGAAATCCTGGGACGGCGGGAGCCCATCCCAGCTCTCCAATCGATTGCCGACCACCTGGCAATTGTGGTGGAAAATGCCTGGGATGAGCAAAAATTCACCTACCCTTACTGGGACCGCGACAGCCACCAAAGTCCACCGGAGGAATGGCTGGGGGAGCGCACAGGCCCCGGTACGGTGCGGATTGACCGAGTATTTGAGCAGCCTGCCCGGTTATTGCTGCGGGTGAAGACTACAGAAGGCGCCACGATTCGGCCGAGGATCATCGTCCATGGCGATAATCCAAGCGGGCAACACCGCATCGAACGCATAGACGAAGAGGGCTTCCTCTGGTACATGGGCACAGGTAGCCTAACCTGCGAGCGGGTGTATGGACGCCTGGAATACGTGGAGATCCACGGCCTGGGGGTGAATGATGAGGTGAAGTTATATCGCATGGGCTTCACCTACCAGGACGAGACGAACCTGCTACCATTGTGGGCAGGGATTCCATCCCATGAACGAGCAGCCAAGCTCGTGCAGCGCACGCTCACCCGGGCCCGCCGCTACTGGCGGCGGTATGGCGTGCCGCTTTGTCCTGACCCTCCGGATGAACGGGAGGCCAGTGTATGTCGCAGCGTGCTATTGCCCTGGAACCAATTACTGGGAGAAGGGCTGCTGGCCAATGGCTACCAGCCTGAAGCTGCTGAGCTTGTCACGCGTTTGATGGCGGGCATCGTCAAAAACCTGAAGAAAAATGGCGCTTTCCAACGCTATTACCTGGCAGATAACGGACAGGCCAGCGGTGAGCGCAATTACCTTGGTGGGCTGGCTCCGGTGGGGCTTTTCCTGGAAGCGCTCGGGGTAAGGCTGGTCTCACCGCGCAAGATTTATTTGCGTGGGTTTAACCCCTTCCCCTGGCCAGTTACGGTAAAATATATAGGATTGACGGTTCTACGGCACAAAGAAAAAACTACGGTGGTTTTCCCCGATGGGCAGGCTGTCGAGGTGACTGATCCAAGCCCATGCGTGGTATCCTTAGAATAAGGTTGATCTTTCCAGGCCAGGTAGCCACTGAATCAGGGAATCAGGCCAGATGACCACCTTTCACTCACCTGAAGATAACCACCAGCACCCCTATCCCGGCGTCAGCCATGCCCAAGAGGGTGGCTTGCCTATCAACCTGTTCATGGCAGTTGTTGTCCAGCTACAAGACGAGAGAAACACCGCTCGGGCACTCGCCAACCTCGGGTTGATCGTCATCCAACTGCCCAGCACCGGCGCATTCCTCGGACGGCGCAATGTAACCTTGCTAGTCGGCTTACCCGAGGACCGTCTGGACGATGCGGTCAGGGTGATCAGCGAGCAATGCCGCCAGCGGGTGGAATACATTTCTACCCCACTGGAAGGAGCGCCGCTGCCTATCCCTATCGCCACCCCAATCCCGGTGGGCGGTGCAACCATTATCGTTATTAAAGTTGATCGCTTTGAGGAGTTCTAATTATGAAGATGATCATCGCCATCATCCGCGATAGCGACAACGAGCCAGTATCCCAGGCACTGGTGACCTCTGGATTCCGAGTGACGCGTGTCGCCTCCACCGGCGGGTTTCTGCGGCGTGGCTCCAGCACGCTGATGATCGGTGTGGAAGACGAGAAAGTGGAGCAGGCTATCCAGGTGCTGCGGGAGAGCACAACCCCATCCGAGGATCCTGGCGTACGCAGGGCGACGTTATTCGTCTTGAATGTCGAGCACTTCTCGCAGATTTAAGATTACTCGTGAAACTCTTCCACCTGGTAGGTGGATACTCCTAGCTTCTTATAGCGCCAATAGCTGGCATCGACCCCCATTTTCAAGCAAAGTTGTCCTAAAAAATCCTCCGGTACGGGCAGTTTCTCCCAGACTTGAGGCAAGAAAGTCGCCCTACGCATCCCTTCGCGCAGCACAACCCCATCGATACCCGGCCTGATGCACTTTAGCAGCTCTTCCGGACTGGCATAGTCTAAAGGTTCCGGAGGGGTGAGACGAGAGATTTCAATCTCGATCTCCGTCAATTCACCCGGCGAGACCGGCGGGAAGCGATAATCCTGTAAAGCAGCTGCTACGGCATGCTCACGAACGTCCTCTGCGAGCGGCTGGTAGGCTTCTAATGCGCCTACGCAGCCACGCAATGCACCCTTGCGAGTGAGCGTGACAAAAGTGGCTCCAGGCTCCCTCAGTCGGGGCGGTAAGGTCTCTAGATCCAGAGGCGCAAGCGGCTGGCTGTGTACCCCCAGTTCCAGCGCCTGCCGGGCAAGCCGCAGCAGATTAGCACGCTCTTCGTAAGTGAGATTCTCAGCCATCTACTCACTCCTTAACATAGATACCCAAAACCAACCACGCAACGGTCAACACAATTTGCGGTAATCGCGGCGGAAATAAAGCAACGGTCTGCCCGACTTCCCGGTACTTACCGCCAGCACATTGCCAATGTAGACGGTATGTGTGCCTGCCGGGTACGTGGCTACCACTTGACAATCGAAGAAGCTCAACCCCCCGGACAGAAAAGGCGCTCCGGAGACCAGGGTGAAGGTCTGCAAACCGGTGAAGCGGTCATCTTCATCTGCCAGGCGCCCGGCAAAGCGGTCAGAGATCTCCTGCTGGCTGTTGCGCAAGACGGTTACGGCAAAGCACCCGGTCTGTGATAGCAATTGGTGTGTCTTGGTAACCCGCTCCAGCGAAACTAATACCAACGGTGGATCCAACGACAGTGAGGTGAAGGTGTTCACCGTCATGCCGTGACGGATAGAGTCCAACGCAACAGTTACGACGCATACTCCCGTCGCCCAGTTCCGCATCGCAAGGCGAAGCTCTTCGGCATCTACAGACATGAATCCATGATACTGTCAGCCCAGTTTCTCGTCAAGAGAAGCGGATGAAAATTCAGAAATCCTCCCCTGTGCAAGAATTAATCTGTGTGATAAACTAATCGTCCGAGCCACGCTGAGCGTGGCTTGCTTTCCGCTCTCGACCGGCGCGCCTTGTGCTGAGATCGAGGGCAATCCCGAGGAAAGGAGCCGTTCCCATGAACGAATATGAGCTCGTCTTTATCGTCCACCCAGACCTGGACGACACTGCATTCCAGGTGCAGCTGGAAAAGGTCAAGGGTTGGATTACAGAAGCTGGCGGGCAGGTCACTAAAGTAGACCTGTGGGGCAAGCGCAAGCTGGCTTATCCCATTCGTAAGCAGAAAGAAGGGCGTTATGTCTTGCTTTACACCAAGATGCCCGCCTCTTTCTGTGGCACACTGGAGCGAAACCTGCGCTTCCAGGAACCCGTGCTGCGCTTCCTACTGACTGCCAAATAATACCGAAGACTGCGATCAGACTTACCGGTTCAATGAACGGAGAACAAGATGAGCAGAGGCCTGAATAAAGTCATGCTAATCGGACGACTTGGCAGAAGCCCAGAGATGCGCTACACCCCATCCGGTCGACCGGTGACCACCTTCAGCCTGGCGACAAGCCGCACCTGGAACACATCGGAGGGCGAACGCCGCACTGAGACCGAGTGGTTCAACATCGTCGCCTGGGGCAGCCTGGCTGAAATTTGCAAACAGCACCTGAACAAAGGCCAGCAAGTTTACGTGGAAGGACGGCTGCAAACCCGTCACTGGGAAGATGCCGAAGGTAGCAAGCACTCCACTACGGAGATCGTCGCCAACGAGATGATCATGCTCGGTGACCGCCGTGAGAACAACCATGTTGGGGAGCTCGAAGAAGTGGAAGAAGATGAGTACCCCGATTAGTCGAGTGGTTGCGCATCATTCATAGATTGTGAATTGATCTGAAGGAGATTAGAACGTGGATAACATCGATACCCAAGAGGAACGCATGGAATCTTCTGGCCCGCGCCGCTTTTACGCCTTGCCGCGCGTTTGCCAGTTCTGCACCGACCACAACCAGGTGATCGATTACAAACAGGCGGAAGCCTTACGCCGCTTTATCACCGAAGAAGGTAAGATCCGCCCGCGCCGGCAGACCGGCACCTGCGCCAGGCACCAGCGACAGCTTGCCCGGGCGATCAAGCGCGCCCGCCACCTTGCGCTCTTGCACTACCGCGGCGGCACCCTGCGCTAGGCGGATTGATCGACTTAATCATAATGGCAAACAATCCCAGACAGAAACCTGTCTATCCGACCAAAAAACACCTGGCGCGGATGGAGCGAGAACGCCTGATGCGCCGCTGGCTGATCATCGGCACCATTGTCGTTGTGGTAGCGGTCGTGGCTTTAGTGGTGTATGGCATTCTCAATGAAAGTGTGCTCAAAGCCCGCCGGCCGGTAGCCATCGTCAACGGGGAGGTAATCCGCACGAGAGACTACCAGGCCCAGGTGCGCTATGCCCGCTCAAGCCTGATCAATAACGCGTTGAACACCTACCAGTTTTTACAATTCCTGGGTGATGATCCCCAAACCCAAGCCAACATCGCCTCGCAGCTAATGCAGATCCAGGCTCAACTCAACCCCACCTCGGTGGGCCAACAGGTGCTCGACGACCTGGGTGACGATATTTTAATCCGCCAGGAAGCCAACCGGCGCGGCATTGAAGTAACTGAAGAAGAGATCGACCGCGCCATCCAGGAGGCGCTGGGGTACTTCCCCAACGGAACACCTACCTTCGAGCCGACCGTAGCAGTCCTGCCCACCTCGACCCTTTCTCCGCAGCAGATGACGATGGTGCCCCCCACCGCGACGCCGACCGAGACGGCCATCCCTTCCCCATCCGCTTCTCCCACGATGACCGCCACCACCGCGCCGACTGCCACCGCAACCGGCATCCCCACCATCACCCCTACTTCAGCGCCTTCGCCAACCCCTACCGAGTATACCGAGCAGGGTTTCAAGGATCTCTACAATGAGACGGTGGACAGTCTTAAGACGAGCGCCGAGATCAGCGAGAAGGACCTGCGTTACATCATCACCAGCCAGCTTTACCGCCAGAAGATGTTAAAAATCGTATTGGAGGAGTTGGGGGTGAAGCCCGAAGAGGAGCAGGTATGGGCGCGGCATATCCTGGTCGCTGACGAAGCGACGGCTAAAGATATTTTGCAACGCCTGGAAGGTGGCGAGGATTGGTCAAACCTTGCTTCTGAGTTCTCCACCGATACCAGCAACAAAGAGCTGGGTGGAGATTTGGGCTGGTTCGGGCGCGGCGCGATGGTGGCTGAGTTCGAAGATACCGCTTTCAAGCTCAAAGCTGGCGAGATCAGCCCGGAGCCGGTAGAGACCAGCTTTGGCTGGCACCTCATCCAGGTGTTGGGTCACGAAAACCGCCCCCTCTCGGAGAGCGCTTACCAACAGCTACAATCACAGAAGTTCGATGAATGGCTGAAGACAATCCGCGATAGCGCAGAGATCGAGATCAGGGATTATTGGCTTGAACTGGTACCTGAAGTACCTACCCTGCCGGCGGAGGTCGAGAATTTCATCCTACAAGTCCAACAGCAGCAGAGCCAACCGCAAATCCAGCTCACCCCTGATACACCGGATCAGTAATCTAAAACCTATCCCAGAGCAAGTGAGGCCTGCCATTGATTGGCAGGCCTTTTGTTGCTCATGTTTCCTTGAAATCCTCTATAATTCCTCCTACAAACAATATCGCCTATCTTCCTCCGCAACCATTTATGGAGCAACGAAAAGATATGCATCACATCCCATCTTCTTTGCAGACCATTGAAGGCTTTGTTTTTGACCTGGATGGCACGCTCTACCTGGGCGAGGATGCCCTGCCAGGGGCAGTCGATACCCTGACAGCTATCCGCCGCCAGGGGAAAAAGGCGTTGTTCCTCTCTAATAAACCGCTCTACCCGCGCGAGACGTACGCTGCCAAGCTTAACCGCCTGGGCATCCCTGCTCATCCGGATGATGTCATCACTTCGGCTTACGTGCTTGGCTATCACCTCTCCAGGGCGGCGCGGGAACTGAGGTACTATGTCATTGGGGAGGAGAACCTGAAAGCCGAGCTGCGAGGGCAAGGCTTGACGATCCTGGAAGAGTTTCAGGACCAGGATGCTATGGATGTTATTGATCCGCTCGGCGTGGAGGGGGTGATCGTGGCGTTCGACCGCACCCTAGACTACCGCAAGCTGAACACGGCATACCAGAGCCTGCTGCGTGGGGCGCGCTTTTTCGCCACCAACCCAGATAAAGCCTGTCCAATGCCGGGAGGCTCGATTCCCGACTGCGGGGCTACGCTGGCTGCCCTTGAGTATTTAACCGGGCGAAAAGTGGAGCTTCTGGCAGGCAAACCGTCGCCTTTGATGGCTTCGGTGGTGGTGCAACGCCTGGGCCTCCCCCCGGAGAAGAGTTTGATGGTGGGTGACCGCCTGGAGACTGATATCCGCATGGGGAAGGACGCCGGGATGCTGGCCGCGGTGGTATTGACCGGCGTGGCTACTCGCCAGCAGGCAGAAAACGCAACTCCCCCAGCGGACTTCATCTTCGAAGGCGTGGGGGAGCTGGCTAGACTGCTCGGCGCTTATTAGCCTTTCATGCCATTCGATGTTCCCTTTGGCGGCCTGGCACTGATCGCCGTGGGGTGATAGGTTGGCTCAGGTCGGGAGAACGCCGCGTCAGGGGTCGGGGTAGGCTTGGGGGAGGGCCGGAACAAGGAAGGCCTGGCGACGGCAGGCTGGTTCGTGGGGTGCGTCTCCCCATGGCCAAGCGAGCGGAAAGTCGCCGAGGTGCGCTTGAACATCGTATCACCCTGGGCAGCCTGCGAAAACAGGCGATCTCCCGCAACCGAGAAGGTGCCGATGATCAGCACGCGGATCAACCAAACCATTACGGCCACAAAGATCGGCACGACGCGCAGCAGCATCTCTTCGGACATCACCGCGTTGCCCAGCGATTCGTGGTTCAACAAGGCGATGGATACGCCCCACCAGGTGAGCAAGGCGTTCATCGTGGCAGCCAGCAGCCAGGCGGTGAAGAGGTACCATACCTCAGCTGGCTCTTGCGAGCCTTGCTCGGGGGTGAACAGGCGGGCGATGCCGGCGAAATCGATGCCACAGAAGGCAATCGCCAGGATGGTCGCCCAGCGGATTCCCAGGAACTCCAGGTCGCCCAACAAGTCGCTCAGCGCATAATCGGTGGTGCTGTAGTTGAAGAACTCGAACGCCAGCAAGGCAGTGATGATAATCACTCCGAAGAGCAAGCCGCGCTGCAGGCGGACCCTGCCTAACGTCGATCCGAACGGACTGGGTTTAACGGTAGATGGATTCATTGCATACCTCCTTGGTCAACAGCCAATCAGGATCACAGATGGTAAAAGCTGCAGTGATTTGATCCTAAAAAAAACAAATACTAACAAATGGTCGCCTGTACCAACACTTGTAACTTATAGATCAGGCACACTTATAATATAGAACAAATGTTCGATTTTGTCAAGAGGGAATTTTTAGCGGTAAAAGTCAATCCATTCAATCGAGAAAGAACGGCGCCCATCGCCCAGGAAATCCTTCGGCAGCGTTATCTCGAAGTGACCCTGGTCTAGCGGGATGTGAGGCTCGGCTTCGCCAGAGACAATCCGAATGCCCAGCCACAATAGGTTATCCGGTGTGATAGATTGCTCGCCACCCTCGGCTGATGTGACATTCTGGATGACATTGTCAATGTCGTTGCCAGTCATTTCGGTGGTCACCACCGTCCCATCATACAACAGGCGAAACTGTTCCAGTCCCCGCAAATACAGCCGCAGCACGATATTTTGGGGGGATGTCCCTGATACCAGCTCAACGGAAGCTGAGCCAATACCGCTCTGGCTATGCACGTCAATGAAAGTAGTCTCGTCTTGAACAGTTACCGTTAATTCATTGCCATCGTTGTCGGCGGTAAAGGCAAAGCGGGGGACTAGTGTGCCGGTCATGAGGGGGCTCTCCGCTTCAGGCGCAACGAGCGGAGCTGTACAACCAAACATCACGATACAGGCTAAGAGCAAACAAAAGGTATTATAAGTTCGCATCAGCCTCGTATCGCTCAGCGGAGAGGCCGGGATGTTTCTCATAGGGAGGATTGCTGAGGAGTGCCGTAGCAGCAAGGCACTCCCCTTTCGATGCGGTGGTATTTGCTACCTGACGAATTGGAATAGGACGGTACGCTGCATGCCGGGACCCTCTCCGAGATCTAGCATCATCGTCTTGCAGGATAGGGCATAGGTCTTAGGCGTCTTCCAGTCGAACTGGTAGTAACCGTCGCCCAGGTTTTGCAGCCCTTCATTGGCCGACTCAGAAGGCAGATCAGGTGTCGTTCCCAAGTCACACGGGAAGGTCACTACGGTCACGACGATGCTCGCCAGATCGGTCACCGGTGCGTCATTGACATCGACAATGCGCCATTTCAGCGGAACCACCTGCCCCGAATTGACTAAGTTGGGCTCTGGCGGGTACCTGACAGGAGGAGTGAAGAGGCTGAAGTTGTAGATCACGTTGTACTCCACGGTTGCGGAAGCCGTATTACCTGCTAAATCGGTAGCCGTACAGGTAAGGGTCTTGAAGCCCACGCTGCTGGTATCGACCGGTTCGCAGCTCGCTGAGGCCACACCGGAGTTGGCGTCGGTGGCGTTCGGCTCAGCGACCGCAGCGCCGTAGAGGAGCACCGGGTTTGGTGTGACGGTGGGCGCTAGCTGCGGCGGTACAGTATCGACGGAAAAGCGGGCAGAGCGCATCTCAGAAACGTTACCTTTGATGTCCTGTGCAATCCACTTGAGCGTGACCGGCGACTCTGACTCTTCGAACAGGAAAACCTGACCAGGGCGCCGCGGCCCCTGAGCCTCCCATTTGGTCGAATCAAGCGTGGGATCCGATCCGTCCAATGTATAGTAGATCACAGCCGGCTCATTTACGTATTGAAAGGTCGCCCGGATAGGCATCTGCGAAGCACCGCCATCCGGCACGATGTTTGCGATGGGTGGTGTGGTGTCGAATGCGTACTGAAGAGCGGTCTCGAGCAGGCCATAGTTACCGGAGGCAAACTCGAGCGCTTCATACTGCCCTTCAGTCGTATAGTCGGGCTGGAAGCCAACCCCTTGCTGCTGTGTCCCGGTCTCCGTCGAGACAAATCTGTCGGCACCCGTCTCAAAGGAGTAGCTGATGATGCCCTTGCGATACCACTGGTCGTCGGCGCTGTTGCCGGCCGCTGAGTACAACACGTCGGCAATCGGGCCGGTGCGCTCCGGCAGGATGACCGTCCCGCGATCCTCCTTAATCCGGTTCAAAATCAGGTTGGCCCCGGCGAAAAAGTAAGCCTCGACGCCAATGTTCGGAGCGGGGAGTGTCACGCGGCCTGGCAGGATATAGGCACCCGGTGACCACATAAAGTAACCGCCAAAGCTGTGGATGTTGTTGGCAAACTTGATGTTTGAATAGGTGTCAACAACCCACAGCTCATTCATCATCTCTGGCTCGGATGCTTCGGATGGCCCCGAGAACAGCTCACTGGTGCAGGATCCCGAGGCACCGTCGTAGCCATCGTAGCGGGAGCCGATCGTACTGTTGCGGTTGACATCCACTCCCCAGGCGTTTCGTCTCGAGGGCATGCCGTTGGTGGATGTACCGGAGACAACCGGACAGTAGTTGGTCATATTCTTGCGCTGGCTATTGCTGTCATAGTACGAGACTAGGGCACCGTCCGGGTTGGAGTTCGGGATGATGAAAATATCGAGCTCGTCGACGAACTCCTTGGTTATCGGGTCGATGGCGTAGTTGCGCAGCAGCCGCTCGGCTGTCTCGATGCAGGTGATCGAGGTGGTCCACTCGCGGGCGTGCTGCTGGCAGTAAATGAAAACACCGATCTTCGAGCCATCGCGGTGCTTGCCGATGCGGATCATCTGATTCTGGATCGGTCCCCTGGGGTAAGGCGCGTTGAGGAAGTCGGAGAGGTTCACCAGGAGGCGCGGCTGCACGATGCCGGCGCCGGCATCGCCGGCCCACGTGTAGGCAGTTACCAGGGCGCTGGCATCGGGATTAGCATTGATGGCAGCGACCACCTGCGCGGCGGTGCTGGCCAGGGCACCGGCACCATCTGTGCCGAGCGAGACGGTGATCCGGCTACCGGTCACCGAAACCGAGAGTGGTGAGCTCGTCACGCCCGGGTTGAGGAACTCTGCCTGGATGTCATTACCGCCTTCATGCCCCCAGGCATGGGCGAAGAGCACGACCGCCCCCGGTCGCTGCGCGGAGGGGGGTTGGCTACCGATCCCCGTGGTCCCCGACATGATCGCCATCGCCTTGCGCTGGTAGCCATTCGTCAGGTAGGGGAGGTTAATAATCTCAGCCAGGTCCGGGAATTCGGCCGCCAGGTCGTTAATCCGCTGCTTGTTCTCTACCGGATCCATGTAGTGCGTGAAGAACCCTTTCTGGTAACCATCGGCAAGCGGCGGCAGGCCGCCCCCCATCCAGGTGTTCACGGAGCCCTCGGCGAACTCGCCGGTGCTCGAAGCGACGCGGACCATAGCCGGTACCGGCGTCGTCGAGCCCAGTGCACCGACCCGGACGAGGATGCGGTGGTACATGTATTGACCGGCGTCGGTGTATTTAGACATGTTCGTTGCCGTACCATAGTCACCACCTGATTCCTTCCACGCCATGGCCATGGTTGGGCCACCTGATGGCAAGCCCTGGGAGGTCCGCGCTGCGACTGCCAGGAAGCGGCCAGCGTAGTTGGTGAAATAGTCAACCCGCATGATGGTGACTTCGCCACCGGGGTCGAAAGCGTTAATGCCCACATCATTCGGGCTCAGGCCAGGCGCGTCCAGGGTTCCTCCCGGCACACCTAGCTCGGCGACATCCAGAGCGCGCTGCTCAGCAGCCATGGCCGCCTCACGCTCTGCCTTGGCGGCCTCCCAAGTCGCCTGATCCTCGATCGTGGCTCCAGCCTGGTAGCCTAATGACTCATAGTATGCACACTCGCTCGGCGTGACGAAGGCGGTAACGGTTACACTGCCATCGTCGTTCTCACGAAGGTACTCGGCGAGGTCGGTGCCAAGGGCTACCAGACCGTCGACGGCAGCCCGGTCCGAGAGCTGAAACTCGATGAGCGCTTCATTTTCCTCGGCATCTGGATCGCCAGCAGGAGCCGGGCAGGTGCTGGATGCTGGTTCGTCGCGAAGCGGCGCGGCGGCAACCGGTGCCCCAATCAGGGCCAGCAGCAACAACAGCGTAGTGATCTGCCATGCGCTCCTTAGATATCTGGCCGGTATCACCAGATTGGATCCGTGATATTGATCGCTTTGCTGTTTCATCGCTTTCTCCTTTTATGTCTAACTGAATGCAAAGATCCAGTCCCGCCCAAGGACGGCAGGAAAAGCTCCGTGCGCTGGATATGCCCAGTAGTGTGCCCAAGCAAAATTCGTTTGACTTTAACTGGACTTTGATTTTCAGGATCAATAAGATGGCTTTGCGTGACTTGCTTCAGCGCATGCAGCTTTTATTAAGAGAATTTACCTTGATGGCGAGAGGTACAACACAAATCCATGTGCCGCGTGTCGATGAGAAGCGCCGGGTATTTCCCATTGTATAGACT
>Ga0316630_10000354_pt1 | contig 13874 bp, 7 predicted proteins | sample OWC_May_M1_C1_D6_FD_207658 | JGI IMG/M metagenome (GOLD analysis project Ga0316630, IMG submission 207658) | Wetland soil microbial communities from Old Woman Creek delta, Ohio, United States - OWC_May_M1_C1_D6_A | ecosystem: Environmental > Terrestrial > Soil > Wetlands | place: USA: Ohio...
AGGCTCCTGGGCATCCAGGAGGAGCCCAGGGCGGAGGCGCTCCCGCTCCCGGAGCTCGAGGAGGTGCCCGCCCCTGGGACCGCGGGGGCCCCGCCCATGGACCAGGCGGCCCAGCGGCAGGCCGAGCTCGCGGATGAGGTCGCGGGGGCGATCCAGATACAGACCGGCGAGGGCGCCGGCTCCGTGGCGATGGCCGGGACCGGACAGCCCGGCGGGGAGGCGGAGGTGGCCGAGGCGGCGGAGGCCGAGGTCGCCGAGGAGGTCGCCCCCGCGGCGGAGCAGCCCCCGATCCCCGGCTCGCAGTTCGTGACGCCCAGCGACGTCTGCCCCGAGTGCGGCGAGGACGTCGGCAAGGTCGACGACCGGTGCAAGCGGTGCTACTCCAAGGAGCTCATGACCGTCGCTGTCGAGCAGGCCAAGAAGGCGCACAAGGACGGCCTGGACATCGGCGCGCTCGCGCCCGACCTCAAGCAGGTCAAGACGGCCTGGCAGGGGCGCGACTTCGACGGCGTCATCGCCATCTCGGAGCGCATCCTCATCCAGCTCGAATCCATCACGGGCGTGACCCTCAAATCGGACGCTGCGAGCGAGGGGGACGCCACGAGGAAGAAGAAGAAGATGAAGAAGATGAAGTGAGGCCGCGGCCTCACAGCCCCGCATCCCGCGGGGTCACTTCCCGCCCTTCCGAGGTTTTGGTGCCTTCCCCTTGGCAGGTGCCCTCGCCCTGCCCTCGTTCGCGCGCGCCCTGGCGGCGGGCCTGCCCGCCGCGGCCTTGGTCGGGGCCGCCCCGGCGAGCTCATCGGGGGTGACGACCCCCCGCTCCGTGATGAAGCCAGTGACGAGGCCCCCGGGCGTGACGTCGAACGCCGGGTTGAGCGCCTCCGCTCCCTCGGGGGCGAGCCTGTACTCGCCGATGAACAGGACCTCCTTCGGATCCCGCTCCTCGATGGGGATGTCGGCCCCCGTCTCGAGCTCGGCGTCGAACGTCGAGGAGGGCGCGGCCACGTAGAACGGGACCCCGTGCGCCTTGGCCAGCAGTGCCTTCTCGTAGGTCCCGACCTTGTTGGCGAAGTCTCCGTTGCGGCAGATGCGGTCGGCGCCCACGATGACCATGTCGACCTCCCCGCGCGAGATGTAGAAGCCCGCGGCGTTGTCGGCGATGATGGCGTGCGGGATGCCCTCGTTGACGAGCTCCCAGGCTGTGAGCCGCGCGCCCTGGAGCCGGGGGCGGGTCTCGTCCACGAACACGAACACCTCGCGACCCGCCTCGACCGCGGCACGGATGGGCGCGAGCGCCGTGCCGTGGTCGATGGTGGCGAGCGCGCCCGCGTTGCAGTGGGTGAGCACGTGCGCGCCGTCCTTGATGAGCGGCGCCCCCGCCTCGCCGATCGCGCGGCACTCCTCCACGATGCCCTCCACGTACTGCTGCGCGGCCATCTCGGGGTCCATGCCGGCCTGGATGTCGGACGCCACCTGCCTGGCGGCGTGGAAGAGGTCGTTGGCGGTGGGCCGCGTGGAGGTTATGGCCTGGACGGCCTGCTCGAGCGGCTCGCCGTTCATGGCGGCCATCGCGATTCCGTAGGCTGCGGCCGCGCCGATGGAGGGCGCGCCGCGAACGACCATCTCGCGGATGGCGAAGGCCACCTCGTCGGTCGTCTCGGCCGAGAAGAGCTCGAAGGTGTGAGGCAGCGCGCGCTGGTCGATCATCTGGACCACGCCGCCGTCCATCCAGACGGCCCTGTACTCCTCGACGCCCTTGGCCGTCCTTACCTTCAAGCGCTCTCCTCGGCCATTGGATGGACCGGGCGCGTAATAAGGCTTGTGCACATGTGCCAGATGGACGCGGGCGGCAGGTCCGGGAAGGGGGGGGTGGGCGGAAGCTCACGATGCGCCGCTGCGAGGGCGGCCGCCACCGTTCGGCCTGCCGTTGCCATTGACGCGGCCGTTGCCATCGCCGTTGCGGGGGAGCAGCTCCATCGTGGCCTTCACGATGCGCGAGGCCGTGCTGTCCAGACCGGACGTGCCGTCCTCGTTGATGCGCCACGCCTCGTAGGCGTAGGGGCGGCCGCCGCGCCCTCGCACGAGGCCGCGCAGCTCCTCTGCGGCGCGATGGTCGCCGTTCGCGGTCGTCGCGAAGAGCACGACCGGCATGCCCGTCAGGCCATCGGTCTCGCGTATGAACCGCCTGACGTAGGGCGCTACTCCCCTGCCCCATACGGGCGTTCCCAGCAGAACCAGGCTCGCGCCCCTGAGGTCCACGGGGTCGTATGTGCAGGGCTCGGTGCCGCGGCCGAGCACGCACCGCAGCGCGCGGAAGGTGCCCAGCGCGCGCGCGGGGCGCAGTTGCCTGGAGTCCACGCTAAGGCCGGCCGCGCTCAGGCGCCGGGTGACCTCGAGGGCAAGGGCGTTGGTATGCCCCGTCCGTGAGTAGTGGACCATGACCACGCGCGTCATCGAGGCGTGGCAAACAGGAGGGGGTTAATAAACATATCGCCCTGATGATTCTCTGCCATAAATCCCTTATTGGTCACTGGTAACACTCCTCGGGTCGACAAGATATAACGTGCGGTTAGTGTAGGCGCATCGGGTAATGGAGGCTGGACAATCATCCTTGAATTCAAATCCGGCGATTTCGGGTGCTTCCAGACTCGGCTGAGGTTGGAATAATGGACTGGCTAACCAGAATGAGCCCCTTCGAAAAGTAGTTAAATCTCATCTCGCATGCATAACTCAAGGGGGAATCTCACGTGCCCGGGAAAAGGCATCATGTTCATTGCAGTGTCTGTGGGGCTCCGAACCCGGTAAGGCTCGCGGATTTTAATAAAAAGTTCCCGTATACCTTCGTGTGCACGAACTGTAGTCGAACGGTCACTCCCTGGACGATCGAATCGCTGATTAACTTGTTTTCTGAAGCGGTGACTGTTGGGGCCTCCCCTGCCGTTAATAACCAGGTAAGAGTCCTTCTGGCTGGCTTCAGCGACCCCTCGGACGTCCACTATGGAAATGTGAAATATTTCCTTGAATCCTGCTGTGCACTCGTGTCGGATTCATACAATGCAAATAAGCTCAGGGATGTAAGACTTCTAATCGAAAAAAGCTTGGACGCAAACCCATTGACGACCATGGAAGAGATTCTCTTGGTACTCAATGAATGACGAACGGACGACGCTGGACGCACCAAAATAAATTACGCTCTCGACAATAGAGATGAAGAGAAGGGAGAGGTTGGGAACATGGCATTGAGACCCTGTCCAAATCAACCGTGCGCGGGAAGATACGAAGACCAACAAAGACCTGTTAAATGCAGCAAGGGGCATAGTATAAAATTCTACTGTCAAGGACCATTATGCGGATACATCCTTCGAACAACGGCTCCAGATTGTGAGAATCCCAACTGCAATTATCTAAACTCTGTCCCGAACCCTCCTGCCAGAGCTGACGACCATTGTCACTGTCCATGGTGCGGGATTGACCTGTTCGATAAGAGGTATAAATGTTGGAACTGCGGCGCCAGTTTCAAGTACCTCTGCCCCATATGCCGCCAGGTGGAGGTGGCCTCGGTTGCGACATCCTGCCCACAACCGCCCGGCTGTGGAGGCAATTTCTCCACAGTATGCCCCGACTTGAAAAGCCCTCCACCCTGAGCTGCGATGCCCACTCCATTGAGACCTAGTCGCAGGACACCTATTCAACGATTGGGCCATCCCTCTCATCTATTAGGAGCATGCGGCCCTCGATATCCCCGAGGACTGCCTCCGACCTCAGGGGCACCATCGGCCCCTTGCCCGGATGGCCCTCCTCGAGCATCCTGTCGAGCTCCCGCTTGAACTCGGCGAGCAGACCTGTGATGGGCTCCATGTCGGTGCTCGCGGCGAAGAACTCGAGCGCGCGCTTCTCCTCGATGACCCCCAGCCTCATGACGATCTGGTGACCCTTGACCTTCGTCTCCCCGTAGTACCAGACCTCAGCGTAGTATGGCGGCCCCTCCCTGATGTACTGCCTCACCATCTGGATGGCGTTGCCCGCGAGGGCCCGCCGGCCCAGCTCGAGCATCGAGGCGGAGGCCAGGGCGTCGGGGTATCGGAACGCGCGAACGTCCGAGTTGTGGAGCTTCTCCTTGATGAGCTTGCGCAGCATCGCCGTGTTCGCGTGCGTCTTGGTGAAGAAGATCGGGCACACCACGTCGGCGCGGCGGCGCTTCATCTCGACGCGGCACAGCTCGCCCTTGGGATCGTAGTACACCAGCGTGCCGTCGATGTGCGTGCCATGGCATATCTGCGGGTCGAGCAGGAGCGCCACCGACTTGCGCTCGGCAGGCCGCACGTTGCCCAGGACGATGGAGTCCCCGCGCATCTCGAGCGAGACCGGTATCACGCGCTCTAGCCGGAGCATGTCGTGGTCGTAGTGGACCTCGATGGACGCGTCCGTGACCGACTCCTTGGTGGCGTTGACCACGGCGAGCTTCAGCCGGACGTATCCCCTGTGGAAGTCTATGGACGAGAGCAGCGACACGGACGGCGCGGGGGCAGGTCCCTTGACGTCCGCCCTCGTGACGGTCGCGGTCTTCTCGAAGAGGGGCTTGACCATCTCGGTCATCCCCGAGAGCGGCGTGAGGTCGCCGTCCCAGTGCTCGATGACGCCCGAGTAGGATACCTCTATGCGCTCGACCGTCGCCTCGAGCTCCTCCGTCAGCTCCGTGTCCGGCTCGCCATAGATGATGGCGGCGATGTTGATGTGCGCGCCGGACTTGAGGACGATGAGGTTGTCGCCGTACTTGATGCTCTCGAGCTCGCCGCCCTTCTGCAGCCCCTCCTGCACGATGCCCTGGACGGCGATGAGCATGCCCGACATCAAGTCGGCGTCCGCGGTCTTGCACGTGTCCAGCGAGCACTCCGCGATGAGGCGGCCGTCCTTGTAGATGACGAAGACCTCCTCGACGAGATGGTGGGGGCCGATGGGCCCTGCGGCAGTGGGCACGATGGGCGCACCTGCCTCGACTATGAGGTCGGCGCCGGCCTTGCTCGGTCCAGCGGTCACGGTATCCCTGCGCCGCCCCATCACGAGCGCTACCCATGCCATTGCGATGACTATGATGAGGATGATGAGGATCGGTATCCAGTCGAAAGCACCCGACGGTGGTGGCCTTATGGAGACAGTGTCCGTACGACCGCCTGGTCCCCGTGAGCAATCGGTCACGATGTAGTAGTAGTATGTACCGCCCGCCTCGACCGAGCCATCGGTCCAGTTGCGCGCGGACGGCTCGAGGGTTGCCACGGGCTCCATGCTGCTCTTCAGGCGGCCCTTATAGACGATGAAGCCCGTCGGGGGCAGCTTGTCGGGATAGTCGGGCATGCTCCAGCCTAGCCGCACCTTGCCATCCTTGTATCTTGGGGGTTCCAGGATGACCATGCCGCTTACAGCCAGGGGTTTCACTGTCCACGTCTGATTGACCGGGGACGCGCCCACGGAGTTCACGGCCAGGACCGTGTATGTGTATTCCTGGCCATTGATGAGCCCTATATCGGTCCAGTTCAATGAACCGTTCTGGAGCGCGTGCACCTCGGTCAACGCGGATGCGTTATATCCTCTGAGGACCTTGTACCGCAGTATCTCAGAGCCCCCATCGTAGGATGGTGGGGACCAATCGAGCTCGACCTCCTTGTCGCCGGCGACGATATGGGGATTAGAGACATCGCCAGGGACGGTTGCCCTCGTCTCCCAGACCAGGTCGGACGCCTGACCGCGATTGCCGGCCGCATTCACGGCAACCACCCTGTAGAAGTAGGTCCTGCCCACCTGTGCCGTCGTATCGAGGTAGGACGTCAGCACGGACACCGTCGTCAGGTTCTCGAGCGACAGTTCGGATGACCCTCTCAGGATTGTGTAATCCAACGTATAGATGCTCGTCCAGTCGGGGCCCGTCCAGGAGAGCTGGATGCCTGCGATGACTGACTGTGCGGTGAATGAGGTCGGCTGGCCTGGGATGGCTCTGGGTGTCGCGTTCACCGTGTTGCTTGGAAGACTCTCCCCCCCATCGTTGAGGGCCGTGACCTGGAAGTAGTGCGCCTGGTCGTTGACCGCCCCGGTGTAGTTGTACTGTCTCTCGAAGATGGGGTCCGAGCGCAGGAGGAATGAACCAGGACCCGTCGTCGAAATATGGACCAGGTAGTACTTCACGGGTGCCCCGTTCTCATCGAAGGGGGCCTTCCAGGTGAGGAGCACCGATGCGTCGCCAGGGTCGGCGACGAGGTCGCGGGGGGCCGAGGTCGGGCCAAATGGCGTAGCGGGGAAGTTGTCTGGCGTCGCCCTATCGCTCGTTCCATTGTCATTGACTGCCTCGATGTAGTAATAGTAGAGCATGCCGTTCGTCAGTCCAGAGTGCCGCCATTCGAACTGTATAGGCTCGATCATTACCACGTGGGGAGTGCTATCAAATGCATTGCCCCATCTTATCCGGTATCCTGTGATCCTTGATCCCCCATCGGTTGAAGGAGGGTCCCAGGAGATGTCGATGTATCCGTCGTGAGGCCCCGCCGTTACATTGGTGGGCCTTGACGGTCTATCGAGAGGGACCGCATCCGCGAGGTTGCCAGGTGTGCTGTTCCCGACCGGATTGAATGCCACGATATTGTAGTAGTAATGGAGTGTCGGGGAAACCTGCGTGTCCATCCATCTGTTCTCGCCGCTCCCAAGCGTAGCCGCTCTCTGGTGGATGTCACTGACATCCTCACCTTTCAGTACATAATACCCATCGAGCTGTCCACCGTCATCGACAGGAGGTGACCAGGTGAGGTTCACCGTGCCTCCTCCGGTCTCCCAGCCAAGACCGATGGGTGGCGTGGGCACCCCGAGCGGATGGGCGGTCACGGGGTCGCATCTCGGCCCCTCCATCACCGAGTTCTCTGCGCTCACCGAATACTGGTAGTCCTGGCCGTTGATGGCCAGGGCATCGATGTAAGCGGTCTGCGCCAAAGTCAGATGTACGATTCTCTGCAGCGGCCCTCCCTGGGTCGTGTTGACCCTGTAGACCCAATATCCGATGGCCTGCGCCTCCTTGAACAGCGGGGAGGACCAGCTGAGACTGGTCGTATGGTCGCCGCTTGTAACCGTCAGGTTCCTGGGGGCGTTCGGGCCACTCGTCGGTGGGGCGAAGTCCAGTGCCAGCAGGAAGCCATCTATCTCGCCGCGGACCGATGAATAGAAGGCATCGCCCGTCGTGGGGAAGTCAGGCGAGTCGGTGTTCCCGCAGACCAGCAGCGTTCCCGTCGCGCTCTGGGTGACCCCTTTGGATGCTATCGTATCGTTCCCGCTACCGCCGATGTATGTGCAATAGACCGGTCGCCACGTGCCAGTATCGAATGAAGCGATGAATGAGTCGGAATATCCACGCGGGAGCGGGTCGAATGTCCCCTCGCTCACGGGCAGGTCGATGGATTTCGTACTTCCCGACATTATCAGCTCATCCCCCACGCTCGAGAGGATGGCGCCACACAGATTGTCGGTCGCACCACCTCCGAAAAAGGTGCTCATCCGCATCGAGGTTAGGTTTTCGTCGAGGACCGAGAGGAACGTGTCCGTGATCCCACCAAGGGTGCGTGAGTAGGCCCCGGGGGTTGTCGGGAACCCATTCGAGGACGTTGTTCCCAGGACAAGGAGGGAGCCATCAGGGGTCGACAGCAGGACCTTGCAGGATTCAGAGCTGTCTCCACCAATGAAGGTCCCGTGCTCCATCGTGCTGCCCGTCGGGTCGAGCACGACCACGTAGCCGTCATCACCGAGGTGCTTCGTCCTGCAGTACGCATCCGGGGTCACGGGGAATCCCGTGCTCGTCGTGGCGCTCGTGGCCCCTGCGATAAACATCCTGCCATCGGCGTCGACCATGACGTCAAAGCAGGCGTCGTAGCCCACGCCGTTGATGTACGTGCAATAATCAAGGGCGGGTGGTGTCGTTGTGAACCGCGCGACGAAACCGCCCTGCGAGGCGGAGCCCTCCAACGTACGACAGTAGGCGCCGGGAGTGCATGGCAGGTCCGTCGATAGCGTTCCGCCGAAGAGGTAGAGATTGCCCTCGTCGTCCGCCTCGCACCCCTGGATGTAATCGCTGTGGCTGCCCCCAAAGAAGGTGCTGAAGAGGATGTCTGAAGCATTGCCGTCCAGGCTCAGGACGAAACCGTCATCCCCGTTGAGGGTGTCGTCCAGCGGGTTCACTATGGGGAAGTCCCATGAATAGGTGCTGCCCCCTATGAATATCCGGTCGTCCTGGGCGAAGAACAGGTTCAAAGGGGTATCCGCACCCGACGCGCCGATACGGTACGCCGTGACGTTCGGGTCCCCGAGCCGAGGTATTATGAGGCCATATATGTCGGTCACCGTCGATGTCAGGTTCAAGCCCGTGATCTCGGGGAACAAGACTGCGCTCCTGGTCCATCCGAGCACATGCACCCGGCCATAGGAATCCTCCTTGACGACGGATGCGGAGTCTGTCCCTGTTCCACCACACAATGTCGAGAACTCGATGCCGGGGTCCACCGTCATGGGCAAGGAGGGATCGATGCCCTCGGGAAGGTAAAACGCGACACGGGCTGCGTCGAGGAGCATGTAATCGGACATGTAGCGGTCTTCACGCGCAGCGCCTTGGAGGATGACCGGGCGCTCGTCCCTCAGGAGCCCTGCGGCCGTCCTCGCGAACAGGTCCCCGCTCGATGAATCGACGCAGAGGTCGTCCACGCCCTCGTACCTCATGACGACGTCCGCCAGGTCCGCTCCCCGGTCCAGGTCGACGTCGTACTTGAACCGGCCCCCGCTGAAGTAGAACCGGACATCGACGCCATCGTAGACATGCTCGAGCAAAACCTCCTGGAACGTCCGCGCGCCATGCACCCATCTGGTCGGGTCATTCCCGATGAAGATGTTGTCCCGGCGTCCTGACGGCTCCTGACCGACGGGCTCCACCTCCCTCGCCCCCTCGAAGGTGAGTCTAGAGGTTGCTGTCAATGCCGTGCCATCTCCTATCGCCTGGTTCTGGACGAGCACCAGCCCGTCGGCTGTGACGCCGATCGAGAGGGGGTTTCCCTCGACATAGTACCTGACGCGGCTGTTCTCGACCTGACCTAGGTTCTCGACGAACCCATAACCGAGCAGGTCGAGCACCTCTCCCAATCCATCTTGGCAAGGGGGTTCGACCGTGGAGGGTGGAACGGTCTGCCCTGAAACGGGAGGCTCCGGTGCCCCGGCTTCGGGGTGGGAGAGGCACATGAGGCCGACCAGCACCGCACAAATCAGCGCTCTCAGGTCACGACCTGCCATCTTCCCCACCCCTGATGTACCTTTATAAGCATCCCGTTCACTATATCTCTTTTTCGGTAGGTGCCATCTTGGATGACCGGGATGTCGGAGCGATGGCCATCCCTTCATGGCAGTCATGCTGGCAGGTTTGACCTCGCCCTCCACAAGCTATTTCTAAGCGAAGCATGATTCGCCCGCCGCCAACCGGGACCCCCTCATGGGCCCCAGGGGGCATACTCATGAAGCCACTGGCAAAGAGAATGGAAGTCCTCGGGACCGAGAGCGCGTTCGAGGTCCTGGCCCAGGCAAGGGCCCTGGAGAAGCAGGGCAAGAAGATCCTACACTTCGAGATCGGCGAGCCCGATTTCCAGACGGACCCGGTGATACGCTTCGCGGCCATCAAGGCGCTCATCGACGACTGGACGCACTACGTCCCGGCGCCTGGCATCGACATGCTCAGGGAGGCGATTTGCGAGTACATCGAGCGCGACCGCGGGTTCAAGGTCACCCCCGACATGATCGTCGTGACGCCGGGCGCGAAGCCCATCATCTTCCACAGCATCATGACCACCGTCGACCCCGGTGACGAGGTCATCATGCAGGACCCGGGCTTCCCCATCTACGAGTCCGTCACCCTGTTCGCGGGCGGCGTGCCCAAGATGATCCCGCTGCTGGAGAAGAACCAGTTCCGCATGACCCCCGAGCAGGTCAACGAGGCCGTGACCAAGAAGACCAAGCTCATCATCCTCAACTCGCCCAACAACCCCACCGGCGCCGTGTCCACGAAGGAGGACATCAAGGGCATCGCCGAGATAGCCCACGACAACGACATCTGGATCCTCTCCGACGAGGTCTACAGCCAGAACCTGTACGACGCCAAGTTCTACACCGTCGCCTCCCGCGACCACTGCCAGGAGAACACCATCCTGCTGGACGGGTTCTCAAAGACCTACGCGATGACCGGCTGGAGGCTGGGCTACGGCATCATGAACAAGGACATGGCCAAGAAGTTCGCGCAGATGAACATCAACACCATCTCCTGCACGTCGGCCTTCTCGCAGGTCGCCGCCGCGACGGCGCTGCGGATGGACCAGACGTCCGCGAAGGCCATGGTGGCCGAGTTCCGCCGCCGCCGCGACGTCATCGTCAAGAAGCTCAACGAGGTCAAGGGCTTCAAGTGCCTCAAGCCCGAGGGCGCGTTCTACGTGTACCCGAGCATCGAGGGCACCGGCAAGAACTCCAGGGAGCTCAAGGACATCCTCCTCAACGAGGTCGGCGTGGCCGCGCTGCCGGGCACCGCCTTCGGCCACACGGGCACGAAGAACATGCGGTTCTCCTACGCCAACTCCCTCAAGAACATCGAAGAGGGCATGGACAAGATAAAGGCCAAGTTCGGCGCGGCCTAGGACCAGCACCCCACGGATGCCTGGGATGGAGCGGGGAATCCCCGAGTCATCAGCCCTGGTCATGTCGTCATCGGGGCGCGTCGAGCACTGCGGCGATGGCCGCGGCCACGTCCTGCGCGGGCGGCACCACGAGCACGAGCCCCACCCGCTCCAGCACCGCGAGCGCGGGTCCCGCCATCGACGGCCCTCCGGCGGACTTGAGCGCGCGGCCGACCGCCAGCGCCTCCTCGAAGCTCCCGCGGGGCGCGCGGTCGAGCGGCTGCGGCTCCCGGCCGTGCTCGCCCTGGACGACGCACACCAGCAGCGCGCCCGGGAAGACGCGGTTGAGGAGCCACAGGAGCGGCGCCTCGCCAGGCGCCTCACGCCGGCCCACGACCAGCGCCACGTGCCTAACGGGGTCGTAGTCGACGAGCTCCACGAAGTCATCGAGCGCGAGCGAGCCCAGGTCCGCGCCCGCCCCGGACATCACGACGTGGTGCATCTGCCTGGCTGAGACGGCACCGGCCCCGGGGCCGGCGCGCTCCCGGCCCAGTCGGGCGGCGAGAGCCGACCCGGCCAGCGCCAGCTGGGGCACCAGGTTGGAGCGCACAACGTCCGTGGACACGTGCGATGTCGCGACCCACCGGCCCGTGCCGCCGTCTCTGGCCCCGGGCCGTCCGCCATCAGCCTCCCTGCCCATGCCCGCGCAAGGGTCCTCCTGGCCAAAAAGCCTTTCCCACGCCCCAGTGAACGCACCCGCAAACCTTTTCTGGCCTAATCGGGATGGTGGCCCCGTGCGAGGAAGGGTTGTGCGCGTCCCTCGCAAGAGGGGAGAGAGGGCGCGCAAGGCGCTCATCGAACTGGGCTACCTCGACAAGCGAAGGAGGATAGCCGAGGACGGGGACTGTCTGCTCATTCCCATCTTGGTGTCGGCGCCGAAGACCCTCGACCTCGAGATGAAGTGCGAGGTCATGTACGCGGACCTCGAGGGACAGGACGAGCAGGCGAGGCCCAGGTCGCTGAGGGAGGCCCCTGGCCTCCCTCCCGAGGTGGCCTCCGAGGTCACGCGATCGCTGGACATAGTCGGCGACATCGCCATCATCCGGCTCAACGAGGAGCACCTCCCCAGAGCCGAGGAGATCGGGAGGGCCATCCTGGAGCTGCATCCCAGGCTGCGGGCGGTGGCCGTGGACAGCGGCGTCCAGGGGCCCCACAGGGTGCGCGCGCTCCAGCTCGCCGCGGGCGAGGGCCCCCTCGTGACGCTCCACCGGGAGAACGGTCTCAAGCTCAGGGTGGACCTGGAGCGCGCCTACTTCTCGCCGCGCCTCGCCACCGAGCACCGCCGCGTGGCCGCCCTCGTGCGCGAGGGGGAGCGTGTGCTGGACATGTTCGCGGGCGTGGGGCCGTTCTCGGTGCTCATCGCGGTCGACAGGCGCGCGAGCGAGGTCCATGCCATCGACATCAACCCCGTCGCGGCCGGTCTCATCGTGGAGAACGCGCAGCTGAACAAGGTCTCGTCGCGAGTCCATGTGCACGAGGGCGACGCGCGAGAGCTGGTGCCAGGTCTGGGGACGTTCGACCGCGTCATCATGAACCACCCGACGGAGGCCGTCGAGTTCTTCGAGCTCGCCCTCGGCGCCGGCAGGAACGGCACCGTGCTCCACCTTCACATCATCGGGACCGAGCAGGAGGTGGACGCCGAGGAGACGTCGGTGCGGTCCATCGCCGCCATGTCCGGCTTCCCGGGCACGCGCACGCTCGCGCGCCGGGAGGTCGGGACCTTCGGCCCCGGCATCACGCACTACTGCCTCGACATAGAGCTGGGGCCCTGAAAAGGGGCGGGATGGTGAAGCATGGCGGACGATGAGGGGCCGCGGACGGGCGATGGCGCGCGGCGCGCCGCGCAGGACGCCGACCCCTCGTGGACGGAGATCCCCGAGTCGCGACCGGCAGGGGGCCAGGAGCAGGCAGGGCCGTCGGCCTACCACTTCGTCCCGCCACCCCCTGCCCCACCGGCGCCCGCGTACTATCCCCCGCCACCCGCATACGCCTACCCTCCATCGCAGCCCCAGCCCTATGCGGCACAACCCTACCCCCAGACACCCTACCCCCAGGCGCCCTACCCCCAGACGCCTTACCCCCAGGCGCCATACGTCCCCCCTCCTCCGTACCCCCCGCAGGCGTACTACGCGCCCGGATATGCCCCCTATTACGCACCAGGCTACGCACCCGACTTCCACCAGTCCTACTATGCGCCGCGAGCGAACCCGCTCCCCGCCCGCATCGGGGGCGCGGTGTGCATGGGCTGCGGCGTCCTGGCCTTGGTGGTGCTCATCGTACAGGGGCCATTGAACTGGGAATGGCCCATCCTCTGCATCGCGCTCGAGGTCATCGCGTCGCTCCTCGCCATCTTCGGTGGCCTAAACGCCTACCAGATCAGGCACTACGGGTTCGCGGTGCTCGGCGCCGTCGCGACGATGGCGCTCGCGGGGTCGACGGTCGGCTTCGGATTCTTCCTCGGGCTGGTGGCGCTCATCCTGGTGGCGTCCAGCAGGGACGCCTTCCCTGTGCGGCAGGCGAGCCCCTTCTACGGCTGGGGCCAACGTTGGCCCTGAGGCGCGCTAGCGCTTGCAGTGCCCAACGCAGGCGAGGTAGACAGCCACCTCCTCCTCGCCATCAGCACCCACCAGCTCCGCGACCTCGTCGTCGTAGAACGCGCCCACGGCGCAACAACCCAGGCCGAGCCCCTCGGCCGCAATCGCCACCGAGTGCCCCACGTGGCCCGCGTCCAGGTAGATGTATCTATAGCACCGAGGCCCGTACTTCATCCTAGACCGCTGCACGATGGCCGTCCAGACGAGGACGGCCGGCGCCCTCGCGCACATCCCCTGGTCGAGCGAGGCGTGGGCGACCGCCGCCCCGTAGTCGCCCTCCGCGAGCCGCTCCAGCGAGTGGTCGACGGGGTAGTAGTGGTAGACGCCGCGCTCCAGCCCCTCCACGCGGTTGGCCACGACGTAGGTCTCGATGGGGTACAGGCCGCCCGCGGAGGGGGTCGTGCGCAGCGGGAGCCCGTGCGCCTCCGCGGTCACGCCCTGCGCGGCCCAGCACAGCTGGGAGAGGTGCTCGAGGGACAACGGCTCCGAGGTGAAGTTGCGACGGCTCCGGCGCGTTCCCATGGTGGTCCAGAGCGACGGGCCGCCCCTG
>Ga0316630_10000355_pt1 | contig 13874 bp, 11 predicted proteins | sample OWC_May_M1_C1_D6_FD_207658 | JGI IMG/M metagenome (GOLD analysis project Ga0316630, IMG submission 207658) | Wetland soil microbial communities from Old Woman Creek delta, Ohio, United States - OWC_May_M1_C1_D6_A | ecosystem: Environmental > Terrestrial > Soil > Wetlands | place: USA: Ohio...
TCTCCTTCAAGACATCTATCCCATGCTGCTTCGGAGAGAAGCAGACGAGATTCATGGCTGTTTTCGGTACAGCTCCCATCGCGTAAATATCGCTGAATGCATTGGCTGCTGCTATCTGGCCGAATGCATAGGGCTCGTCCACCACGGGCGTGAAGAAATCGACCGTCTGCACGATGGCAAGGTCGTCCGTGATCTTGTAGACTCCCGCATCTTCGAATCCTTCGATGCCTACGATGACGTTTCTGTCCGCAGGTATTTCTATGCCACAAAGAATGTCAGCTAGGTCCGCCGGACCTATCTTTGCTGCTCAGCCCGCGGCCTTCACGCACTTCGTCAGGCCTACATTCATGACTTTATTATCCATGTCTTTATTCATCTCCTCCTCTCAACGCAGTCAGTTTTTAATTGTACAATTCCAGTCCCCTTATGTAAAATGAAAAGTACTGATGAAAAGTGCTGCCGACGGCTGACCGCCCACGGTTCACCGTTCTCACGTAACATATAACACTCGACACATAACACTGTCGTGTTCGCCACAAGGAGGTCGACTATACATGGACCGCATGGACCGCATGGACCACGTCACGTTGCAAAAGCTTTTGCGTACCGCCAAAGGAGAGGAAGCTCCCGACGCAATCATAAGAAACGGCAAGATCGTCAATGTGTTTACGAACAGCATTGACGAGGGCCTGGCTGTATCCGTCAAGGATGGATACATCGCTTCCATAAACGAAGATAGCGGGCAACCTGCGCCGAAGGGGACGCGCGTCATCGACGCAGACGGCATGTACCTGTGCCCCGGCTTCATCGATTCGCACACGCACATCGACAGCATGATCCCCTTCTACGAATTCGTTCCCTGTGCCATACGTGGGGGCACGACCACGGTGGTGTCCGAGTGCGCAATGGTAGCTGGCGGATGTGGCGCAGCCGGCACCTATTCCTTCGTTGAGAGCACAAAAGGCTTTCCCATGCGCTGCTACTTTGTTGCCCCAGGGATGACGCCGCCCTTCCCTGCCCTGGAAAGCTGCCTCGGGCTCTCGCCGAAGGAGTTCGCCGCCGTACTCAAGCGGGACGATTTTCTGGGCATCGGGGAGGCCTACTGGACCAGGGCAGTCGAGGGTGATGACAGGGTGATGAAACAGGCCGCCCTTGCGTATTCTCTGGGCAAGACTCTGGAGGGCCATTCCTCAGGTGCCCGTGGGAATAAGCTCGTGCAGTATGCTGTGACAGGTATCACCTCGTGTCACGAATCAGTGACCGCGGAGGAGGCCCTCGAAAAACTGCGTCTGGGCATCTATGTAATGATACGTCAGGGCTGGGTACGAAAAGAACTGGACGAACTCTCGAAACTGAAAGACACTCCTGTGGACGAGCGCAGGCTGATTCTCGCATCCGACGTGTTCGACCCTGTCATGCTCTACGAGGAAGGGTACATGGATGTGATCGTAAAAACCGCAATCTCGCTGGGCTTCGACCCGATGCGCGCAATCAAGATGGCAACAATCAACCCGGCCGACTATTTCGGCCTGCGCCAGCTTGGGGCAATCGCCCCGCTGCGTCGTGCGGACATCCTCTTCATCGATGATCTAAAAACGGTCCACATCAGGAAGACCATGCAGAACGGCGAGATCGTCTACACCGATGGGAAATTTCTCCCGAAGCTCAAGCCCCACCAGTATCCTGCCGCGATGAAGAAAACAATAACGGTGGCGAAGTTCCGCGAAGACGATTTTCGCATCAAAGCAGGCGCGGGCTCCCATCGCGTCCGGGTCATCGAGATGCTCAATCCAACGATCACCAAGGAATCATCGGGCCTCCTGACAGCGCGTGATGGTTATCTTCAGCCTGATCTTTCAGGAGACTTCATCTTTGTTGCCATAATTAACCGGCTCGACAAGAAAAAGGTGGGCAAGGGCTTCATCCACGGAACAGGCATCACGCAGGGTGCGGTCGCCCTCAGCGTGACGTGGGATAGCTGCAACATCCTGGTGGTCGGCAGCAGCGAACTGGAAATGATGAAGGCTGTAAACCGGTTGATTGAGGTGCAGGGAGGCATTGTCATAACGAAACAGGGGAAGGTGATCTACGAGTTTCCCATGCCTGTGTACGGGACCATACCACCGTATGGCATCAAGGAGATCACCGACAAGATCAAGGCACTGGATGGCAAGCTGAAGGAAGTGGGCAGTGGGTTCGAGCGACCCTTCCTCACCTTGCAGACCATCCCTTTTACGGGCCTTCCTTTCCTGCGCATCACGGACAAGGGGCTGGCGGATATAAGGAACAAGAAGCTGGTCTCTTTATTCTTAGAGTGATTCAGAAATGTTGCTTCAGCGATTAGTGGTCTTGGGAAAGCGTGTGCGGAGCTTCTTGAGGATGACCGGAAGCAGCGCAAAAAGGGCAAGCGCCAGGAACGCAGCGATGATACTACCGGAGAATATGTCCTCGACCGATTCAATGGTGTTGAGTTGGCTCCCTGCAAAAGAATAGACGAGCGAGCCGGGCAGAATGCCCACCATCGTGGTCCAGAAAAATGTTTTCAGGCTTACCTTCGTCAGTCCAGCAAGAAGATTTATGAGAAAAAAGGGAAAGGCGGGAATTAGTCTCAGGGTCAAGAGGTAGAGGTGCCCGTTCTCGTCCAGCTCACGGTTGAATCGCTCAAGCTGCGACGCATACTTCTCCTGTACTTTATTTCCGAGGATGTACCGTGCGAACAGAAATCCCAGCGTCGCGCCCACGGTCGCAGCCACGTTTACATAGATGATTCCCGGGAACAAGTGAAAGAGAAAACCGCCTGCCAGCGTCAACACCGTGGCTCCCGGCAGGGAGAAAGTGACGATCAGGATGTAAACGAAAATATAGGTGACGACAGCGAGAAGATAGCGTGCGTCTATGAAGTGCTGGAGCAGTTCCTTGTTCGCCTTCAGGTTTTCCACGGTCAGGTAGCTGCCCACGCCTGAAATCCGCAGGAGAAGAATGACACCAATCACAATAAGAAGTAGGGTGATCTGTTTCTTATACTTCTTCACGATCTATTTATCCCTGAGCCTTGTTCCTTCCAAGGAACATGGATGCGAGCCTGACGTAGAACCGGCTTCTCAGCCAGTCGATGTACGCCAGTTTCGCAGGCTGCTTGATCACGTCAGAAAACGTCGGATAGATGTGGATGACGCTATCGAGTTTGTAAAGCGGCAGGCCGAGTGTCTTTGCCGCCTGTATCTCGTGGATCACGTCGCCCGCCCTGCTCCCCAGGATGTGGGCGCCGACGATCCGGAACTTTCCATCGCATATGATCTTGCTCAGGCCAACCTCCTCGCCGTCTGTTCTACCCCTGTCCGTCGCCTTGTACTCCCACCGGTACACCTTGATTCCATCCCCATACTGCTCACGTGCCTCTTCCTCGGTGAGCCCCGTATGAGCGAGTTCCGGGTCCGTGAACATGCACCATATATAGTGCGTGTAATCAACGCGCTTCGCCAATGGCAGGAGCGCATTGCGTGTGGCAATCCTGGCCTGGTACTCGGCCATGTGTGAAAACTGGTACGGCCCGACCACGTCCCCGCACGCATATATATTGGAAGCAGTCGTTCTGAGCGTCTCATCCGTTTTAATGCCTTTCGGCGTGTATGTGACCCCTGCATTCTCAAGCTGTAAACCCTCGACGTTCGCTTTTCTCCCCAACGCGACCAGCACCGTGTCGGCGACTACCTGTCCTTGATTCTTTGCCTGATCTTCGACGACGAGAGCGATCTTGCCATTCTCCTGCCCCAACCTGACCGCCTTTGTTTTCGTAAGTATCTTTGTACCCTCTCCAGCCAGCCTCCGGGCAAAGATGTCGCGCAGTTCAACGTCTTCTCTAATCAGTATCTGGTCGAGCATCTCCACAACCGTGACCTGGACACCGAGCCGGGTAAGCGCCTGAGCGAGCTCTGTCCCAATGGGTCCCCCGCCCAGCACGATCATGGATGCCGGCAGTCTTTCCAGATCAAAGAGGTTCTCATTCGTGAGGTACGGCACACCATCGATGCCGTCGATCGGGGGCACGAAGGCGCGTGAACCCGTGGCAAGAACAAAATGGGCAGCCGTAAGTTTCTTACCGTTGATCGTTATCTGGTGGTTGTCTACGAAGGTTGCGTCACCGAAGTGGACATTGATGCCTCGTTTTTCGAATACCTCCGGTCTTTCCCCTTCATACACCTTTTGCCTGACGGAGCGCACACGCTCCATCACGCTCGACCCGATTTCTCTGAAGACAGAAGCGCCGTTGCCATGCCCGGTCTTCTCCAGTAGCTCGCGTGCATGATGAACCGTATTGGCTACCTTGATGAGCGTCTTGCTCGGCACGCACCCGTAGAACGTACACTCCCCTCCCAGCTGCCTCTTCTCAACCATCGCCACCTTTTTTCCAAGGCCTGCAGCGAGGTTTGCGGAGACCATGCCTGCGCCGCCGCCGCCGATGACAATCAGGTCATAATCGTATGTGCCCACTGGGCACCTCCCCTGGTAACCCTTTAAAATAATTGTTGTCTTATGCTAAGGCAGGAGCTGAACCGTGTCAAGCAACGCACATGCCTATTGCGGAATATGTGACCGGTGGCTTATACTTTAGTGTGCATTTCAGCCAGCAGATTTATTCGACACAGTCTCAACCGTTGCGGGCGGTAGAAATCCAGACGCTTCAGGTCAACATCGGGTACCGCTGCAACATGACCTGTGCGCACTGTCATGTGGAAGCAGCACCCCAGAGGCCCGAGTCCATGAGCAGGGATCACGTCAACGCAGTGCTCGACGCGCTCAGGCATCACCGGATACCGGTTCTCGACATCACAGGCGGCGCGCCGGAGCTTAATCCTCACTTCAGGTATCTGGTCGAACAGGCACAGCCTCTTGTTTCGCGACTGATCGTCAGAACAAATCTCACGATTTTTTTTGAGAAGGGCATGGAAGAGATTCCCCGATTTTGCGCGGCACACGGTGTCGAGCTGATTGCGTCCCTTCCCTGCTATATGCCTGAGAACGTGGACCGGGTCAGGGGAGCAGGCACGTTTGACAAGAGCATCCAGGCACTGCAGGGCCTCAACAGCCTCGGCTACGGGAAGGATGGCTCAGGGCTCACCCTCAACCTCATGTTCAACCCCCAGGGCGTTGACCTCCCTCCGGACGAAGCGTCTTTGGAACAGGCCTTCAGGGTGGAACTGGGCAGCCAGTTCGGTATAGCATTCAATCGACTCTACGCGATGACAAACGTTCCTTTGGGAAGATTTCGCAGACAACTCATCAAAACTCACCGCCTGAAAGAGTATCAGACACGGCTCAGCAGCGCTATCAACGCTGCAACCCTCGGGTCCGTTATGTGCAGGCATGGGGTGAGCGTTGCGCCTGACGGAAGGCTGTACGATTGCGACTTCAACCAGATGCTTAAACTTCCGATCGTCCCGGGTTGCCCCCAGACCATAACCGACTTTAATCCTGCCGCACTCAGCACGAGAGAGATCGCTGTCGGCGATCACTGCTTCGCGTGCACAGCCTCTCAGGGCTCCACCTGACTGGGCGCACCCAGGTAGCGGGCAGTCTGCCTGCAAAAAAACGGTTGACATGTTGACGCGTTGATTAGTTGATACGTGTGAAACCGCCCATGAAAGCCATAAGTTGTTGACGCGTAAAGGGTGGGTAGGTCAAGTCGTTCCGCATCAACGTATAATCTATCAATGTATAACGTCTTCACAGATCGAGGATTATCTCGCTGAGACGACGCTTGGGCACGTGATGGACGTTCTTCTCGTCGCGCCAGTATTTCACATTCCCCTCTCTCATCTCTTCCATCACTATAGTCTCGTTCGGGTAGCCAAGGGCAATATTCAGCCGAATATGGAAATGCTCCGGGATATGCAAAGCAGCGCTCAGCCTATCCCGGTCGATACTCGCAATGATGCAGCCCCGCAGGCCCTTCTCCACCGCTGCCAACATGATTGTCTGCGCTGCTATGCCGTCGTCGCACCAGAAGTTCTCCGTGATGCGCTTGTCACCAAGTATAATAATGTGGGCAACGGGTCTTTCGCCTTCTGCCGGCCCCGGCCACTCCTTCAGATAACCCGCCCATCGGAGACACGGAAAGATGAGGTTGTTCTTCTCCGGTGTGTTGGAAAGAATATATTTCAGCGGCTGCATGTTTGCCGCCGAGGGCGCAAGACGCGCAAGCTCGACGAACCCGCGCAGCATATCGAGCGGCAGAGGCTTGTTCTCTTGAAAACGTCTATGGCTTCTGTTCTTCGCAACAAGCTCTTCGATCATGACATCCTCCTCATCAACGGCCTTCATCACGAGGCGCGGGTGAGCCCCATTTTCTTTCTGGCTTCCTGGAGTACGGCTGACATCGTAGGCCCCGCATTGCCGCGCAGGACAGTGTCAGCAAGGTCATCCAGAGGGGTTTCGTCCCGGTTTATTATCACAAGTTTTGCACCGCCGCGTTTTGCAACCACGGGCATGGATGCCGCCGGCTGCACCACGAGCGAGGAGCCGATGACCATGAAGAGGTCGCAGGCCGCTGATCTCTTGTACGACTCCTGCATCTCCCTCTCGGGCATGGCCTGACCGAACGATATGGTCGCAGGCTTGAGAAGGCCCTGACACGCGTCGCAACGTGGCGCCTTCTCTCCCTGTACGATCCTCTCCTGGATCGCATCCCGGTCATATCGTTTCTTGCAGCTCAGGCACGCGACGTAGAGCGCTGTGCCGTGCAGCTCGAGTATCTTTTCTTCAGAGTTTCCCGCCTTGTGGTGCAGGCCGTCGATATTCTGCGTGATCACGCAGTCGAGCTTACCCAGCAACTCCAGTTCAGCGATGGCGAGGTGAGCCGCGTTGGGCTTGGCATCCTTCATCGACTCGTACATCTCCGTTGCCATCTGCCAGTATTTTTCGCGCGAGACCTCGCTGGCAAGGAAATTCTGAAAGTAGAAATCCTCCGGGTTATACCGGTCCCACACGCCTCCGGGGCTCCTGAAATCAGGTATGCCTGATTCAGTGCTCAAGCCTGCACCCGCAAATATAACCACACCCTTCGAGCCCGCTATCCAATCGGCTATCTGTTCAATCTTCTCCACCATGGTTCTTCCTCCCTCATCTCCGATAGCGCCAAATGAACATTCAATGGGCTAGACACCCTCGACCCTGACAGGTATGTCGAATGCGCCCCCTCTCCTCTCACCGACCAGTTTATACGAGATGCGCAACGCGCGCTTGACTTCCCCTGGTCTCAAGGGTTTCGCGCACACCGACGCAACGAGGGTGGCTGTTCCCGGAGAAATCGGCGGCACACTTTCTTCCGCAACAACCGCAAAAGTTCCGGCTTCATCCCGACCTTCTTCCAGCCTCACCTTCCCTATCTCACACGATGTCTGACGATGCCTATTGATCACCGAAACTTCGACCGATTGACTCTTCTGGCCGATTGCAACCCTTCCGAAGTCGATAACGGTGGGTTCTGCCTGAAACCAGTGGGCGGCACTACCAACCAGCGGAATTGTGACTACAGGGCGTTCCGGATAGCCGCTTGAGCGGATCAACAGAGACCCCTTGAAGGTACCCGCTCTCCCGGGTGAAAAGAGTACGTTCAGGCTGGCCCTGCGCTCGGCTGTGAGCGTGAAGGGCATGGGAGAGAGGTGCCCTGAAAACGCTCGTCCCGTGACCTTGCACTCAATAATGTCAAACTCTCCCTGCTCCGATTTGTTGGTGATAGCCACGGGGCGCACCGCGGCGTGCGAAAGAAATATTCTTCCAAAGTCCACGCTCTCAGGCTCAACATAGAGCGTTGCAACCCCCTCCCCCGAGAGCCAGACGTGCAGCGTTGGATGTTCCGGATCATCGCTCTCAATCGTCAGAGACGCCGAAGCATACCGCATTACGAGGGGCACAAAATGAACCACGATGGTCTCTGATGCGCCGGGCTCAATGATCCACAGCCCTCTCTCACGCGCGGTGAACGTGAAATCGACGTCCCCCTCAAACCTTAGTTCCCGTATCGAGAGACTACGCTGTCCCGTATTAGTAATCGTCACATGACGCTGCCACGATGTGCCGAGACCGCAGGCGCCAAAATCGATCTGGTCCGGAATTACGGTGAACATCTTTTATACCGCTTCCAAAGGAATTTGTTCGCAAGACAGATCATTCATCGAGAAAACGTATCACCTCTCCATCAGGAATAGGGCGGGCGCGGCCGCCGCTGTTCATATCGCGCACCTTCCCTGCTTGAATCGCAGCTTCATCAGGATAGCCGCGTACCTCCCAGAAACCGGAGACGTACTGATCCATCAACTCAAGCTTGACCACGCTCTTTGCCGACTTGTACCCCCAGAGGTATGGACAAAACCCGCGCACGGGGCCGCCGTAATCCTCTTCCAGGTATTCGTCGTCAAACTCATACGCCAGGAGCGTCCGCTCGCTGCGGGCAATTTCCAGCGGAATAGACGTGTCATATATGTGATGTACAGACCAGAATCTCACGTATCTCACGCCCGGCTCTGCTTCTACCGCATCGAGTATGTCGGAGACTTTGACCCCGCCCCACCTGCCCCGCACCGAGAACCTGGTCACACTCGTCAGGCGGGCATCGGCAATGGTCTTCGGCATGGTCGAGAGATCCTGCCACGTAAAGGTTCCAGGTTTCCTGCAAAGACCCGTCACTTCAATCTTCCAGGTTTCGCGATCCAGAGAACCCGGGTGGCCTTCAGCCCAGAAGACCGGCGTTCTCAATTCTTTCAGTCTGCTCATGCTCTCCTCCAACCAACCATCACGGTAATTAGCTGATTCGCTGATTGGTTGATTCGCAAATGCCGTGACTCATTGATACGTTCACTCGTTGATGCGGTGATCGGCTTATCCAGTTCTTTCGTCTATTTGGTCTATCTCGTCTATCTGGTCTGTCTCGTCTCGCCGGTCTCCCGTCTCCGGTCATCAGTCGATTTTCTCTTGCCACTGATCACTGGCCACTGTCTGTCAGGCCCCGGGACCCTGGACCCTTGCCCCTGTCTTTATGGAAGGACCATCTCTATCAAATGCGGACCGGGCTCGGCAAGAGCACTGCGTAACTCCTTCGCAAGCGCCTCACAGGTGTGGACCGATGCTGCGGGCACGCCGAATCCGCGGGCCAGCCTCACCCAGTCGATGGGCGGCCCATCTATGTCGATGAGAGCCCGTGCGTTCTGCCCGCGTTCGGATATACCTGCGCGTTCCAGCTCCATGTCGATGATCCTGTAGCCCCGGTTGGAGCAAATCAGGGTGATGACATGTAATCCCTCCCGTGCCTGCGTCCAGAGGGCCTGTACCGTGTAGAGAGCACTTCCGTCGGCCTGGATGTTAATGACCGGCCGGTCAGGGCAGGCCACGGCGGCACCGGTCGCGCAGGGCATGCCGTACCCGATGGAACCGCCTGCAATGGTCATGGCCGTGTGTTCAGGAACGTTTGCTGTGAGCGGGAAATACGAAAACGTACTCGTGATCCCCTCTTCAACGACGATGGAGTTCTCGGGCTGCAATGCCGCGATGGTGAGGCATGCCTTTTCTGGCGTCAACCCTCCATCAGGCACCTTCAGGGCTTGTGCTATCGCCTGTCCGCCCGCGGGCGACATCGCATACCCGGGAGCGCCCAGCGCCTCGGCAAGCCGCGTAAGCGCTTCCATGTCATCCTGCCACCTGTTGCACAGATACATCTTGTCCTGTTCGTCGCTGAGGACCTGTCCGCGCACCCCGGGGTAGCCGAAAAAGGTGACCGGTTCGTGGGATCCGACGTTCACGACCAGGTCGTACCCGGACATGAGGCTCGCAGCAGTTTCTGGAAAATAGGGAATACGCTGCACATCGGGCAGGTTCCCGCCCCTGTCCATGCACGAAAAAAACGTAGGCGCAAACAGATCACACGGGATGACCTGCTGGATGCGCGCAAGCGTTTCCAGCCCCGGCCTCCTCAGCGCAGGGCCATCGACGAGAAGCGCGGGCTTCTTTGCTGTTCGGAGACGGTTCGCCGTTTCCTCGACGAGCGAAAGGTCCACGGGATCATAAGCAAAATACATCTCACCGATAACCTTATCGCCCGCCTCAGACAGTTGATGATCGTGGGGTACAATAAGGCTCGCGATCTGTCCAAACAGAGATGCCCCTACGGCGTCAGCAAGATCACGCGAAACTGTCTCGGGGGAACCATTCCTTCTCACCCAGCCGGACACGGTCCGCGTCAAAGCGTCCACATCCATGGCGAGTGGCGGGTCATTCGGAATGTGCCACGTGGCGTGCTCCCCTATCACATTCACAATTGGCGTCTGCGCGCGCCTCGCATTGTGCAGGTTGGCAATGCCGTTCGCAAATCCGGGCCCTAGATGGAGGAGCGCCATCGCGGGCCTGCCCAGCATGCGGCCGTAGCCGTCGGCAGCCCCGGTGCACACGCCCTCGAAGAGTCCCAGGATTGCTTTGATACCAGGCACCACGTCGAGTGCTATGACAATGGGAATCTCGGTAGTGCCTGCATTCGCAAAGCAGACGTCAATGCCACACGCCGTGGCCGTGCGCACGAGCAGTTCAGCGCCCTTCACTCAAGCCCCCTTGTCGGTTGTGCGTTCATGATGCTAGTATAGTGAACATCGCGCGCAATGGCAATTGTTTGATGCGCATGCAGCACGATCAGGACGACAGGGCATGCAGGAATAAACATGAATAGAAGGAAACAGGTGAGACATGGCTGAGAATGCCAGAAAACTTTACAACGATCGGGAAAAGAGGGTGACGGATACCATTGAACTGAGGAAGCCCGACAGGGTGCCCATCATAGTCCGGTTTCACTTCTTCCCTGCTAGGTACTCAGGCTGCACGGCCGCGCAGCTCATGTATGATCCGGAAAAGACTGAGGCAACATATTGGAAGGCCATACGCGACTTTGAGCCGGACATGATCCAGAATCCGTTCGAGCGCTTCTTAGGTCCCCTGCTCGACGCACTCGACTGCAAGCAGGCACGATGGCCGGGCAGGAACCTTCCCAGCCATCTTCCCTACCAATATATTGAGCAGGAGTACATGAGCGCTGATGAGTATGATCATTTTCTCGCGGACCCCTCGGACTTTATCGTGCGCCGGCTTTGGCCGCGCATATTCGGTGCCTTGAAGGGATTCGAGAAACTGAAGGCCCTGCACAATGCCGTCAGCTATTCGGTAGGCATGCAGACCGTGTTCAGCGCCCCAGAAGTGCTGGAGGCACTCGACGCGCTCCGCAGGGTGAGCGAGGAATCAATAAAGATAGCGACTTACAGCCGGGCCTTCGCGTCGCGCTCCAAAGAGGAAGGCTTCCCCATGGAGGCAAGCAGTGCCACGCAGGCCCCATTCGATTTCCTCGCCGACTTTTTTCGCGGCACCAAAGGCATCCTCCTCGACATGTACAGAAGGCCGGAGGTCGTGATCAAGGCTTGCGAGAAAGTCCTGCCCTTTTTGCTTGAGAGAGCCATCGTGCCGGCAAAAGCTTCAGGGAACCCCCGCGTCTTCATACCCCTTCACAAGGGAAGCGACGGTGCCTTGTCGCGCGAGCAGTATCTCAGGTTCTACTGGCCGACCTTACGAGAGCTCATGCTCGTACTCATAGATGAGGGGTTATACCCGTGCCCATTCTTCGAGGGAGAATACACGTCCCGCCTCGACATCATCAAGGATATGCCATCCGGCAAGACCTGCTACAAGTTTGAGTCGGTCGACATGGTCAAGGCAAGGGAGATACTGGGAGAAGGGATAGCCATACGTGGCGGCGTTCCCGCGTCTCTGCTCGTCACGGGCACGCCCGGACTTGTCAAGGAACACGTAAGAAGTTTATTGGAGACCGTGGGGAAGAGGGGACCGTTCATTGTGGATGCGGGTAGCGGTCTCGACGATGCAAAAGTTGAAAATGTGCGCGCCCTTTTCGACTCCGTCAAAGAGTTCGGCGGCTATTGACGCACAGGCGAGTTAGCAGGATGCAGGAGGCAGAAAATGAAGAAACCGAAACGAAAAACCGCGAAAGATGTAGAGATCAAGACGTTAAAGCAGTTTGAAAAGTTCAGGGTCGACTACGGCCATCGATGCATCTTCAAAGGGATAGGGTTCACTACACAGGAGCTCTCACTCCCCAGGATCGCAGTGGTCAATTCCTGGAGCGAGCAGTCGCCAGGTCACGTGCACCTCCGGGCTATATCAGAAGGGGTCAAGGCGGGCATCCGTATGGCTGGCGCGATGCCCTTCGAGATCAATGTGATCGGTCCCTGCACCATGCTGGGCAAGACCGTCATGGATGCCGCCCATTATGATCTCCCTCAACGCGAAGCCATCCTCGCATCAATCGAGTCGGCCCTGCGCGTGGGCTGGTGCGACGGCTGGGTCGGCATAGGCTCCTGCGACAAGATCATCCCGGGCATGATGCTTGCGGCGCTGCGCCTCGACCGGCCGTTCATATTCATAGGAGGGGGTCAGATGATCCCTTCGGAGTATGAAGGGAAGAATATCGGGTACGTAGACGGCCAAGAGATCATCATCCGAGAGCTTCAGAAGCTGAAAGATGCACCCGATACGGTTGAAGAATACGAAGAGTTGATGGAGGAGATCACCGACTGCTGCGGCAGCTCGGCAGGTGCGTGCGGTGAGATGTCGACCGGCAATACACTGGCGCTCCTCACCGAAGCGTTGGGATTTTCGTTACCCGGCTCCAGCACCACCCCTGGCGTTGTAGCGGAAAAGATCTGGGAATCAAAGGAAGTGGGGCAACGGATCGTAGACCTGGCGCATAAGAACATCAAGCCGTCAGACATCTTCTCTCTCAATTCCCTGAAGAATGGTATTGCCGTGAACATGGCTATATGCGGCGGCACCAATTCACTTATTCACCTTCAGAGTTATGCGCACGAGGTGCAGATGCCCTGCACGCTCGATGTCTGGGACAAGATCAGCCGGAAGGTTCCCGCGCTCTGCGGAGTTACGCCGTCAGGGCCATACGTGCTCCATGATTTCCATAAGGCGGGCGGGCTGCCTGTACTCATGAAGCGGATCAGGCAATTCCTCGATGAGACGTGCCTCACGGTAACAGGGGCAACAGTCGGAGAGAATCTGTCCCACGTGAAGCTGCGCGACTCAGACGTGATACGGCCACTGGAGAATCCCATCTGGCCCGAAGGGGCTTTGGCGATTCTGAAGGGCAATCTCGCACCGCGGGGCGCGGTGACGCGACACACGATCGTCGAAAACAAAAGCCTGCTGCAAAAGACCTATACGGCTAAGGTGTTCAACTCGCTTAATGAGACGATCGAGGCATTGCTTTCCGGAAAACCGAAAACGTTACAGCCGGGAGACGCTTTGGTCATCCGTTACATAGGGCCGCGGGGTGGCCCTGCAATGCCGTGCGGCCTGAGTGTGGTCCGGGCACTGAAACTGGCACAGGTAAAAGATATCGCCATCATCACGGACGGTCGATTCTCCGGATTCACGAAAGGCTACCTTGCCATAGGACACGCCTGCCCCGAGGCTCAGGTAGGCGGACCGCTGGCGCTTCTTAAGGACGGCGATCAGATCCGCGTCGATATTCCCAACCGTCGGCTTGACGTGGAATTGTCGGACGAAGAGATGGCCAGACGGAGAGCACGGTGGACCCCACCTGACCCGTCAAAGATTGCCGGCCTCATTGCCATGTATGCGCGCTGTGCGCTCCAGGCAGACCAAGGGGCGGGCTGGCCTGCGCGATGGAGCGATTTCGATGCTGAATAAGCTAAGATACATTTGCGACACTGAAGGCTAGTGGATCACTATGCCAAAGCATTTTCAGTGTTTGGTACAATACGAGGCTACGGGAGGATTGCACGTATGCTCTCGAGCCT
>Ga0316630_10000356_pt1 | contig 13857 bp, 22 predicted proteins | sample OWC_May_M1_C1_D6_FD_207658 | JGI IMG/M metagenome (GOLD analysis project Ga0316630, IMG submission 207658) | Wetland soil microbial communities from Old Woman Creek delta, Ohio, United States - OWC_May_M1_C1_D6_A | ecosystem: Environmental > Terrestrial > Soil > Wetlands | place: USA: Ohio...
TTTACTCTTAGGATAACTTCAATGTTCGGGACGTTCGGAACAGTGTAAACGTTCGGGACAGTGTTGGCACGTGGCTAATCCTCATTGACCCTTGTTGGCTCGTACATTGCCATAGTGCGTAGTGATACTAGCTCATTCGGCCTGAATGCACCATATATTGCTATACACTTGAACGTACCGTCCTCGTTCTTCCTGAACTTGAAATTAGCTGGTGCCGTGACTTCAAAGGTCACATCATCACTGAGGTTGCGAAGGACTGCTTCGTTCTCATCAAACTTAGAAAGCTGTTTAGTGACCTTTTCAAACTCAGCGGGGTGGAGAAGCTTGCTTTGTGTGTTGGGGGGATTGCAATCATCAAAGTCCATGTTGTGCCGCCTTACAGTAAGGGTCATCGCAGTGTGGCAATCCATCTGTCATATCCACCACGACAAAGCTTTGCATGCTATCGCCAATGATATCTACGAGGGTTACTGATGCCGCATGTGCCGCAATAGCCAACGGAACCATAACCCCGTATACATGCTTGTCCTGTACATTGGCAAGAGTGGCATAGTCTGCTGTCTCGCCCTCGATGCCACGTTCCTTCAACCAGGATACAAGCTGACTGTTTCCAATAATAATGTTCATCGTTCTAAGCTCCTTATAGAATAGAGTGGGCAGACACTACACCCCAATATTGGGGGTAACGCCTCCCCGATGGTAAACGGGTATCTTGCTAAATCTCAACTAGGTCCGACCCAGGGATATTGGGGCACCCCCACTATATTGGGGACGCCTACATATTGAGGGCGATATCTCCTACAGTGGAGAAACTAAGTTGAGATAGCTAGAGAGAAGGGGAGGGGCACCCCCTATGCCCCTCCGGTCTATACTACGATACTACCGCCCGTTGCGTCCTTGGGGGACGAACTTGACGGCTTGGGTCATGATCAGTTCCGCATAGGGCTTGTAACCCTTGAGGAAGTATGACCCCTGGGCATCTACGAAGTATGAGCCGATGCTCATGGGCAGGGCTTTCCCTGCTTCTGGGTTGGCGATATCATATGCATGATAGTCACCAGCCGGGAGCTTGTCGATCTCATGCGTCGAGATTATTTTGTCGAGCACAGTGCGGTTCTGCTCATTCAAAGCAGTAGCCCACACATCAACGTGGGTCTGCTCTGAGCGAACGGTCACGCCTTCGGTACCTTGAGTCTGTTCCCGAGAAGCGGAAGTACCCAGAGTTTTCTGGGCACGTCCGATATTCTGCAGGTTGGACTGAAGCTCGCCGTACTCTGCATCATCGAGTGCCATGTCTTTCTTGGCAAACTCAAGAGCATTATAGGTCTTGGGGCCGATTTTGAGTTCGAGAGAACCGCAACCAGCACCAAGGGTCTGTAATGCCCAAATGCGGCAGATAACACGTGCGCTCCAGAGCGCAGAGTTCGGTACAACGGTGTATGAGCCAACACTGGGATCGTGCGGATTCATCGGAATATCCGAGATATCTTCCCCAGGGTGAGCTTCAACCCACTGCCACTTGATCTGGTTTGTCGCAGTGTCCTTGTAGGGACGGCGAGTCCAGAATGAGGCAGTACGCATAATGCCACTATCGAACACCTTGCGTCCGAAGGTGACATTCCAGTTTACCGTGTCGTAACTGAAGCCACGCCAACCGCCTGGGGCGATATCGGTGGCATCAACCACAATGGTGTGCCCATTCAGGCCAATTTCGTGATACGTGCCACCACGAACATAGCCGTCAAAGGTTTCACCACCATCCTGGCGGTTGTAGTGATCCAGGACACGGGTTGGGTATTTCGATACCAGACCGTCCTCCATATAGTGATACACGGCATGGGGGCCAGCCAGATCCTCAAGTGCATCGAGGATCAAGTGGACGCCAGCCATGTGCGTCACCATCTTGGGTTCTTTGACCTTCGGGCAAGCGACGTTGTGCAGGATAATTGAACCTGCCTTGTACGTTTTCGAAGGATCGTAGCGGTTGGTATACTCTTTCAGGAACTCATCGATCTCGATGGAGATAGTATTCTCTCCGTCGAAGTGATAGCCTGATTGAGCTTCAGCGACGGTGGTGCGAACATCAACTTCGGCGGCGGAACCACCAGCCATGATGTCGTCCATTTCGTCTAGTACGGTATCGGTCTGCGGTACAGTGGTGTTGGTTTTCTTTGCCATATTATTTGTTTCTCCTTGAAATTTGGTTTCGTTACGGTGAGCTTGTACGCTACTCAAGCTTACGCCTGAGCAGTGCCGCCTTTAGCGGCTACTTTGGATTTGCGGGAATTCACCTTCCCGCTGGTACCTTTAGTGGATTTAGGTTCCACTTCGACCTCCTTCTTGTTGGCCTCAGCCTTCGCCTTGGCCTCTGCTACAATTGCCGCCTCTTCAGCGGCTTTAGCGGCCTTCTTCGCCGCTCGATACCGACCTTCCAGTTCCTTCAATGCCGCAGTCAGTTCCCCCAGTTGCGACATTGCACCAGCATCGGTCAACGCTGACGCCAGGGCTTTGAATTCATCCCCCCGGAAGTGGGAGATATCGCCAATCTCACCCTTACCCAGTGCTTCCTGGAATGCCGCAATCTCAGCCATGCGGTTCTCCCAGGTGGGCTTGATCGATGCCCACATCCTGGCATTGCGGGTTTCCACAGGTTCAGGAACTTCTGGATCTACCGGGTCATCGATGACAGGAGCGACGATCTCTGCCACACCAGTCACGGGGACAACAGTCCCAACGTACACATCAAACAAGTGGCAGGGAGGCGTCTCGAATTCCACCCCCTCATCGAGGAGGGACTTGGTGAACTCCAAGGCCAGCTTGATCCCTGGCATACTGAGCACCATGCTTTCCAACTGGGCGACGGACTCGTTATACCGTCTGGCGTTGGTGTGGTATCCCTCTAACAAACTCTCGTGGGCTTTCTCCATGCGCTCCCGAGCCGTCCCGCTCAGTTTCAGCCCCTTGGGGAGGCTTTTGATCTGAGCGTAGTAGCGGTCCCGTTCCACCTTGAGTGGGGTCAAGTTGTGGATGAGGCGTACCCACTGCGTATTGATCTGATCCAAGTACATTTTGGACAGTTCAATCATGTGCACGTAGTCCGGCATGTCCACCTTAGCCGTGTAGACCTCTGGCAGACCAATCCGCCCAAAGTCCTCGATGATCAATCGGCTGATCTCATCTACGGCCTCGACCTTGGCGACAGGGGCCTTGGTGGGTTTCTCTTCCACGATCTCCGTCATCTGTCCAATATAGCCGAGGGCATTCTGATCCTCGACCTGGAGGATGCGGGTATCGCCTTTCTGCACACCCTGGCAGGGAGCCATGATGCCAAAATCGGACTTGAATTTCACGGGAAAGTAGATACCCGTTTTCCCGCCTTTTTTGACATGGGCCAACCTGCACTCCAACATGGTGCCCAGTTCGATACTCTTGGTTTCAGTAGTCATTGCAGATCTCCATACTGTGCCCCAAAAATAAAGCGTACACGCCTAGGGCTACCAGCGTGTACACTCTACCCCTTTTGCATTTGCCTTCCGGCATTATCGCCGTCTAACCGATACGGACTACGGGGCTTCACGGGATACTCTACACGAGTCCCAAGCACCCACGTCCACTTACTATTTAGTTGTTTTTCTAATCCCCACTCGCAAGCCCCCTACCTTTCTCAAGGGTAGGGGGAAACAGCGGCTAGGAACTAGGATTATCTTCGGCGGTAATGAGACGTATTCCCCCCGCCAGAAATCGCCATTAGAGCGGCGATCAAGAACGCCAGGGCTATCACAGTGATTGCGAAGTCCCGGAATGGGTCTACTGCTCTAGTACCCGTTGTTATGGGATACCAAATGTAGACAATGACACAGATGCAAAATACAGCGAGCTTTCCCATTTTGTTGACGCCTCCTCTAAGCGTCGTCGCCAGCTAGAAACGATGACCAGAACTCGCTTGCGGTTACTGCAATTTTGAGCAATTCATCGCCACCATCCACCAGAACATAGTATTTATTCTGGTACGGATTTTCCCGTTTGTGCTCGTCCTGATGCAGTTCCATCGCAACGTTTCTGGCATCTTCTCCGGTATGCTCACATTCGTTGAAGGAATCCTTGTACCACCAGGAGCGGTAGTTGTGCACATACTCGTGGATCTCGTATTCCCAACCCATCAGCTTGTCGGGAGTGCGCCGCCACCAACCCTGGAAGCATTGTGGATAGAAATCCCCAACAATGAGAGCTTCTTCGGCCCAGTCTGGAGCGATTCGGTCCATCCATGCACAGGGATTATGGGTACCCATGTCGCCGCCATCTGGGAACATTCGGCACTGTTCATCAATACTGATGTCGTGCCGCGTCCGTGTGTTGAACGTGATCATTGTTTTTTGTCCTTTCATGAAATAGGATGTCCTCTATATAGAGGGGCATGCCCTACAGATCCACTGCAGGGCATGCGCCTATATAAGAGATAATATTGCCCCTACAGGCTAGGATATACTCCTTGCATATCCTGCTGTACCCCGTAGGGGCTATTTTGGGTATTAGTGAGGACCAATAAAGATCTGCCCACATGTGTCGTTATCACAATCCCACCTTATGCGTACTGCTGTACTGCACTCCCAATCACCAACAATATAGTTGGCTATAGATGGGTGTGCAAGCTTGCATTGATAGGGATGACAAACAACAACAAAGGGATCTTTTCCTTCTTCAAGAAAGCCCTGAAGCAAGAACTTGATTTCATCAAGCCATGTTATAGAACCCATGCATCCGCCATGCGATATGATGATGATATAGGTTCCAGTGTCTATAATGGCAGGGGCTAAGTCCTCTAGCCAGTTTTTCTTTTGGACTGCGCTTACAGTGCAACCCATATGAAAAACAATCTCAGTTGCGCCCATACTCTGAGCTATTTTGGTATATTCTTCTTCAGAATAATGGCGTATGCACATTGCTTCCTTCCTTTCTTTTTAGAATATGAGTTTTTTAGTATCCTTGATCTGGGCATAGTAGCATGTGATTATTCGGGCTTTATGATATGGAGTGTTTTGTATTCATGGGTAAGGTAATACCCCATGCCTATGGGTAGGCACAGAGTAAACCATGTCCACATACGTGCATGTGTCCCCCATCGAATAGAACAGAAAGGCAGGGTTAGGGTACCCCCCCAAAAGATTTGGTCTAAGTAGATGTGCATGTTAGTCTCCTTACCATGCTATGTATGCCCAGATCAAGGGCACTAAAAGGAATTGCAGGCTAGGCAGGGGCACATGCTACATGCACATACCCCTGCCTTATGCCTTACCCTTATTTGTAACGCGAGAGTTCTGCGCGTTCTGCTTATTACGGCCTCTATCCGAGTTTTGCTTCACATGCTAACCCCCTATATGTGGCTCTAATCAAGATAGAATAACAGCGTGTATTGTTGTAACCCCCTTGCAGACTCCTATATTATCGCCCTAGGTGGGGAGAACAAGCCTTTACCCATGCGTTCGTAGGTACCCAGTACACTTACCCGATCCTACGCATCAAGCACAGGCGTGATATTGTGGCACACGGGTCATACCACCACATGTGCGTCACCCTGCTCCGATCCTTGTCTTGGGAGTCTTATGGGTCAAGTACTGTATAGTGCAGTACCACTAGCCAATTCGTGATTTACGCTAGGCGGTTAGCTTCATACATGTAGGCGATTTGAGACACTATCAGTCTCGCACGCTCCCATGCATGGTGCTCATCCCCGGTATAGGGACTAACACCATAATCACTTAGCCACTAGGGGCTATCGCTTGCACCGTATGTGCATGCGGCAGCCCCCACTGGGGACCCCACCCCCCACCCCTCGCCCAACCCTGGCGTCCCAGGATGGCGAAGAGAGAGAGAACTTGATGGGGAGAGTGATCATTAGTATAAATAATGATCCCCCCCCTCCCCCCCCTGTTCTCCTGGTCCTTCCCCCCCCCACCACTATGGTGCCTTACACTCGTAGGGGTAAAAAATGGAATTTTGTATAACAGGGGAGGGAGGAAGTGATATAGAAGGGTTTTTGTATATTACAGGTGATGGGGGTATATAATGCAAGGAAGTGTAACAAACTTACGGTACTTTTCGAAAAGTACGGAGTTTTTGTTACACTTTTTGAACTAGAGGTAAGGATAAAGCTAACGACTGGTATACTTATGTAGCTCGTGTACCATGAGTACAAGGAGTATTAGTGACGTTCTGCAGAATAGAATGCAGGGCGTCACTTGCATTATGTTCGGTTATAATATAGGGGATAGGCGGCTTAGGAACAAAGCGGAAGTCCTATAGAACTGGGAACTAGGCTGACCACTGCCCCCAGGTGAGAGGTATAGTGGAGAGAGTTGATCACTTTCGGAGCTATACCCTCACAGGTGGCGCGAGCGAGTGGCACAGTGGCAGTGCGTCTGGGAATGCGCTTTCGAGTATCAGTAGCCAGGAGACGGAGGTTCGATTCCTCCCTTGCTCACTAAGGAGGCAGATTGTGGAAGAGATTGTAGAGGTTACAGAGTTTGGCAACAAGTACAGACAATATTTCAAGATAAATAGGAGAATACCAATGTATACAGAAAATGCGAGTACAGCGGGGGTAAAAAAGGACACAAACATTATGGCGCACATGACGAGGCTTGAAGTGGCAATTGGCGAGGTTGATGAATTGTTGGAACAGTTGTCCAAGTTTCTGACTCCAGTATCAAAGCCTGCCGAGTCTTCTATGTTTGCCACAATGGATGAACCAAGGAATCTTTCTCCCCTTGGGGAAAGACTTTTTACAGCCACGATTCGTATGGGGGGCATTATTGAGAAGTTGAAGGATATTGATCGGGCGATAGATCTATAAGGAGCAGAGCATGGACGGACCTTTCAAGATCCATTTGACATGGGGGGATGATTTCGAGAATTCTGTAGCTGTGCATATGTTACAGCGTGTGGATGGAAAACCCTTTATAGCTGATTACATAAAGTGGGTTTCGATTTCGGAGGGAGCGGCGTACACCGCTCCTGTTGGGTATATGTCGAGAGACGATGCTCAGCATTTGATGGATCGCCTATGGGATATTGGGTTGAGGCCAAGGGGGGCGAAAGGGACGCAGGGACAACTGGAAGCGGTTCAGTTCCACCTGCAGGATATGCGAGATCTATCCCAAAGGTTGTTAGACAGGTTTTTTGAAATGGAGAAGCCAATGATAATTCTCAGCGGCGTGGAGAAATAAGCAAGCCCCCCAAGATGACCTTGTGGGGGCTGTCCTAGCAACCGAAGCGACTAGGGGGGCAACACTGCGCGAAGTGTGTCTTATTATAGCATGGAGGTACGGAATGCCAAGGCGTATAGAACTTCACTCGGGTTCCAGGGAGAAATTGTGTAGGGCCATAGATAAGTTTTGGGCTGAGAACGATTATGCTCCTACGGTACGCGAGCTTAAGGAACTTGCTGGAATGTCATCCACATCAGTAGTGTACTGGCACTTGGGTGTGCTGGAGGATGAGGGGCGCATTACCCGCAAGAAGGGAACTGCCAGGACGATAAGGACTGTGAGCAATGATTTTTCCATATAATGAAATAGAATTGAAGTATCTTGCTCTTATGTGGTTTCATCCGATCATGAGGGAGCTACGGGAAATGCGTTTTATGTATCATACCGATAAGACTGACAAGCGCATTTTTGCAATACACGAACTGGTAAGTGTAGAAGCACAGCTTGAGCCTTATGCTCCAATCCAGTACAGGATAGTTCCAATAAGAAAGTATTTCGATCCAGTCAAGATGTACGAGATCCACCTGGGCTGGTACAGGGAGCAGAATATTTTATGTGTTGGGCCAGCGAGAAGGGTTCCAATCCTTGACAATATTATGGACACGGGTTATATTACCGAACAGAACAGAGAAAGATGAGAGAAGTAAGTTTGAGGAGGAGCCTATGAAACTTTGTCGAGTTCTACAGTAGGTCCAAAACGGGGCACGTCAACCATCCCAATCAAAAAGGAAGTGTCTCTGGGCCAATGGAAACGGGAAGGGTTGCCAGCCTCAACCGTTGACGTGCCCCCAAATATAGAGGAGATTGATATGCCGTTTCTCGGAGTGAGCACGATAACAATAATTTTAGCGGGGGCGATTTTTGCCCTCGGAGTCGCGGCAATAATGGAGAGTATCAAATGCGGCAAAAACTGGTTAGAAAAACACTGTTTATACTGGGAGCTTTACTACTTTTTGCGTTCGTCTGCTTCACGGCTGTTTCAGCACAGGAGCTAGGGCCGAATACCCATAAGACTCCTACGCCAACACTAACGCCGGAACCACCCACACCAACACCTACCGATACAAAAGTCCCAACATCTACGCCAACAAACACAGATGTCCCGACAGAAACGTTCACACCTACACCAACTGATACACAAACTACAGAACCATCGAAAACCCCTATCCCCTCATTCACTCCAACACCGACGCGAACAAACACAGCAACAGCGTCAGCGTCTCCAACCAATACACCAACAGGAACCCTTTTACCATCCCCGACTCCAACCAGGACTCCGGTTCCTTCATTCACGCCCACTAACACCGGAACCTCAACTGGAACGTTGCCGCCCACAGGGACACGAGTCCCAAGTACTACCCCGACCCCACCACACAAGCTTACTCTGGCTACGCCGACGCTTCCCATAACTGGGGTAAATTTGGGGAATAGACTCCCAGGATTACTATTAATTTTTGGAATAGCACTCCTGGCTATATTCCTATCAAGAATGTTTCGGAGGATGTTATGGAACAACTAGAGATCGAGAAACTTTTGCTTATCGTAGGTCTGTTAGGAGCGGCGGGTGTGCTTATCATCCTGCAGGGCTACCTGCTCACATTCAGGCAACGGGTATTCATGATTGTCAAGACGATCAAGACTGAACCAAACGGCGTCGTGGATGTCCAGTATAAGTATTATGTTCAGGGGCCGAAAGGAAGGAAAAGAAAGAAAAGAGTATAATTAGATATCTTTCTCTCAAGGAGTCCCTATGACTAAAGACGAAATTCTGGTACTGGCTAACTTTTTCAAGGAGCAAGGCATTCAAGCAGTCGTCTCAATCAACGTGTATCTTTCCGCCGAGGAAGATATACCTCCCGACGACGACGAAGATCTGCCCGTAACCGAAATATTTCAGGTGACGTCCGAGAAATCCCTGGCGCACATCATCAAGAAGCTCAACAAGAAGAAGGTGCCCGAGTTCGGAATGTTTCCATCCTATGCCGACGAGGACCAGGATGACCGTATTCGCTTTGATAAGGATGATACTGTTGCTGTATATCCTGCCAAGATCCTGGGCGATGGGTCAACGTACTGGTACGAGATCGCAGGGAGTATTACTGGCGATAGGGGTATGACTTTGTACCTCAACGCCGCCACTGGTAAACTGCTTTAGGAGGTTTCGCATGTCTCGAAAAATGAAAGTAACCGTGATAACTCTTATGGTTGTGTCCCTGTTCGTTGGGGCGACGCTGGCGTATGCCGCTCAGCAATGGTCACAAGATGATGCTCCGTTCGCCGTGCGTGTGTATGGGCCTGGAGGCACCGGATGGATTGGTCCCGTTACTGGTTACAGTTCTCCACTTCCGGCTGTCCCGAGTGGTTTCTGGATTGACTGGACAAAGCCCTGTGAGTTCGGGCCGGGTAGCTCCTACGCTGGTATTGTTGACGTATGGCTGAAGGAGAACCCATCAACTGGAATGGTCGATATGTACGTCCGATGCCTGGGAAGCGAATTGAGATCCACGCCGACGCCAGCACCGACTCAAGGAAAATAGTTGTGATATAATGGGGGTGCTCCCCTCCTTTTACATTTTGAAAAAGTCCGGGCCTCTCCACCGGACTTTTTCGCATCTTGACAACAGAACACATATTCGGTAAGATCGCCGTATGATTATCGCCACAGTTACGGTAACGAACTTCAACACCATCCAGCCCGAGCGAATAACGTTTGAAGCAACGCCTGGATTTCTGGATGTATCCAACTGGGAGCTAACAGTAAACAGTGATGGGGAGCCTCGACTGGTTCTGACTCTCCCAATGAGGAGTGTTGAGTTCCGTGCCACAATGGACACACTATCAGAGGATGATTTCTAATGGCAGTTGGGATTGGTCTATACCTTATACTCTTGATACTCTTTGGTGGTGTTGCGATTGACAATATCAAGAGCAAGAGATACTACTGGGGAATTCCATCTTTGTTCATTGTTGTGTGCATGGTAATTTTTGGAGTACTTGCTCTAGCGAGTATACCTACAGTCTCATAACATTTTAGGAGAGAGCAAAATGAACCACCGTAATACTTTTATGGTCTTTAGTCGTATCGCCTTCGGCGTCCTGGTACTCGCCTGGGTATTGTTTGCCGCTATCAACTATATTACAACCGCCGAGTCCCTGGCGGCAATGTTTGGTGACGGCACCTGGGTTATAATCTTTTCCCTGGCTGTCGTGTTCTCTGATCTGGGTGCTTTCTCAAAAGCGTTAGTTGACCCAGACAAGCAAAAGATCCATTTCCGGCTGGACATGGGAAAGATGACCTGGACAACTGTTCTATTCTTCGTATGGCTTCTGGTAACATTCTTTGACATCGGTCTTAGTTGGGTTTTCTTCGCGATGGAAATGGAGCAACACAATGTTGTTGTTCCTCAGCAGATGGTCGGGTTCGTGGACATGATGCCTCTATTCCTGGCCTTCATGACTTGGGCCTTGCAGTTTGGTTTGGTGTACGCCCTCACCGTTGCGTTAGGCAGTGCTATGCACCCTGCTCAAGTACAGCAAATGCCACAAATGCAACGCCGTCCCATTCCAACTGGCTAGAGACAACCCGCAACCATCAGTTTTGCAGAAGGGCCGAGGATATCCATCCCCGGCCTTTCTGTTATAATGTCTAAGAGGGGATGGAGCGGAATTTTTCAAGAACGGAGAGAACATACCAGAATCAGACAAGGAGGCCACAAGATGGCTAGGTTTTTGCTTTCAAGTCAGGGAGACATCCCTAAAGATTTATTTACGACGACTGAGAAGAAGTTGACCGTCGCCCTGATAGCATTAGGGCACCAGTATTCCAAGGCGGAGGGAGAGAACGACACGATATATGTTTTCTTTCCAACCAAAGATATTGAGGAGCACAAAGCTGATTTATTGACCGGGAAAGATCTCATGATTAGTATTCATAAGTACTGGGCCGCTGAGAGTGTATGGTCAATGCTGATCAATGAGCTAAAGAAGCTGAAAACGTTGCGATGAAAGCTATCTATACCATGAGTCCTGCCGAAGTAGACATTCTTCGAGAGGGACTTGTTGATCCTAACTACATTACCGGATATTTCTTCAGGCGTCCTGGACAAGACGTTGGATGGTTGTTTGATAACAACTTCGATCCCGACTCTGCTTGGCAGAAGGACGTAACCATGACTTCTCAAAGCACCGTCGTTGTTTCTGGTGGTGCTGGTTCCGGTAAGACTCTTGGTATTGGCATGGGGGCGGTTAGCCTGGGAATGGTGATTCCTTATTTCAAGTTCTTGAATGTCGCACAAAAAGCATGGCAAGCTATGCTCATGTACAACCTGCTTATTGAGCATTCGCAGGGGACTCCAATGGAGGACATATTTTACGAGATCCCCAAAAGACCATTTCCAAAGATTGTTATCAAGTACAGGATAGGCAAGGTTATCCATACATCCACCATAGAGTTCATGAGTGCAGATAGGGATGCTACTGGTTTGCTCTCCTGGCGTGGTGATTGGATCAATGTCGAGGAAGCGGGTCTATTTGACAACCTGGACGAGATTATTACCAACACTTCCACACGTTTGACTGGTAGTACGCCTCTTGGAAGGCCGTACATTGCCAGGATGTCACTAATCTCAAATCCCTGGGACGTTCCTTACTTCTGGTATCTATTTGACATGGCGGCGGCTGATACAGAGAACAGTTTATCCCTTATGGTATCCACCAGGACCAACAAGAACGTTACTGACAAGCAGATCCAGGAAATGCTCAAGAAGATACCAAAAGAAGATCACCAGAGGTTCCTGGATGGTACCAGACCAGAGGGCAAGGGTTCCTACTTCTCGAAAACTGCAATTGCTAAGTGTGAGTCACACTCAATAGGCGAGATTGTGCGTGAAAGAGCGGAGGCTGGCATTCCTGGCTACGTATGGCAGAAGGTTTCTGGTGCTGGCGTCTATCACATGGAAACAAAGGCTAAGCCACAGCGCACGTACTATGTTTTGGGAGATCCCGGCTCTGGAGCGGCTCCTGCACGCAATGCGCCTGTTGTTATGGTGTGGGATACTACAGAGTTTCCCACAAAGCCCATGATGCTTGTGGGTTTCTGGTGGGGGAATGGCTATGGTGCTATTTCTCCGTTTACAGAAAAGATGCTGGACTTCATGGGTTATAACGGTGGTGGTTACTCCCCGATCTTTACAGGAATGGATAGTACAGGCCCCCAGGCTGGCTTGGCAGAAATGCTGAACCTGACATACTTCGATAATGGCCCTGCCATACAGGACCCGGACGATCCATTGAAGATTATTGCTACTGGCATAACCCCAATTGACTTCTCGGGTAGCCGCAAGAATTCTTTTCTTGTAACCCTGAAGCTTATGTTAGAAGCTGGAATGATCTTGTGGCCTACTGAGATAAGTGGTATAAGATCTCAACTGGCTAACTACGATCCCGAAAGGGATCGTGGGATTTATCCAAAGTTGCCGCAGGATATTGTAGCGACAATGGCAATGAGTGCGTTTGTGGTAAGGAGTCACTATGCGATCACGCTGGACGACATTTCTGAAAAGGGTAAGGAAGCAAATAGCGGTGATCCTTTTGCAGATGGCTATCGCAATGTACGCAGAAATCCTCCCGAAACCCGAAACATACGTGCTCGGATCAGAGAGGCGGTTAGTCGCGGGAGATAGAATAGTTCGAACTACAACGATTGTCAGGAATCCAAGGCGGAGGATGCGAGGATGAGCGAATGTCCGGTCTGTAAGCAGGACTTTTACGCAGTAAACCAATCATTGGATGTCTGCGAAAAGCATTCAGTCTGGAATGTCGGTCAGTGCAAGGCTTGTCACAGGATATGTTTTTATGAGAAAGATCATTTATGCCCCGAATGTTGGGGCATATTAGAGGAACCATTGAGTGAGATTGTAAGATACTATGACCTTTTGCCTCGAAGCCAGTGTCACTTTGGGTTCAGTCATGACCCAAGAGCGGTTCTGGTAGCCTATGGGTTCGAAATACCTGAGTGAAATATGATTTTTGTGAGTGAATCCGTTCTTGGAAGTATAAAAAACACTGGTCAGATGGGTTTTTTTAGTGTTTTGGCGTCCAGTGGCAACGAAAATGAGCTTTTGACGTGCGCGAACGTGCTAAAAATCACTCCAGAGTGTATAAAACAGCATGGGAAGGCGAAATTCTTCGTGATCGGGCAACGAAAAGTGTCTAAGGCCATCAAAAACGGCGCAAAACGGGTTCATCTAAGCTCTCTATTCGAAAAATGCTCATTCAGGGACACAAGTAACTTCATAGAACTGTATTTGAGGCAAGTTGAGGAATGCTAAATCTCAGCGGGGTGGAGAAATTGTTGTAGTATAATTACTAGAGACTAGAGCACACACAGACACATGATTGGAGCAATCCGCTTGCTTCAATTCATCTATTCCCGGAGTGTGCTCATGGCCTATACCGCACCAACTACTAAGATCCCAAACATCAAAAGAATCTTTGTTGGCAGTCCAGCACCCAACTTTTCACTTGCTGATCTGCCTGATTTTCCATATACGGACTGGAACGATAAGGTAAGCGAGTATACAGAGACTAGAAC
>Ga0316630_10000358_pt1 | contig 13834 bp, 13 predicted proteins | sample OWC_May_M1_C1_D6_FD_207658 | JGI IMG/M metagenome (GOLD analysis project Ga0316630, IMG submission 207658) | Wetland soil microbial communities from Old Woman Creek delta, Ohio, United States - OWC_May_M1_C1_D6_A | ecosystem: Environmental > Terrestrial > Soil > Wetlands | place: USA: Ohio...
AGCCCCACGTCCATCCTCACCTCCATGACCATGAGGACGCCGTGGTCCATCCCCACGGCCCGGACCAGGGCCTTCATGACCCGGCCCACGAGCATATCCATCAGCATGCCCACACGCACACGCACGAGCTGGCCGAGCACGCCCACCCCCACGGCGAAGTCCCCAAGAAGGCCAATATCACGCCCTGGGTCCTGTTCACGATCTTCGTCTTCGGCCCCTGCGAGCCGCTCATCCCGCTCGTCATGTACCCGGCGGCGCGGCATAGCACGGCCGGCGTCGCCCTCGTCGCCTCCGCCTTCGGCCTGGTGACCATCCTCACCATGCTCGTCATCATCGCCGCCGCCTCGTACGGGGCGAGCTTCCTCAAGCTGGGTAAGCTCGAGCGCTATTCGCATGCCCTGGCCGGCCTGATGATCTTCGTCTCGGGCTTGGCCGTCCAATTCCTCGGCTTATAGGGGGGTCCGCGTGACCTTCGTCGCCGACTGCATGCTCGGCCGTCTGGCCAAATGGCTCAAGATCCTCGGCTTCGATGTCCTCTATTTCTCCAAGGCGGAGGACCCCGACCTCGTCGAGATCGCCCGCCGCGAGGGCCGCGTCCTCCTGACCCGGGACTCGGGTCTCATCGAGCGGACGGCCAAACGGCCGAACCGGCTGTTCGTCCGCAGCGACGATTGGGAGGACCAGGTCGTCCAGGTCCTCGACGATCTCGAGCTCTGGGGCGAGGTCCGGCCGAACACCCGGTGCATCCCCTGCAATCTCCCGCTCAAACCGCTGAGCCGGGAACGGGCGCGTAACCTCGTCACACCCTACGTCGGGGAGCACGCCTCGTCGTTCGCCATCTGCCCGGGCTGCGACCGTGTCTTCTGGCAAGGCACGCACTACGGCGATATGGAGCGGAAGATCGAGAAGCTCCTGGAGCGGCGGCGACGGTCTATAGCCGGATGATCTCGACGTCCTTGCGGCTGAAGCGCAGCATGTGCTCGTCCCGGGTGTAGATCGTCCGGCAGCCGGCGGCGAGCAGGCTGGCCAGGATGAGGGCGTCGATAGCCGGCATTCCCGTCCCGTGAGAGATCGCCGCGGCCTCGTCGGCCGCCCGATCGGTCAGATCGAGCGCCGTGACCGACCGCGCCAGCCAGGCGCCGAGATCGTCCCAAGCGATCCCCCTCCGGAGGGCGAGGCGCCGGAGCTCGAAGCGGGTCAGAACGGATATGCAGACGTCCTCTTCCTCGAAGACCCTCAAGGCGACGGGATCTCCCTCTTTCAAGGCGAAGAAGAAGCCGGTGTCAGCCCCGATCATCGGGCTCTTTCGTTCTCTCCGCGTGGAGCTCGTCCCAGGAGCCGAGGTCCGCGGCGCGCAGCCCGCGGGCCAACTCTTCCTTGGCCCTTTTCTTGGCCCCGGCGTCGAGATGGGACTCGACGGCTGTCCGGATGAGCCGGGAAACGGAGGTCTTTTGGGCCCGGGCTTCGACGCGCAGATCTTTCAATGTTTTCTCAGGTAAATAGAACGAAACGGCGGGCATTTTTTTCTCATTCGGCAATATATATCATAATAAGATATATGTCAATGATTAGCCCTGGCCGCCGCTTTCAATGGCCAAGATGCGTATTCTTGAGTGTTGACAGAACCGATTCGTTCCGTTAGAAGGTTGGACAGACGAGTATCCCCGAGCTTCGAGGAGGCCCCTCCATGAAGATCCTGCCCGTCCCTTCCGCCCGTGCCCTATGCGGGATCCTGGCGATATCCCTCCTGGCGACGCTTCTCCCGGTCCCTTCCGCCAGCCAAACGGCCTCGCCTGCTTACAGCCGCGACGATCTCTTCCGCTCCGGGCCGGTCCGGACGTTCGAGGGCCGGGCCCTCTCCGAGGTCGCCTTCCCGCTCGGCGGCATCGGCACCGGCACGGTCTCGCTCGGCGGCCGCGGCAACCTCCGCGACTGGGAGATCTTCAACCGCCCGGGCAAGGGCGTGCACATGCCCTTCACCTTCTTCGCCCTCTACGTCGAGCAGGGCGGGACGAAGCGCGTCCGCGTCCTCGAGGGCCCGCTCGAGCCGCCGTTCACGACGGGGTTCGGCTTCCGCCGCGTCTACGTCCCCGGCCTGCCGCGGATGGGGAAGGCCGTGTTCAAAGGCGAGTACCCCTTCGCCGAGGTCGCCCTCTCGGACCGCGAGATCCCGCTCGAGATCACGCTCGAGGCCTTCAATCCGATGATCCCTCTCGAACCCGAGGATTCGGGCATCCCGGCCTTCGTCCTGCGCTATAGGATCAAGAACGTCGGCTCAGCCCCGGCCAAGGTCACGGTCGCCGGCTCGGTCGTCAATCCGATCGGCTACGACGGCGAGGGCCAGGTCGACGGCCTCGGCAACGACAAGTTCGGCCAGAACGTCAACGAGATCAAGAAGACGGCGATCCTCCGTGGCTTGGCCATGTCCTCACGGAAGGTCAAACCGGAGGCCCCCGCGTTCGGCACGATGGCCCTGACGACGCCGTGGGCCGATGTCACATACCTCACCCACTGGGTCCGCGGCGACTGGTGGGACGACCTCCAGATCTTCTGGGACGATTTCGCCGAGGACGGCCGGCTCAAGGACCTCGATGAGGTCTCCCCGTCGCCCGACAAGCGGACCGACGTCGGTACGCTCGGCCTCGCCGCGACGCTGGCGCCGGGCGAGGAGGTCACGCTGCCCTTTATCCTTTCCTGGAGCTTCCCCAACGTCCTCAACTACTTCGACATCGTGCCCGAGCAGCGCGGCCGCATTTTCAAGAATTATTACGCCGGGCGGTTCGCCGATGCCTGGGCCGCGGCCGAGCACCTGCAGGCGAACCTGCCGCGCCTCGAATCGTCCAGCCGCGCCTTCCACGACGCCTTCTTCTCGGCGACCCTGCCGCCCTACGTCCTCGACGCCGTTTCCAGCCAGGCGGCCATCATCCGGACGACGACAGGCCTCTGGCTCGAGGGCGGGAACTTCTTCGGCTTCGAGGGCTGCGGCGACCAGGGCGGCTGCTGCCCCCTCAATTGCGCCCACGTCTGGAACTACGCCCAGTCGCTGGCCTTCCTCTACCCGTCGCTCGAGCGGACCATGCGCGAAACCGACTTCCTCAACAACGTCAAGCCGGACGGCGCGATGGTCTTCCGGACGTCGCTGCCGCTCGGAAGCGGCGTCCTCTGGGGCTTCAAGCCGGCCGCCGACGGCCAGATGGGCCGCGTCATCAGCCTCTACCGCGACTGGCAGATCTCGGGCGACACCGAATGGCTCAAGAAGCTCTGGCCGCAGGCCAAGAAGGCCCTCGACTACGCCTGGACGTCCTGGGACGCCGACCGCGACGGCCTGATGGAGGGCGAGCAGCACAACACCTACGACATCGAGTTCTACGGCCCGAACAGCATGATGGGCGCCTTCTATCTCGGCGCGCTCAAGGCCGGCGCGGCCATGGCCACGGTCGTTGGCGACCTGGTCTCGGCCAAGGCCTACCTGGCCATGTACAAGAAGGGCCAGGCGGCCTACGACGCGACGCTTTGGAACGGCGAGTTCTACGTCCAGAAGTACGCCCAGGTGATGGAGAAAAAATACCAGTACGGCGAGGGCTGCCTCTCCGACATGCTCCTCGGCCAATGGCTGGGCATGGTCTCCGGCCTCGGCCGCTATCTCCCGGCCGAACGCATCCAGTCGTCGCTCCGGGCCATCTACAATTACAATTTCCTCGCCGACTTCCGGAACTTCTCCAACGTCCAGCGGACCTACGCCCTCAACGACGAGAAGGGGTTGCTTCTCTGCTCGTGGCCGAAGGGCGGCCGGCCGCCGCTGCCGTTCCCGTACTCGGACGAGGTCTGGACGGGCATTGAATACCAAGTCGCTTCGCACCTCATCTACGAAGGCCTTCTCGCGGAAGGATTGAGCGTCGTCAAGGGCGTCCGCGACCGCTACGACGGCCTGCGCCGCAATCCCTGGAACGAGGTCGAGTGCGGACATCACTACGCCCGGGCCATGTCCTCGTGGGGCGTCCTGACCGCCCTCTCCGGCTACTCCTACTCGGGCCCGGAGATGCGGATGGACTTCGACCCGAAGATGAACGCCGAGGATTTCCGGACGGTCTGGACGGCCGGGTCCGGCTGGGGCGTTTACTCCCAGAAGGCCGCGGCGGGCGGGCCTTTCGAGGCCGGGATCGAGGCTAAGAGCGGAGCGGTCGAGCTCAAGAACGTCACTGTCGTCCTGCCGCCGTCGCTCATGGGGAAACGGGTGCGCGCGATCGAGGCGACCGTCGGCGCCGAAACGGTGCGGCCGGCCATCCGCCAGACGGAGAACACCGTCCTCTTGACCTGGCTGAAGCCTGTCCGCGTGGAGCCGGGGAAGCCGCTGGCCTTAACGTTCCGGTTCTGATAAATCGGGGACACAATACCTATTCACCCAATTAATTGCCGAGGAAGACGGGGACATGACCCATTTCTCCGGAAATCGGATCGTGTCCCCGTTTTCTTTTAGGGGAAAATGGGTGAATAGGTATTGTGTCCCCGTTTTCTTTTGGTAAGATAAGGCTCCGAAGACCGCCTTTCGCTCGGAGGAAGAGCTTGAGCAAGAACCGGATCGCCCTCCCGCTCGTCGTCGTGGCCGCCGCGGCCCTCCTCGCGGCCTGCGCCCCTAAAAAGCCGGCTCCCGCGGCCGTCGCCAAACCCAAAGGCTATCTCTTCATTGTCGGCGGCGGCGACCGGGACGAGCCCCTCATGCGCCGGTATGTCGGCCTGGCCAAGCGCAACGGCCCGGCCAAGATCGTCATCTTCACCATGGCCAGCAGCGTCCCGCTCGAGACCGGGCCCGGGCTCGTGGCGGAGTTCAAGGGCTACGGCGTCGAGAGCGCGGCTTACCACCACCTGACGCGCGAGGAAGCCATGGACCCGGCCAACGTCAAGATCCTCGACGGCGTCACGGGCGTCTGGTTCTCCGGCGGCGACCAGGCCAAGCAAACGGCCGTGCTCCTCGACACGCCGCTCCACAAGAAGATGCTCCAGCTTTATGCCGACGGCTGCCTCCTCGGAGGCACCAGCGCCGGCGCGGCCGTCATGAGCGAGTTCATGATCACCGGCGACGAGCGGCGGACCGAGAACAAGGAAGGGACCTGGGAGGTCATCTGGGCCGACGATGTCCTCCATTCCCGGGGATTCGGGTTCGTCAAGGACGCCGTCATCGACCAGCACTTCGTCACCCGCCGGCGACACAACCGACTGATCGCGGTCGTCCTCCAGTATCCGTCGCTCGTCGGCGTCGGGATCGAGGAGTCGACGGCCGTCCTCGTCCGGCCCGACGGCAAGTATGAGGTCCTCGGCGAGGGCCAGGTCATCGTCTACGACGCGCGACACGCGATCGCGGCGCAATCGCCGGACGGCCATTTGGGCGGCCGCGATCTCCGGATGCACGTCCTCCTCGCCGGCGACGTCTATGACCTCGAGACGGGACTGGTGGAGGGCCCGCCGAAATGAAAGCGCCGAAGCTCCGCCTGCCGCACACGCTCCTCCTCATCTACATCATGGTCGTCCTGACCGTCGTCGCCACCTGGGTCATACCCGGCGGTGAATACAAGCGGGTCGAGAAACAGATCGACAAGAAGATGGTGATGGTCCCTTCCCCCGGCTCCTATCAGCGGGTTAAAAGCCAGCCGCAGGGATTGGAAGGCTTGTTCGTCTCCCCGGCCAAGGGCTTCGTCGAAGCCGCGGGCATCATCATCATCGTCTTCATCTGCGGCGGGGCCATCTCCGTCATCCAGAAGACCGGAGCCATCACGACCGTCATCCACAACCTTTCGCTCAAGTTCGGCCAGAGCAAGGCCCTGCGGGTCCTGTTCATCCCGGTGGTGATGATCATCTTTTCCCTGGGAGGCGCCATCTGGGGCATGTGCGAGGAAACCATGCCCTTCATCCTCATCTTCGTCCCGCTCTCGCTATCGCTCGGCTACGACACCATCGTCGGCGTGGCCCTGCCGTTCCTGGGCGCGGCGTCGGGTTTCGCCGGCGCCTTCTTCAACCCCTTCACCGTGGGCATCGCCCAGGGCATCGCCGGCCTGCCTCTCTATTCGGGGCTCGGCTACAGGCTCATCGTCTGGGCCGGCGGCACGGCCATCGCCATCGCCGTGGTCATGCGCTACGCCGCCCGCGTCCGCAAGGACCCCAAGATCAGCCCGACCTACGAAGAGGACGCGGAGAAGCGGGCCAAGCTCCAGGTCGGGGGCCTGTCCATCGAGAAACTCAGGTTGACGGCCGCCCACAAAAGGGTTCTGGCCGTCTTCGCCCTGGGCTTCGGGGCGATGGTCTTCGGCATCCTCAAGTACCATTGGTACATTTACGAGATCGGCGGCGTCTTTCTGGCCATGGCCGTCTTCTCCGGCATCGTCGGCCGCCTCAGCGGCGACGAAGCCGGCAAGGCCTTCGTCGAGGGGGCCAAGGACATGGTCAACGCGGCCCTGATCATCGGCACGGCCCGGGCCATCCTCATCGTGGCCCAGGACGGAAAGATCCTCGACACGATCCTGGCCGGAATGGCCGGGGCCATCGCCCGGTTCCACCCCCTCGTCTCGGCCGAGATCATGTTCGTCTCGCAGTGCGTCATCAACTTCTTCGTCCACTCGGGGACGGCCCAGGCGGCGCTGACCATCCCCATCATGGCCCCGCTCGGCGACCTGGTCGGCATCACCCGCCAGACGGCCGTGTTCGCCTTCCAGCTGGCCGAATACATCAACCCCGTCCTGCCGACTTCAGGAGTGACCATGGGGGTTTTGGGGCTGGCCGGTTTGAGGTGGGAGAAATGGGCCAAGTGGCTCGTGCCGCTGCTCGTCCTCTGGGTCCTCTTTGCCGCCCTGACCCTCATCCCGCCGGTGTTGATGAATTGGGGCCCGGCGTAGGGGCCGGCCCCCCGGTCAGAGGTGCTTGAGATCGTCGCGCCCCCCGTCGCCGTCTTTCTTGAGCCGCTTCTCCAGCAGCCTTCGGGCCAAGTCCTGGCCTCCCAGGCCGAAAGCCAGGGCCAGCGCCAAGACCGCCCCGCCGAACACGATCGTGAACGCGGCGATCACAGTGCTCCTGCCGATGCCGAGCTGTTCGAGGGCCATGGCGAAGGCGAATAACAGGATGACGGTCTTGACCCCCTTGCTCAGCAGTGCGGAGAGCCTGACGCCGGCGTTCACGGAGGCGATGAGGGCGGCCCGTCCGAGAAAATTGCCGAGAAAGTAGCCGAGGGTCATGATGATGAGGGCGATGAGGACATTGGGCAGGTAGAGCAGGAACCTTTCGAGGAGCTGGTCGATCACGGGGACCCTCATCGCGCTCAGGGCCAGGACGAAGAAGAGGAGGGTGACGAGCCAGAAGAACATCCGTCCGATCAGCTTGTCCGGCGTGTCCTTGACGGCCATCCTCTGCAGGGCGTCGGTCAGGCCCGAGCGCGTGAACGCCGCCTCCAGCTTCAAGAGCCGGACGATCCTGACCACGAGGATCTTGACGAGCCAGGCGACGACGAGGCCGATGGCGAAGACGATGATCCCGGTGAGGAGATTCGGCAAAAAAGCCACGAGCTTCTGAAAAACGTCCCGCAGCGGCTGGGTGACGACCTTGTCGAAGAAATCCTTCATGGCGACCTCCTCGGAGGGAGCGGAAACCCGCCGTTCCCATCCCACCTTTCGACCAAATAGCCTTTTTCGCGTTCGAAAGAAAGGCAGAGCTCCTCAAGCCGCCCTTCGACCTCGGCCGCCGTGCTGTCCCACGTTTCGATGACGAACGAAGCGACCTTGCCGAGGTAGAGGGGAGTGAGGGACTTGATGATGTGCTCCCGGCTCATGACCCTCCGGTGGCAGGCCAGGGCGAAATGGAACAGGGTTTTGACCCATTCGCGGTCCGGGTAGACAAAGGCCCCGCGGGGCCGGCCGGCCAGGTCGTTCAGGAGAGACAGGTGGTCCTCCGGCAGGAACGATTTGTAGAGCGGGACGAGCTCCCTGACGCCCATCTGGAACTTCTCGATCATCTTGTCCAAGTTGACGTTGATGGGTTCCAGGCCGACGGAATAGACGAACCCGAGGGTCGGGACGGGTTCCGACCCCCGGACCGTCCGCCAGGCTCCCGCGTAATCCTCCATGAGGTTGAAGACCGAGCTGACCACCTGATGGAGCATGGCGCTGAGGTCGGCCCCGGGGTCCTTGGCGTCGTGGATCTTCGCCCCGAGAAAGGCCTGGCAGATCTTGAAACCGTTGGCCACCGCCGTCGTCGTCATCCAGATATCGATGCCGAAGCGGGCGACGTCGGTCTCCCAGACGTCCTTGTCGAGGTAATAGGACGCCAGCTGCCCCGAAAAGCCGAAATCGCCGCCGATCGGCTGGCGGATCCTCTTGCCGTAAAGGGCCCGGGTCAGAGGGTAGACGATCGTGTTGGTGATGGTCCCGTCGTACTTGTGCCTCATATAGTACGGGGAAACGTAGTCGTAGCCTTCGTCCAGGACCGGCTTGACCAGCAGCTCGATCCACTCCGGTGTGATGCTCCTCAGGTCGGAATCCACGACGGCGCAGGCCTTGATCCTGAGCTCCCGCGCGATCTCGAAGATCGTTCGGAAGGCGCTCCCTTTGCCGGGTATGCCGTCGTAGGGGGTGACGAGCTTGTGGAAGCCGCCGCTTCTGTTCCTGTGATCGAGCAGGACGGAGTCGAAATCGACGCTGGCCTGCCGCACGGCCTCCATCGTCCCGTCGGACGACCCGCCGTCGGAGTTCACGAGCAGGGACCGGCGGTCGGGGAAATATTTGGACAGACCCGCTTCGACGGCCTGGACGACGTGGGCGATCGTCTTCGCGCTGTTGAAGCTCGGGATGCCGACGAGGATGTCCGCTTCTTGGAGGTCGGCGATCCTGGCCCGGACGCCTTCAGCCAGATCTAATTTTGTGCCCCTCATTCTCCGGGAACCGATGCCCCAGGGTCATTATACCCGCGGGCGGAGGATAATCAACGCGAAGTCGTTTTCCTTTGACAAGCCCCGCGCGCCCCCCTATCATGAACTCGTAAGGCCTTCTCGCGCCGCCGTTCGCTCGTTCGGGATAAACGTCGGGAGAGTGACATGGGAAGGACTTGCTTGGTCGTTTTCACCGACCTCGACGGGACGCTGCTCGAGCGGGCCACGTATTCCTTCGAGCCGGCCCGGCCGGCGCTCGAAGGCCTGCTCGAGGCCGGCGTCCCCGTGATCTTCTGCACCAGCAAGACCCGCCTCGAGACCGAGCGCTGGCGCCGGGCCCTGGCCAACGTGCACCCTTTCATCGTCGAGAACGGCGGGGCCGCGTTCGTCCCGGAGGGGTATTTCGGGCCCGGGGCGCGCTTTGACAGGCAGGACGGCGGTTACGGCGTCCTCGAGTTCGGCCGGCCCTACGCCGAGCTCCGGCTGGCGCTCGAAACGATCCGGGCCTCGACCGGCCTTCCCCTCCGGGGCTTCGGCGACATGCCGATCGAGGAGATCGCGGAGCGCTGCGGCTTCATGCGCGAGGACGCCGCCCTGGCGGCCATGCGTGAGTACGACGAGCCCTTCGTCGGCGCGGACGGGGCCGCGCTGGCCGCCGTCGAGCGGGCCGCGCGGGACGCGGGCCTGACGGTCGTCAGCGGCGGGCGCTTCCATCACCTCGTCGGCGGGAGCGACAAGGGGCTGGCCGTCCGGGCCCTCCGGGACCTTTTTGTCCGCCGCCTCGGCTCGATCCGCACGGCCGGGCTCGGCGACAGCCCCAACGATCTGCCCATGCTCCGGGCGGTCGATGTCCCCGTGCTCGTGCGCCGGCCCGACGGCGGGCACGCCGACGTCGCCGGCGTCACGGGGCTCGTCATCGCTCCCTACGCGGGGCCCGAAGGCTGGCGCGACGCCGTCCTCGGGCTCCTCCGCGGCTAGGCCTGAGCCGCCCCCGGCGGGGTCGGTCCCGGCCGGACATCGAAGAGCAAGGAGGACACGATGGCCGACTTTTATCAGACCGGCTTGCTGGCGACGTTCCACCGGCTCGGCGCCTTGAACCTGGAGCGGCTCGAGGGCGACCTCGTCAAGTTCAACAAGCACCGCCCCATCGCCCTGGTCCTGCCCACAACCCCCAAGGAGCTCGATTCGCCGGCCCTGCGGGGCATCCTGGCCAATATCAAGGACATCCCCTACCTCAACGAGGTCGTCATCACCCTGGGTCGGACCGACGACCCGGCCCACTTCGCCCAGGTCCGCGAGCTCTTTTCCGTCCTGCCCCAGAGGCACAAGATCGTCTGGGCCTCGGGGCCGCGCTTCCTCGAGCTCTACAAGCTCCTCGAGGCCAACGACCTCTCGGCCGGCGAGGACGGCAAGGGGCGGTCGGCCTGGACCGCCTACGGCTACATCCTGGCCAGCGAGGAGAGCAAGGTCATCGGCCTGCACGACTGCGACATCGTCAACCATTCGCGGGAGATGGTCGGCCGGCTCTTCTACCCCGTGGCCTCGCCCCACATCGACTACGCCTTCTGCAAAGGCTATTACGCCCGGGTGACGGACCGGATGCATGGCCGGGTGACCCGCCTGTTCGTGACCCCGCTCGTCCGCAGCTTGATCAAGCTCTTCGGCTATCTGCCGTTCCTCGTCTACCTCGACAGCTTCCGCTATGCCCTGGCCGGGGAGTTCTCGATGATCTCGGACCTGGCCCGGATCAACCGCATCCCCAGCGACTGGGGGCTCGAGATCGAGACCCTGGCCGAGGTCTTCCGGAACTATTCGCTGCGGCGGATCTGCCAGGCCGAGATCTGCGACACCTACGAGCACAAACACCAGCCCCTGTCGGCCGAGGACCCGCAGACCGGTTTGATGAAGATGGCCGTGGACATCGCGAAGTCGGTCTTCCGCAACCTGGCCATCGAGAGCATCGTCCTGAGCGAGAGCGCCCTGCGGACGCTCGTCGTCAACTATCAGCGGACGGCCAAGGACGCCGTCAAACGCTACCGCGACGACGCCGACTTCAACGGCCTGGCCTTCGATTACCACCTGGAAACGGTCATGGTCGAAGCCTTCACCCGGGCCATCCAGATAGCGGGTAAAGAGTTCATGGACGACCCGCTCTATTCCCCTCTCATTCCGAGCTGGAACCGGGTCACCTCGGCCATCCCCGATTTCCTGGACAAGCTCAGGGACGCGGTCGAGGCCGACAACGCTTGAGGGCCGGGCAACCTTTTACCCCCCTATTTCATCTATACCGGTGTGAAGGAAATGAGCGCCTATAGCCTCCTCCTGGCGGTCCCCGGCCAAATGGGCCATAATAGGCTCCGTGCCGACTATGAGTCCTTCCTGGAGGCCTGTTTAGCCGTGGAGCGCGAGAGGGGGTCGGGTCCCGTCTGGGGGACGGCCGACAAGGCCCGCCTGGAGGAGCTCGTCCGGCGCGGCCGCGAGGGCGACATGGCGGCCATGGAATCGATCTACGGGATGTTCAAGGGGCCGGTGTTCGGCCTCGTCTACAGATATGCCCAGAACCGGGCCACCGCCGAGGACCTGCTCCAGGACGTCTTCCTCAAAGTGTTCGGGAACATGCGCAACGTGCGCGACGCGGCGACCTTCCCCGGCTGGGTCTTCCGGATCGCCGTCAACACCGCTTATAGCTACCTGCGCCAAAAAAGGTCCCAGGCCGACAAGCATGTTCCCCTGGACGATCTCGACGGGAGGATCGAGGACACGACGAGCGCGCCCGTCGAAAAGGACATCCGGGGGCCGCTCGAACAGGCCATCCAAGCCCTGGCCCCGCGCCTCAGGAGCGTCTTCCTGCTCCACGATGTCCAGGGCTTCAAGCACGAGGAGATCGCCCGGACGCTCGGCTGCGCCGTCGGGACGTCAAAATCGCAGCTCTTCAAAGCCCGGATCAGGGTCAGGGAGTTCCTGAAGGCCAAAGGGGCCGTCTGAGGGAGAACGACGATGAGATGCCGCCAAGCCCAGAAATACATCAGCCGGTCGGTCGATGGCGACCTCGGCCCGCGCCGGGCCGCCTATCTCGAGCGCCATCTCGGGAAATGCGATGACTGCCGGGCCTTCGCCGCCGATGTCCGGAAGATCGTCGAAGACGCGTCCGGGCTGGCCGCGCCCGAGCCGTCCGACAAGGTTTGGCGCAATATTCGGGCCGGGCTCGAGATCGGGACGCTCCGGCCGTCGGCCGAAGGCGCTTCGCTCGACCGCCGCCCGCTCTTCGGGCTGGGCCTGCCGGCCCTCCGGTACGCGGGGGCGGCCATGCTGGCCTTGGTCCTCGTCGCCGCCGGCGTCGTCGTCGGAACGCGGCTGGGGCGCCGGGATGTCCGGATGAGCCCGGAGGCGAGGGAGGCGTACACCTTGGCCAAGCTCGACGAAGCCGAGGGATTCTACCAGCAGGCCATCAAGTCCCTGGGCGAGGCGTTCGCGGCCGGGAAGGGGGTCTTGGCCCCAGAGGTCGTGGAGCTCTTCGACCGGAACCTCTCGGTCATTGACTCCACCATCCAGGCTTGCCGGGCGGCCGTCCTGGCCGAGCCGGACGACCTCGAGGCCCGGAACTACCTGCTGGCCGCCTACACCAAGAAGATCTCGCTGCTCGATTCGGCCCTGGACCTCCAGAGGAGGGACCGGGACGCCGCGGGCGTGAAGACGATAATCTGAGGTTATGAGAAGGATGAGAAGGAGGATCGTCATGAGAAACAGACAAGTCCGGCAATGGATGACAGCCCTCGTCGGGCTGGCTTTCGTCGTCGCCTTCGTCGCGGCGCCGGCCCTGGCCGAGGAGAAGTACGAGGAAAAGTTCTCCAAGACCGAGGCTCTGGCCAAGACCGGCAAGTTGTATTTGAGCAACGTTTCGGGCGACATCGACGTCGCGGTGTGGAAAGAGGCTCAGGTCAAGATCGAAGCCGTCAAGATCTCGAAGGCGGGAAGCCTCGACAAGGCCAAGGAGAACGCGGCCAAGGTGACCATCGAGGTGACCAAGGAAGGCGATCTCGTCCGCGTCGAGACGAAATATCCCAAGCAGAAGGGCAGCTTCTGGGGCGGCGACAAGATCAGCGTTTCCGTGAACTACAAGATCTGGGTCCCGGACCAGGCGGCCGTCGAGATCAACGCGGTGAGCGGAGATGTCGTGGTCGCGTCCCTCGGCGGAGCGGCCAAGATCGTCTGCGTCAGCGGCGATGTCCGGCTCCATGGGGCGGCCGGGGCCGAGATCAAGCTCACGAGCGGCGACCTCGAGATAGGGGATATCGCCGGCGACGCTTTCATCAAGACCGTGTCCGGCGACATCACCGTGACCAAGATCAAGGGCTCGGTCGAGGCTGACGCCGTGAGCGGCGACATCGAGCTCCGGGACGTCTCCGAGGCGCAGTCGGCCGACATCAAGACCGTCAGCGGCAACGTCGTCTATTTCGGCAGCATCAAGGCGGGAGGCCGCTACAAGCTCGACGCCTTCAGCGGCGACGTCCGGATGACCATCCCGGCCGACGCGACCTTCGATTTCGAGGCCAGCACGTTCAGCGGTTCGATCGATACCGATTTCGAGATCACGGTCTCCGGCAAGATCTCGCCGAAGGAGATCCGCGGCACGGTTGGCAAGGGCGGCGCGACGATCACGCTGAAGAGCTTCAGCGGCAACATCGACCTGAAGAAGAAGTAATATTAATCGGGGACACAATACCTATTCACCCATTTAATTAGGAAAATAAATTGGGTGAATAGGTATTGTGTCCCCGTTTTCTTTATAATGGCGGGCATGCGCCGCGTGCACGCCGTCAATTTCATCCGGACGATGGCCGTCACGACCGTCGTCTTCCTGGCCCCGCTCCGCTTCATCGAGCTCGGGTTCAATGGCGTGGGGATCGGGATCATCGTCGCCCTGCTCGC
>Ga0316630_10000361_pt1 | contig 13786 bp, 11 predicted proteins | sample OWC_May_M1_C1_D6_FD_207658 | JGI IMG/M metagenome (GOLD analysis project Ga0316630, IMG submission 207658) | Wetland soil microbial communities from Old Woman Creek delta, Ohio, United States - OWC_May_M1_C1_D6_A | ecosystem: Environmental > Terrestrial > Soil > Wetlands | place: USA: Ohio...
TGCTGGCCGTGGCCTGCCTCTTCGTCTTGTACCAGTTCACGCTCAACGAGTCCGCCCACGTTCGGTTGCGGGAAGACCTGATTCTCCTGGAGCACACGGAGCACAATGCCGAGGCCAGTCACCTCTATCAGCACCTGGTCCAGAAGCTCCCAGGACTGTCGCTCACAGCGCTCATTGACGACCTGGAACGCATGACACTGGTGGTCGGCACCAACGCCGCAGCCGGGGAAAGTCTTTCCGCCAAGTATCACACGGCCGTGCGGCGTGAGCTGGAGCAACGAGCCAGCCGACGTCTTCCGACGGCGCTAAAGCGCGCCCGCCACGGCGAACCATGAGCCTCGGGCAGCCGCAAGGTCAGCAGGAAGATTCTCAGACGGCGTCGGCCCCGGCTGCCGGGCGCGAACGGGTCCGTGCAGACGGAAAGTTCTTCCGGTTGGGCGGTCGGAAGTTCTACGTGAAGGGGGTGACCTATGGCCCGTTTGCCCCCAATGACCGCGGCGAGACGTTCGCCTCACCGGAGCAGACCGCCCGCGACTTCCAGTTGCTCCGCGACCTCAACGCCAACACCGTACGCGTTTATTACGTGCCGCCCCGCTGGTTTCTTGACCTCGCCGCCGAGCACGGATTGAAAGTGCTGGTGGACGTACCCTGGCCAAAGCACCTGTGCTTCATGGACTCTCCGGAACAGCAGCGCGGTGCGCGGCAAATCGTTCAGCAGGCGGTCCTGGCGTGTCGCGATCACCCGGCCGTGTTGGCCGTGAGCGTGGTGAACGAGATTCCGGCGGAGATTGTCCGCTGGAGCGGCGCGCGCCGGGTCGAGCGCTTCATCGACGAGCTGGTGGCCGAAGCCCGCCACGCCGACCCAGGCGGCCTTTACACGTTCACCTCCTTTCCGCCGACGGAGTTTCTGCAGCCGGAAAGTCCAGACTTCGTTTGCTTCAATGTCTATCTGCACCACCGCCAGACGCTCGAGGCCTACCTGGCGCGGCTGCAGACGCTGGCGGACGCGCGTCCGCTCGTGCTCGGCGAATTCGGCATGGACGCGATTCGGGAAGGCGAGGCGCGCCAAGGCGAGTTCCTGACCTGGCAGATCGAGACAGCCTTTCGGGAAGGGTTGGCCGGCACCTGCGTGTTCAGCTTTACCGACGACTGGTTCCGCGGCGGCCTGCAGATCGAGGACTGGGCGTTTGGCCTGACCTCACGGGACCGCAAGCCCAGGGCGTCCTTCCGCGCCGTGCAGCGGCAATACGCCGTGGCGCCGCACTTCGCGCTGCCGCGCTCTCCCAAGGTGTCGGTCGTGGTGGCTAGCTACAACGGCGGACGCACGCTGCGGGCGTGTCTGGAATCATTGCAGCGACTGAACTATCCGGACTACGAGGTAATTGTCGTGGACGACGGTTCCACCGACGATACCCCGGAAATCCTCAAGACGTTTCCCGGTGTGCGCACCGTGCGGCAGCTCAACCTCGGCCTGTCCGCCGCGCGAAACACGGGCATCGCAGCCGCCGCGGGTGACATCGTGGCGTTCACTGACTCCGATTGTCGGGCCGACGAAGACTGGCTTTACTACCTGATCGGTGATTCGTTGCGTGGAGGTTGGTCGGCGGTGGGCGGGCACAACTTCCTGCCGCCGGAGGATTCGCCGGTGGCCGCGGCCGTGGCCGCTTCGCCAGGCGGGCCAGCCCACGTGATGCTCACGGACCGCGAGGCCGAGCACGTGCCGGGCTGCAACATGGCCTTCTGGAAGTGGGCGTTGGAGCAGATCGGCGGTTTCGATCCGGTCTTCCACAAGGCCGGCGACGACGTGGACGTGTGCTGGCGGCTGATGGAGTGTGGTCACAAAGTCGGGTTCAGCCCGGCGGGCTTCGTCTGGCATTACCGGCGATCCACAATCAAGGCCTACCTGAAGCAGCAGGCTGGCTACGGCGAAGCGGAAGCCATGCTGGGGCGCAAACATCCCGAATACTTCAGCGCCCTGGGCGGGGGCATCTGGCGTGGACGCATCTATTCGGCCTCCAGTTTGGGTCTGATTTTCCAGCGGGCGGTGATTTACCACGGCGTATTCGGCACCGGATTCTTCCAGAAGCTCTACGCGCCGCAACCGGCGTGGCCCCTCCTGCTCAGCACTACACTGGCTTACCACGCGCTGGTGAACGTGCCGCTGTGGATCCTGGCTGCTTACGTGGATTTCGTACTGCCACTGGCCGTCGCGAGCCTTTCGTTGACCCTGGGCGTTTGCATTTTCGCCGCCCTGCAGGCGCCGCTGCCGCGACCCAAGCGCCGGTTTTGGTCGCGGCCGCTGATCGCGGCGTTGTTCTTCCTCCAGCCGATTGTGCGGGGCTGGGCGCGTTTTGCTTTGCAGCTCAAGGTGCCTGTTTCGGCCCGGGGCGAGAAGACGGACAAGGAGATTTTCACGCGGCCCGCAGTTTTGCCTGAGGTGGTTTCGTATTGGACCCGGGGGAGCATAGACCGATGCCGCCTGCTGCAGGAGATTCTGAAACGGCTGGAAGCCAGAGGGTGGCCCGTGCGCCCGGATACCGGCTGGAACGATTTCGACCTCGAAATCCTGCGCTCCCGCTGGAGTCGGCTGCGCCTGGCCACCGTCAGTGAGGAACTCGAGCAAAGGCGCCGTACTATCCGCTGTCAGTTTCGCGGCAGTTGGTCGTTGATGGCGTGGCTGGTGTTTGGGCATCTCATCGGTCTGCTCGCGCTCTTGCTGGCCGTGTTTGCGGCGGACTGGCCGTGGCTCTGGCTTTCCTTGGTCCTGATTCCACTGGCGCAATGGTATCTGGATGACGAGCGCGAAAGTCTGCAACAGGAACTGCTGGGTTTGGTTGAAAAAACCGCCCGCGACCTCCAACTGGTGAAACTGCCGGTGGATGCGCGATCATCCTAACCGGTTACGCACCGGTGTGGCCGGTCCGAGCCGGCCTTCTGATCCTCAGCGATTTAACGCGAACACTTTCACCGTCTCATCCTCCTGGAGCGGAGGGAAGTTCGCCCGCAGGTAGTCCCGGAATCCGGTGTAGTGCTCCAACCACCAGAAGGTCGGCCAGATGAAGGCGATGAACCGCGCGCCAGTGGCTTGCATCCGCTCCAGTTCGCGGATGGCGGTGGCATCATCCGGAGGCGGCCCCCAGAACTGTCCGTCTTTTTCAATGAATGGTAACACGCACTGGTGCGGCAGCACGGAGCGAATTTGCTCTTCGTCCACCAAGAGGAACGGCACCTCCTTTGGAATGAGCCGAATCAGCTCCTGCCGCGCCCGGGCCATACGCCGGGCGTCGGCCGGCTTGGGCTGTCGCGGGGGCGAAAGCTGAAGTCGCGGCACCCCGGGCTTCACGATCACGGCCAGCAAGGTCGCTTGGTCCACGGTCTTCACCTGCGCACCTTTGAACCTCCGAAAGTCACGTGCCGACCACAAGCTGCGGTGGCGTTCCAGCTCGTTCGCGCACAAATCTGCTTGCTCGGTTTCGTACTTGGGCGTGCTGACGATCACCGCCTTCTGGGCATGGGCATCGGCATCGCGCAAGAGCTGTTCACCCCGCGTCTTTTCAATGTGTTCGATGACGTCGCCAAGGAACACAACGTCGTACTGCGGCAGTCGGGGCAGCACCTCGCACATGTCGCCGATGTGAATCGCGTTGTACAGGTAGCGATGCATCTCGGTCACGTAAGCCGCGAAGCCTTCGATGCCGTCGATGCGCACCCGCCAGTGGCGCCGCTCGTAACGCGCCGGATCCTGCTCCGCCTCGAGGATGTCCGTGTACTCGCGAAACAGGTGGCCCCACTTGCCGAAGCCGACGCCGACGTCGAGGATGGACTGCGGACGCAATTGCCGGATGAGGTGCAGGACGGTCGGGATGATGTTGGGGCGGCTGCTGGGCATGGCGGGTCACACGGCGAGTTTGAAGACCACTAGCTGCTCGTCTTCGAGCACACAGGCAAACGCATCGCGCACGCGTTGCGCGAATCCCGCATAATGCTGCAGCCACCAGAACGACGGCCACGCGAATGCGAGGTAACAGGCTCCGGCTTGGCGCAAACGTTCCAGCTCCCGCCAGGCCGTCTCGTCGTCCGCCGGCGGTCCCCAATAGCGGCCGTCCTTCTCCAGGAACGGATCAATCCGATACCCGGCCAGCGCCCGCACGTTGCCCCATTGGGAGTCATCCACCAGGATAAACCTGCTCCCGCCCGGGATGAGCCGAAGCAGTTCCTCGGCGGCGAGCCCCAGGCGTTGCGTCCAATCGGCGGCGGCCAGCACTGGCGGGCTGGCGGCGGCTGCGGGCGGCTGGGCAGGTTCGAGCCGCTGGAGTGTTTCCGGCAACTCCCGGCCGGCGATGAAGAGTTTCTGTTGCTTGCCATCCAGCTTCTCCGGCAGAGGAAACGTCACGCACGTCAACCCCGCGTCCGCGTAGAGCCGGGCGAAATCATGCACCCACACGTGCTCCGGCGTGGGCCAGGGCCAATCCTCGCTCCAGTCAATGTTGACGAGGTGGCGCCCCACCGCCGTCAGCCGCCGGAACAAGGCGACCACCAACTCGGGCGGATGGTGCAGAAACACCTCGATGGCCACGACCACATCGTAATTGTCTCCGGGTAGCGACTGGCTGGAGTAGAAGTCGTATGGCTCGAAGCACAGGCGCGGATTCTCACCGCAATACCGCCGCGCATTGGCAAGTTGTTCGGGGCTCAGATCCAGCGCCGTGATGGCAGACTTGGGCCAGGTGTCCGCCACCAACTTGGTGATGCGCCCGAAACCGCAGCCGATTTCCAGCACTCGCCGAATCGGCAGGCCGCTGCGCTGGAGCACGTGGAGCAGGAATCGCTCCTGCAACCGGTGGAACTCGGGCGGAGTGCGCCGCTCGTGGATGTAGCCGCGACCGCGTTCGAGCCAGTAGGCATTGACGTTGAATTCTCTCGGCATGGTTGCCATTCAGGTGCTGCGGGCGGCAAAGCGTGTCTTCGCTGCCCGATAAAGTTCGACCAGCTCAGTGTTGAGTTGGCCAATATCGTAACGCCGCTCCACAAAGGCCCGTCCGCAACGTCCCATCTCCGCCCACGACTCCGGATGCGTCACCAGGAATGCCAGCCGTTCGGCCAGCGCCTCGACATCGCGCTCCGGCACGAGGAAGCCCGACTCTCCCGGCACCATGCCTTCGGGCAGTGCGCCGTGCTGGGTCGCCACCACCGGCAACCCGCACGCCTGCGCCTCTTGCAGGAACAAACCTTGCCCCTCGGCGTCCCCCTCGACATTCACGCTGGCCAGCAACGCCAGGTGCGACTGCGCCATCAGCTTGCGCACGAACGTCCCGTCGCGCGCGCCGTGAAGGGTGACCGCGTCTCCCAGATCCAGTTCTGCCACGAGTTGCTCCAACTCCCGCCGCAGCGGGCCGTCGCCAACGACGTCGTAGCACACGTCACGATGGCGCGCGCGAAGCCTGGCGACGGCGTGCAACGCATGCTTATGCCCCTTGATCTCCACCAGCCGCGCCACGGTGAGGAGGCGCACCGGCTCGTGCGCTTGTCGCACGCGGGCCACGAAGGGGAAGATGTCCAGGTCGAGCCCGACCGGGAGCTGTCGGAGCTTCTCCGGAGGGCAACCGAGCTGCGCAACGCGCGCGCGGGTGAACTCGCTGTTTGCCGTCACGACGTCCGCCGCGGCAAACAGCTTCTCATACATCCGCGCGCCGTGCTGGCGCGGCAAGGTCGTGAAATCATAGCCGTGAAAGCTCACGAACAGCGGGGCACGCCACAACTCGCGGGCAAATCGAAAACTCTCGCCCACCGGCCCGAAGTGCGCGTGCAACACATCATAGCCGCCAGGGCGCACGCTCAAACGGTCGAGCCGATACAGCGCCGACAGACTCCGCGCCTGATGTCCGCAGTGCTCCGCGCTCAACGCCTGTTCAGTCAGCGCCGGCGCGCGTTCCAGGCAGCGGCGCAGTGCCGGGAGAGCATCCGCCAGGCGCTTCCAGTTGGGGATGGCTTCGCTCGCGCCCGGCAGCCACGTTTCGCCCGCCAGTGGCCAGGCCGGCAGTTCCCAAGGTGCGCATTCGGGCGGCATGTCCATGAAGGTCGTTCGTTCGAGCAGCCGATACCTGGCCACTTCGGGCTGCAGGGCGCCCGTGGTGTCTCCGCGCGTGTCGGCATAGATGTCCACCTCGTGCCCCAGATCGAGCAATCCGATCATCTGCCGAAGGATGAACGTCTCCGACACCACGGGAAACTGCCCGACCAAGAACGCGATGCGCAGCGGGTCGCTCATCGTGCGGCCTCCAACGGAACCGCCTGAAACACTTCCGCGTAACGGCACTTAGCCGCCAGTTCGCCGCGGAACTGGCTCAAGCCGCGCACGGCGCGTTCGTAATTGAACTCGCCCAGTTGCGAGCGGTGAGCGCGGATCGCACGCAGCTTCCGCGGCATCACCGCCGTGATGTCTTCGACGCGGTCGTGTTCAGAGAGCGGGGTCCAGACTTCATAGCCACGCAGTTCTGGCGCAGGCACCTGGCAGCGCCGCAGCGCCGCGCGCAGCACCCGCAACGCCGTGCGATGGTCGGGATGCCAGTCGTTGGGATGCGGCAGGTAGATGATCCCCGGCGCTTCCCGTTTGAGAATGGGTCGCAATGCGCGCGCTGCCTCGCCGACATGATCACCCAAGCTCCAATCCGGCTGCCGCAGGAACTCCACCCCAGCCAAGCCGAGAATCTTCGCCGCGGCCTTGGCTTCCCGTTCCCGGATCGCCCAAGCCTGCTCCCGTGGCAAGTGTTTCAGGCCTAGCTCGCCTGAAGTCAGAAACACCGCCACGACCCGGTCGCCCTTAGCGGCATGCCGGCACAGCGTGCCGCCGCAACCAATCGATTCGTCGTCGGGGTGAGGGGCGAGGACCAAGATGTTCATGGATTCACCTTCGGCTGGCCATCTGTTCGTAAACCTTCACGTAGTCACGGGCCATGCGCTCGGCAGAGAAGCGTTGCGCGGCCTGCTCGCGGATGCGCCGACGGTCCAACTCAAAGCACTTGGGGATGGCCGGCACAAACTCCTCGGCATTCGCCGCTGTAAAACCGCTCACTGCTTCTTCAACTATCTCCGGCACGGCGCCCAGGCGCATCGCCACGACGGGCGTTCCGCATAGCATGGCCTCCACGAGCACCAGCCCGAACGGTTCGGGATACTGGATGGGATACAGCAACGCGCGTGCGCCACCGAGCAAGCGATCCCGCCCGGCGCCGCGGACAAACCCCGCGTATTCGACCGTCTGGCCATCCACTAACGGTTTGACCTTCTCGCGAAAGTAGGAATTTTCCGGCCCGGCCAGGACGAGTCGAACTCCGGCTGCCCTAGCGGCGTGAACCGCATGCACAGGGCCTTTGCCCGAAGTGAAGCGGCCGAGGTAGAGCACATAGTCGTCCGGCGTTTCGCGAAAAGTGAACTGGCCCAAGTCCACGCCATGCGGGATGATCGCGGCCGGTTTGAGCTGCGGGTGGGCGCTCCATTGATGCCGGGAGATGCCCGTTACGCACGAAGCGGGCGCCGATTCCCACAAGCGGGCGGCGTTGTCATCCGGCACGATGTGGAGGGTGTGCACGATAGGCGCCCGACAGAAAGGCTGGAGCGGGATACCCCAGAGGTAAGCCTGGGCGTGCAGCACCTCGAACCGGGAAGACTGTTCGACCGCCCGGCAAAGGTTCACCCATTCGCAAAGCTGCCAGTCGTCGAAAGTGCCCGGCGCCCCATAAGGACCGGGCAACGTGGCCACCAGTTCGCCATCGACCTCGGAGCCGCCACAGCCAAACACCGTGACTTGATGTCCGAGCCGCGCCAGTTCGCGTGTCAGCAGCCAGGTCCAACACTCGACACTGCCACTGGCGTCGCGGCGGACGGGCGCAGACAACGTGGAGACGAGGGCGATGCGCATGTCAGTTCATGGCCGCTTCCAGAAATTGCGGCAACACCTGTTCGGCCGCGAAGACTTCTTCCGCAAGCTTGCGCGCGGCGCGGCGGTGCTGCGCGTAGTTGCGGTTGATGCGTTCCAGCCCGGCCAGCGCGCCCTCCGGGTCGGCGAAAGTCACCAAGCCCTCGCCGAGGGGCAGGCAGGCCCCCAGGCCCGAGTCTTCGATGAGCACCGGCCGGCCCGAGGCCAGATAGCACACGCTGCGGTCGCTCACCCAGCCGCTGCGCATGGCCACATAGCCGTGTTTGGGTATGCTGAATTCGCCGCGTGATTGTTGGATGAACTCGCGATACGACGCCGGGGTCCGGGAGACGACCTCGCCGGGTTCAACCTCCCAGCCGTGCCGCCGGAGCATCTCCGGCCCGGTGCCCATCATGGCGACGCAGAATTTCTGTGCGGTGCGCTTGGGCATTTCGAGGTAGCGCGGAAAGGAGCGATCGCGTTGCCCGTAGGCAGTGCCGCCAAATTTCGCCTCGCGGAAACCCTGCCAGCGAATGATGGACGTGAACCGCTCGGCGTCACCCTCCGCCCAGGGCCACTCGGAGAGCGCCACGGGCGGCAGCGTATGCAACCACGGCCCGCCATCCGTCGGCGCGGCGCAGTCCGGTGCACCGAGCTGCTGGCCCACAGTGAAGCGCCGCTCGCAGCGCGCGATGCCTTCGGCAAGTCCCTGGTCGCCGTTGGCAATGCTGATTTGCGTGAAGCCGGGGTCCACGTCGATGAACGCGCGCCGGCGCGGCAGGTCGTACTCCTTGCGCCAAGTCCACAGCGGCACAGCACGCAGGATGAGCAGGTCGGCGCCCCGGCAAATTGCCGCGAACGTCTCCAGCGGCAGTCCGCGCGATCCAGTGTCTGTGCGATAAATCCAGCGGCCACCAAGGTCCAACGGTTCCAGGCAGTCGCGAACGTAGGCAGCGGGATAATCCAGTTCGTAGTTCCACTCTTCTCTGTCCCAATCCCAAACCCACGTCGTGCCGCCACAGTCCTCAAGATAGAAAACGTCGTGGCCCAACGCCCGCAGGCCGAGCAGGTACTGGAGGCTGGCCCAGGCTTGCCCGCCAAGTCCGGAGCGGCCAATGGTGCCAGCCAGGATGATCTTCATAACCCGGCGCGCTGCATCAGGCTGCCAACGACCTTTTCCGCGGCGAAGAACTCGGCAGCGGTCTCCTGGGCCGCCCGACAGTGGCCGGCGTAATCACTCTCGATCGCATCGACGGCTTTCAAAATGTCGTCGATTGTCCGAAAGCCGAATAAACCTTTGCCCGTCGGCAGGAACTTGCTGAAGCCGGTTTCCTGCGTGATCGCCGGCCGGCCCGACGCGAGGTAGCACGCGGTGCGGTCGCTGAACCAGCCGGTGTTGGCGCGGACGTATTGGTCGCGGGCGACCGTGAACTCACCGCGCGACTGCTGGATATAGGTCCGGTAGAGGTCCACATCGCGGGAGATGGCAATCGAGTCGGTCTGCCGCCAGCCAAGCTGGTGCAGCCGCGCCTTGATCGGCTCGTCCACCGTGGCCGCCAGTTCGAACTTCGCCGCCCGCCGTTGCGGCAGTTCGAGGAACTTCTCAAACTCGCGGTCCTTGGTCCAATGCCACATGTCGCCCCGCCATTCGAGGTCCTTGCCTTGGTTGTGCCAGGTGGTGATCGTGGTGAAGGTGTCGCCCCCGGCGGGCGCCCCCTTGTTCCACAAATCCAGCGCAACGGGCTGTCGCGTGGGCCACCAGCGGAATCTCTCGATCGGTACCTCGCAGTCCGGGGCGCCCAGATTCTCGCCGAAGGTGAACAGGGTGTCGTGCGCCGCCAGCGTGGCAATCATGCCCTGATCGCCTTGGGCCACTTTCACTTGAGAGGCGAACGGATCCGATTCGACGTAGATGCGGCGTTTGACGCGCAGGTGCTCCTCGCGCAGTTCCTGGGCGCCGGTCACATTAAGGAAGGCATCGGCGTCGCGGTAGAGCTGATCGATTTGCGCTTCGGTCATCCCGTAGCATTTGCCGTCGGGATACTTTCCGCGAAAGGCCCAGCGGTCGCCAAAGCCATGCGCTTGGAGCGCGGGCACCACCGCTTCGATGTTGCCGGCGGCCTCGGGCGAGAGATCATTCAAGCGCGGGTCGTAGATCCAACGGGCCGAGTCTTCAATGTAATACGGATCGTAGCCCAGCCGCCGCAATCCAAGCAGATAATGCAGGAACTGGTAAGTGACGCCCGCGAGCGGGTACCAGAAGAGAATACCGAAGACAATGATCCGGCCTTTAGGCGGCTGTTCAAGTAGCATGGCGATTCTTCTCTTCCTCGGTCAGTTCACGAATCACACGCGCCGGGTTGCCGGCGACGATGGTGAAGGGCGGGACATCCGCAGCCACCACGGAACGGGCGCCGATGATCGACCCTTCGCCGATCGTCACTCCGGGCAACACGCAGGCATCAAACCCGATCCAGACATTGGCGCCGAGTCGAACGGGACGGGCCGGCACGTCGGCGCAAGCCAGCCGGGGCACGCGCGTCGGAACGAGTTCCAGTTCCCGCCGGCGTGACGCGGCGTCGAGCGGCACGCGGTAGGTATCCATCAGAACGACGTTCCAGGAAATGAGGGCGTAGTCGCCGATACTGACTTCCGCGTCGCAGATGATACGGGCGCCGTGTACGAGGGCGAATTGTCCGAGCGTCACGCGGCCCTGTGGCCCGACGTCGAACAGGGTGCCCAGATAGGTTGAAGCCCCGCGCCCGTAGCGTATCGCCGCGGACCTCTGGCTCCGGAAGAAGGTGAAGCTGAACGTCGTCTCGACATAGGCCGTCTCGTCGATGACCACGTTCTCCGGGATGGTTCCGGGATACCAGTCCCACTCCAGTCGGCGGTCAGGCGTCACGGCACTTCCCCGATGATCTGGGCCGGATTGCCCAGGACGTGAGCGCGGGCGGGCACATCACGGGTGACCATCGAGCCGGGTTCGACAAACGCGCCGGCGCCGATGTGAACGCCTTTGAGGATCGTGGCATTGGGACCGATCCACACGTTGTCCTCGATGACGACCGGACGCTTCACCACGGCGGGTCGCGGACGCCCCTGACCGAGCGGCGAGCAGGCAATCGCGTCCGCAATGCGTTCCGCCGGCGCGAGGGGATGAAAGTCCGTGTCCGTAATGGTGGTGTTCCAGCCAATCAAGACATAGTTTCCGATGAGCAGCTCCAATTCGCAGAGCAGCACGGCGTTGGTAAAATAACAATAGTCGCCAATGGTCACCCGCCCCTGCTCACCGAGATCGAAATGCACGCCGTCCATGGTGCAGTGCGCGCCGATGACCAAAGCCCTTTCGACCTTGCTGCGAAAGCGCTTGAAAGCCAGGTCGCCGCTGAGGAGCGTGCCGGGCTGCAACACCACATTCGGCGGCGGCAAGCCGTGAGTCCAGCGGCCCGGAGCAAGGGCGGCCTTTTCGTCCGTCGTTGTCACAAAAGCAACGTGGAAACTCTAGGATCCCAGCCGGGCAGTGACCAGCTTTTCTTGAAACCGGCCAACCGATACCGGGGGTACGTCTGCCCGGCCCGGCGATCCCGGCCCGCCAAACGCGGCGCAACCCAGCAGGTCAAGACCGTGGTTTGGGCGGTGCCGACGGCGCGCCGAATTGGATCCGGTGAAAGGCCGCATACAAGCCGCCACGGGCCAGCAGTTCGTCATGCGAACCCATCTCCGCCACGCGGCCATCCTGGAGGAACACGATCCGCGTGGCGCGACGCACGGTCGAGAGGCGATGGGCAATGATAAATGTGGTGCGGCCCACCAGCAGCCGGTCCAGCGCGTCCAGGAGCAATTGTTCGGTCTCGGCGTCCAAGGCGCTGGTGGGTTCGTCGAGGATCAAGATGGGCGCATTCTTCAGCAGCGCGCGAGCGATGGAGAGACGCTGGCGTTCCCCGCCGGACAAGGTCGCGCCGCGTTCGCCGATCACGGTGTCGTAACCGCGAGGTAGCCGGACGATGAACTCGTGGGCACGAGCCGCTCGTGCCGCCGCCTCGATCTCTGCCAGCGTGGCCTTGGGCTGGCCGTAGGCGATGTTCGCGGCAATGGTCTGAGGAAAGAGAAACGGTTCCTGCAAGACCAGGGCGATGTGACGGCGGAGACTCTTCAATTGCACTTCCCGAACATCCCGGCCGTCCAGTGAAACACGGCCCTCCCAAGGATCAAAGAAGCGGGGCAGCAGGCTCACCAGCGTGCTCTTGCCGGTGCCGGTGGGGCCGACGAGGGCGATGCTCTCTCCGGGTCGCCCGTCGAGGGTGATTCCGCGCAGGACGGGCCGGTCGGGTCGGTAGCCAAAGGTAACATTCTCAAAGCGCACGGCGCCCCGCACGGTCGTCAACGCCACGGCGCCGGGGGTGTCGGCGACCTCCTGCCGCGCTTGGAGCACTTCCCAGACACGCGCCGCGCTGCCCATGGCGCCCTGGATGGTGGCCGTCGTGTACATGACGGTTTCCACCGGCGCGTAAAGCGACGCGAGGTAGGAGAGGAACACGAGGAGGGTGCCCACACTCGCATCGCCGGCCAGTGCCTGGCGGGTGCCCAACCAGAGAATCCCCGCCGTACCCGCCGCCGTGGCCAGACCCATGAGGATTTTGAAACGGAGCTGCACATCCGTCAGGGCGAGCGTGGCGCTCAGGCTGTCCCGATTCGCTTGCTGCAGGAGCCGGTTGTTCATCGGCTCGCGGCCGAAGGCCTGCACCACAGGCATGGCGGAGAAGGTTTGTTCGATAACACTGTAAATGCGGGCTTCGACCTCCTGCTGGTGGTAACTGCGGTCCAGCATGGGCTGCGCGTACCGGTAAAAGACGCCCATCATGCCGGGCACCACCGCGAGAGCCAGCAGCGTGAGCGCGGGCGACAGCCGCCACATGATCTCGAACATGACGATCAAGCTGACCACCGCTGAGAGGATCGGCAACAGCGCATCCTTGGCGATGACAGAGACGCAGGTGCAATCGGTGGTCACGCGGCGGATGTTGTCGCCCACGGCCCGGCTCGTGTGAAAGCGCAGGGAGAGCTGTTGGAGCCGCGAGAAGAGGTCCGCCGCCAAATCATAGACCATGCGCTGTCCGAGGCTGATGTTGGCGTAGGCGTTGCCCAGACCCACGGCCCAGCTCAGCAGGAACAGCGCGACCGTCGCTGCGATGCACCAACTGATCAGGGCGTCGGATGTGGTTGACCCCGGCAGCAGCGAGACCAGCCGGACGACCGGCTCAGGCATGACCTTTCCGCGCAGCATATAATCGACCAGAAACGCCAGCGGCCACGGCTTCAGCACATCGAGCCCGATGCGGACCAGCATGGTGAACATCACCGCCAGCAACGGCAGCCAGCGTCGCAGCGCGTAGCCCGACACCCATCGGCAGAGCCGAAACAGACCGATCTTCGGAGGAGGAGCGGGGGAGGTCATTCGGCTTGGCTCATTTCAACTGGATTTGCCGCAGGCGCGCATACACTCCGCCCCGGGCCTGGAGTTCCGCGGGAGTGCCGCTCTCCACAATCCGGCCTTCCTGCAGCACCACGATGCGGTTTGCCCGACGCACCGTGGAAAGCCGGTGCGCGATCAGGAACGTGGTGCGGCCTGTCATCAGGCGTTCCAGCGCTTCGAGCAAGAGTTGTTCGGTCTGGGTGTCCAGGGCGCTGGTTGGCTCGTCCAGAATGAGGATGGGCGCGTTCTTCAGCAGCGCACGAGCGATTGCCAGACGCTGGCGTTCTCCGCCCGAAAGCGTGGCCCCGCGCTCGCCGATCTCCGTGTCGTAGCCCTGCGGCAGGCGCGCAATGAAGTCGTGGGCGTTGGCCGCACGGGCAGCGGCTTCGATCTCC
>Ga0316630_10000364_pt1 | contig 13742 bp, 9 predicted proteins | sample OWC_May_M1_C1_D6_FD_207658 | JGI IMG/M metagenome (GOLD analysis project Ga0316630, IMG submission 207658) | Wetland soil microbial communities from Old Woman Creek delta, Ohio, United States - OWC_May_M1_C1_D6_A | ecosystem: Environmental > Terrestrial > Soil > Wetlands | place: USA: Ohio...
TGGACAACAGAAACGAGCGGAATAAGATGTGGGAAGAATTAGCTAAGGGTCCGAGCGACAAACAGAAAGTCGGAAAATTACAATATCCATTCTGAGAAGGGGAATCTTCGCTTGGCCGCTCGAGGACTGCCTTAAGGATTTCGCGGAAATCTTACATGGTTAATATTCTGGGCTTGAAGAGTGAATCTAGCCATAAATCGGCCACAAAAACAATCGAAACTTAGCGCACAAAACAGATTCTAATACAGTTATCTTTCACATAATTGGGTCTTCAAATCCGGTATGGGGCTATAGACGTCCCGGGTGGGTTCGACTCCCACACCTTCCCGCCACTCCATATTTATCAGCGACTTACTGGAACATTCGAGAGCAGAACCATCATCCAAGCCACTCAAGGAGGGCGCGAACGCTGCCGGTGGCAAGGGCAATACTCGAATCCGCCGCTCCATAATACAGGTTGATAGTATCGCCATCTGGAGCGATGGTGCAGCCGCAGGGGAACACGACGTTGCCGACGTCCCCTTGCTGTTCGTAATGCGCTTCCGGGCCGAAGAACCACTCATCACTGCGCTTGAGGCAACGTTCCGGTGCGTTCAGATCAAAGAGAGCGAGGCCCAGCCGGTAAAGCGAACCGGCCGCGGTCTGCCGCACTCCATGGTAGATCATCAGCCAACCTTTGGGAGTTTCAATGGGCGGCGGGGAGAGGCCGATCTTATTGGCATCCCACCACCCGCCGCGCCGGGATTCCAACATCAGCTTGTGGCCGCCCCAGTGGCGCAGGTCGGGCGAATAGGACATCCATATATTGGCTCTGGGAGAGCTGACCGGGCGATGGATCAAAGCCCAACGACCGCCAATACGATGAGGCAACAGGGCCGCATCTTTGTCTTCCGGCGGCATGATCACGCCGTAGCGCTCAAAGCGATGGAAATCTTCCGTGAGCGCCAGAGCGACACCCGGCCCCTCACGCGTGTAGGCGGTGTAGACCACGGCATACTTGCTCAATTCGGGAAGATAGGTGATGCGCGGGTCTTCTATTCCCCACATTTCTTCCGGGAAGTGCTTGGGATCGGCCAAGAGGGTCGGCTGGGGATCTATCTGCCAATCGTCCTGGCCATCGGAGGACCGGGCCGCGCATAGATGAGACTGCCCACGGCGATCCTCCACGCGGCACAAAAGCAACGTCGTGCCATCAAGCAGCCGTACGGCGCCGGGGTTAAACACGCTATTGACCGGATAGGTCCAACGGTCGGCCGTCAAGATGGGATTGTGCTTATGACGGCGAAAGAGTTCGGGGTGATGATTGTTCATTATGGTCGTGTCTCCAGAGATAAAAGCGCATTCTCAGCCAGGCGCAATTCCAGCAGGGCCTGAAGAAAGGCGAGCGTCGATTCCGCGCCTTGATTCTCGTTCGGGCGGTCGGGATGCAAACCGTCCCGACAACCGCCGGTCGTCGGGTCGTAGATGGGGAGGTTGAGGTCATTGCGCCCGATGAACCAATCGAAGGCACGCCGGGCTTCTTTGTTCCAGCGTTTATCCCCCGTGACCCGATAGGCTTCGAGGCAGGCGGATACCATCGCTTGGGCTTCCACCGGCTGTTGATCGAACCGGGCGCGCACGCCGCCGCGCTGATAAAAACCGTCGGATCCGATGGGGACAAAATGCCCCCCGCCCGCCTCCGAGCGTTGCAGGTCAGCCAGCCAGCTGAGTGACTCCAGCCCGGCTTTGGCCATATCCTCATTCGTCATCCATCGGCCGCACATCAACAAGGCATGCGGCAGCGCGGCGTTGCAATAGCTCAGCTCATCCTCGAACCATCGCCATTCGTCCGAACGGTGGCTTTGATACAGAGCCATCAGCCGCCCGCCCAATTCCTCCCGAACTTGGCTGGCCCGCCTGTCACCCGCAAACCGCCGCAGATATTCATGGATGCCGATGAGTGCGAACGCCCAGGCCCGCGGACTGGTCGTGTCGTGAATGGCCGGCAAGGCCTGTTCGAACAACCAGCCGGCCATACCATGGAGGGCGGGTGTGGTCGTAACGCCCAACACAGAGCCCAACGCCCATAAGGCCCGGCCATGGCTATCGTCCGAGCCGCTATCCTCCCGCCAGTTGCGTTGGTAATCCATGAAGTTGCGAAAACGCCTGGTCTTGGTATTGAAGGCATACGAGAGGAAGGCGAGATAGCGTGACGCCAGTTCGAAAGACTCTTTGATGCCCAGCGACTCGATGAGCGCGCTCACCATCAGGGCCCGGGCATTGTCGTCGGTGCAGTAGCCCTCACGATAGTTGGGGACTGTGAAAATGGCGTGCTGCAGCATGCCGGTTTCGTCCGTCAACCGGCGCATGTGATCTAGCCTGAGAGGGGGCAGGTCCCCGAGGTGTTTGTCCAGCGCTTTGGCCGTGAAGCCCGGGGGCATGAAATGCCGGCGTTCCGTGCGGGCGCGCTCGAAGCTCTCCATGTAGCGCCGCGCCACCTTCGGCCAGATCATCTCCCGCCCCAGCAGATAGGCGCGCTTTCGCATGGCGTGGCGCTCGGCCTCGTTTTCCATGAGGTAGATAACCTTTTCCGCCAAGGCTGCCGGATCACGGAACGGGACCAGCGCGCCTCGTCCCTGAGACAGCAACTCTTCCGCGTACCAGTAGGGGGTTGAGATCACGGCTTTGCCCGCTCCGACCGTATAGGCCAATGTGCCGGACGTGATCTGCTGCACGTTCAGGTAAGGAGTGATATAAATGTCCGCCGCGCCGATGAACTCAACCAGCTCCTCAAGGCTGACGAAACGATTGTAGAAGATCACGTGGCTTTCCATGCCCTTCTCTTGAGCCAGCCATTGGAGCGATAACCGATACGTCTCTCCTTCTTGTTGGATCACGTGGGGATGTGTGGCGCCGACGACAAGATATACGACGTCCGGATAGCGGGCCACAATAGCGGGCAGGGCGGAGATGACCGTTTCGATCCCCTTGTTCGCCGACAGCAAGCCAAAGCTGAGCAGAACGGTCTTACCCTCGACGCCAAAGATGTCTTTGTTGAAACTCGGGTCGACGAAGGGCACATCGGGGATGCCGTGGGGGATCAGATCGATCTTCTCCGGCGGCACATGATAGATCGTCCGCAAGAATTCAACGCCGCGTTCGCTCATGACGACCAGCCGATCCGACAACGCGGCGATCTCTTCTAAGACCCGGCGCTGATCAGGGTTGGGCTCCTTGAGAATGGTGTGTAAAGTCGTGACGACGGGCATGCGCAACTCACGCAAGAGGGTCAGGATGTGGCTGCCCGCCCTGCCGCCGAAAATGCCGTATTCAAATTGCAGGTTCACCAGGCCAACATTGTTGATATTCAGGAAATCGGCGGCGCGGCTGTACGACTCAATATCCGCCTCCGTCAGCTCGAACCGGACGCGGCCCGGATAGTCATAGCCGGCCGCGGTGTCATTGACAGGCAAGGCGATACAGGTCGTCCCGGCATATTCAACGGCGATGGCTTCACAGAGATCCGTGGTGAACGTGGCGATGCCGCACTGCCGCGGCATGTAGTTGCCGATGAAAGCGATGCGCTTGAAAGTCGAATTAGCCGAGCCATCCTCCATGACGATCTTCTCCTTTATGGCCCCCCTGTTTAAGCCACTCAGGCTTTTGCCGCCAGCTTAGTATATCACAACCCGACGGCCGACCCTTGGGCCGGCTCACCAAGGACATCAACGCCGAAGCCGTGGAGCGGGTCGCGGGTTTCGTCCTCGGAAGCCGCCAAAAAGTCCACCAGGCAGGAACTAAGGACCTGCGGCCAGCCCCGCTTTCAGCGCTCGAAGATCAGGCTGTAGGGCGCGCGGCCGAACTCAAAGGCGAAGACGAACCGCCAGCCGTCATGGGCGTTGGCATTGAGCATTTGCTCGACGTTCTGCCCGCCCGACGGATAGGGCACGACCTTGTACTCCCGGGACTGGGCCGCGCCCGCGCTGCCCGGGGCCGCGATCAGCGCTTTCACCAGGAAGGCCACGAGCAGGATGAGCGCGATGTTGATCAATGCGGTCGTCGTTTTGGGTAGCTTCATCTCTCCCTCCCCCACTACTATACGCCTCTCGGGAACGTACGAGAATTCCCGGCGGGCCCGGATGCGCCTTGACAGCCTACGGAGTCCCCGCTTAATATCGTTTTCAGGAAGGGGACGATGAGCGGCCTCGTTCGAATATGCGCGTCGCTGATCGTCGCCGCCGTCTGCCTCTCCCCCGCCCTTCTTGGACCCCAGGAAAAGCCGGCTGAGGCCAGGCTCGCCGCGGTCCTGAAGAAAGCGGCGGAATACTGCCGCCGGCTGGACAAGGCCGCCCTCGATTTCGCCTGTTTCGAGGAAGTCAAGGAGACGACGCACTTCTACACCGCCAGCACCGATATCTACCTCTACGACTATCAATTCGTCCGCAAGGGAGAGGGTGTTAAAGAGCGGAGGAACCTCGTCTCGATCAACGGAAAGAGATCGAGCGTCCGGGACACGCCGCTGAACACGGCCTCGTTCCAGTACGAGAACGTCCTCTTCGGACCCATCGGGCTGCTGAGCGAATCCTGGCAGGCCTATCACGATTACCGGATCGTCGGGGAAGAGACGATCCGGGGCGCCGCGGCCCTGATCGTCGAGGCCACGCCGAAACCGGATCTCCCCGTGACGCATCCCTACGGCCGGATCTGGATCAAGCCCGACGACGGAAGCGTCCTCAAGATAGCCTGGGAGCCTCGATCGCTCGGGAACTACAAAATGGCGGAGGAATGGGGGCTGGCCAACGAGGCCGAACCCCGGATCACCGCGTTCTCCGAATACGGGTTCGAAAAAAAGGGGATCCGGTTCCCCAGCCTGAACTACACGGAGGAAGCCTACATCCGCAAGGACAAGCGGAAATACACCAGCGCCGAGATCTCGACGACCTATCGGGGCTACAAGTTCTTCACGGTCGAGACCGAGGTCAAGTATTGAATTTGACGTCCTTCCCGATTCGGGTGATGATAGCGGCATGAGCCGACGTCATCGCGGGACTCCGCTGGCCCTGGCCTTGATCATGCCGCTCGCCGCCGCGGCCGCGCTGCCGGCCCAACCCCTGCCTGAAAAGGAGATCTATAAGGTGCGGATGCTCACGGGCCGGGCGCCGGTCGAGCCGGCCCTGGTCGAGATCCGCATCGAGATCGAGGGCTGGACGACGCCGGACGAGATCCGCCGCCTCAACGACGTCCTCGGCCGCTCCGGGACCGAACCGTTCCTCGCCGCCTATGGAGCCTCCAACAAGGGGGTCGTCCGCTTCATGTACACCCGCGGCTGGAACCTGCCCATCCACGCCGCCCAATTCACGGCCACGGAAAAGGGCAAGAAGGTCCGCCTTTTTTTCCTCCGGCAGAACTGGAATCCCAACTACCAATTCGCGTCGACCGGCCGCTATCTCTTCATGGCGATCGAGCTCGACGTCAACGAGAAGGGCAAAGGCACCGGCCGGTTCTGCGAGGACGCCTCGATCAAGCTGGACCCCGACGCCGGGACCATCATCATGGACTCCTACGCGTCCGCCCCGAAGATCTTCCCCACCGTCCAGCAGGCTATCAAGAAGGCGAAGAAGGGCCCGGGCGCGGATTAGCTACTTCGCGGGCGGCTCGAACGCCTGCATCCGGCCGTTGTCCCGCTCCAGGACGAAGACCGTTCCCTTGGCGTTGACGGCGACGGCGATCGGCCCCGTCATCTGCCCGGCCCCGCTGCCGGCCCCTCCGAAGGACCCGATGAACCGGCCGCGGGACGTGAATTTTTGGACCCGGTTGTTCCCGCCGTCGGCCACGTAGATGTTGTCGTCCTTGTCGCAGCAGACGCCCAGGGCCCGCTTGATCTCGCCGTCGCCGGAACCGAGCTTGCCGAACGCCTCGACGAACACGCCCTCGGCCGTGAATTTCTGGACGCGATTGGCGTCGACGACGATGATCTCGTTCAGGCTGTTGACGGTGATGCCCGTCGGGAAATTGAACTGGCCCGGCTCCGGGCCCGCCTTGCCCCAGATCTTCTTGACGACCCCGGTCCCCGCCGCGTACTTGATGATGCGGCTGTTGCCCGCGTCGACGACGTAGATGTCGTTGGCGGCGTCGACGGCGATCCCGAGCGGCTGCGACAGCATCTTGTCCTTGGCCCCCTGGTCCCCCCACTTGCGGACGAACTGGCCGGTCTTGTCGAACTTGGACACGGTGCCGTCCCGGGAGTCGGTGACGTAGCATCCCCCCTCGGCGTCGACGGCGATGCCGGACGGCATCTTGAGGGACCGGAAATACTTGCCTTCGGCGCCCCAAGTGATCTGGGCCCGGCGGTCGGGGCCGTACTTGCGGACCTTGAACGGGCCGTCGTCGACCACGTAGAAACTCCCGGTCCTGTCGATCACCAGGGCCTTGGGCTCGACGAAGGTCTTGCCGTCGGGGGCCCCCCACGCGAAGCCCGGGGTGTAGGTCTTGACCGTGAGGGCCGACGATTTGACCAGGACGTCGAGGCCCTCGGGGACCAGGAACTCCTCCTCCCAGTCGACATAGCGGTCCTTCTTGAGCACGAGCTTGTGGGGCCCGTAGGGCACGGTCGCGATCTCGCACTCCGTCGTCTTGCCGGTGTCCCGGCCGTCGAGGAAGACCGCGGCCCCCGGAGGGTCCGAGCTGACGCGGAGGTTCCGTCCGAGGCTGGTGAGGGCATAGCTCTTGTCGGTCCTGTCGTCCCTCAGGGCGAGGACGAACGTCTCCGGCTTGTATCCTTCTTTCTCGATCTCCAGGGTGACGCGGGTCTTCTGCGTCGTGAACACGTTCGGGGAGCGGCCGACCACCTGGCCATCGACCTTCAGCACGGCCTCCTTGGGCTCCGTGTCGACATGAACCATGTAGCCGACGAACGTGCCGTTGTACTGCTTCTCGGCGACGCCGATGAGCCGGCTGATGTTGGAGTCGGCCATGTATTTGGTGGACTGCTTGGCCGAAAGGAAATCCGTCTCGAACATGTTCCGGAACTCCCGGATGGCCCGGGCGTCGTCGTCCATCCGGGCCAGGGCGTAACCGGTCCAGTAGTAAACATCGCAGGCGGCCTGCTTCTGCTTCAGGGGATCTTCGAGGTTCAGGACCTTGGGCATGAGCGACCGGAGGTTCTCGACCGTCTGGGCCAGGTCCCCCTGTTGGGTGATGTAATTCTTGTTTTCTTCGATCGTGCGCTCGATCTCGACGGAGAGCTCGGCCTGGGTCTTGACCGATCCGAGCGGCACCTCTTCTCGCAGATCGGACTCGTTGACAACCTCGACCAGGTACCCATGGATATAGCCGGCCGTCTTGACCCCGTTCACCTCCACTGTGACCTTCCAATAGTCCCCCTGCTTGACCTCGGCGTCGAGGAGCGTGTTGAGGGGCAAGATGATGATCGGCTGGAGGCTCGGAGCCGGGGTCTTGTAGACCGGAGCCCCGGGGTTATAAATGACCCTCAACTTGGTGGCCATGGCGGACGACAGCGAGAGGGTCAGAAGCCCCAGGGCCAGGGCCAGTCCGGCCCGTCCGATCCGCGGGGAAATCCTGTTCATGATCGCTCCAGTATCCGGACGATCTTCCAGCTATCGCCCTTTTTCTCCAGGACCCACTTCTCCGGCGAGTACAGCCAGGGCTTCTGCTTCCCGTCCTCCCTCGAAACGCCCTGGATGGCGTGGTGGAACGAGGCCGTCGCGTGGGTCCGGTCCGAGAAGGCGACGTCAATCGACGACCCCGGGATCTGCGACTTGATCCCGTCGTAGATCGTGAAGAGCATCTCGAAGTACGACCGCTCCTGCGCGGCCAGGGCCGGCGCGTCAATGTTCGCGAGCACCCCCGAAAGGTCCGCCCGCTCTTCCGCTTGGCGGCGGCCTTCGATCAGGGCCAGGATGGCCTTCTTCGAGAGCGCGGTGTCGGCCCTGAAGAGGTAGTCTTTCGCCGTCGCGTTGCCTTCGTCGAGCCGGAGGACCTCTTCCATGGCCCGGACCGCCCCCGCGTGGTCCCCGGACTCGAAGAGGCCGATCCCCTTCTTGAGGCGGGCCGCGACCGCGGCGGAGTCGAGCTCCCCCTTGGCCTTGATCCGGTACGAGCGGGCCTCGGCCTCGTTGGGGTTCTCGAGGAGGATCGCGTCGGCCATATTGATCGTCTCCGCGTAGTCCTTCCGGCCGAAGCTTTCCCGGAGCTTGGCCAGGCTATCGGCGAGCGCGGCGGACGGGTCCGGCGGAGGAGGTTCGATCTGAGCCGGCGCGGGCTCCGCGACGGCAGGCGCCGGCTTGTTCTGGACGGCGGTGCCGGCGGTCCCGGAGGCTTTTCGCTCCCCCTTCGGCCTGAGGACAAGGAACCCTCCGACGGCGAGCGCGAACACGAGAAGCCCGATCGCGAGGAAGGGAGGCTTCGCCTTCGCTCCTCCCTCGTCGGGCGCCTCGCCCTCGCCGCTCTGCCGGAGCTCGAAGTCCCGGGAGGCCGCGGACAGGTTCTCCGGGTCCTCGAGGTCGCCGATCATCTCCCGGCCGGTCTGATAGCGGTCCTCGGGCCGCTTGGCCAGCGCCCGCCGGATCACGTTCTCGTAGCCCCGGGGCAGGTCCTGATTGACCTCCGTGATCGACGGCGGCTCCTCGTGGACGATCTTGTAGACGATCGTGGAGAGGTTGTCGCCGGCGAAGGGCTTCCGCCCGGTCAGGAGCTCATACAGGATGACGCCCAGGGCGAAGAAATCCGCCCGGCCGTCGGCCGTCTTGCCCATGACCTGCTCGGGCGACATGTAGCTCAGGGTCCCGATGGTCGTGCCCGGACCGGTCATCGTCGAGGCCTCCAGGCGGGCCACGCCGAAGTCGGCCAGGAATGGCTTGCCGGCCTTGTCGATGAGGATGTTGGCCGGCTTGATGTCGCGGTGGACGATGCCGTTCTCGTGGGCGTAGTCGAGGGCCTCGGCGATGGGCTTGAGGAGCCCGAGGACGTCCCGGGGCGGTATCGGCTTCCCGATCTCGATCCGGGCCTGGAGCGTCTGGCCGTCGATATACTGCATGACGATGAACGTCAAGTCGCTCTCGCGGATAACATCGTAGACGGTGATGATGTTCGGGTGGCTCAGCCGGCCGGCGGCCTTGGCCTCGCGCATGACCCGCAGGAGCATCTCCTCCTTCTCCGGCCCGTCGATGTAATCGTCGAGGCGGACCGTCTTGATGGCCACCTCGCGCTCAATGTCCGGGTCCAGGCCGCGATAAACGACCCCCATGCCCCCCTTGCCCAAAGTGCCGAGAATGCGGTACTTGCCAACGGTCTCGATGGGATGCTGCTGTTCCAATGGCACCGCTTCGCTCTTCCGTCCCCCAGGGGTTGTTCCCAGCCGATTTCACGCTTAAGTTATCGGATTGGCGCCGCTCTTGTCAAGGACCGCGGCCGGTTGCTTTTAGGGGGCCGACTTGCTATCCTTCCCGCCGGGAAGGGGCCCCGCGAGGACCGAAACATGCGTTGCCCGAAGTGTCAGTACGATACGCCGGGGGACGTCCGGTTCTGCGGCAAGTGCGGCACTCCCCTGCCGAGGCCGGCCCGGGCCTTCGATCCCGACAAGACCGAGACCATCGCCTTCTCCTGCGTCGAGCTCGCCGACGGGAGCTTGTTCGCCAGCCGTTATCTTATCCGTGAAGTCCTCGGCCGCGGCGGTATGGGCTGCGTCTACCGAGTCCTCGATACCAAGGTCGACGAGGAGGTGGCCCTCAAGTCCATCAATCCGGAGATCGCCTCCGACGCCAAGATCATCGAGCGCTTCCGGACCGAGCTTCGGGAGACCCGGAAGATCACGCACCGGCACGTCTGCCGGATGTACGATCTCGGCACGGACGGCGAGAATCTGTTCATCACCATGGAGTACATCCCCGGCGAGGACCTGGAGGCCATGGTCCGCCGGCTGGGGAAGGTGCCCCCGGGCAAGGCCTCCGTTATCACCCGCCAGGTGGCCGATGGCTTGGCCGAGGTCCACAGGCTGGGGATCATCCACCGCGACCTGAAGCCCAAGAACATCATGATCGACCGCGACGGCGAGGCCAAGATCATGGATTTCGGCTTGGCCCGCACGCCCCACGGCGTCAAGCTCACCGAGGTCGGCCACGTCGTCGGGACGCCGAGCTTCATGTCGCCCGAGCAGCTCAACGGCGACGCGCTCGATCGGCGTTCCGACATCTTCGCCCTGGGCGTGGTCATGTTCTACATGCTGACCGGCGCCCTGCCGTTCGAGGCCGAATCGACCCTGACCCTGGCCCTTCGGCAGAAATCGTACCGGCCGCCCAACCCCCACGCCCTCGACCCCCGCATCCCGGAGAGCTTAGGCCGCATCGCCCTGAAGTGCCTGGAGATCGACCGGGAGAAACGCTATGCAAGCGCTTCGGATCTCCTGGCCGACCTCGATCGGACCGATTTGGGCTTCGATACCTACGAGGTCCATGTCCCCGGCAGGGCCAAGAAGAAGCCGGCCGCCCGCCGGTCCGGAGGGCTCTGGAGGAAGGCGCTGACAGGTGCCGCTGTCGTAGCCGCCCTGGCCGCGGCGGGTTTCGGCCTGCGGACGTTCCTGGCCAAGCCCGCTGTGACCACAGCGCCTCCGCAAGAGGCCAGGCAGGCGGCGGCCCCGGTCTCGCCGCCGGCCTCGCTCCCGGCCGCGCCGGCCGAGAAGCCGAAGACGGAGGCCGTGAAAAAGCCCGAGACCGCGGCCAAGGCCATCCCCGTGGAATTCGTCACGAAGCCCAGCCGGGCCACGGTCTTCATCGACGAGGTGGAGATGGGGCTCACGGACGACACCTTCTTCGTCTCGCCGGGCCGGCACGCCGTGAGGATACGCAAGACGGGCTATCAGGACCTCATCGCGAGCCTCGTCGCCGAACCCGGCGGCCCGGGCCGGCTCAGCCGCGAATACCGGCTCGTCCCGCGATCGCCGACGATCGGCACTCTCGACGTCACCTCCGAGCCGCCGGAAGCGGACGTTTTCATCGACGGCGCGGAGAAGCCGGCGGGCCGGACGCCCTTCGTTCTGGGCGTATCGCCGGGGGCGGTCCGGGTCAAGGTCAGCCTGTCCGGTTACCTCGACCAGGCCGAGGACGTCGAGGTCCGGGCCGGCGAGGTGGCGTCGCTCTTTTGTCCCCTGACCCCCCGGAACGGCACCGTGGACATCTCCTGCGATCCCGAAGGCGCCGAGGTCTGGAGCGGCGATGAGCTCATCGGCAAGACGCCTTTCACGAAGCCGCTCAAGCCGGCCGTCTACAAGCTGAGGATCGTCTGGAAGGGCCGGGGCGAGCGGCAGGATATCATCATCGTCCACCCCGGCGAGGTCCTGCCCCCGCTGCGCTACGCGCTTCGGCGGCCGGCGGCGTAGAGGTCCCCGCCCCGGCCGTCGTAGATGATGAAGGCCGGGAGGTCCCGGACGGTGATCCTGCGGACCGCTTCCATGCCCAGGTCGGCGAAATCGACCGTTTCGCTCCGGACGATGTGCTCCTTGGCGATGAGCGCGGCGGCCCCGCCGATGGTGCCGAGGAAAACGCCGCCGTTCGCCCGCAGCGCCTCGACCGCCTTGGCCGTCCGGTTGCCCTTGCCCAGGGTCACGAGCGAGGCCCCGGCTTTCATGAACGCGTCGAGATAGCCGTCCATGCGCTGGGCCGTCGTCGGCCCGAAGCTGCCCGAGGGCATGCCCCGCGGCGTCTTGGCCGGCCCGGCATAGTAGACGGGGTGGTTCCGGAAATAGCCGGGAACGTCGCCCGTCTCGCGGAGGATCTTGGCCAGCCGGGCGTGAGCGATGTCGCGGGCTACGATGAGCGGGCCGGAGAGCCTGAGCAGGGTGCCGGCGGGGAGGCCCCGCAGGACGCCCAGGATCTCGGCCATCGGCCGGTCGAGATCGACGGCGACCGCCTCGGCGGGCCCGGACGTCCGGACGCCGTCGAGGAAACGGGCCGGACGGCGCTCGACCTCTTCGAGGAAGATCCCCTCGGCCGTGATCTTGCCGCGGAGGCCACGGTCGGCGTTGCAGGACACGCCCAGGCCGACCGGGCACGACCCGGCGTGGCGCGGCAGGCGGATGAAGCGGGCATCATGGGCCAGCCACCGGCCCCCGAACTGGGCCCCGAGACCGGATTCCCGGGCCAGCCGCATGACCCTCGCTTCCCATTCCGGGTCGCGGAAGGCGGCGCCCTTCGTCCCGCCCCGCTTCGGCAGGCCGTCAAGGAAGCCGGCCGAGGCCAGCTTGACCGTCTTGAGGGTCATTTCGGGCGAGAGCCCGCCGACCACGACGGCGATCCTGTAGGGGGGGCAGGCCGCGACGCCGAGAGCGCGGATCTTCTCGGCCAGGAAGGCCTCGAGGGCCTTCTCGTCGAGCAGGGCTTTCGACTCCTGGAAGAGGGCGATCTTGTTGGACGATCCGCCGCCCTTGGCCATGAAGAAAAACCGGTATTCGCGCCCGGGCGCCGCCTGGATGTCGATCTGGGCGGGCAGGTTCGACCCGGTGTTCCGCTCTTCGAAGACGGAAAGCGGGGTCATGATGGAATAGCGCAGGTTGCGGGTCTTGTAGACCTCCGCCGCGGCCGCGGCCAGGACCTCTTCGTCCCGGTCCCCAGTGACGACGCGGTGGCCTCGCTCGGCGAATATCTGGATCGATCCCGTGTCCTGGCACAGGGGCAGGACACCCTCGGCCGCGATGACGGCGTTGCGGAGCACGGCCTCGGCCACGAAGCGGTCGTTCGGCGAAGCCTCGGGGTCGTCGAGGATGCGCCGCATGGCCGCGAGGAAGTCCGGCCTCAGGTAAAAGGCCAGGTCGGTGAAGGCCTCGCGGGCCAGGGCGGCCAGAGCGCTGTCGCCGACGCGCAGGGCCGGGCGGCCGCCGCACGACACGGGCCGGCCGGCGCCGGCGCGGACGGCCAACTTGCGGTAGCGGGCCTGGCCGGGCCCCATTCCATGGAAGTTCATTCGTAGATCCCTTCGACGTCGATCAGGTCCTCGAACGCGCCCTCGCCCCGCTTCCCGACGAGGCCGATGACGTAATATTCCTTGCTGATGTGGTCGTACCGGAATTCCTTGAGCAGGCGGAAGTTCTCGATCTTGCCGCTCGAGGAGACGTGGGTCCGGGTCCCTGTGCAGGGCATGGTCTGCGGGCCGATGGAGATCGTGTTCTCGCCGCAGGGCGAGAGCGGAACGTCCTGGGCGATGATGGCCCGGACCTTCTTCTCGAGCTCGTCGAGATCGACGTTCGGCCGTTCCGGGAAGTTCAGGACGAAGCCCTGGCGGACGTCGGAGTGCAGCGGCGGGATCGGGATCTTGTAGTCCTGCTCGAGGACCATGCAGGTGATGTCCTCGGCCGAGTGGGCCATGAGCCGGTACTTGATGGTCCGGTCGACGATCGCCTTGATGGCCTGCGGGAACGGGCCGAAGACCGTCGGCCGGGCGACGATGATCTCCTCCCCGATCCCCACGAGGACCTGGGCGTTGTGGCCGAGGGCCTCATAGATGAGGTCGAAGTGCTCGACGACGACGCGGCGGCCGTGGGAGATGGCCTTGAGGATGGCTTCGGCCAGCTCGTACTTCTGGTGGAAGGCCAGCTCGTAGCGGGCGTCGACGTGGAAGGTGTGGCCGGAGAACGGGTCGGCCGGGTCGAACTCGTAGAGCGGCGTCGGCTGGACGTTGATGCCCTCGTCGTCGTTGGTCAGCTCGAGGCCCGGGAACAGCCCTTTGATCAGGGTCGACTTGCCCGAGCCCTCGGA
>Ga0316630_10000367_pt1 | contig 13722 bp, 15 predicted proteins | sample OWC_May_M1_C1_D6_FD_207658 | JGI IMG/M metagenome (GOLD analysis project Ga0316630, IMG submission 207658) | Wetland soil microbial communities from Old Woman Creek delta, Ohio, United States - OWC_May_M1_C1_D6_A | ecosystem: Environmental > Terrestrial > Soil > Wetlands | place: USA: Ohio...
ATGAGGATGTCGCCGGCCTCGAGATGGGGCAGGAGGTCGGCAATCGTCTTGTCCACGACCGCCGCCGGGACCATCAGCCAGATCGCCCGCGGCTTCTCCAGCTTCTTCACCAGGTCCGCGAGCGAGGCGGCACCCGTCGCCTTTTCCTTGACCAGTGCGGCCACCGCTTGCGGCGACATGTCGAACACCGCGCAGTGGTGACCCCCGTTGATAAGACGCCGCACCATGTTGGCGCCCATCCGGCCCAGTCCGATCATTCCCAGTTGCATGATTGACTCCTTCGTTCAGAACAGGTTACCCGAATTCAGCTGAGCGCATCCGTCAGCCCTGCGTTCGTTGCTTTCGTGGGCGCGCGCCCTTTGTCTTCTCCGCTTCGCTTGCACGCCAGCGAGCGGTTGGGGAGCGCGCAGCCCGGAATCCATCGTCGGCTCCCACAGGCGGAATCCACCCAGAAATGCGTAGGCGTTGTCGCCCAATCGACACCCCGGCGGCAGTGTCTTAAGTTTCTTGGCGTTGCCACCCCCGAGCACCACATCATCGGGGTGGAGCGCCTCAATTAATAGCTCCAGCACGTACTCAACATGCGCGCGCCATTTCTTCTTGCCCAGGCGCTCGAGGGCGCGGATTCCGACATAGTCCTCGTAGACCCCCTTGCCGTAGGGAAGGTGGCCGAGCTCCATGGGAATGACCACGCCGTCCGCCACCAGGGCCGAACCGAGGCCGGTTCCCAAACCGACAAAGGGCATCAGCCCACCCTGCCTGCCATTCTGGAAACGTCGGTCGGGTTCGGTTCGCTCCTGTTCCAGTATTTGTTCCGAGAAAACCGAATGCAGCGGACCGATCTGGCGTTCTTGATGAAATGTCCTGGGCCGGTCAATTCGCCGCATCCCAGCATAGCGCAAACAGGTTGCATCCGGGGCGGCGAATCACATTCCTTCACGCCAGCGCGTCGGCGCGCCCGTCCTCCCGCAGCGTGGGGGAGGCATCGGCAATTGCCTGCGCGCAGACACTGCAGTGGAGCATGTGGATCATGCGACGGAGCACGAACACAGCTCACTTCAGGCCGACTGCCCGGGCACGCGATTCACGATCGGAGACGTGCTGAAGCGTTCTCTGGGTTGATCGTGCGCAGTCAGCAGGAATCGTTTTCCCGTAGCTAACGCTTATTGACGCTTGCTGCCTTTTCGTTCGCCAGCGCCTTGTCCGTGATTTCTTTGTAGAGCGCTATCGCGCGCGCCATGAGCGACTGCCATTCGGGGTGCTTGTGCACGAGTGTGTTGATGTGCTGGGCATCGTCGAAAACCAGTTTGAGAAATGCCATATCCATGTCACTCAGCAGCTCGCCGCGGTCGACCTGCTCCTTGAGCGCCAGAGCGCGGGGCAGGCGCTGGCTCTCAAAACGTTCGATGAGGGTCGCCGCGACGCCCGTATCCTTGGAAACTTCTGTCATCGATTCCTCCTGTCGGCTCTCCGGCGCCGTGACAAAGCACTGGTGGGGTTGGCAGTAGCGTAGCACCTTTGTGAATCGCGTTCCGTCCGGATCGGACGTGGCATTCTCCCCTATGACATAGTTCCAGTGTGTTGGCATGACTTTCGTCTATGCCGACTACGTGGTGGCACCTGCACACAGCAAGATCCGCAAAAGATTGCGCTCACGCCGCGAGGGCGCGCGCGACGATCTCCTGGGCATCGTGAACGATCGCTTCGAGATGCGCGGCACTCCGGAAGCTCTCGGCGTAGAGCTTGTAGATATTCTCGGTGCCCGACGGGCGGGCGGCGAACCAGCCGTTGGCCGTGACGATCTTGAGCCCGCCGATCGGCGCGTCATTGCCGGGTGCGCGCGTCAGGCGTGCGCTGATGGGATCGCCGGCCAGTGCGGCGGCGCTGACACGCTCGGGTGTGAGCCGTTTGAATCCCGCCTTCTGCTCCGGAGTGATGGGCGCGTCGATGCGCCGATAAAATGGCGCGCCGTATTCGCGCGTGAGTTGCTGGTAGTAGTGGCCCGGGTCCTGGCCGGTGACCGCCGTAATCTCCGCGGCCAGCAAGCCAAGGATGATGCCGTCCTTGTCGGTGGTCCAGACCGACCCATCGCGGCGCAGGAAGCTCGCGCCGGCGCTCTCTTCGCCGCCGAATACCAGTGAGCCGTCGAGCAGGCCCGGGGCGAACCACTTGAAGCCCACCGGCACCTCGAGCAGGCTGCGCCCAAGGCCAGCGACCACGCGGTCGATGAGCGCGCTGCTCACGAGAGTCTTGCCGACCGCCGCAGTGCGCGACCATTGCGGGCGATGGCTGAGCAGGTAGTGAATGGCGACCGCGAGGAAATGATTCGGATTGAGCAATCCCTGCGAGCGCGTCACGATTCCATGCCGATCGACATCGGCATCGTTGCCCCAGGCGATGTCGAACTTGTCCTTGAGGCCCACAAGGCTGGCCATCGCGTAGGGACTCGAGCAATCCATGCGGATCTTGCCGTCGTGATCGAGCGTCATGAAGCCGAACGTCGGATCGACCCGCTCGTTGACCACGGTGATGTCGAGCCCATAGCGCTCGGCGATCGTTTTCCAGTAGGCGACTGCCGCGCCGCCGAGCGGATCCACGCCGATGCGCAGTCCCGCCCGGCGAATCGGCTCGAAGTCGATGACGCTTTCAAGATCGGCGATGTAGGGGCCGGCGAGATCATCGGCCCGCACGTTCGGCGCGGCGCGCGCGGCTTCCGGCGCGAGCCGGCGCACGGCACGATTCGCGCTGCGCAGCAGCTCGTTCGCGCGTTCTTCGATCCAGTCGGTCACGTCGGTATCAGCCGGACCGCCGCCCGGCGGGTTATACTTGATGCCGCCATCTTCCGGCGGGTTGTGAGACGGCGTGATGACGATGCCATCGGCGCGCTGCGACGCACCGCCGCGATTGTGCACCAGGATGGCGCGTGAGATGACCGGTGTCGGCGTCACGCCATCGTCGTGCTGAATGACGGTCGCCACCTTGTTGGCCGCCAGCACTTCGAGTGCCGTGCGTTGCGCCGGCCCGGACAGGGCGTGCGTGTCCTTGCCCAGGTACAACGGCCCGTTAATGCCTTGGCTGCGCCGGTAGTCGCAGATCGCCTGCGTGATCGCGAGAATATGATCTTCGGTGAACGCACCCCGCAGCGAGGAACCGCGGTGGCCGCTGGTACCGAAGCTAACAAGCTGACTGGGATCAGCCAGGTCGGGGTGGCGTTGATAATAGGCCCGCTCGAGACCGACCAGGTCTGCCAACATCTCTCTCGGTGCCGGCTTGCCGGCAAGCGGTGAGATCGCCATATCTCCTTTCCTTTTCGTCTACGTGACTCCAGCGCATGCGGCGGGCACTGCTCGACATCGAGCCTAGAGTTAATAGAGTGAATGCTAATCGGTCGCCATCACTGATATGTTGATTCAAATCAAAACAACAACCGGATAATTGCGGAAATGGGAAGAAAAATATGCTCTGGAGTGCGGCGGCAGGTGCAAACAGCGACTAGTTCGGTAAACGACAGTGGGTTGGGAACGAGATGGGATAAATGGAGCGCGCTGGCAGCAACAGCGCTCGGCCGAACGCTGTCGTCACGTGTACAGGGTCAGCCCCCGACTTCGTCGATCCAGGCCATCTGGAGGGCCTCCAGTATCTTTTCGCCGCAGTGCGCCGGGTCGTCATCGAATCCGTCGAGCTGCTGTACCCACTGGTACAAATCGGTAAAACGCACGGTTCTCGGGTCGATATCCGGATGCGCATCGCTCAGGGCGATGGCGATTTCGAGGCTTTCGGTCCATTTCAGGCTCATGGCAACTCCTAGTGGCTCTCCGAAACCATATTGATGGTGTAGCGGGGAATCTCAATAACCAACTCCTGCCGGCCGACGCGCGCCTGGCAACTGAGACGCGAGGCGGGCTCCACGCCCCACGCCTTGTCCAGCATGTCCTCCTCCTTCTCTTCGGCAGGCTCCAGCGTCTCGAAGCCCTGGCGGAGAATCACGTGGCAGGTAGTGCAGGCACAGGACTTCTCGCAAGCGTGGTCGATATTAATGCCGACATCGAGCATCGCATCGCAGATACTTGTGCCCGGCTCGGCATCGATGGTCGCGCCCTGCGGGCAGAGCTCCTTGTGTGGCAATACGTGCAGAAGGGTCATGGTGTCTCAGCTCTTGAATTCATCCAGCCGGTGGCCCGCGAGCGCAGCGCGCACGCTCGCGTCCATACGACGCATGGCAAATGCCTGGGTGGCCTGATCGACCGCCGCGACCGCCTGTTTGATGGCGGTCGTGTCCGTTCCAATACGCGCGTTGTGTAACGCCGCGAGCGCCGCATCAATGGCGGCGCGCTCGTCCCGGTCCAGGTACTTCTCACCGTCCGCACGCAAGGCCGCCTGCACCGCCTCCAGTACGCGGTCGGCATCGACCTGCTGCTCGCGCAGGTTGCGCACGCTGTTGTCGTCACTGGCATGCGCTATGGAATCACGCAGCATGTTCTCGATCTCGGCATCGGTCAGACCATAGGACGGCTTCACCGTGACTGTCGCTTCGACCCCGGTTCCCTGCTCGCGTGCTGCGACACTCAGCAAGCCATCGGCATCCACCTGAAAGGTGACGCGGATACGCGCCGCACCCGCCACCATCGGCGGGATGCCGCGCAGCTCGAAGCGTGCGAGCGACCGGCAGTCGCTGACCAGTTCGCGCTCGCCCTGCAGCACGTGGATGAGCAACGCCGTCTGGCCGTCCTTGAATGTTGTGAATTCCTGGGCGCGCACCGTCGGTATCGTCGAGTTGCGCGGAATGATCTTCTCCACCATGCCGCCCATGATTTCCAATCCGAGCGACAGCGGCGTGACATCCAGCAACAGCATGTCGCTGTCCGGCTTGTTACCGGCGAGGACATCGGCCTGAATGGCTGCGCCGATTGCCACCACCTTGTCCGGATCGATCGTAGTGAGCGGCTTGCGGCCAAAGAAATTCTCGACCTTTTCTTGCACGCGTGGCATGCGTGTCGAGCCGCCGACCATCACCACTTCCTGGATATCCTTTGGCTTGAGGCCGGCATCCTTGAGTGCCCGACGCGTGGGCGTCAGCGTGCGTTCAATCAATGGATCGACCAGCTGAACCAGCGTCGACCGTGCGAGATCTCCCTGCCAGACCGTGCCATCCGGACGCAAGACCTGCACCGGAACGGTCAGTGCATCGGTCAACGCCTGTTTGGCGGCGCGCGCATCGCGCAACAAACGGCGCTGCAACTTGCGATCGGCGTGTTCGTTCAGACCCGCTTGCTGCCACATCCAGTCGGCAATGGCGTGATCCATGTCGTCGCCGCCCAGCGCCGAATCGCCGGCAGTGGCCAGCACCTCGAACACACCGCGATTAAGACGCAGGATCGAAATATCGAAGGTACCGCCACCCAGATCGTAGATCGCAAACACACCTTCTGCGCTTTGATCGAGGCCGTAGGCTACGGCCGCCGCCGTCGGCTCGTTGAGCAGGCGCAGTACATTCAGGCCGGCGAGACGCGCCGCATCCTTGGTGGCCTGACGCTGGGCATCGTCAAAGTAGGCCGGTACTGTGATTACCGCGCCGCTGAGTTCACCGCCGAGTGTGGTCTCGGCGCGGTGTTTGAGGGCCCTGAGAATCTCGGCGGAGACCTCTACCGGACTGCGATCGCCAGCCGCCGTTTTGATACGTGGCATGGCGGATGCGCCCGTGCTGAACTCATACGGCAACAGGTTACCGAGGCGCTTCACATCCTCAACGCCACGACCCATAAGCCGCTTCACCGAAGCGATGGTGTTCAGCGGATCATCCGCGGCCAGATCGAGCGCCGCATCACCAACCAGGGGATCGGCGCCGCGTCGGTAGTGCACAACCGAGGGCAACAGATGCCGGCCGGCTTCGTCCGGCAGGGTATCGGCGATGCTGCTGCGCACCGAAGCGACGAGCGAATTGGTGGTGCCAAGGTCGATACCGACCGCGAGCCGGTGCTCGTGCGGCGCAGTGGACTGGCCGGGTTCACTGATCTGCAACAGTGCCATGGATGAAATCTGTTTCGTGGAATGAATGCGGTACGACTCTACTCCAGTTCTTCGATCTCGTGCGCGATCTTCTGGAGAAACTGCATCTCGCGCACCAGATTGCGCGCTTGCCGGCGCGCCGGCTCCGAGTTCTCCATAAAGCGGGTGCGCAGCTGGGCCGATCGCGCCTCGAACTCTTCATCCACCCGCTGGCGCAAACTCTCCAAGCGTACGTGCCGGTCGGCCGCCTCACGCGCTTCGGCCAGGCTTTCGCGCAACTCCATCTGCTCCATGAGAAAAGCCGTGTCCATCGACGTATCCGTGTCCTCGCCGGTATCGACACCCTGCAGCCCAAGCAGGTAACGCGCGCGCACAACCGGATCCTTGAGGGTCTGAAAGGCAGCGTTGACCTGTGCCGTCAGCTGCAGCGATAGACGCCGTTCCGGCTCGGAAGCTGAAGCAAAGCGGTCGGGATGGAAACGGCGCTGCAGATCGCGATAGCGCGCGGTGAGATCGGCGACATCCACATCGAACGTGACGGGCAGGCCGAACAGCTCGAAATAATTCTTACCCAGATCGGCCTGCACACCGACAGACGCTTGGCCAGTCAAACGGTAAAGCTTTCGCCGCAGCCGCACGCACCCTTCACATTCGGGTTGTCGAACTTGAAGCCTTCGTTAAGTCCTTCGCGGGTGTAATCCAAGACCGTGCCGTCCAGAAACAGCAGGCTCTTCGGATCAACAATCAGTTTTACGCCGTGGCTCTCGAACACCACCTCGTCCGGCTGAATGACATCAACGAACTCGAGCACATAGGCCTTGCCGGAACATCCGGAAGTACGCACACCGAGACGCAGACCCTCACCTTTGCCGCGCTTGTCGAGAGACTTGCGCACATGCGCCGCAGCGGCTTCGGTCATCTGAATTCCCATAGGCTTGCCTTCCTGCTTTAACGTCTCTGTGACAGCGGCCTCAGGCAGCATCGGCTTTGTTGCCTTTGGTCCGCTTCTCCTGATAATCGTGGATCGCAGCCTTGATTGCATCTTCAGCCAACACCGAACAGTGGATCTTGACCGGCGGCAGCGCCAGCTCTTCAGCGATCTGGGTGTTCTTGATCTGACCGGCCTGCTCCAGAGTCTTGCCCTTCACCCACTCGGTGAGCAACGAACTCGAAGCGATCGCCGAACCGCAGCCGTAGGTTTTGAACTTGGCATCTTCGATAATACCCTGCTCGTTCACGCGGATCTGCAACTTCATCACGTCTCCGCACGCCGGCGCGCCGACCATGCCAGTTCCGACCGACTGGTCGTTCTTGTCAAAGGCCCCGACATTGCGCGGGTTCTCGTAGTGGTCCAGTACCTTATCGCTGTATGCCATATCAAAACCTCAGTGTTAGGTTCTAAGTGCTGAGTTCTGAGTCATTGAGTTTTGACAACTGTCGATCCGTATCGACAACTCATCACTAACAACTCATAACTGCCTTTTCAATGCGCCGCCCATTGCACCGTGCTGAGATCAATGCCTTCCTTGTGCATGTCCCAGAGCGGCGAAAGATCACGCAGCTTGCCGACCTTTTCCTTCACCAGTTTGATGGTGTAGTCCACGTCTTCTTCGGTCGTGAAACGGCCGAGCGTAAAACGGATCGAACTGTGCGCCAACTCGTCGTTACGACCAAGCGCGCGCAGCACGTAGGACGGCTCAAGACTCGCCGAGGTACAAGCTGAGCCAGAGGACACGGCAATGTCCTTGAGCGCCATGATCAGCGACTCACCTTCGACCAGGTTGAAGCTGATGTTGAGGTTTCCGGCGATGCGTCGCCCCATGTCGCCATTCACATAAACCTCTTCAATATCCTTGAGGCCATTATAGAGACGGTCGCGCAGCATGAGGATACGCTCACTTTCCTGTGCCATCTCGGCCTTGGCGATGCGGAAGGCCTCGCCCATACCAACGCACTGGTGCACGGGTAGCGTGCCGGAACGCATGCCGCGCTCGTGCCCACCGCCGTGCATCTGCGCCTCGAGACGCACGCGCGGCTTGCGGCGCACATACAATGCGCCAATACCCTTCGGGCCGTAGACCTTGTGCGCCGAGAGTGAAAGCAGGTCGATATTCATGGCATTCACGTCAATCGGCACTTTGCCGGCGCTCTGTGCGGCATCGGTATGGAACAGGATGCCCTTGCTACGGGTGAGTTTGCCGATCGCCGCCAGGTCCTGAATCACCCCAATCTCGTTATTGACGTGCATCAGCGACACAAGGATCGTGTCCGGGCGCAGCGCCGCCTCAAGCTTCCCGAGATCGACCAGGCCATTCTGTTCAGGGTCGAGATAGGTCACCTCGAAGCCTTCGCGCTCCAAATGGCGGCAGGTATCGAGCACGGCCTTGTGCTCGGTCTTGCAGGTGACGATATGCTTGCCCTTGCCCTTGTAGAACTGTGCCGCGCCCTTGATGGCAAGATTATTGGATTCGGTGGCGCCGGATGTCCAGACGATTTCCTTGGGGTCAGCGCCGAGCAATGCGGCGACCTGCGCACGCGCCTCCTCCACCGCCTCGTCGGCGTGCCAACCGAATACGTGGGAACGCGATGCGGGATTGCCGAACTCACCGTCCAGTGTCAAGTAGCTGCACAGCTTGACCGCCACACGCGGATCGACCGGCGTGGTCGCCGAATAATCAAGATAAATCGGTTTTCTCATGGCGCTCTCTTACAGAATATAACTCAGGCGTCTGCACGACCCAACCGGGCCGCATGGAATCCGTATGGCCTTCAGCGCGTTGCGACGACCGATACACGCTTTTCGCGATCGCGATTGCGCTGACGTTCGGCAACATCACGCACATTCGGCTCGGCCACAAGGTCGGCCAACGTGATTCCATTCAGGAAGTCGTGAATTCGCTCGCTCAGCGAGTGCCAGAGATCGTGCGTCAGGCAGCGCTCGTCTCCCTGGCAGTTCTTGTCCCCGCCGCAGCGCGTGGCATCGATGTTCTCGTTGATCGTAATCACGATCTGTGCCACGCTAATTTTGTCCGGTGCCAGAGCGAGTGTGTAGCCACCACCCGGGCCACGCACGCTATCGACAAGGCCGTTCCGGCGCAGGCGCGCGAAAAGTTGCTCAAGATACGACAGCGAGATGCCCTGGCGTTTGGCTATTTCAGAAAGGGTTACGGCGCCTTGCTGGTAATGCAGCGCCAGATCCAGCATGGCGGTTACCGCATAGCGTCCTTTGGTCGTCAGTTTCATGGCGCAGGTCCAAGGGTTAAGTTCGATTCACCAGCCGCCACTCTGACATATCCGACATAAACAGTCAAGTATTGTCTGCCACTGGCGCCCAGCCGGGCTCTTTGATGAATCAACTAAGTTGAAGCAGGGCCGCCCTGTTTTTCCCGGCGCTTGATGGACTTCGGGCTCGTAACAGACTTTCCGTCCTTGTCTGCACCCGTCGCCATCTTGCTGTCGCTGTGCAGCAACCGATCCTGCAATGCCAGCCGCTCATCGACCGCATGCAAATGGTCGAGGATACGGTCAAGCGCCTGGGTGACTGGGTCTGGCAGCTGGCCATGGTGTTGGCCATAGGCATCAAATCCGATTTTTTCGGCCATGGCACGACGCTTTTCGGAATTGGCATCGTCCTTGGCGATCACAATGCGCCCCGGAATACCCACAACCGTAGCGCCCGCCGGCACGTCTTTCACCACTACCGAGTTTGAGCCAACACGTGCATCATCACCGATGGTGATCGGCCCGAGGATCTTCGCGCCCGCACCCACCACGACGTTCTTGCCGAGCGTCGGATGACGTTTTGCCTTTTCCCAGCTGGTTCCACCCAGCGTCACGCCATGATATAGCGTGCAGTCATCGCCAATTTCGGCGGTCTCGCCGATCACCACACCCATGCCATGGTCAATAAAAAAACGGTTGCCGATGGTGGCGCCTGGATGGATCTCGATACCGGTCAGCCAACGCGTGAGTTGTGCCAGTACGCGGGCCAGCAGCTTCAGGCGCCAACGCCACAGGCAATGCGCAATCCGATGCGCCCAAACCGCATGCAGGCCTGGATAGGTAAGCAGCACTTCAAGGGTTGAGCGCGCCGCCGGATCGCGTTCAAAAACACTGCGGATGTCGTCGCGGATGCGCTGGAACATGGATTTCCTCTACTGCCGGATTAGACCATTCCCGACTATGCCGATCAAGATTTGGTCTTGGCTTCTGATTGTGTGACAGCCGACAGTATGCCACGCAGGATGTTTACCTCGTTACTCGTCATTTCCACACGATTGAACAGTCGCATGATCCGGCGCATCAGCAGGCGCGGATTTTTGGGATCGAGAAACCCGCTATCAACCATCACCTGGTCGAGATGCTGGTAGAAACGCTGTATCTCCGCGCTGGTCGCAAGCGGTTCACCCAGCATCTCGGCAGCACTGATAGGCGCTGCGGCATCGCCCGTTTCCGCCGCACACCGGATTTCATAGGCGATCACCTGAACTGCACACGCCAGATTGAGAGACGAGAATTCCGGGTTGGCCGGGATGTTTACCAGAACCTGGCAGCGATCCAGTTCATCGTTCGTGAGCCCGGTGCGTTCCCGCCCGAACAGCACAGCGACCTCCTGCCCGGCGGCGGCAATGACCACCCGGCGCGCCGCCTCATCGGGCGTGAGCATCGGCCAGGCGATGCGCCGTTCGCGCGCGCTTGCGCCGATCACCAGATGGCAATCCGCAATCGCCTCATCGAGCGTGGCGCACACCTGTGCCTGCGCCAGTACGTCGTCCGCGCCGGCGGCACGCGCACTCGCCTCGTCGCCCGGAAAATCCTCCGGCGCCACCAGCACCAGGCGCGTCAGGCCCATGTTTTTCATGGCGCGCGCGCAGCCGCCAATGTTGCCGCCATGCGACGGCTGCACAAGTACGATGCGGATGCGGTTCAGGGGCATGCTGGATGATATGACTCGCGTTAATTTTCCAAACGGGTGTGCGGCGGTTACAATGCGCGCCGTTATCGCATTTTGTGAAGGCAAGCCTGCACAAAAATAGCCATATTAAATTACAATTCGGGGAATTCCATGCATCCGATGCTGAACACGGCGGTAAAGGCCGCGCGTCGCGCCGGCAAGGTGATCATGCGCTACGCCAGCCAGCTCGACCGGCTGACCGTCGAAAACAAGGGACGCAACGATTTCGTTAGCCAGGTGGACCGCGAGGCCGAGGCCGAGATCATCGATGTCCTGAAGCGCGCCTATCCGGATCACGCCATTCTCGCGGAGGAGACCGGGCGGCAGGGTAAAAGCGAATTCCTCTGGATCATCGACCCGCTCGACGGTACCACCAACTATCTGCATGGCTATCCGCAGTTCGCCGTGTCCATCGGCTTGCATCACCAGGGCCGCGCCACCCAGGCGGTGGTATTTGACCCCCTCAAAAACGAGCTGTACACCGCTTCGCGCGGCGCCGGCGCGCAGCTCAACGACCGGCGCATGCGCGTGAGCGGTGTCAGCCACATGGAAGCGGCGTTGCTCGCCACCGGCTTTCCCTACAAGTCGATGGACCATCTTGAAGTCTGGATCAACACCTTCCGCACCCTGTTGCCGCGCGTCAGTGGTGTGCGCCGCGCCGGCTCGGCGTCGCTCGATCTCGCGCACGTCGCGTGCGGACGGCTGGACGGGTTCTGGGAGTTCGGTCTGAGCCCGTGGGACATGGCGGCCGGCTGTCTGCTGATCGAAGAAGCCGGCGGTCTGGTCGGCGATTTCTGCGGCGGACAAAACTTCGTCGACTCCGGCCACGTGATCGGCGGCACACCAAAGATCTACAACGAACTCCTCGGCCTGATCCAGCCACACATTCCGCCGGACTGGTGCCGCTGAGCTTCGGCTCCTAGCGGGCAACGTCCGCGAACACCACTTGCGCAAACGCGCTGCTGCGTTCCACCACACTCAAGACGCGCACGCGCCGCGGCGGTGACTCGCTATCCGCGATCTCGATATCCTCACCGGGCTGACAGGTGCCACGCGTCACCAGCAATGTGGCCGGCTGACGCAACGCCTCGATCGGTGGAAGCAGTAATGCCTGACTGTAGGGCACGACATCCGTGCCGGCCGGACGCACCGCTAGGGAATGCGCATGCGGGGCGAGCATCTCGACACCCATCTCGACATGCTGTGTATCCGCGCTTTTCACCCAGCGCACCGCTCCGATGCGCCACTGATTGAGCGCCTGGTTCTGGATACCGATTACATCCCCCACCCGCACCGGAATTCCGTCTTCGCCGCTGCGTGCCAGCGACAGACCGCCAGCACTCTCGTCGCGCACCTGCCAGCGACTGTCGACACGGAACAGTTCCGGCAGCGGCGCTGTCACCGGCCGCTCATCTTGCGACTCCGCTTCCAGGGCAAAACGATCTGGCGGCTCCGCGGCCCGCTCCGGCATGGCTGCGGCTGCTTGTGGCGGCGTAAATGGCCGCAGCCCGTCACAGAAAAAATGCACGGCGTTGATGCCCACGCACAACGATAACGGCTGCAGTGAGTGATGACGGGAAAACTGGCGCCGGCCGGCAAGTCCCCAGAAGCGCAGCATGCGTTTAAGGCTATCCACACATGCTGCACCAACACATTCGAAACCAAGTCCGAGGACGCGCGGTGATTCACCTTTCTGCAGCCGCTTGCTGAAGTCGTGCACGACACGCGCCAGCTCAATCGCGTTCAGGGCGCACAGCGTCGGCGCAGGCTGCAACGACACATCGCGCGGGAAGGGCGCGGCCGGATGATCGGCATCGAAATCGATGAGGAAGTGTCCAACCGGATTGACGGTTTGAATCGCGGAAATGATTTCGGCCTTCTGCCCCCAACGCGCGAGAAACGCATTCACCTGGTGGCATTCATTCTGTGGCAACTGATACGGCCCGCACAGGCCGAGCAGCAGCGCCTGCAGATAGGAGCGTGTCACCGTCGTGCCCTCCTCGAGACCGTCAATGACCAGAAGGCGATGCTCCTGGCCGTGCTGCTCGGCATACCGGTAGAAGCCGTGAATCTCCTTCCACACGCCCGGCGGAGAAGGCATGTATACCTGATAGGAGCGGAGCAACACTTCGCCGTGATAGCGAATGGCGCGCTCCAAGGCGAGCAGAAATGCATCGCTCTCCCACGGCTTGCGCTCGTCCAGACCGGCCTTGAGCACATGCTTGTAGCCGTGCGCCATTTCCATATGCAGCTGGCGGAGGAAATCGGCCAGCTGTTTCAGGCGCGGCTTGAGCGGCAGGGAAAGGCGCGCAAAATGCGGTTGCAGTCCAGCGGCAACCGCCGCCACCGGCTTGCGGTATAACTCCATGAGTACCAACCGGTCATCCGCTTCCAGAGGCATGCGGTTCAGGGTAAACAAGGCCTGGTAAATCTGCTGTGCCGCCTGAACACTGTCCGCCAGCGGCAATGCCGCCAACCAAGCCTCGGCCTCTGCCGGCTTGGTTTCCACCACCCAGGCGGATGTTTGCCATGGCGGCAACGCAAAGGCCGGAAGCGCGGATCCCTCAGACTTCGAGAGCAAACCAGGCTGGCTCATGAAAGGATAAAAATGACTTTCAGCATGCCCACATGCTGGTCGAGGCCGCGCACGGCGTCAAGTGGAATTGGCTTTATGCACAGCATGTTATCGCGGCATGCCGCTCCCGAAGCCATGCCGGGTCCAGCGGACCTCCCGCGATAATGGTCGGGGGGGCTTGTTCTGA
>Ga0316630_10000368_pt1 | contig 13721 bp, 15 predicted proteins | sample OWC_May_M1_C1_D6_FD_207658 | JGI IMG/M metagenome (GOLD analysis project Ga0316630, IMG submission 207658) | Wetland soil microbial communities from Old Woman Creek delta, Ohio, United States - OWC_May_M1_C1_D6_A | ecosystem: Environmental > Terrestrial > Soil > Wetlands | place: USA: Ohio...
GTCTCATATCATAATGTCATCTGCTAATCAAGCGACCACCAGTGCTTCCTATGTTGAACCTACATACTCAGCGCACTATGACCACGATTCTTCAGCGTTCACAGCAGATACGATTGTAGGATATCTGGAAGCTACGATGAAGACAAGTAATGCTTCTGGAACAGCTTATCTGGAATTGTGGAACGCCACTGATTCTACTCAGGTCAAGGAGATTAGCACTACTGCGACAACGATGACAAGAGTAAGGTCTGGAACATCGTTCACACTGACAACTGGAAAAGAGTATTACATACGGATTAAGAACAATGGAACATACACAACTACGGCTACTTGCGCCAGGATAATACTGCAACTGTCAGGACACATCACCGAGATGGAACAGCACAAGTATGTAGGAACACAGGTAACCACGACAGCAACATCATACGGAGATTCTGGGGCGCTTTGGAAATACGTGGCCGCAAACTATCCAACGACCCCCACCAAATACTTCAAACCGAACATGAAAATAAGCGAAGCGAGCTATACTGCCTATATGCAACTGTACGACGGAACGAACCAGCTCGGAGAGCAAACAACAACAACGACTACGATGGATTCTTACAAGTCGAGCGCAATAACAATGACCGATGGAAACGAATTCCGTGCAAGATATAAAGTGAGCGACGCGGCCGGAACAAACACCGCGTCGGTTTCGTGGGTCGTTCTTAACTTCACATATACCCCCTCTGGTGTTTCCAGTGCGTGGGTTCAAGCGATAATCATAGGATGATTACATTATGGAAAATATATCCCAGTGGAGGTGAAAAAACATGGTAATGTTCTATAAATCCAAGACCCTTTGGGTGAACGTGATTGCTATCGCCGCGATTATTCTAGGCGATGTAGCTGGAGTAGAGATTGGTATCGAGGGCGAGGCCGCTATTTTGGCCGTGATTAACATCATCCTTCGTGTTGTAACTAAGGAGCCTATCGAGTGGAAGGCCGAAGAGCCTGTCGCGTAATTAGGTGATTGAAAATGGCGAAGAAAAAGAACGAAGAGTGGTTGAGTATAGAAGACTTGCTCGCGGAAGCTGATAAGGTGAACGTAGAGGTCTTCGTCTACAAAGGCAAGGAGCTTGTTGTCCAATGGCAGGAGTTGAGGATGGAAGAATCCCCCTCCTTCTCGGACTTTTTAGACAGCGCCGCTCCCGACGCCGAGCTTTCAACCAAGGACATGATGCACATCGGCGAGAAGGTCGCCGAGATGCTAGCATTCAAAATGATTGTCAAGGGGCAGACGACCTCTGGTAAGATGCCCTGGACCGAGGAGCAGTGGAACAAGCTGCCTCTGACGTTAAGAAAGGAGATAATCAATAGGGTAACAGCAAGCAGGAATGCAACCAACGCACGTTTTTAGGTTGGAGTGAGACAGCGACCGAACCGGTCCTGATTCTCGCTCCTTTCCTAGACCGTGGCGCCACCCTGCGCGGGCCTCTGTGTAAGCACACCTGGCTTGAACTCAGGGTGATGGGAACCATATTGGACCGATATAAGGTCTTGAGCCAAGGTCCAGAATGGGACGCAGCTATCAAGGCCGGGAAGGTGATAGAGAGCTTAGATGCGATAGCGTATGCGAAGTATCTGGATGAGCGTGACAAATTTGGCATGGACTCCCCGAAAGCTGTTTCAGAGTGGAAATATCTCAATTGTCGTGGAAGACGGAGCTACGCCCTTCTTTCAAGCGGCGGAGATTAAGGCCAACGTCTTGGCCCGTTCTTGCACGTCAAGAGTGAGCAAGATTTTCACCGAGCGTGTTTCCAAAGCATTTGATGAGGGCAGCGAACGCGCTCGACCCAACACTGAGGCCACGCTTGAATGGAAACGCTATATGGGAAAGGGGATACTCTCCAGGCCGCTCATCGCCACTGGTAACTTAGAGAAAGCCATCAAGAAACCAGAGGTCTCAATGAGCGAGGCCGACTTTATGTGGATTAATCCGGGCGCGGCGGGGAGCAGTGGGAAGTCCGTGGTCACCGTGACCTGGATGCTCCCGTCAGCCGGTCAGGATGTCTATTTGCCTGGAATGCAGGTGCGAAAGAACCCCGATTTCACCTATTTGTGGGCGCACGAACAACCAGAGGGCTTCAAGAACTCGCGCCGGATGTATAAGTTCGGTATCAAAGCCTGGGGCAATTTCGATATGCCCAAGCGGGCTTTCCTGTTCAAAGGTCTTAAGGACGCGATGCGGGAATCTCTTGCATATACCACCATGGAAATCAAGGCTTTCTATGATTGGATGAAATCGAAGGAGGCACCTCAGTTTTCGATGCCCGGTGTGGGGATGGAGAGAGAGTTCCGCTGGGGCGGAAGAGACCTAGTTATGTTGGGTGCGCCGCCTACCCGATTGTATGCGGGCATCGGTGGTGGCCTCGACTATTTAAATGTATTGAGAGGCCAGTTCAGCGTAGCTAACTTCGAACAATGGCTGGTCCAGATGGGGAAGGGTAAGATAGGAATGACCAGGCTGTCACAGCGGCGTCAGGTAAGGAAAAGGTTGTGGAAGTAAATGACCAATGCAATCGTTATCAGAATCGTCGGAGACGTTACCGGCTTCAACAAATCGATGAAGGAAGCGAAGGCCGAACTTGCCTCCATGCGGGTCGTCACACAGACCTTGAACTCGGCGATGGCTGGATTCAAGACACTCATGTTCGCTGGCGCCGCATCTATGATTGCATTGATAGCTCCCACCATCATGGCGACCAATGCGCTGAAGGGATACGATTCTAATATGAGGCGTTTCATGGCCGTCACCGGCTCCAAGATGACCACCACGGCTTTGAGTACCATGAACAGCAGGTTCAACGAACTCGCCATAACCTATGGTGAGAGCGCGGAGAACATTGCGGCCATGGCTATCGAATTCGGTAAGGCTGGCTTCTCCGCTGATAGAGTGGTCAACGACCTTCTGGAACCTGCTCTGCAACTCGCTATCGCTAACCAGATGGACTCCGCTACAGCCGCAGAGATTTCTACCTATGCGTGGCAGCTTTGGGGTAAAGAGATAGGCAACTTCACCACGATGGCTAATATGATGCACGTCGCAGCGAGCGAGAGCATCTTGGATGTGGAAGACTTGGCCGAGGCTTTCCAATATGTCGGTTCTTCGGCCGTGCTTAACAATATCACATTCCAACAGTTCCTAGCATTGGCGGGCGGCGTCTCACAGGTCGCGGCTCAGATGGGTGAGTCCTTCCGTTCCCTCTTCATCAACATGATGATGAACGGACAGCAATTGGCAGATACTCTTAATGCTCCCGAAATAATGGATAACGGAAAGGTCAACCTGATGGCGTTGGTCTCAGTTCTTAAGGAAGGAAACTATACCATCGAGCAATGGAACGCGGCCATGGGACTCTGGGGTCTCAGGCCCGCTACCAACTTGAACCAGATAAAGATGACAGCGGAAGAAATCGAGCGTATCTTCTCAGCTCTCGGCGAAGAGGTGGGCGCCCTTCCCGCAGCGGCCGATATGATGAGCATGTCGTTAGACCGCCTCATCCAATCTATCATGGAAACCATCGTCGCTCCGCTGAGAACCACGGAGGTCATGGAGGAAATCCGCAGCGCCCTCAAAACTGTCCAGGAAGCACTGGGGAGCGAGGCGTTTGTCAACAATCTCAAGGCATTAATTGCGGCTTCCGCTGAATATGTGAAGGTGCATGGTCCCGAACTCATTCAGACCGTCACCAATCTACTTAGACTCTTTGTCGAAGCCATACCCACTCTGCAAAATCTAGCCGAGATATTCCTTTCAGTGGCAGGATTCGTTAGCAAGCTGAACGCCAATGTTCTCATTCTCATTGTGGTCGCGTGGCAGTTCATAAAGTTGGCGCCGCAGTGGATTACTACCTTAATCAATATAGGCGTGGCCTCTAGCCGTGCAGCGGTTGGGATGTCCATGCTTGGTATCGGTGTCATGGGCTTCGTGGCCGGAATCATGATGCTTATCACTTCGAACAATCCCGCAGTCAGAGCAATTGGGGCGTTGACCATCGCATTCAGCGCACTTGCGACGGCTCTGGCGATTCTGACCATCGTTGGGAAATCGGCGTCTTTCGATTATGCAGGAATAGTCATGATGCTCGCTGCAATCGGAACGGTGGGTGGAATTGTAGCGGGGACGATGTCGCAGACTTTATATGGTGGAACAGCTCCCGCTGCTACTGGGGTCACTCCGACCGTATCAATTACTGGCCCTCCTAGTGGTGGAGGAACCAATAACATAGGCGGAGATATAAACGTCTCTGGAGACCTGAATGTATTCCCAGAAAGCGCGTCTAAGGAAGATGTATTATCCGATATTGATTCTTGGGGAGGGCGAAGAACATGAGCAGCCCAGCTTGTTTAATCAGAAAATGTCTACACTATGATGATATGATGAGGCCGGGGAATCCTGCTTATATATCTTCGTCATCGACGGGAGATAACAGAGACCCAGAGAATGCTTGGCCTTCTTTCCAAATCGGCGATACGACCAGACCCTTCCAAGGATATGCGTCATCAACCCGGAACGACGGTTATTTCCATTACATAATCACGAAGCGGTCTTTCGGTGAGAACGTAACGCTCAAAGCGTCTTTCAAAGGACCGAACTATGCTTATAGTTTCTTTCCCGGCCTTATGTTTGCCGCGCAAGGATGGACAGAGGGCTACCCCGCTGGGTATGTAGGATATCTAGCAGTTATGGGAGGAATGGATAGGGCCAGATTCGAAAGATTCAGTTGGTCCGTGGAGGCGGTCTTGGGAACCTTTTCGTTCCCCAACGTCAACACATTATCGTGGCTCACCATGTTCGCGTCTCGCGGCAGCGGCACCAGTCTCTTCACATTCAGTTATGGAGTAGACGGACAATATACATCCACCTGCGCTGACGGCTCGGCTACTTGGGCAACGGGCAGGATGGGCGTGACCTATGCGTATTATCCCCATTTAATTCAAAAATTCTATGTTGTAAAGAACACAGAAGATGTCGATTTCTGGATGAAAGATTATGCTTTAGGGAGACAGCAGAAACACACCGTTCTCAATTTGGTCAATAACGCAACTGGGCGGGTGCAGGTCGGCTCTCCTACCGTCCCTCTCTGGACCATAAATGCATACCTTCCAACCATGACCACCAAGAAAGTTATTCCTGGTACTGGTTATTATGTGGAGAACAACGAGACCCGCCTGAATAGATATATGGATAACAAAGACTTGGTCGTCGTGGAAACTCCTGTCTGGACTACATCAGGTTATATAACAGATTTGCAGGGACCGAAACAGAAGCCGGGAACCAATAGAGGAATAGGCGAGTTCACATTCACATTACAAGAAGTTCGTGGTTGCGTGAGCAATTCGAACGGATAGGTGCGGTAAATGCCCGATGACAGATTGGCCTACAAGATACTGCTCAATGGAACAGATTATTCTCAAAACCTATCCGAAGGCTCCGTCAAGCATTCCATGAATGAATATAGCAGCGCCGAAGTAGTTCTAGCTAACGATGGAAGCGTATACACTACCACAAGCGCGTTCGGGATGGGGTCATCTTTCGTTATCAGCGCCTCTAGGGACGCGGGCGCCTCTTATTTGCGCCTTTATAGTGGATACGTTTCTAGCATTGAGACCAGCGTGAACGGAAGCAACGGGAGCAATCTGATTTCGATAGGTGCATTGGGTGGAGGCGGCGCCCGCAAGCTATACGTCTCCCCGAATCAAGTAGTTATGGGACCGTGCGACTTGGGCGCTGCACTTACTGGCAGTCCTACCGATTACAATAGCCAATCTTGGACCAGTGACTCTAAGGGCAATTACCCCAATGGTCTTCTCTATAAGACCGGCTACGGTCTAACCACGAACTCAGTCACCGATGTTTTCGCTTCCAAGAGCGACCTACCATCCAGAGTGATATTGACGGGCAAAGATGTATTTGAAACTTTCGACTTCTTTAAAGAGACCTTCGCGCTGACCTTCTTCATGGATGACCCGAACGGCTCCTTCTCCATCTACAAAGACCCCATATATAATAATTTCTCTTCCTACGCGCTCACCCTCTCTACCACTGACATGACTAAATATACGATAGCGAGAGAGACCAACGTGGGAGCGCAGCAAGTTCTGGTCGTGGGGAACACTCCACAGATATTCTCCATCTTCGGGAACTCTGGCAAAGAGATAAGGTTCTCCGCAGCAGAGGCCGAGAATTATGTATTGGCACATTTCAAGGCCGCTCAGCAATATGAGAAACAACGCGCTACCCGCTCCTATGTCAGCTTCGAAACATATCCTATCACCGATTCCATAATAGGAAGGAAGATAACGCTCGACGGGCCGGGGATGTCGAGCTATGGCAACGTAATCGGCATCGTTCACAATCTCAAAGATAATCAATGGACCATGCAGGTGGATTGCGAAGCTAGGCAGGAAACCATAGGCGCTCTCTTCGCTGACGTGGACAAGAAACTGAAACAATATGCGTCCAGCGACAGCGTCGGTAACATCTATCTTCTGGGAATAGCGAGCCGGTCTGGTGGAATAAACAACCAAACTCCAGTAGCTATCGGATATGGAAATGATGGCGACCCGTCCAGTTCTCTCCGCCTACAAAGCGGCCTTGCGATACGGCCGCTCACCGCTCGGCTCACCGACACTGCTAGTGGCGTCGAGTATATCTATCTCAGCTTGGACCGCAATGATATACGGGGCCGCATCAAAGAGTTCGTTCTCTTCGGCACTACCGATACTGGCGGACATCTATATGATAGCAGCCTCACGCTGACTTTCAATTATCAAAGTTCTACTGATTCCCTCTCATTTAGAGGCGAAGATAAGTGGCGCAGACTGACATCCTCGCAACTTCCAGGCGGGCTGCCTTTCATCGCGTCCCAGTTCAAGACCCTTAATTCGCCCACTCTCAGTTATTATTGGTGGAAGCCGGTGGACATGGATAAAATCTATACTTGGCAAGTAGGAAGTACCCTTTCATCGTTGCCCGCTCCCTCTTCGATTATGCTGAGTGGAACCGCGATGGGTGTAGAGACCAAGAGATTGATTTCCAGAGATGACAGCAGCTCCGCGAACGGTGTCGTGTATCTTTCAGGTACGGATAATTATATATATATGGAATTCGCATCACAACTTCCAACATATTCCTTCCCAGGTCTGGGAACATGGTCTTTCATCGGTATAGACCGACTCGGCTATTCAGTTACGGGCACAATTAACTATTACATCTGGAACAACAGTTCAAGCGCATGGCAACAGTGGCAGGCCGCGCCCGCACTTCCGTGGACAAACTCTGGGATACCGGCTCAGCTCCACAATCATTATTCAACGCTCGGTGCGTCTTATATGGACGACCTCGTAGATGGCGACGGCCGCGTCCGTGTATTGGTTCGGGCCACCGGTTCTGGTGGAACTGATAAATACATAGGTAACTACTATCAATTCATGATTACGGCAAACCCCGCAGCGATGGCGATAATGGATTCGGCCACGACCATCACTGAGGTCGCTGCTTACGACCCATCTACCAAGATGATATTCACCAGCAAGCCCGTCAACATTCTTTGGGGACTCTGGATGAGCGGGAGTGTTTCGGGGGGCACCGTCGTACCGAACGAAGATACTCTTATCTGGCGTCCATACGGACCATTAGACAGAGGAGCAATCACGCCGGTTGGGTCAGCGAGCAACGTCATACCGTTCGACGGGATAACTCTTCAGACCGCCGAACACAGTGCATATAAGACATTTATCAGAGCATATGCCAGGAGAGGACAGCCAGAAGGCATCGTCAATAAATCATGGTATCTGCCCACCGATATGGATACGAATATAGTGATGGAGAGCGTGGAACAGCAGCTCGCCAACAGCAGGATGATTGTGGTTCAGTATGAATATATTGAAAGAACGGTGAACACCCCGCCTCCCAGCCGCCAAACCATCCAGGCTAGCGGCTCTTGGATATCCTATTCCGCAGACATGGCGACGGGAGTTCCGTGGGTGATATTGGATGAATACACTCCGGCCTATGGTGTGAAGCTCGTCATCAACTATGCTTATCTGGGCACTGGAACCACATACCCGGCGCTGGTGCGTCTTACGCCCGACCTGACAAGCAGGATAGACCAGGGCGTCTGCTTCGATGGACGCTCCGACCTGCATCTTATGATTAAATATTACACCGCGAGCGGCGCAGGGACCGCTACATTTGCGGGTCACGGTTGTGGGGTTTAGGGTTGTATTCCCTACGATAATACCTCATCGGATGCGTATCTCCGCAATTCATACAAAGGTGCATATCCCTAGCCCACCGACAAGAGGGACATTTATACTCGGCTCCCGATATATGTCCGACCTGATATTCGGTGTGTTTTGCGCTATAGTCGGGAGAGTTAGCAAAGAGGTCTACAATCTCTTCTGCTTTCAAACCGACACCTAGTAAGAAGGAAACGAACAGGAAGCGTGCTTCATGCGTAAGATTGATTCCTAGAGCTAGTTTGCGCCCTATCTCCTTAATACAAGGCGGAAACGCCGCTACCCGCACCTTTTTTGGCATTCTATATTGCCGTTTAGGTCTAGGCGGAGGCGGAGGTGCGAGCAGGACTCTATACTCCTCGTCGCTCACGAAGACGTAGCCGTCGAAGACCTCACGATTCTTTAGGCGGAATCTCGGTTCCGGGTGTTTCTCCGACATCTTCAGGAATTGTGTAAAATGCAATCTCTTCATCGGTCCATCCACACTCTGTATTGCTCCAATTCTCTGCATATCTGCCCGTTCTGCCCAGAATAGTAAGACCGAAAGACCTTACATCATCTCTGTGCAGATACCATTCTCCAGTCGCCATCAATTCGCCGATGGCCTTCCACATAAGCGCGGAAGAATCGCCATAGACACACCATGGCGGCATGTGCGTATCGTGGAAGACGATGTATTTCCTCACTTTGCAGGCATGGAATGTGAGTTCATTGTGCAATTGGGGGTATACATGGTCGGTATCTATAAATAGCAGGTCTGTCATAGGTATACGCATTCTAAGGTCGTTCTCCTGCACAAATGTGTATTCTACGCCCGCTTCCACCGCTGCCGCAACATACTCGTCCACTTCCGCGAAAGGCGCTATATCCACCGATATCATCATCTTCGGCTTGCCAGCCAGCAATGCGATAGTGGAGTTCCCCGTGCGGACTCCAAATTCGATAACGCTCTGGCAGTGCTTCTTCTCCACCATCGCTTTGAGGAGCGGCATGAAGACCTTCATGTCTGACTGCGCTTCGCTTTTCCTTTTGTAGATTTGCTCGATTGTCGTAATTTAATCGCCTCCACCAACTTTCTCAGCTCTTCCTCGCCACCGCAGAGGAGCTTGAACTTGCTTACATTATCGGAGCGGACCTCTTTAATTACCGCCTCATAGGTTAACGGCTCTCCGAACGCTGATAGGACTTCGACCGCAGATTCGATGTCATATACCATGTCCTGGTGCGCCCAATCGGTGTCGCGGCGCACTTTCTCGGCCATAACCCGTGGATGTATGAGGAGTTTTACCCTCGCCAGAACCTCGTCGTCCCCAATTTCCTCGATGACATCGAGGTAATAGAAATGGAGATGCGTATAGATGCGTTCCACCTCCACCTCTGAGTCTTGCAACATGGGATGGAAGTTACCACATTGTTGGAGCTTCTGCCGGTCTTTGATTAGCGCATTCCAGGCGCCCTCGATGGCGGCATCCAGGCGGGCCTTCTTATCTATCTTCATCAAGACGTGCCCCACTATCTCAGAGAGGTTGGCCTCATCATACGACATCGTCATCTTTATATAGAGGGGCGCATTCTTAATACGCTTGATGTAGTCGCCGCCAATCAGGATTTCCTTTTTGCATAACGCGACAAAGTCGGCCACTTCTTCATCCATAATGACTCCTTCGGCTTATGGTATATATATCTATGCATTTGTATCCGCCTCCCCCCCTCATAGACATCTATCACTCCTAAGTCTTCCACGGAGGGGAGCCTTCCAATCCATTTGCTTAGTATCTTTATGGCAGGGATGGAATAATATTTCTCTATCTTGAGCAATACCAGCACTTCGGGCGTAGTGAAGAGCTGCCCGTCCTCGAAATGCTTGAACAGCACTCCGTCAATCATTTCATCTTTTGTTGGTCCCACGTCTATTCACTCTCGCTATCTCTTCCACTTCATTCGCCAGTCTCTCTGGCAAACTGTTCCGATATGCTCTCACGCTCTCCGGTATGGCCCGCGTCATCTTCTTCACCTCGTTGCGGTCCAGATACATTTCCAGACACCAATGCGTGACCTCATGCACGACGAGGTCCACAACCTTGGGGAATCGCCTCGCATAGCGCGGATTTATCATGATGGCGTTCATGGTGTTATCAAAGCACGCTTGATTCGGACACTTCTTAACATAGTCGCAGTCGCAGAATGCGAAACCGGGTGACTCTCTGGGCCGCTTCCTCAACAATGAACCCCCAGTTCGTAGTTGTTCATGTCATGGATTAATTCGGGGAGGGGGGCACGTTCTGATGGTCTTATCCCCACCTCATGCATGTTAGAGGCCGCTAAAAGCATTGGCACGTCGATTCGCCTCCACTTATCGGGGGAGAAAACGATGTTCCTTCTGTTTACGGGGCCGTTGAATACCACGCTGATTCCATATCGCTCTATTGGGAAAAGCTCTTCCCCGCGCATAGCACACGATATCATTGCATCATCGAGCTTATTCTGGCTCCACTGAGAGTTGCGAATATAGACGGTCTCAAGGGGATTATCAAACAAATATTCTCCGTCGAGGGTCTCTATCCCCTCAACCGTTTGCCCTTCTATATCTTCAAGCGCCTTGAGCGCGAAGGTAAGAACGCTATACATCTTCCCGCTTCCTTGTATATAGACCCGCCCCGCAGTGCCATGCTCTGAGAGTGCCACATATCCTCGCGCTATGTCCTTGACGTGCGACCAATCCCGGAAGCTGTTCACATTGCCCAATACTATCTCGCTTCCAGGTCTTACTGCCTGCTTGCATATGGCAGTTGTGACATACATCTCGCCGCGCCCTGGACCTTCATGGTTGAACGCCCTGGAAACCACGGTATCCATTCCATAAAGTTTGTGGTAGAGAAGCGTCATCTTCTCGCCCATCACTTTCGACTCTGCGTATGGGGACACCGGATGTAAGAAGGAGGCCACCCCCAACGGCATGTCGCTGGGAGTTGCCTTTCCGTATTCCTCGCTGGAACCGGCGAAAACGAACTTGGGATTATGTCCGTGTTGTCTTATCGCCTCAAGCATGTTGAAGGTGCCGCGCACGTTGGTCTCGAACACATCGGTGGGATTTGTGTAAGAGTAGGGCACATATGCTTTCGCTGCCAAATGAATGACAGCAAGAGGGCAGTGCTTATCTAGCGCACCGCGAATGGATGCGGAATCTCTTATGTCCCCTTCATATACCTCCGGCTCTATCTTGAGATAGTCCCAGAGATACGGCCGCTTCCCATCGGTGCGTTGCCTCATGAACGCGACCGGTTCGTGTTTCTGCTTTATCAATTCCGCGCACGCATATGAGCCAACGAACCCGCTGGCCCCCGTCACTAACACTTTCATAACCAATTCACCAACCCTATTATTGTAGTAACCAAATAGACTGCCCAGATAAAAACCTGTTGCCAGAACTTCATCTTAAGGCTTATATATAACCACATCGTATTAGAGAGAAGCCACACTACATAGCCCCCCTCCACACACTTGAACGCCACTAGGAACGCCCCCAGTATGGAGAGGAAACAGGCGCTCCACTCAAGATACTCGTCTGGCATAGTAATTCCCCGGCATCTTGTCCTTGCACACCCAGCCGCATTGCAGACAGCGTTGCCTACGGAAGCGGTCATAGCACCATTCCAGATAATCTCTGTCGAAGGACGCCTCGCATTTGGGGCAGCGTTCGTATAGTCTCATTCATCTCACACTTGGGTCATCGAAGTCTGTCTCTTTCTCATACGTCTGATTTTCTCCGGTTTCAGTTCCAGTGTTCTCTATCCCCATCAACTTCTTGACGAGGTCGGTGGAAGCGTCGTGCATCTGCGAATATTGCTTGTTCTTCTTCACCAGCGCAACGTGCGCCACCACGCTGTAATACATAAGAGCCACCAGCGCATCGAAGAGGCTGCCTTTCTCGGCCTTCATGGACTCTTCCGCGATTTCCCCTATGAGCTTATCCAGACGCATCACTATCTCAGCCACACGCTCATTGTGTTCCGCCTTATCCTTAAGTGACATCATCGAGCGGGCCGTGACCACAGAGGCCGAGGCTGGCACAAGCACGAAACCATACTGGTTCATCACCAATTCGATATGTTCGGTCAGTTTCTCGGCACGGTTGGCATTGACCAGCCCTGCCTTCTTCTTTTTCTTTCGCGGCGCTTTCTTCTTTGTTACCATGATATCACACTTCATCGATTCTGTATTCACCGTCTTGATATTTGCGCTCTACCTTGAGCCGGAGCTGTTCTCCATACATGATAAACCGCTCTATCACCCGATGTTTCCCCTTAATCTTCTTTATGACTCCCTCTGACGCCAATAACTCGGCCATCTCATCGCTTATTAAATTCTGCGTATACTTAGGGTTGTTCATATAAATCCCTCTAATTGGTCTATAGAGACCCGCTTCTTGGTCTTTATTGGCTCCTGCGTCCTGCATACACCGGTAGTATCCAATATGCGAATCTTCTCACCCGTGAAAGGATGAACGCACACTGGGTCTTCGCAATACATAGATATGTAATCGGATGCTACAGCCGGATAGGTTTCGCGCATCAACTTCTCGGTCTCATCCAAGCAGTCCTGCCAATTGAAGTTAGCAACGAACTCGTCTCCGTACTCATGCGTCTTCCAATATCTGTCCTTATCATCCATCTTAACATAGTTCGCCATCACTAAACGCAACAACAGCTCCTTTATCTGCGAACGGGACCGCTCATAGCCTTTGGCCGATATCTCGTCCACTATGCGGTCGAGGCTCTTCGCTCCTTCGTCGAGCATATCGCCACCATACTTGTAATCCAATGTAGGAACGATGCCCATGAGAACATGCCCCAAGTCCCGCAAGCGCAACGACGCATCGACAATCACCTGCCCACCGACAAGCCACGCTAGGTAGTTATCAGTGGGAGTTGCCATTAGATATTTCTCCGTGCCGACATCGTAGATAGGGCGCTGGGGATAGTAGAATGCCGTGATTGCCTTGACCATTTCGTGCCAATAATCTATGTAGGTATTCGATATAGTGAACCGCTTAGGCACGATGCCTACCATATAGGGAGCGCACGGGTTCTTTACCCCAATAAGCGGACGGTCCTCGACCAGTTCCATCGGATGACTGGAAGCACGCAGTCCGCCAAAGTCCTTCTCCATCACGTCCTCTATGTGATGATGTAGCGTGTCATAGCGTTGCACGCCATCTAAGAACAGTCGCGCATCGGGGTACGCCTCTATCTCGGCTTTTCGCCTATGGATGCGCTCGTTCATCTCCCGACTCGATTCGGTGAATAGAGGCAGGAAACGCCTCTCCATCTCTTCCGCCAAGTCTTTGAGCCTCGGACTCTCGTTAGCGACAGAGGTGAGGATGGGGAGCGGCCTGAGTACGAGCTTGGTAGAGCGGCGTCCGAACTCAGTGGCCC
>Ga0316630_10000372_pt1 | contig 13638 bp, 3 predicted proteins | sample OWC_May_M1_C1_D6_FD_207658 | JGI IMG/M metagenome (GOLD analysis project Ga0316630, IMG submission 207658) | Wetland soil microbial communities from Old Woman Creek delta, Ohio, United States - OWC_May_M1_C1_D6_A | ecosystem: Environmental > Terrestrial > Soil > Wetlands | place: USA: Ohio...
GCTTCCAGTAGGAAAGGGTCTCGACATCCGCGCCGGCGCGCTCAGCCTCAGTCGGCGGCTGCAGCGCATAGAGCTTGAGGAAATCGGCGCGATAGCTGCGCGATATCGGCTGCGCGTCGAGCATGCGTAGGAAATGCATGCCCGATTCGACCGCCAGACGCAATGAGCCCTGGTTCGTCGCCCCGTGCAGCGGCTGGCGCTCGACGAGTGCTTCCAACGGCATCGCGCGCGCATCGTAACGAGGCGCATAGACACGCGTATCCTTCTTGATCGCACCTGCGTAGTACCGCGTGACCGGAGCGCTGTCGCCGCGCCAGCGCGCGACCACCGGCGAGCCTGTGTCTTCCCCTTGAAACTCCGCCACCTGCCACTGCCGTGCAAGCATCCAGAGGGGATCGTAGATGCGCGCCTGCACCGCTTCGTTCAAGCGGTCGTCGCGGCAGCGCGGCTCCAACCGTACCCAGCTCGTTATCGATCCCATGCCAAGGTCGTGATAGCTATGTCGTGAGCGACTTGAAGTCGGGCGCAATCGCATCGCCCTCGACGTTCACGCCGAAATGCAGGGCGGGCAGGAAGTGTGCGAGCTCGCCGAGCGCCTGCGCACCGGCGATCGGATTTATTACCGCGGTGTCGAGCGTTTCCGCGTCGACCGCCCGTACCTGCGCCTGCGTAAGCGTGTCGAGCAGCAGCCGGTGCAATGCGGCGCCCGTCCATGGCTCGCCCGGCGAGGACGGGACGGCCAGCAGCATCACCTGCGGCGCACGCTGATCGGGCGCGTCGTGCTGGAACGTGATGGCCGTCGTTTCGCGTTCCGATGGAATGACTTCCACCCACTCGTCGACGAGCATTCCCGCGAGCGGTTGCGTCAGGTTTAGAGTCGATTCGGCGTGCAGGACTAGGGAGAGCTTGCCAGTGGGCATCGGGATCGCCGAATCTGCGGGCAGTCCGATCCAGCGCTCGCCTTCCACGTGCGGTAACTGCACCACGCCGAGGCGCAGCGTTGCGCCGGTGCCGGCGACTTCCGCGGCCTGCAGACTGGCGCTGAGGCGCGATACGGGTTCGCGCACCCGCTGCACCTGCTGGAACCACGGATATACGGCCAGCGGGTCGCCGCCCTGCAATGCCGCGCTCGCACTGAGCGACTTCGTCAGCTCGGTCGGGTCCGCGAGGGTAAACCGCGGCAATGCGAGAAAGCCGTCGCCGAAAACACCACGGAGGACCTCCAGCGGCGTCGCCGCGCCTTGCGAGCGCTCCACGCGCCGCTGCGCTTCCTTCGTAACGGCAACCGCTTGGGCGAGGTCGGCTTCGGGCGTCGTCGCCACCAGCGGCGCCGACCCGGGAATACCGAAGCGGCTCAGAACGATGATCGCGTTGCGCACAGGCGTCATGTCGGCGGTCACCGGCGTCTTCAGCTTCGACGACAGTGCAGCGGTCGCGGTTGTGAGCGCCTTCTGCGCGGCCTTCGCACGTGCATCGAACTCCGCGGCATCGACGCGCGAATCGAACGTCCCCTGCAAGCTTGCGAGATCGCGGGCGTCCAGCGACCGCACGCTCGCGAACAGCTGACGTGCGCGTACCGCCAGCTCCACCAGCTCATCGAGGCCGATTTCCGCCGGCAGCCAGGTCGCGTTGCGCTGGCGGTTGATGCGGACGGTCTCGCCCGCGGCGAGCGAGCCGTGTTTCGCGGCGCCGGCAGCAAGCACACGGGCCTCGATCTCGGGTGCGAGATCGCCGGCGCGCGCCGGCGCCAGATAGACGGCGTCGATCGGCTGGATGGCGAGCTCGGTGAAGCGCAGATCGAGCGACTTCAGCACGGCGCCCGCAGCGTCGACACGCTCCACGGCGAAGCGGATGTTCTTGAAGTTGCCGAGCAGGCGCGCGGCCCAGGCGTTGAGCGTGGGCTCCGCGAGCGCGCGTGGCGAGGGCGGTGAGGCCGGCGCGGCAGTGGGATTGAACAGCGCGACGACCCGATGTGTGACCGCGATCCCGGTGCGCGGCGTACGCACCACTTCGAGCTCCGGCGGCGGCGCGTCTCCGCTTGCGAGCGCCTGCAGCGTGGTCGCAGTACGCAAGACGTTGCCGCGCACCGCCTGGTAGGCACATTCGGCCACCGCGGCATCGCTCAACGCGTCGATTGCATCGTCGAGCAACGCAAGCTCTTTGTCGCAGCGTTGCAGCCTCGCCAGCATGGCTGGCGTCGGAAAGCCGAAGCCCAGGCTAGACAATCGTTGCAGCGCCTTCGGCAGCTCCAGCCCGTCGACCACGTTGTTGGCGGCGATCGATTCGGCCGGCTGCGTTCCCGGCACATTGACGGGTTTGAGCGGCGCGATACTGCGGAACTCGTCGATGTCCGCGTCGTGCCCGAACTCGTGCAACTTGCGCTCGAACAGGTAGCCTAGCAGAGCGCCGAGCGGCTGACCCTGCCGCACGCCTTCCAGCAGCGACGTCGCCAGCCGCACGCGCCGGGACGACAGGTCCACCGCGAAAAGATCCTGAGCCCCTTCGCGTGCATGATTCAGATGCGAGTTGCGCAAAAGGGCAGCGGTTTGTGCCTGCATCACCGAGGGGGCGTGAACGAAACCGGGATCGCCTTCCATCGCGAAGACCTGGCCGCTCTCCCCGGCAGGTGTGGCAACCGGCGTTTGCTGCGCCGATGGCTTCAGATTCAGCACCCAGCCATAGCCGCCTATGCGCAGGCCCGTCGGCCGCTGGGCGCGCAGCGCGGCGAGACGGCGCGTCGCCAGGGATGTGATCCAGGCGTCGATGCGATGAGAGGCGACATCGAGGGTGCCTTTGAGCAGACGTTCGAGTGCGGCCGGCGGCAAGCCCTGCAGGTGCGCGAGGGCGGAGCGCAGGGCGCCGAGCGGCTGCAATTCGGGTGTGTCGAACTGGGTCTGTGCTTTGAGGAACGTCGCCGGCGGCGCGTTGTTGGTCTGAGCGCTGGGACGGGTGAGCAGCATCCGCCAAGTGGTCACCGCAGTGGCCGCATTGAGATTCACCAGCTCGCGCTCGCGCAGGAGGCTGGTGAGTGGGGCTGAACTTTCGTCCTTAGCCACGTGCCGCGCAGCCGCTGCCGTGTACTCGAGCTGGACCGAGTGGCGCAGCAGCATGTGAAGCAATGTCGCCGGTGCCAGCATTTGTGGCGGCAGCGTCGTTTCGGTCGCGGGCAACGGCGGATCGCTGAGCAGCGCCGCGATGTAGTTCGGTGACAGCGTTGCGACGCCCTCCAGATCGCCGGCCTGCACGAGCGGCGCCGAGACCGCCATCTGCTCCTCGGAAAAGGCGGCATCTTCCAGCCACGGATGCCAGCCGAACCCGAGCGCATTCAACACGGCACGTGAGATCGAGTCTTGTGCCGCGAGCCACCCGCTCCCGGTCAGATCTTCGCCGATGAACCGGCGCAGATGATCGATGTACCGCGGCCCGAGCAGATACCGCAACCGGTAGGAAGCGGCGACCGCATCGCTCTTCAACACCGCGGAAAGATCCAGGGCCGGATCACTGCTGCGTCCGACGCGCGGGACGTCGGGCGCGCGTGGATACCAGAGCCGGTCCGACAGCGTCTTGAGCGTAGTGGCGAGCCAGCGTTCGCGCGCGTCGGAAATGTTCGCAGGGTCGCCGCCCAGCGGCGTCACGGGCAGCACACCGTAGGGCTGACGCCCCGCGCGCAGCGTCGGCAGCGGACCGAACGGGCGCACGTGGGCGATGAAATGCTCGCGCGCCCAGGCGATGGTGTCGAGCGTGAGGCCGGTCCCTTGGAGACCGATCAGATTCAAGAGATAGTAGCCCCAGGTCGCCGGCCACAAAGCGGTGGCCATCTGCTGCGCGTCGAACTGCTCGATCAGCGCCGCGTCCCAGAGGGTGCGCAAGCTCGCTTGCGTCCTCGCGGCGTCGAAACCAAACGCGCGCCCGAGTACGTCCGCGTTGCTGCCGCCCGGGAGCGCGGGTGCACGGCATTCGGTCGTAAAGCTGCGCGCGTGCATCGGATCCTGCGATGACCAGCCGGAGGGTGCTTCCACGCTGTTGTTGGTCGGTGTGCCGACGCGCAGGAAGCCCAGACCGTCGGTGTAGTGATGTGCGTCGAGCAGCGCGGCAATCGCATCCGATCCCACGGCGGGATCCAGCGACGACACGCCGAACACGACGAGCGCATCGATGCCTTGCTGCGCGATCGAGCTTGGCACTTTTACACGCAGCGCCATGCCGTGCTTCTCGGCGTCGTCGAAATCGACCATCCAGCGCATACCTTCGTCGATTGCGAGCTGGTCCTCGGGCGCGGCAACCGTGTCGTTAGGGTCCGGACCGACCGCTGGCTCGCGATCGACCGGGGCGCCCTGCCCGGCCGCAACCAGGCCCCCGCGCGCCGTCGCTACGGCAATCCAGCGTTGCGGCATCGCGCGTGCAAGTGGTGCGCGTTGCCAGGTGCCGCCGGTCGGATCCTTCTGCATCGGCGCGGGTGCGAGCTGCGGTTCGACCGGTAACGGCTGATCGGGCGGGACCGGCGCACTCGGCCAGTCGCCGATGTTCGTCGGACTCAGCGCGCGGGCGATCCAGGCCGCACGTTGCGCATCGAACCGGTCGCAAAGCTGCTGCCACGCGAGGCGCTCGCCGGCCTCGTCGTGTCCGGCCCGCCAGATTTGTTGCCAGAAATGCTGGCCCCAGAGGAACTCGTCCTGCGACACGCCGGGCTCGTGCGAATCGACGTGCACCTGATCGGGGTACACGCGCACGCGCAGTTCCTGGTTCGTCCCATCTGGCAGCGGAAAGAAGCGCGTCTCGAGCCGCACCGGCAGCATCAGCAGCGGCACATCCGAGGCGGCGAGTGTTGCCGTCAGCTCAGACGACACCGCGGGCGCAGCGAAGGTCACCATGTCGCCAGGCAGGGAGAGCAGCTGCGCAGTCATGGCTATTTGCTCCGGCGTCTAACGACGAGCCCGACATCCGGCCGCACGACGGGGCGGACGGGCGGCGTGGGCGGCGTGGGATTTGGGCTGGTGTCTGGTGCACTGCGGATCAGCTCGGAGGCGTGAATCGCCACGCGTACCGGTTGCTGCCGGGTGATCTGCGCCATGTGCGCGGAGTTGAACGCCCACGTCGTTCCGGCCGGAAGCGCATGACCCGCGGGCGGTACCGTGAGTGGTACGTGCGTCGCCTGGCCGAAATCGATCTCGACATCGAATCCGAAGCGGGGCTCGGTGGGCTGCTGCTGGATGATGAAGTACCAGCCGGGATTGCCGGTGGCTACATCGACATCGAGATCGAACCCGAAGAACGTGACGTCGGGTTGCAGCGAGCCCTGGAACAGCGGGTGGATTTCCTGTTCCGCCGGTCCGGGCTGGCGGCCGCTGCCGACGGGCACCGCCGGCACCGCGTACACCACTGCGGTCGGGTAACGCCGGAACAGGACGCTGCGCACGAGCAGGACGACCTGCTTGCCGGGCGCACCAGCCGGTCCGTTTTCGGTGAGCTTGTGCGTGCCCCAGTCGGCGATCGCCGCGATGTCGCCCTCGGCTTTCGGGCTGACGGTGCGCCAGAACTGGCGGAAGAACGTCGCGCGCGGATCATTCACCACATAGTCGCGCCACAGCAGTTCGCGCCCCATTTCCACATTCAATCCCAGCATGAAGGCTTCGATGAAGCGCGGATTCGGCTCGAGCAGCGCGACGCTGTCGACCGGCACGCTTTCGAGGCCGGGCAGCAGCCAGTCCTGCGAGAGTGCGGCGAGCGGTTCGGACATCGGCTGCGTGAACACGGGTGCGTTCCCGATCGGACCGACCGCAGGCGGCGCGGTGCCGTCGGCCAGCCGGATCGTAGCCTGCATGCGCTTCATCATCGCCGGCGTGGGATTGAACAGCGCCCGCACTTGCGGACGCGAGGCGGCAGCATTGAGCATGACGAGGTTGAGCGGGCGCACGACGAACCAGGGCTGCGCCGGGTTGACGAGGCCAAGGTGGCGTACGGCCGCCGCACGAAACGCGGCGGCGTCGGCACTGTCGACGCGGGGTGGTGGCGGCGGCGGAGGCGGTGGCGGCGGAGGCGGCAGCTCGATATCCGGAAACTGGTGGTCACCTGTACCAGGACGTGGGGGTAAGCGCAGCGCGCCTTTCGTCTTCTGCCTGCTGCTTGCGGACTTCAGCGCCACCGACGTGGTCGATATGGTACCCACCGTGCCGACGATCGTCGGAGCCGGCTCACCGGAGACGACGAACGTCGGCCGCGGCGGCACGGACGCGACGGTCGCATCGTTGCCGCGGGCGAACGTCATCCCCTGTTGGGCGGCAGGCAGGCGTCTGGTCACGGCATCGAAGCTGACCATCCCCCGCGTCGGGGGCAAGGTGAAGATCATCACCCACGGTTGCGCGCCGTAGAGCCGGAACATCGACGCGATGGCGGTGCCGCCGGTCGCGGCGGGCGCCTGCATCCCGGCCAGGCGCACGGCGGTTGCCGCCCGGCGGCTGATCGCCGCCGAAGGTCCCGTCAGCCGCCGCATCGCCGCCGACGTGATCACCGTGGGTGTCGACGACGCCGCGAGCATCGAGCGCATCGTGACCGGCGTCGCGTTGGCCGGCGCCGTCATCACCAGCCGCGCCTGCGCGGGCGACGCGAAGCGCCACAGCGCGTCGTCGTCGTCGATGCGCTGCACATGACGGGCGTTCAAACGGCTGGTGATCTCCAGGCTCAACTGCATCTGGCGCAGGCGCTGGTTCGCTTTGGCCATCTCGCCCGCCTGATCCCAGGCTTCGGCCATCAGGTCTTCCTGATGCGCCTGAATCACGCGCGTGCCCAGCGCCGCGACGACGCGCTCGCGCGGATCGAGGTTGAGCTCGTCGAGCCACATCGGCGGCTGCGCGGTGCCGACCTGATTGTGTCCCGCATAGTAGCGGCCGTAGACCGGCGGTCCGAGGACCGGTTCGACGTCCGGGTCGAGCGCGCTCGCGCCGGCAACATTCACGATCGATTGCAGCGTCTGCTGCCAGAGCTGGGTCGCGTCGTCCGGAAAAGGGGCGCGCGGCGCGTTGACCGGTTGCAGCGCACCTTCGAGCATGATCGGCGGAATGACCGTCGCGGGCGTGGCTTGCGGAATGACAAAGCCGGGTGCGCTGATGTCCATCGGGCGGCGGCCAATGGTGTCGGAGAAGTCGCGCGGCTGCAGACGAGCGACAATGGACTCGAAGTCCTCCCGTGCCCCGGTGCGGAACTCCCAGGAGTAGTAGACCGGCAGTGTGACATTGCCCGGCGCGTTCGAGCCGACTTTCCATGCCGGGGTCAGCGCCGCGTTCACGTCGGGTGTGCCGCCGAGTCCCGCCAGCCGGCCCGACTCGAACGCAGGGACCACACATGCGATGTATTCGGTATTGGCTTTGAGCAGCCGCGGCGACAACAGACGCGAGACGGACAGCTCCGGACGCGTCGCGAGCACGTTGCGCACATCCTCCTCGGTCGCGCCCTGCTCCCAGCCGAGCTGCGCATGGGCCCACGCCCAGGAGTCGGCGAGGTCGGGCAGTTCCTGAGACGGTACCACCGGCGCCCCGATCTCCAGGACCGGGAGGACCTCCGTACGCGGCGGACGCAACCGCACGCCGTCCTGCTTGCGCACGACCACGAGGACCATCCATGGACGCAGCCGGCCCTTGCTGTCTGCAGCCGCGGGGGTGAACAGCCACGGCAAATCGGGATTGTCGAACTCCACCGCGGCGAGATCGTTCGCTTCGTAGTTGTCGGTGCCGGCGGGCGGCTCGGTGCGCACCACCTGCCGCGGGTCGATGCCGATCACGTCGGCCGGCCCGAACAGTCGCACGCCGACAGATGCCGCATCGACGCCGTTCACGCCCAGCGTCACGCCGAGCGGCGCCTGCGCAGGCAGCGATGTTTTCAGCGGATCGGGCGTGGCGATGCGCGCTGCGAGCCCCTGTCGCACCCACGGCAGGAAAACGACGCTGGCGTCGCTCATGCTGGCTCCTTGATTGCAGCGACCTCGAAGTCGTTCACGACCATGCTGCGGCGCTTGAGTTGAGCACTGCTCAGTGCTTCCGCGAAGGTCACGTCTGCATTCGCGTCCGGCAGCAGCGCAAGATCGTCCGCAACGGCGGCGAAGCGCAGCGGTTCGACCGTCGCGAAGGGCCGCACCGCGATGCGCCGTTCCTCGCGGCGCAGCGGACTGCGGCCGGCGGCGCCGTTCTGCGCGTGCAGCTCCAGACGCGCTCGCGTCAGCACGTACTTGGGCCTCACCAGGGGTGGCGGCACGGCCGCTTTGCGATCGACGATGCGCGTCTCGTACTCGAGAGGCGAGGCGACGCCCTGGCCCAGGTTGAACGCGAACGCCGGCGAGCCGATGCGTAGCCCCGCCTGCATCGGTTCGAACGACGGGCTGGCGAGCTTCTCGTCGTCGCTCATCTCGAAGAACTGCGCAGGCGCAAAGTCCTCCTGCACCGGTCCGGTCGTTTCCGTCCCGGTGTCCGTGCCCACGACCACTCGCGTTAACGTGAAGCGCCGCGCGCCGGCGATCGGCGAATCGTTGAACTTGTCGATGTCACGGGTCAGATTGAGCGGCACGACGCTCTGCCGCACTGTCAGTGTACCGAGCGGGTGCACACGCAGCGCGCCATCCGCCGCGGATTCGCGCAGCGAGACGATACGCGTCTGGCCCGCCGGCAGCTCCGTGGTCCAGCTCTTGGCGTCGGCGAGCGCGACACGTAGCTGGGCGAACGCGTCGATCGCTGTCGGAAGCGGCGGCCTCTCGCCGCTCACCAGCGTGAAATTGACCCGCACCGTGACGTCCCACCACAGGATCTCGAACGTGCACTTCGCTCGTACAGACAATGGCAGCGGCCCCTCCAGCGCGCCTTCGACCTTCACCTTGAAGAGATTGGTCGAACCCTTCTTGAGCTGCATGCCGGCGAAGAACTCCGCCAGGAAGTGGAAGGGCAGGAGCTGGATCAGCACGTCGAACCCGGCGTCGCCCGTGATGCTGAAGCCCGCCGCCGACGCATACAGGTGCGCGTGCGCGCCGAACTGCACGGTGTTCGACGTCAAGGCGAAATAGGCGTCGCATGTCAGGCGCGGGTTGTCGCCGGTCGTCAGGCTCACCGCAAGACGCTCGACCGTCGGGAAACCCGCCGGCGGCGTGAAGCCGTGATGCATCCCGCCGACTGCGAGGGCAAAGCTGCGTGGCGACGTCCACCGCGCGCGCAAGGCGCCGCCGCCGGTCAGCGGAAATCGGCGCAGCAGCCGCGAGTCGACGAGCAGCGCATCGATCGCTGCCGTACCTTGATCGAAATCGAAAATGCCGACCGCGTCCAGATTGAGCCGCAGCAGATCGTTGTCCATGCGCGGCAGGATGGCGGTGATCCGGCCGAGCACGACGAAGCGGTTGCGACCGCCCAGCTCGACGATCAGGCCGAGGTTCACCTCGATCAGCGTGGGCACGCCCCACTGCAACTGGACCATCAGGCCGAACAGATAGCTGCCGCGCCTGGCGGGAAACACACGATCGATCGCGGCGAGCACCGTCGGCGCGTTGGCCACCGGATCCTTCGGGAACAGGATGGATTCGAGCGTGTGGTTCTTCAACCCCGCGCGCACCGCGTCCTCGTCGACCGTGCGATGGATCGCGATCAGGCCACCGAGCCCGGTGAGCCGCCAGCCGAGCGGCAGTTCCCACAGCGATCCGCCGGGCTTCGCGCTCTGCGCGGTAACCAGAATGAGGAGGGAGTAGCCTTTGCTGCCGTCGGGCAGGCGCGTCGCCAGCAGACCGATGGCCTTCAGCGCGACGACGCCCGACAGGCTAAGCTCCATCACGCCGGCGTACTGGTGCTTGCCTTCGTCGTGGAACAGGAACCCGCCGCCCTTGACGCTCTTGGTATCCACCACCAGGCCGATCCCTTTCGGCGGGATGAAGCCCAGATCGAGATTGGCGAAGTGCAGATTGGCTTGCGAGCGGTCCTCGGGAAAATCCAGCCCGAACTTCATGCCGATGCGATCGATGGTCGCGACCACCGGCCCGATCTGCGTGCTGAAGGAAAGCGCCGCCTGGATCAGCGTCTTCGGCTCCGCGCCGCCGGTGTCGCGATCCAGATTCAGCAGTACCTTGAGCAGACGCACAGGACCGACGCTTTTGCCGATCGGAATCTCGAGCGGAATGCCGTTGCCCTGCAGTCCTGTCGCCACCACCGGCACGTTCGGAAACTCGTTTCCTGCCGGCGTCGCAGCGGGCCCGCTCGGGGCGTCTCGGGTCACCGTGCTCGAGGTTGTGGAAGTGCTGGGCGGGCCGCCGAAAGGCAGATCGCCGGTGGTAAAGAACCCGTCGCGTGACGATGCACCGACACCGAAGGTGAACTCCACGCTGGTCTGCTTGGTGGGCAGCATGGAGCCGATGAAATCGTCGAACGACGTGCCGTCGAGCGCGAGGCGGCAGTCGTAGAAGGTCAACTCGGCGCGCGCGTCGTCCGGCGTAAGCGTGCCGGACAGCGCGATGCGGCCGATGTCGAAGCCGTTATCGCCGCCGAACGAGAGAAAGCGGCGTCGCTCGCCGGGCGGCAACGCCTTCGAGGCGAGCGTCAGGCCCACGTGCAGATTGAGATCGGGGTTCGGCGTGTAGATGCGGAAGTTCTTCTCCTGGCCGCCGAGTTGAACGTTGAATGGCGCATCGAATGTTGCGTCGGCTTGCGCCGTCCAGGCACCACCGCGATCCAGGGTGAATCGGAATGCGCTGCCCCCGATCGAAATGAACAAGCCCTTGCCACCGTGCTCTTCGGGTATCCACGCCAGTGAGAAACGCAGCGCACCCTCGACATGGACAGACTTGCCCAGGAACGAATGCGGCAGCGCGCGCACCTGGACCGACAGCATGCGCTGGGAGATCGCGTCAGCGATCGGGGAAGTGAGCTGCTCCGGCGTGAGCGCGCCGGCTGGCTGATCGAAGCCGTAAAACACCTTGAAGTGACCGTCGTCGAGCGGCTCCGTATCGAGGCCGATCTCGCGCTCGGAATGACCCATGAACGCGAATACCTCCGCGAGTTGCAGGAAGGTCGAGTCCGACCACTTGCGCGCGTCGGCCTCGGTCTTCATCGCGGGGCCGCCGAGCAGCGTCACCGGGGCAAGCGCGAACTTGAGCAGCGCCTTCAGCGTCCCATAGAAGCGCTTCGCCGCCGTGCCCTGCGGGCCGTACAGCGTCATCGGCTCGGTGCTGAAGCGCGCGAGCTCCATCCACACGTACAGGTGGAACCAGCGATCGCGCACGTAGTTACTCGCCAGCAGATCGATCAGCGTCTGAAAGGTCTCTTCGGCGCTCGCCTCCGGCCCCAGATCGATCGCATCGACCAGCGAGCGAATGCCTTCCACCAGCTTGGTGACGTCGGCGATCACGCTGAACCACGCGTCGAGGCCGGGACTGGGCTTCGTAATGTAGTCCTTGATGCCGGAGAGCGTGAGCTTGGGAAATTCCGGCGTCTTCTTGACGTCGAGGCCCATGTCGTCGCAGATCGCACGGAACGCCCGGTCCTCGCCGACTTTCTCGCCCAGCCAGCCGGCGAAGTCGATGATGACGCCCCCGACTTTCTGCAGGAACGACTTCTCCTCCTTCTTTTGCGGGTCGTCGGCCATAGCGTTAGCGTGATCGGAACATGGCGAAGCGCGATCAGAAAGCGGGCGGCTGCATCGGGGCGAGCTCGGGCCGTACTTCCTCCGCGTGACCGTCCAGCGAAGCGCGCTGCACGAGATACGGTAGAACGCGCGGCGGCGTACCGGGGGCCGCCGCGGGATCCGGAAGCGCGGTGTAGACCTCGTGCACCGCCGTCAGATCCGGACCGCGCTCGAAGCGCACGAGGGCGAAGTTGGAGCGGAACAGGATCTGGCGGGAATGGCGCAGCTTGTCGAACTGATCCATGTGGCGCGCGGCGATCGACGCGTACGCCATGACTTCCTGGCCCGGCTCCGCGTGATTGACCAGGATCGACTGCAGGCGCGCCTCCGGCGGATCGAGCTCGCGCAGCTGGCCAGGTGGCGGTCGATCCGTTTCCTTGCGCACGTCGAGCGTGGGCGTCAGCCGCCATGACCAGTCGGGCAGCTTGGCCGGGTCAACGGTCGTGCCTTCCGGCCAGCCGAACGTCGGCATCAGCATCGGCGATTGCCTGAGCTTCCGGCGCAGAACCGGCGGCGTATCGGCCAGACTGTGCCCGCCTTTGAACACGAACGCCTTGTCGTCGGCGGTGTTCCAGCCCATGCGCTCCGCACCGATGTTCGAGCGGACCATGCGCTGCGCGAACGAAAGCACGCGATCGACCGCGCCGATGAACCACGGCATCACGTTCTTGAAGCCGCTGCCTGTGAACTGCACGATGCGCGCTGGCACCGGATTGGCCTTGGTCCAGTAGCTCAGCTCGGTGGCCGAGGAATAGTGCACGTCGCCCGAGAGCAGCAGCACGCGCTTGTGCGCGGACAGGCGCTTGAGCAGCGCTTCGAGCGCATCCGGATCGAAGGCCCAGGCTTCGATCGCGTCAGGATCCGTGCCGATCATGCGGCGCGTGCCCGGCCCTTCGCGCAGCGCGTCCTGGTTCTCCTTAGTGAGCTCCGGATTGAGGTCGCTGTACTTTTTGGCGTCAAAGACACGATACGCGGTCGGCGCGATTAGCTCGTCGAGGAACCCGGCGCCAAGCACTTGCAGGGGCGCAATCACGATCAGAACGTCCAGACCAGCCGGCAGGCTCTCGGGGATCTGATCCTTCTGCGCAGAGATGGAGACGTTGCCCGGCGGCCCTTCGCGCGACACGAAGCTTCGGCGCGTCCGATTGTCGAGCGCGACCATCAGGTACTTCGGCCCTTTGTACGACCACTGCCACTTGATCGGCGGATTCACCGGGTCATAGCTGCCGTTCACCTGCGGTTTGGGCCGCTGGTCGAGACCGTAGAATTTGTCGAGGGCGTCCATCACCGGCTTCGCCGGCACATCCGCTGTCCCGGGCTTGGCGGTGGTGTTCGCGCGCGCCGGAAACATCTTGACGATCGTATCGAGCATGCGCTTCGGATCACCGGCCGCCGCAGTGTCCTCGCTCAGATAACGCACCGGGTCGTTGCCCCAGTCCTGGAACACCGTGTAGGAGGCCAGAGCATTGCGCAGGATGGCGCGGCCGAACGTCGTGTTGTTCACGCGATCGACCCAAATCGGGTTCAGATTCCAGTCGTCGGTCGCGTCATGGTCGTCCAGGATCATGTAGGTCGGCACGTTCGCGAGGGTGCGGCGTACTTTCGGCAGCGCCTCGTAGAACTTGGTCATCTGCTCGACCTTGATGGCGTGGCGCTCCTCGAGCGTCTTCTGCCGCTGCAGCAGCACGCAGGCTGCGAGCTCGGCGTCCTTCTTACCAGCGCAGTCCTCGTATTTGGTGTTTTTCTCTTCCCCGACGTCGTCCGCGGTGAGCGCGTCCCAGTCCTTGGGAAACTCGTATTCGGGCGCGGGCGTCACCTTTCCCTGCGGACCGGGCGGCGCGTATACGTCCTTGGCGGTCGGCCAATCGGTGGGCACGGGCCAGCACGCGTTGCTCCAGACCATGACATACAGCGCCGCGAACTCACCGAACGAATACAGATGGCTCTCGCCGTCGGTGGTGGTCATCTGCGCGACACGCACGATCTGCGATCTGCGGC
>Ga0316630_10000380_pt1 | contig 13574 bp, 10 predicted proteins | sample OWC_May_M1_C1_D6_FD_207658 | JGI IMG/M metagenome (GOLD analysis project Ga0316630, IMG submission 207658) | Wetland soil microbial communities from Old Woman Creek delta, Ohio, United States - OWC_May_M1_C1_D6_A | ecosystem: Environmental > Terrestrial > Soil > Wetlands | place: USA: Ohio...
GCTGGCTGCTGGGGGCCATGGTGGCGCCCACCCCGGTCTCGGCCCTGCTGCACTCGAGCACCATGGTCAAGGTCGGCGTCTACCTGGCGCTGCGCCTGGCGCCCGGTTTCAACGGCACCCTGCTCAGCGACAGCATCGCCGTGTTCGGCGCCTTCAGCTTCCTGGCGGGGGCGGCGCTGGCCGTGGGCCAGAGCAACGGCAAAAAGGTGCTGGCCTATTCCACCATCAGCAACCTGGGGCTGATCTTCGCCTGCACCGGCCTGAACAGCGCCGCGGCCATGACCGCCGCCCTGCTGCTGCTGGCCTTCCACGCCGTGGTCAAGGCCATGCTCTTTCTCAGCGTGGGCGCGATCGAACAGCACATCGCCAGCCGCGACATCGAGGACATGCGCGGGCTCTACGCGGTGATGCCGCTGACGGCGCTGATCACGGTCGCGGGCGTCGTCATGATGATCATGCCGCCCTTCGGCGTGCTGCTGAGCAAGTGGATGGCCATGGAGGCGGCCGCCAACAACATCTACGTCATCGTGATGGTCGCCCTCGGCAGCGCACTGACGGTCATCTACTGGGCGCGGTGGGCCGGGACGCTGATGAGCGACCCCTTCGCCGGGCGGTTTCGGCCCGAGCACCAGCCGGTGTTGACCTGGCTGGCGCTGGGGCCGCTGTGCGTCGGCGCGGGCGTGATGAGCGTGCTCGCGCCGTGGCTTTACATGCGGCTGATCGTCCCGATGATGACCTCGCCCTATTCGCCGGCGTACGCGTTCAAGGGCGGGGGGCTGGAAAACGCCTACGGCACGTTCGCCGTCCTGCCGCTCTCCGCGGTGGCCCTGCTGGGGCTGGCGGCGGCCGTCATCGCCCTCAAGCGGGCCTTCCGTTCCAAGATCGTCTCGCCCTACCTGAGCGGCATCCAGACGGGCGAGCCGTCCATGTGCCGCGGGCCGATGAACCTTTCGTTCAAGGCGGAGGCCAAGAACTACTATCTGGACACCATCTTCGGGGAGGCCCGGCTGACCGATTGGGTCAACCTGGGCGGGGGCATCCTGCTGACCCTGATTTTAGGAGGTGCACTATGACGAGGACCGCCATCCTGATCGCCTGCGGGCTGGCGGCCGGCCCCATCATCGGCGGGCTGGTGAGCGGCATGGACCGCATCCTGACCGCCCGAATGCAGTCGCGCATCGGGCCGCCCGTGCTGCAGCCGTTTTACGACGTGGTCAAGCTGCTCTTCAAGGAGCCGCTCGTGGTCAACGTCTGGCAGGCCTTCTGCGCCTACTGCTACATCGCCGCCGCGTCGATCGCCCTGGTGCTGTTCTTCCTGCAGTCGGACCTCCTGCTGATCTTCTTCGTCCAGGCCGTGGGGGCGGTCTTCCTGGTGGTGGGGGCGCTCTCCTCCACCTCGCCCTACAGCCAGATCGGCGCCCACCGGGAGCTGCTGCAGATCCTCTCCTACGAGCCGCTGCTGGTGCTGGTGGTGGTGGGGTTCTACCTTGAAACCGGCAGCTTCAAGTTGGCGGACATCTATGCCTGGCAGCACCCGCTGCTGCTCAAGCTGCCCTTTCTCTTCATCGTGCTCGGCTATGCCCTGACCATCAAGCTGCGCAAGTCGCCCTTCGACCTGTCCACCTGCCACCACGCCCACCAGGAGCTGGTCAAGGGCCTGCTCACGGATTACTCCGGGCCGTTCCTGGCGCTGACCGAAATCGGCCACTGGTTCGAAGTGGTGCTGCTGCTCGGGCTGTGCACCCTGTTCTGGGCCACCAGCTGGGTCGGGATGGCGGTCCTGCTCGTGGCGACCTACTTCCTGGAAGTGCTGGTGGACAACACCACCTCCCGCATGACCTGGCGCTGGATGCTGAGCTACGTCTGGGGCGTGGGCCTGACGCTTTCTCTGGTAAACCTCATCTGGTTGCAGCGAGGGTGACGACGTATGCAAGCGGTGAAGCGGTTCATCAATCGGCTGCGGTCCAAGTCCCCCTGGCTGCTGCATTTCGACTGCGGCAGCTGCAACGGGTGCGACATCGAAATCCTGGCCTGCCTGACGCCCGTCTACGACGTGGAGCGCTTCGGCATCATCCATGTGGGCAACCCGTTCCACGCCGACATCCTGCTGACGAGCGGCACGGTCAACCACCGCAACAAGAAGGTGCTGGCCAATCTGTACGCCCAGATGCCGAACCCGAAAATCGTGGTGGCCATCGGCGCCTGCGGATTGTCGGGGGGCGTCTTCCGGGAGGCTTACAACGTGGTCGGCGGCATCGACAAGGTGATCCCGGTGGACGTGTACGTGCCGGGCTGCCCGCCCAAGCCGGAGGCGATCATCGACGGCGCGGTCCTGGGTCTGCAAAAACTGTTAGGGCTCAACGAGCGGAAAGAGGCATAAGCCATGCGTGAAGAGATCATCCCGGTCGGCCCCGACGCTCTGCTGGGGGAGGCCGCACGGCTCAAGGTGCAGGGCTGGCGGCTGGTCACGCTTTCCTGCACGGAGATCGACGCCACCACCGTGGACCTCCTTTACCACTTCGACAAGGGCCTCAAGCTCAAGCACCTGCGGCTGGCCGCGGCCAAGGCATCCCCGGTGCCGAGCATATCACCGGTCTATTTCGCCGCGCTGCTGGTGGAAAACGAGATCCAGGACCACTTCGGCCTCACGTTCGACGGCTTGATCGTGGACTACAAGGGCACCTTGTACATGGAAGAGGAGGCCCTCAAGACGCCCTATTGTCGATACAGCCTGCGGCCGGCTGCGCCGCCCGCAGTTCAAGGAGGACAGACAGCGAACCCAACCGACCCGGCCCCGGACCCGCCGCACGCGACGGGGTCAGGGGATGCGGGCAAGGACGCGATGCGCCCATGACACAGCCTTTAAGCCTCAACTGCGTGGAATGCAAAATCCCCTCCCTTTGGCAGAGGGGGCGAAGGGGGATTTCGTTTTACACCGAATGGCGCAGTCCGACGGTCCCTCTTTTACAAGGCCATCAGGGCGTGGAGAAGATCAAATGCGCAAAACCGTGATTCCCTTCGGGCCGCAGCACCCCGTGCTGCCCGAGCCCATCCATTTGAAACTGACGGTGGAGGACGAACGCATCACCGAGGTCATCCCCGCCCTGGGCTACGTGCACCGCGGCCTGGAGCGCCTGGCCGATGTCCGCGATTTCCATCAGATGATCCAGGTCGTCGAGCGGGTGTGCGGCATCTGCTCGGTCATCCACGCCCTCTGCTACTGCCAGGGCGTCGAGGAGCTGATGGGCGTCGAGGTGCCGCCGCGGGCCAAGTTCCTGAGGGTGATGTGGTCCGAGCTGCACCGGATCCAGAGCCACCTGCTGTGGCTCGGGCTTTTCGCCGACAGCTTCGGTTTCGAGAGCCTGTTCATGCAGTTCTGGCGCGTCCGGGAACGGATCATGGACATCAGCGAGGCCACCACCGGCAACCGGGTGATCGTGTCGGTCAACGTGGTCGGCGGCGTGCGCCGCAACCCGGATGCCGAGCAGCTCCGCTGGCTGCTCACCCAGCTCGACTGGGTGGAGGAGGAGGTCCAGCGCCTGGAAACGACGATGCTGGAGGACTACACGGTCAAGAAGCGCACCGTGGGCAAGGGGGTCCTCACCACGGAGAAGGCCTACGAGCTCGGCGCCGTGGGCCCGGTCCTGCGCGCCAGCGGCGTGGCGCAGGACACCCGGCAGACGGGTTACGCCGCCTACGGGGAGCTGCATTTCGAGCCGGTGGTGGAGACCGACGGGGACTGCTACGCCCGCAGCAAGGTCCGCTTCCGCGAGACCCTGGCCAGCGTCGACTTGATCCGGCGGGCCATCAACCGGCTTCCCGACGGCGAGGTCCGGGCCAAGGTCAAGAGCAAGGGCAACCCCCAGGGCGAAACCGTCAACCGCGTCGAACAGCCCCGCGGCGAGCTGTTGTATTATTTGAAGGGCAAGGGTGAAAAAAACCTCGACCGCGTGCGCATCCGCACCCCCACCTTCGCCAACATCCCGCCGCTCTTGGTCATGCTGCCGGGCCTGTACCTGTCCGATGTGCCGGTGGTGACGCTGTCCATCGACCCGTGCATCAGCTGCACCGAGCGCTGATGGAGGAGGCATGCGCCCATGTTCAAAATGACATCCAACATCATGCGCAACCTGGTGGTCAAGAAATCCACCCGGCGCTATCCCTACGAAGTGCGGGAGCCCTTCGACAAGGTGCGCGGCGAACTCGTCAACGACATCGATCGCTGCATCTTCTGCGGCACCTGTGCGGTCAAGTGCCCCTCCCAGTGCATCGAGGTGGACAAGCAGACCTACAAGTGGATTTACGACCCCTTCGCCTGCGTTTACTGCGGCGTCTGCGTGGACATCTGCCCGGCCAAGAGCCTTTTCCAGAAGACCCAGTACCGCAAGCCCGTGGGCGAGCGCTTGACCATCAGCATGCAGGGCAAGCCCCGGAAGAAGGCGAAAGACAAAGAGGCGGTTAAGGCGACGGAAGCGCCGGCGGCGGAGCCGGGAGGCGAGCCGCCTCCGCCCGAAACTCCCTCGGCACCGAAGGAGTGATCCCGCTCTTGGGACTTTCCCGGACCCAGCCCATTGCCCCGTGGCCGCCGATGGCTGCGGGGCAATTGCGTTTTTCAGGAGCGCCGACAACCGTCCGGCCTTCGATCGGAATCGGCGGCCGGCTTCCGCCGTAATACGCAGTACCGCCTTGGGCCGACCGAATTTTTTGCAAAAGGAGGTTGCAAGCCTGGTGAGACTCGACCTGCGCCTTGCGGACGCGGAAGCTCAAGGATGAGCTAAAATCACCGGCTACAATTGGGTGGCGACAGTGGGGGAGTATGTACCAAGCAAATGGGAAAATCTGAATTCGGGGACATGGAAAGTATCTGTCAGCTTTTTCAGTTTGATTTTATTACGTACAGGCTGTCAATCACCTGATTGGTGGTGTCGGGTTGCCTTGAGACAGACGGCGGTGGTAACCATTTTATCTCACTCAAAAGTTCCTGAATTCCGAGTTGCAAACCTAACCGGCGTTTTAGGAAACCCTAAAAGCGCTTCTTGACAAAACAGCCAGCCGTGCCAAACCTTCAAGCGGAACCCCAGCCCCAACCACTGTGGGAGATGGCATCTCTCTATGCACCGATAGAATGAAAGAAGAGCCGGTTTTTATTTTCAAACAGCAGACAAAACAGAGGAAAGCCAAAACGCCACGCCAAACTGTATGTCACCTCGTCGCGCCGGTCGACCATCGGATGCTGATCTGATCTCTTTCCGACGCGTGCATCCCCAAGCTTCGACGCTTGACTTTCTCCTATTTTATCTGGGTTCCGCAGGAAACAGGACAGATTAGTTTCAAGATCCCACATTGCCGCTCTACAAATTGCCTTGACCCAATTTGGGCCTTGGCGCAGGGGTATTTGGGGGAAAACCTAAGGGAGGCGCACCATGACCGAGATCATCTTGATGGCACACGTATTGTTCGGGATGCTGTGCATCGTCGCAGGGGTCTGGTTGTTCGTCGACGTACTGCACGCAAATGAAGCCAACCAGGGCCGCATCAGGAGGGTGAGCATTGCGGTTGCAGCTCTCATGTGGCTCGCCTATTTGGTCGGCGGATACTGGTACCTAACCTATTATTACGTAGATAAGGCAATTATCTTAAAGGGCCCTTGGCCGTTCGCTCACAGCTTTTTCATGGAGATGAAAGAACATGTGGCGATCATGCTTCTGCTCTTGGCTACTTACTTGCCGATCGCCGCTGCCAGCAATACGGCGGTTAATAAGGGGGCCCGAAAGGTTGTACTCTGGGTGGTTGGGTTTATCGTGCTAATCGGAATCGCGATAGACGGGGCCGGAGCGATTATCGGCATCGGTGCGAAGGTCGCTCTAATGGCAACCAAGGGATAGGAGGCGTACTATGGACACACTTAGCAAATATACCGTGTCGTTTGGAGCTTCGCTGGCGATCACCAGCATCCTGAGCGCCCTTCTGGTGGTGGTGAAGGAGTTGAATGAAAACAGTGTGCTGGCATGGATGAAGGGCCTGACAAGCCACCATTGGATCACTCATGGCCTGTTAATGGTGATCGCCTTTTTTGCCATCGGCTGGGGCTTGGCAAAGATCAACAATGGCGAGGGGCTGAAAATAACACCTGAGCGCCTCGTCTGTGTGATTACGAGTGCCATTGTAATCGGTGGGCTCATCATCTCAGGGTTTTATCTGGCATATTAAGAAACATTCGAAAGAGAAGGCCGCCAGGCAGTTAAAAACAAGAACCTGGCCGTCAGACGATATCTGCTCACTGCTTCCTCCTTACAATCGAGGTTGGTGAGAGAGCTTGTCCTATGGATAGCAGTGGGCAGCCCCTTTCGGTCATCTTTATTTTTCCGCCCCATTCACAATCCACTTGCGAGTCGCGGCACATGCAGTGATTTTATGCGGATAAGTGAAAAGAAAACCGGATAGGTTTCGGCGATATCCTTAATGAGTTTGTCAAGTTACTGGAGTCATACCCTGTGAGCCTAATCCCGCTCGAAGGCACCCCCATGGACACGGCAGCCCCTTTATCCACCTACCGGATTCAGCTCACCCCTTCCTTTGACTTTTACCGTGCGTCTCGGGCGTGTGGCTATCTCAGGGATTTAGGGATCAGCCACCTCTACCTTTCCCCTTGCTGGGCTGCAGAGAAAGGCAGCCCGCATGGGTACGATGTCGTGGATCCTTCCCGGGTCAACCCGGACTTGGGCGGGCAGGAGGGCTTTGATGCCCTCTGCCGTGCGCTCCGCGAATCGGGCTTAAGGCTGGTGCTGGATATCGTCCCTAACCACATGGCCATCGGCTCCCGTGCGAACCGGTGGTGGTGGGACGTGCTGGCCAAAGGCCGGTACAGCCGCTATGCTGACCATTTTGACATTCACTGGGATTCCCGGGATGCGGGGTTGCGGAACAAGGTGCTGGTGCCAATCCTGCGCGATGAGTTCGAGTGTTGCCTGAAAGCTCGAGAGATTCAGCTGAGACAGAAGGGTGAGGAAATCCATGTCGGCTATTTCGATCACGAACTGCCTGTATCCGTTGAATCGCTGATGGAGTTGCAGCGGGCGGCGGGCGCAGCCAAGGGCTCTCAGCTGTCGGCCAGTTCCGGCAGAAATGACTCACTTGGCGTTGCAGAGGCGTCCGGTGTGGTTCACGCGGTTGGGGGGGATGCCGCCGCCGCGAAGGCTCTGGATGCAGCCATCAAGAGGTTCAACTCTGAGCCAAAGTACCTTAAACGATTTCTCGACCTGCAGCACTACCGGTTGGTTTTTTGGCGTCACGCCAACCGGGAGTTGAACTATCGCCGTTTTTTCGACATCCATCATCTGGCAGGCATTCGTGTCGAAGAAGAGGGGGTGTTTTCCGCCGTCCATGCAATGGCGCTGCGCTGGGTGCAGGAGGGGCGGGTCAGCGGTTTGCGCATCGATCACCCGGACGGGTTGCGGGATCCCATTGCCTACCTGCAGCGGTTGCGGAAGGCAGCGCCGGGGACCTGGATGGTGGTTGAAAAGATCCTCGCACCGGAAGAAGCCCTCAACCCCCAATGGCCGGTTGAAGGAACCACCGGTTACGATTTTCTGAAGGTATTGAGCGGTCTCTTTGTCGACCCGAACGGCAAGCGGCCGCTGACCGATTTATATCACGAGTTCACCGGGCAGACGGCCGACTACGCGGAGGTCGTGCGAGCTAAGAAGATGCACGTTTTGAAGCATCTTTTCATCGGTGAACTGGCGCGCCTGACGGATCTGCTGGAAGACATTAACCGCCGCCGGGGCAGCCGTGCGGAGGAGCGGCGCCAGGACATAGAACAAGCGTTGGCCGAGCTCATTGCGGCTTTTCCTGTTTATCGAACCTACATCCGCCCGGTTAACGGGCGGGTCGAAGACTCTGATCGGGCCGTCCTGCAGGAAGCCCTGGCCGTCGTCGGGACCCGTTGCCCTGACATAGATGCGGCTGTGATTCGAGCAATGGAGAATATCTTGCTTCTGAGATGGTCCGGCGAGATGGAGAGTGACTTTGTTCTGCGCTTCCAGCAGCTGACGGGTCCGGTTATGGCCAAGGGGGTGGAGGACACGGCTTTTTATTGCTTCAATCGGCTGCTGGCCCTCAACGAGGTCGGCGGTGACCCCGGAAGGTTCGGCACGTCCCCGGGCGCTTTTCATGCCTTTTGCGCGCGGGTCCAGTCGGAGCGACCGCTGACGCTTCTGGCCAGCGCCACCCACGATACCAAACGCGGAGAGGACACCCGGCTGAGAATCGGCCTGCTTTCGGAGATGCCTGAGCGCTGGGCCGAAGCGGTCGAGCGATGGTCCCGCATGAACTCGGTGTTTCGCCGCACCGGGCTTCCGGATGCCAACAGCGAGTACTTCCTCTACCAGACGCTGGTGGGCGCCTGGCCTATCGGAAGCGACCGCTTGCAGCCTTACATGCTGAAGGCGACCAGGGAAGCCAAGGTGCACACATCATGGACGGAGCCGAGCCCGGTCTTCGAGGAGGCCCTGCAGAAGTTTATCGAAGGGGTGCTGGGTCATTCGGACTTCACGGCGGACCTGTCAGCCTTCCTTATGCACATGGTCAAGCCGGCGATGATTACCTCTCTGTCCCAGACCTTAATCAAGTGCACCGCCCCAGGCATTCCGGACATCTACCAGGGGGCCGAGCTCTGGGACCTCAGTCTGGTGGACCCTGACAACCGCCGGCCGGTGGACTTCGATCATCGCTGGCACCAGCTGGGCAGGCTTGCTTCCCAATCCGCAGAAGAAATCCTGGATCAGGGCACCGACGGCACGGCTAAGCTTTACGTTGTTCATTGTGCCTTGAATGCCAGGCGTCGCCTCCCAGAGGCGTTCGGACCGGCAGGTGTCTTCCAGCCCCTCCAGGCAACGGGGCCCAAAGCATTGCATGCGGTAGCCTACGTCCGGGGAGGCCGGTGTTTGACGGTAGCGCCGCGACTGGTGGTGGGGCTGGGAAATGACTGGGGTGATACGTGGCTGGAATTGCCGGCGGGTGTCTGGACCAACGCGTTCACGGGCGAGCGCTCGGCAGGCGGGCGGCAGGCGATCGGGTCGCTGCTGGCGCGGTTTCCCGTGGGATTGTGGCTTCGCGAGGCGGAAGGATAGTGAACGCTGCCGCCGGGTGCGTTCCGGCGTACGGCGGGCAGAAGCTCGTGAGGGAGCCTGCAGCGGACACCGCTCCGGCTCGCAATCAACGCCGGCCGAAGGCCTCTGTCAATTCCAGCATTTGTTTTTGCGGCATCGCGGTGAACTGGCCTGGCGACATCCGCCACATCCAGTTGCCTTCCCACCGACCGGGAGTGTTGATGCGTGCCTCCGGCCCCAGGCCCAGCAGGTCCTGCACGGGGGTGATGCAGGTCCGGGCCGGCGACATCATGGCGAGGCGAATCATGTCCCAGTGCAGCTCATCGGCGGCCGGCTGTCGACCGAGGGTTAGCCCCAGCCGGCGCTTTTCGAGAGCGGAGGCTTCGTTTTCGAGCCAGCCTTTGACCGTGTTGTTGTCGTGAGTCCCGGTGAAGACCACGCAGTTTTCGGGGATGTTGTGGATGGCGTTTGCATTGGTGGCCGGATCTTCCGAGAAGCCGAACATGAGCACCCGCATACCCGGGAAGCCGAAACGCTGCATGGTTTCGCGAACGTCGGCGGTGATGACCCCCAAATCCTCGGCGATCAGCGGGAGACAGACGAAGCGATGCCGCAGTTCATTAAAAAAATCCTCCGCAGGGGCTTGCAGCCACCTCCCGTTGACGGCGGTCGGTTCATCCGCGGGTACCTCCCAATAGGCCACGAGTCCCCGGAAATGGTCGATTCGAACGTAGTCGAACAGGGCCAGATTCCTGGCGAACCGGCGGATCCACCACTCGTAGCGGGTTTCGCGGTGAGCGTCCCAACGGTAGACCGGGTGGCCCCAGAGCTGGCCGCTGGTGCTGAAGTAATCCGGTGGAACGCCGGACACCGCCAAGGGGTTGCCGGTTTTGTCCAACTTAAAAAGACGAGGGTGGGCCCACACATCCGCGCTGTGGAACGGCAAATAGATGGGCAGGTCTCCGAAAATGCGGATCCCCTTTTCCAGGCAGTAGGCTCTCAGCCCGATCCACTGCCGGGAAAAGAGATACTGGACGATTTTCAGATCTTCAAGACAGTCGCTGAGCTCCGCTCGAAGCCGCGTGAGGGCTTCGGGATGTCGCTGCTGAATATCGTACGGCCAACGGTTCCACATCACGTCGGGATAGCGCGTGCTCAGTGCGGCGAACAGGGTATAGTCGTCCAGCCACGCATTGTTCTCCGCGCAGAAGCGAAAGTAGTCCTCCCCCGGCAACCGCTGCTTGAATCGCGCGCACGCTTTGTCCAGCAGCCGTTGCTTCACTTGAACGACGGCGTCATAGTCGATTTGGCCCTCGGGAAATTCAGGGGGCGGAAGCTCGTCGCGATCAAGAAGCCCCTCGGCAACAAGATGTTCGGGGCTGATCAACAGGGGATTGAAAGCAAAGGTCGACACGCCGTGGTAAGGCGAATGCTGGTAGGCGGGGGTCGTCGGGTTCAGGGGCAGGATCTGCCAGACCCGCTGACCGGCGGAATGCAGGTAATCTGCGAAGCGGTATGCAGATGGGCCAAGATCGCCGATCCCGAAACCGGAGGGCAGGCACGGGATGGGAAGCAGAACACCGCTGGCACGTGGGAACATGATTCAGTCTCCATTTGGATTCGAGCAGGGTTCAGGGCCGGTCGGTACCGCCTGAAAAAGACCGGCTAATCCGTCCGGACGCCGAGCTTATTTCCCAGGGATTTGAACAGCGTCGTCCACTGGACGGCCGTTTTGTATCTCCTTCTGGCCTTTTTCTGAAGCACCGGGAACACCTCGCGGAGAATCTGGAAGAAGATGTTTTGAACGATGCGCAGGTTGACTTCGAACGGGAAAAGCGGCAGGAGGTTCGCCAGAGCATCCAATTCCCGCAATCGATCCAAATCGCTCGGCTGATTGCCGAGGCCCTCGGCAATCCGCTCCATGCGGTTTCGGATGGTGAGTTCCAGCATGGGGCCCTCCAGAGCGACTCCATGCATTTTGGCTGCGTCCACGAGATTCTGAATGCGGCTGAGGTTCAAGATGCTTTCTTCGAATTCGCGCTTTAGGCTTGCGTTCAGCACGTATTCGGCCGCGGCGGCCAGCGCCGGGGGTGTCGGCACCGCAATGTCTTTCAGAAAAAGCAGCAACGGAGCGTTGTCTTCGTAGACTTGGCGGTAAACCCCTTCGGCGTTAGCCAGGTTGGACTCCAGGATGATGGATAGGATTTGCCGCTGATCGTCGCGGAACAGATTTCGCAGGGAATAGCAAGTGGCCCCCATGGATTTCTCAAGCGTTTCAAGTGAGGCCGGGAACTCTCCTCGGTTGAACTTGTCGAATATCTCCTGGACGAAATGGGCCTCCAATTCATCTGCGCTTTGACACGGTCGAAGGCACCCACTCACATTGTGGTCCCCCCAATGGATGGCGCCGAAACAAAACCGTTGCTCTTCCCAGCTGATGGTTGACGTGATGCGCACGCGCCCGATGACCAGTTTGGTACGCCCGATCTGAGCGGATTTGAAAAATTCTTGAAAGGTGGAGAAGCAGTACAGGGACGTTTGTTCCGGGTACTCCCCGAAAAGAGAGCGCATGGCGTAGTGAGCCCCCACGGCGGGCAAGTCCACCATGGAGGGTTTGACGAATTTTTCGTATATGCGGCGCCCGTTGTCGTGTTCAGGAATGTTGCTTTTAGCCTTTTCTATCAGCTCCATGAATCGGGGCTCCAGGGCGTCCCCCAGCATCCGGTTGGCGATCTGCAGGGCACGGCCGGCGTATTGGATCACCTGCACGGTTTCCAGGCCCGAGATGTCGTCGAAGAACCAGCCGCAGCTGGTGTACATCAGAAGGGCATGGCGCTCAATCTCGAGAAGCTGGAGGACGGTTATCTTTTCGTCGGGTGTCAAGACACGTTGCGTTCTTCCGGTCAGAAATGAATCCACTACGGAAGGTGTCCGGTCCAGTATGATACGGACATAGTCGTTGCGGGTCTTCCATGGGTCGTAGCCCAGTTCCCGCATTTTCTGCTCATAAGCCGGAGCCAGGGAATCCCTGAGCCAATCGAGCGCCTCCCGCAGAGGCGTCCGCCAGCCCTGATTTCCGCCGGGGTGTCGGCCGGCATTGCAGCCGCAGTTGGTCCACCATCGCTCGACGCCATGGGTACAACTCCACGAACTCCGCTCGACGACCTCCACCTCCCATTGCGGGGGGTGGAATTCCAAATATTCGCCGTACACGGTGATGCGGGCAAGCTTCTGGGCCTCGATAGTGTGAAGCGCAAACGCAAGGGCCCGGTTGCCTCCGTGATGATGGTGCCCGTAGCTTTCCCCGTCGGTGGCGATGTGCACCAGCAGCGGGCCTATGCGGTCCGGGGCGACAGCCTCCAGGAGCCTGTGGGCGAAGCGTTCCCCGTTGGATAGCAAGCCCTCGAACGCCACCGCGTGGGAGATGGCACCGTCGTAAAAGAACAACGCGATGGTTCGTCCTGATGGCAGGCGAGCCAGGTAGGGTCGAGAAGGGTCGATTTTGCCGCCGTTGACATCCAGCCACTCGCCGTCATCGATCCGTTTGATCCGTTTGGCCTGGTGCGGCGCCAGGATTGTGAAAAGAATGCCGTGCTCGGCCAGGATGTCCAGCGTTTCCAGATCCACGGCGGTTTCCGGCAACCACATGCCCTCGGGCCGGCGCTGGAACCGATTCTCGAAATCAGCGATCCCCCAGAGGACCTGCGTGTGTTTGTCCCGAGAGTTGGCAAGCGGTAGAATAATGTGGTTGTAAGCTTGGGCCAAGGCCGAGCCGTGTCCGGAGAAACGTTGCCGGCTCTCGCTGTCGGCGGCAAGAACAGCCTGATAGACATCGGCTGAATTGCGCTCCAGCCAGGAAAGCAGAGTCGGACCGAAATTGAAGCTGATTTTGGCGTAGTTGTTGACGATTTCCCGGATTCGGCCGTTTTCATCCGTGATCCGCGAGGTGGCGTTGGTCGCATAGCATTCGGCGGCAATCCGCTGGTTCCAGTCGTGATAGGGAAAGGCGGAGTCCTGCACCTCGACGGCTTCCAGCCACGCATTTTCGCGGGGCGGCTGGTAGAAGTGGGCATGGATGCAGACAAAAGCTTCCATGGGGCGCTTTCCTCAGGCTCTGTTTTTAAGCAACAGCAGAAAGCTGTATGGAACAAGTTCCATCCGGAGGTCCCCGGTGGATTCGAAGCTCCAGGGAATGCCGCTCCCGGCCCCCCCCCATGAGGCATCGCGGCTGTCCAGTTTCTTTTCCCACCGACCCGCCGGAAGCGGAAGGGCCGTCGAAACCACCTTGTCGTCCGCGTGGAAAATCACAAAGGCCTCATCGGTCCGGCTCCAACGATGGATGCAGCCGATGCGCAAGCTGTTCAAACCCAACACTTCCATGCAGTTCTTGTCCGGCTCCGCCAGTGCGCGGATTCGGGTGCGCAACTCAATCAGGCGTCGGTAGAACTCCCACAACATGCGGTG
>Ga0316630_10000384_pt1 | contig 13547 bp, 12 predicted proteins | sample OWC_May_M1_C1_D6_FD_207658 | JGI IMG/M metagenome (GOLD analysis project Ga0316630, IMG submission 207658) | Wetland soil microbial communities from Old Woman Creek delta, Ohio, United States - OWC_May_M1_C1_D6_A | ecosystem: Environmental > Terrestrial > Soil > Wetlands | place: USA: Ohio...
ACCTTCGGCGTGTAAGCCCGGATTATTCACGGTCTTTCCGTGAATAATCCGGGCTACTGCTCCGTTCCGTGGCCGGTTCCGCCCTCCCAGGCCGGCCCCTGGATGAAGGCCCCGCCTTCGACGCTGAGGACCGTCCCGCAGACGTAGGATGCCCGCTCGGAGGCCAGGAAGACCGCGGCGTGGCCCATGTCCTCGGGGGTGGCGAGCCGGCCGAGGGGCAGCTTCTTTCCCTCGCGGTACAGCGCCTCGTCGGTGAACCAGGTCCGCTCACCGGGCGTGTCGGTCCAGCCCGGCTCGATGATGTTGAGGCGGATGCCCTGCCACATCAGCTCGTTGGCGGCCGTCAGGGCCAGCATGTGGCCCCCGGCCTTCGCCGTGTTGTAGTCCACGGCGCCCTTGAAGGGCAGCCGGGCGTGCGGCGAGGAGATGTAGATCAGGATTCCCCGGGCCTTGCGGGCCACCATCTGGCGCGCGACGACCTGGAGGAAATGAAAGGTGCCGAGCACCCCGACCTCCAGGGCGCGCTGCAGGTCCTCGGTTCGCGTCTCCAGCAGGGTCGCGCGGACGCTCCACACGGCGTTGGCCACGCCGATGTCCACGGGCCCGAGCCTCGCCGTGCACTCCGCCAGCATCCGCTCGACGGCGGCGCGGTCGCTGACGTCGGCCTGGACGGCCAGGGCCCGGCGCCCCATCGCCTGGATGGCCGCCGCCGTCTCCGGGCCGGCGGGGCCGGGACTCCGGTAGTTCACGCAGACATCCGCCCCCGCCTGCGCAAGGGCGAGCGCGATCCCACGACCGATCCCCTTGGAGGCTCCCGTCACCAAAGCCACCTTCCCCGCCAGCTCCATCTCGCATGCCTCCAACCCGGAGAATTCACGAAAAGGCTCGTGAATTCTCCGGGCTAATGGCTTTCTTGGGATTTGGGCATTTCCTTATGATTCGCGAACTCGTTCGCGAATCATGCGGGCTATCGAGACGCAACGTAGAAGAACCGCTCCCCCCGCGCCATGTAGTGGCAGGGCTGCTCGGGGTGCGCGCGGGCCAGATACTCGAAGAGGTGCCCGGGGTTCTCCGTGTTGGCCGGGAACAGGTCCCAGTGCGCCGGGATCAGCAGGCGGACCCCCGCCACGGCGGCCAGCTCGGCCGCCTCCCGCACGGTGAGGTTCCCGATGATGTCCCGGTGCGACCGGAAGTAGTCCCGGCCGTTGATCGGGGCGATCAAGATGTCCACCCGGCGACTACGGATCCGCTCGACCAGCCCGTCGTACATCACCGTGTCGCCGGCGTGGCACAGGGTCACTCCGGCCAGCCGCACGATGTAACCCTGGCAGGCGTGCCCCACTCCGCCCTCGTCCAGCACGTCGTGCGCTGCGGGGATGGAGGTGATCTCCACGCCCTTGAGGCTCAGACTCGTGTCCGCCCGGGTGCCAACCACCCGACTGTCCGGCAAGAGGTCCTTGACCGAGGGCAGGCAGGCCTCGGGCATGACGAACACCGCCTCGGGAGAGGCCGCGGCCATCGGCCCCAGCGTCCACGGGTCCAGGTGATCGATGTGGTCGTGCGTGCTGAAGACGAGGTCCACCCCTGCCAGGTTCCCCGGGGCGATCAGCGGCGGGTAGGCGCGAGGCGCCCCTCCCGGGTAGTCGGACAGGTAGGGGTCCAGGGCGAGCACTCGCCCCGCCCCCTTGACAACGAAACTGAACTGGCCGAGCCACCAGATGGCGATGGTATCGGGCGGGACGTCGGTTCGCCGGATCTCTGCGGCAAGGTCGCGCACGGAATCTCCTCAAGCCCGCATTGTTCGCGGGCCCCATTCGCGAACGATGCGGGCTGGGCGCTAGAAATTCTCCCTCAGGTACGCCACGCTCTTGGCGTGGATGTCATAGGATTGCTGCAGGTTCTCCGGCGCGACCAGCTCCATGGCAATGTACGGCTTCTTGTGCTTCAGTGCCTCCCAGAAGATGACCTCGAAGATGAGCCGGTTCTCGCCGAGGACGGCTTGCGCCTTGTTGCTCGCGTCCGCCGTTTTCAAGTGCATGTAGCCCATGCGGGGTGCGATCTTCTGCAGGAAGTCCCGCGCCGCGTCCGACTTGGCGGGGATGCGAGCCACGGCGAAGAAGTTCCCCGTGTCGAGCTGGAATCCCACGTTGGCGTTCACGGCGGCGAAGAACTCGGTCGTCCCGAAAGAGGTCATCCCGTCACCCTTGAGGACCTCGGAGCCGTTTTCCGCCACGTACTGCAAGCCGAGCATCTTGGCCATGTTGGCCGCCTGGTTGGCCGTCTCCACGACCTTGGCGAACTCGGCGAAGCTCCAGGCCGTCTTCTTTTCGTTGGCCGCGAATTCCAGGCCGGGGGCCGGGGTACGGATGGTGCGCGGGCCGTCAAAGACGGCCGCGTTGGCCACGGCCCGGGAGAAGACCTCCCAGAAATTCGCATCCAGCAGGCCGACGTTCACCGCGTAACCGACATCGATGTCCCGCTGCTTTGCGTAGACGGCGATCTCCTTGCACTCCGCCAGCGTCAGGGTGGCCATCGGATCCCGTAGCTCGATCCAGACGAATCCGCTGTCCACGGCGAAGTCGACATATTTCTTGGCGTTGGCCAGATTCACGGGCAAGAACGGGAGGAGATTCGCGGTGGTGAAGCCGATCTTCAGGTCCGGGTAGCGCGGCAGGACGACCTTCTCGCCCGCACCCACGGTGCCGGCGAGCACCGCCATGCCCAGCAGCACGACGGCCAGCGAGAGAAGTACACGTCGCATGGTGCCCTCCTTCCTCCCGGCTGTGAGTGCATTGCACCCTACAGCGCAACCCCCCAGCTCAAGACAGAACACCCCTGCCGGCACGCACCTGCCGACAGGGGTGTCACGGGCCAGAGGACACGGCACTCCGGAACACCTGCGGTCCTCCGCGGAGATCCCTCCCCTTCCGCTCGCGATTGCGTGCAGAGGCTATCCGAACTCCGGCAGCCCTGTCAAGGGCGACTGTCTGCGCATTCGCCGACGGGTGCCCGCTGCATCTTGACGAGGAGCGGAGGCTGATTTTCGTTGTTGCCAAGCGCTCCTCCGTGCTTCACACTGGCGATCGTTGCTTCTCGCGACATCCTTCCGCCGCCGCCGCCGAATCCGCGGATACCGAAGGCTGACGCGCGCGCTCCTGCTAGCCACGCTGCGGTGTCCGGGCCGACTCGAGGGCCTCGGCGACCCTCCCGAGCGTCTCGTCCGGGCGCGACCGCCTGCGAGAATTGGAGACCATCGATGCAAGCCTACGAGGTCGAGTTCGCCCCCGCGCAGCTGCCACCCCTCCGCATCACCGATGGCGTCCGGGCGCACACCGCTCCCGCGCCGCACGTCTCGGTGGGCGACGTCGCGACGCCCGGCAAGGGCGTGCGCATTCCCCTCACATCCCGGCTCGCCGCATCCCTGAATCCCGCCTCGCCGCTGATCGGCCGGGCAAAGGCCTATCGGGACCCCAAGACCGGTGCCATCGTCCTCGGCGTCGAGCAGGCCGAGGATGCCAACGACAGCCGGGCCCTGGTCCTGCTCTCGGCGTCGAGCGGTTTCCCCAACGGGATCTCCGTCTCCCGCCAGAAGGGCCTCGGCCTGCTGGCGCAAGGCACCGTGGGGCACGCCCAGCAATTGCTCCTGATCTGGCCGGACGGGAGCACGGTCACCGTGGAAGACCGTTTGCGCGAGGAGCGCTACGAGCTTCGCCGGAGCGGCGACTCGTTCGACCGGGTGAGCACCACCTAGCCCGCATTATTCGCGAATACAGCCCGCGAACAATGCGGGCTTACTGGTTCCTGCGGGGGTAAGCCCGGATTATCACGTGCCCTTCGTGAATAATCCGGGCTACCCCACGGTCGCCCCCTGGGCGTTGGTGAAGAGCGAGTACAGCGACTGGCTGCCGGTCATGAAGAGCCGGTTCCGCTTGGTGCCGCCGAAGCAGAGGTTGGACACCCGCTCGGGGGTCAGGATGCGGCCGATCATCGTTCCGTCCGGGGCATAGACGGCCACGCCGTCGACGCCCTCGCCGCCGCCGAAGCCGATCCAGAGGTTCCCGTCCGTATCGCAGCGCATCCCGTCCGCAAGCCCCGGCCCGCAGCTGACGAACGGCCGGCCGTTCGCGAGCCGCGCCCCGCCCTCCACCACGTCGTACACCCGGATCACGCGCGGCGTGACCCGACATTCGACGATGTACAGCTTGGATTCGTCGGGCGAGAAGCAGAGGCCATTGGGCCCCCGGATGCCCTCGGCGACCAGCGCGACCGTGCCGCGCTTTCCGTCGATCCGGTAGACGCCGTGGGGCAGCTCGGGGGTCGCCTTGGTCCCCTCGTAGTGCCCGGCGATGCCGAAGGGCGGATCGGTGAACCAGACGGAGTCATCCGACTTGACCACGATGTCGTTGGGCGAATTCAGCCGCTTGCCATCGTACCGGTCCGCCAGCACCGTGATGGTGCCGTCGTATTCCGTCCGCGTCACCCGCCGCGTGTCGTGCTCGCAGGTCACCAGGCGGCCCCGGCGGTCCCGCGTGTTGCCGTTGGCGAAGTTCGAGGGCTTGCGGTAGACGCTGATCGCCCCCGTCTCCTCTTCCCACTTCAGGATCCGGTCGTTCGGGATGTCGCTGAAGAGCAGATACCGACCGTCCCCGAACCAGACCGGCCCCTCGACCCAGCGGAACCCGGTGGCCAGGCGCTCGACGGCCGCCGCCGCCAGCCGGTAGGCGCCAAAGCGCTCGTCCAGCACCTGGACCGCCGGATCCGGGTAGCGGACGACGCCCGGGTCCCAGCGCCCGGTCGGCTGCGGGGGAGCGGGCGGGACAGCCAGAGGCCCCTGAACGGCGCGGCTTCGCTTCGTGGGCGGCATGCTTCGATCCTCCTCTGCTGACGGACACGGGCGCCCGCTCGCGGGGCCCTCCTGCACCAGACCGGCGCCCGGGAACCAGCGGCGCGGACCTTCAGTATCACGAGCGGAACCAGGGCCACAAGCACTTTGCAGCCGGCGGCGCCTGCGCCGATACCTGCCGGGACGCCATCGCCGCTCGGCACCCCACGGGCGCGGCCGGTCCCGAACCGTCAAGCCCCTTGACACGGGCGAGGGGTCGTGACAGTATCCGAATCAGGAACGTCATTCCTATAATAGGAATATGAAGAGAGACGACGGGTCGATCGCCAAGACGGTCGAGAAGGCGGTTCAGATCATCGAGACGTTCCGCGACACGCCGCGGGATCTCGGGATCACGGAGCTGGCCCGGCGGGTGCGGATCAACAGCAGCACGGTGCAGCGCATCGTGAACACGCTCGCGGCACACGGCTACCTGCAGCAGAACCCGGCCGACAGCACCTACCGCCTGGGCCTGAGGTTCCTGGAGATCAGCCACGTGGTGCTGCAGCGCATCGATCTCCGCGCGCTTGCCCGGCCCGTCCTGGAGGCGCTGCGCGACCAGACCGGCGAGACGGTCCACATGATGGTGCTGAACGGGGACATGGGGGTCTACGTCCTCGCCGTCGAGAGTCGCCAGAGCACCCGGGTGGTTTCGCCGGTCGGCAGCCGGGACGACTTGCACTCGAGCGCGGTGGGCAAGGCGCTACTGGCGTATCTGCCGGAGCCGCAGGTCGACGCCGTGATCGCACGCCAGGGGCTCCGCCGCAAGACCCGCCGTACGATCATCGGGTCCGCGGAGTTCAAGCGCCACCTGGCGGGTATCCGGGCGGCCGGCTACACGATCGACGACGAGGAAGGCGAGGAAGGGACCCGCTGCGTCGGCGCCCCCATCTTCGACCACGCCGGACGGGTGGTGGCCTCCATCAGTGTGGCTGGGCCCGCGCAGCGCATGAGCCGTCGGCGGATCCGGCAACTGGCCCCCCTGGTCACGGGGGCCGCGCGCAGCATCTCCGAGCGGCTCGGGGGCCGGGGAGAGGCAGCGGGTCTGGAGGCGACCTCACGGCCCTTACCCGCCCCGTCTCTGCCTCGACCTCTCAGCCCGCTATCCCCGGCGGGCCGCCGCGCCCGGGTGCAAGGCGGCATCCCTCGACTCCCATCCCGGCACTAACGGCCCAGAGGAGTCTGCCGTGGTCATCGACATCCACTCGCACCTCCCGCGCACCACAGTCGCGCCCTCTGCCCCTGTCGCCTTCACGGCCCCGGCCCGCCCCGACACCGCGCCGGAGGATGTCCACTCGCTCGACCGGTTCGTGCAGGCCATGCAGGCGGTGGATCGCGCCATCGTGTTCAACGTCGCCTCGCCCCCAGCAGCGGTCGAGGCGCCGGAGTGGTTCATGGGGCCGGCGAGGCAGATCAACGACGAGATCGCGGCCTTTGTCCGGGAGCACGCCCCGCGCTTCATCGGCTTCCTCTCGGTCCATCCCGCAGACCCGGCCTGCCTCGACGAGATCGAGCGGGCTGTCTTTGACCTCGGGCTCAGGGGGATCAAGCTCGGGCCGAACTACCAGCACTTCGACCCGTTGTCGGCCGAGGCCTTCCGCGTCTACCGGCGGGCCGAGGAGCTCCGGCTCCCGATCCTCCTGCACCAGGGGACCTCGCCGGACCAGTTCGCCGAGCTGGACTACGCGCACCCTCGCCACATCGACCGGGTGGCCATCGCGTTCCCGAAGCTGCGGATGGTCCTGGCCCACATGGCGCACCCCTGGCAGATCGACTGCATCGCGGTCATCCGGAAGCACCCGCACGTCTACGCCGACGTATCCGCGCTCTTCTACCGGCCCTGGTCGCACTACAACTGCATGCGTCTGGCCACCGAGTGGGGCGTCCTGCACAAGCTGCTGTTCGGCTCGGACTGCCCCGCCGCGGCGACTCCGACGGAGACGATGGTTCGCATGCGGCAGGTGAACGGCATCCTGGCGGGGACGGCCCTGCCCCCCGTGCCCGAGGAGGCCATCGAGGAGATCATCCACCGGAACAGCCTGGCGCTCCTCGGATTGGAGTAGGATCGGAGGAATCTCGATCCCACGCCGTGGACTGCGACCTAAGGGCGGGGGAAGGCAAGGAGAGCCGCATGCGATTCGCATCGGAGGACGAGAAATTCGCCTGCATCCGCGAAAAGCTCTACACCCCGGTGCTCTCCGACACGCTGGATGGCCTGGGGTACCGGCGGCAGGCCATGCGCCACGACATCCGGCCGCTGCACCCCGACTTTGTCGTGGTCGGGCGGGCCCGGACGCTCCTCTGGATGACCACCTATGAGCCCGTGAAACCCAATCCCTACCTGAACGAGATCCGCGCCATCGACTCGCTGCGGCCCGGCGAGGTGACGGTGCACAGCACCGACCACTCCTGGAGCGTGGCCCCCTGGGGGGAGCTGCTCTCGACGGCTTCCCGGATGCGGGGCTCAACGGGGACGATCGTGGACGCCCTCGTCCGCGACGTGAAGCGGATCGTTGCCATGGGCTTCCCCACCTTCGCGCGGGGCATCAAGCCGCTAGACTCGTGCGGGCGGGGATTCGTCGCGGACGTCGACGTGACGATCTCCTGCGGCGAGGTGGAGGTGCACCCCGGCGAACTGGTGGTCGGAGACTACGACGGCGTGGTCGTGATCCCGCGGGCCGTCGAGGAGGAGACCCTGACGCGCGCGCTGGCGAAGGTGGAGGGCGAGAACCATACCCGGGCCGAGCTCCTGCAGGGCCGGCTGCTGGGAGAGGTGTACGAGAAATACGGTGTTCTTTAGGTGGGGGCGATGGTGCCCCCGCAGGCGACTCATCAGGGGGGCAGTCCCAGCGGGATGGGGGAACCGCAGACCCAGCGAGGGAGAAAAGCATGAAGATCGCAGAACTCAAGCCGGTTTTCTGCCAAGGAGGCTACAGGACCTGGACGTTCGTCAAGGTGACGACCGATGAGGGCATCATCGGGTGGGGCGATGCGACGGAATACCTCCGCGCCCAGGCGTCAGCCAAGATCATCCAGGAGGACCTCGCACCCCTGCTGATCGGGGAGGACCCATTCAACATTGAGAGGCTCTGGCACAAGATGTGGGTTGCTTCCTATGTGGGCGGCAAAGACCTGAGCGTGGCCATGACGGGGATCGAGACGGCCCTCTGGGACATCAAGGGAAAGGCACTCAACACCCCCGTGTACAACCTCCTGGGCGGCAAGTGCTATGACCGGGTCCGGCTCTACTACGATTGCTGCGACGCCTTCGGGGCCGACGCCCCGTGGGGCAAGGCGCTGCTGAAGGCCGACACCTCGCTCAAGGGCGTTGCCAAGCAGGCCCAGTTCATCAAGGACAAGAATTTCACCGCTTTGAAGATGCACTCCGTGGGATTGCCCGAGCGGCCGGCCATCTCCCGGTCCGCCAGCCTGAGCGCCATCAGCAGGACAGCGGAGAAGGTGGGGGTCATTCGAAGCGTGGTCGGTGACGACGTTGACATCGCCATCGACATCAACGGCCGGCTGGATCTCCCTTCGGCCATGGCCCTGGCCAAGGCGCTGGAGCCTTATCGCATGATGTTCATGGAGGACCCGATCCGGCAGGACGAGTCCCCCGGCAGCTACAAGCGGCTGGCAGAGTCCACCTCGACGCCCATTGGAACGGGCGAGAACCTCTACACCATCTGGGACTTCCGCAACTACCTTGAGATCGGCGCCCTGGACTTGGTGCTGCCGGATATCTGCCACGCCGGCATACTCCAGGGGAGGAAGATCGCGGCCCTGGCCGAATCCTTCCACCTGCCCCTGGCACCCCACAATCCCAACAGCCCCCTCTCCACCATCATCAGCGGGCACCTCGTCTCCAGCATCCCCAACTTCCTGGCCCTGGAACTGATCGGACTGGAAGCCGACGTTCCCTGGGTGGACAGTGTGATGAGCCCCAAGCTGTCGTCCCTGGTCAAGGATGGCCATCTGGAATTGCCCTCCGGCCCTGGGTGGGGCGTGGAGATCAACGAGGAGGAGGTGGCCAAGCACCCGTACGAGGAGGTGTGGTATCGGAGGGTGATGGAGGCCGCCGTCCCGGCGAGCAAGCGCAGCTAGGAGAGGCTCCACAACCTGCCTGCGAGGTGTAGCCATGGTATTCGACACCCACACCCACGTTCCCCGATTCCGCGAGCGGGCGCCAGACGTGGTCCCGGTCGCCAACCGGGCGCCCGGGCGGCCCGACAAGCCGGTCCGGTGGGGTGTGACCTGGAAGGACTATATCCGGGACATGGGTCCGGTACAGAAAGCCATCGTCTGCCTTATCGCCGGCGATCCCCTTGCGCCCAAGATGGGGGAGGCAACGCGGAGCACGGCCAGGGAGGCCAACAACGAGACAGCCGAGTTCGTCCGCACCTACCCGGACCGACTCGTCGGCTTCCTCACGGTCCACCCGCGCGACCCCCAGTGCCTGGAGGAGATCGAGCGGGCGACCGGGGACCTGGGGTTGAAAGGCATCAAGCTGGCCCCCAATTACCAGAATTTCGATCCCCGGGGGGAGGAAGCGTTCCGGATCTTCAACCGCGCCCAGGAGTTGCGGCTGCCGATCCTTCTGCACCAGGGCACCTCCCCCGACGCCTTTGCCGACCTGGACTACGCCCATCCGCGCCATCTGGACCGGGTGGCCACGGCCTTTCCCGACCTGAGGATGATCATTGCCCACATGGCGCATCCCTGGCAGGCCGACGCCATCGTGGTGGCGAGGAAGCATCCCAACGTGTTCATCGACGTCTCGGCCCTCTTCTACCGCCCCTGGTCGCACTACAACTGCATGAGACTGGCCACCGAGTGGAGCGTGCTCCCCAAGCTGTTCTTCGCCACGGATTATCCAGTGGCGACGGCTGAAGAGACGATGGCGGGAATGCGCAGCGTGAGCGACATCCTGGCGGGGACCGGGCTGCCACGCGTGCCGGAGGACGCGATCGAGGCGATCATCACCCGTGACAGCCTGGGTGCGCTCGGCCTGGCGTAGCCGATACGGGGTCTCGCGGCCGCTGCAGGGTGGCAGATGGCGAGATGCTTCCAGGAAGGGAGGTGGAATGCGGCAGCCGGCCGAGCTGGGCCCGGCGGGCCTCGCCTTGATATGTCCCTTGCTGTCGACGTCCTGGTGAGTGGACCCGAGGATCTGCTTTGATAAGGAGGATGGAAGAATGAATACTGACGAGTTCCTCTGCAACCAACCTCTGACTCGACGGCATGTCCTGAAGATGAGCGCCCTCGGCGCCATCTCGCTGCTGGCTACCTCGCCTGCCAAGGCCCAGGCCGCCTCGGCCCTGCCGATCAAGCGCGGCGGAGCCTTGGTCCATGCCGACGTGTTCAACTTCCCAAGCATGGACCCCATGACCGGCGCCATGAGCGCCAACCACCTGTCGTACACGGGCATGTTCGACAGCCTGGTACGGCTCGAGCTGGCGGACCCCAAGACGGGAGAACAGAAGGTCGTGCCCGAGCTGGCCGAGTCCTGGGAGTTCACCAATCCCACCACGCTCGTCTTCAAGCTCCGGAAAGGCGTCACCTTCCACGACGGCTCCCCCTTCAATGCGGCGACGGCCGCCTGGAACTTCATCCGGATGCGAGACCACAAGCTCGCCCGGAAGACCGTTTACTTCGTCGACATGGAGGCTGCGGAGGCTGTAGATACCAGCACCCTGCGCATCAAGCTGAAGACTCCAAACGCGGGGTTCGTCCGAAACCTGGCCTACGTTGCGGGCGCGAGAGTCCCGTTCCTCTCCAAGGCGGCGTTCGACAAGAATGGGGATCAATGGCTGCAGCGCAACGCCGTGGGCACGGGGCCCTTCAGGTTCAAGCAGTGGATCGCCGACGATCGCGTTCTCCTCGAGCGCTTCCCGGACTACTGGGACACGGGCGCTGACGGCAAGCAGCTGCCCTACCTGGACAGCGTAACCTGCCGCTACATTCCAGACCCCAGCGTCTCGATGCTGGACCTGAGGGCGGGGACCGTCCACCTCCTGGAATCGGTGGCGGCGAAGGATGCGGCCACTGTCAAGGCCGACCCGAACCTATTCCTGATGGAGCAGCCCTGGGCCGGCCAGGGGTACTATTGCGGCAGCTTCAACACCGAGGCGAAGCCCTTCGAAGATGTGCGGGTCCGCCAGGCGGCCAACTACGCCATCGATCGGGCCGGGATGGCGAAGACGCTCGGCCACGGCATGGCGACCCCATTCGCGTACCCCTTCTGGAGAGAAGGGGCTCTTGGATTTGATCCCAGCGTCGAGCGGTACGACTACAACCCGGACAAGGCCAAGCAGTTGCTCAGGGATGCGGGATATCCCAACGGCCTGGACGTGACCCTGCTCGTCATCAAGCGTGAGCCGGAGGAAACCATCGCCCAGTTCATGCAGCAGTCATGGGCGACCGCCGGCATTCGGACCAAGCTGGATATCCAGGAGCGGCTCACCACGCTGGACATGGTGGCAAAGAAGAACTTCCAGGCCTACTTCTGGCGCGGGAGCTACTGGACCATGGTGGACCCTGACGTGGTCAAGATGTTCATCATGTGCGGGTCCCAGAACAACTACGGGCAGTGGTGCGACAGGGACATCGACAAGGCGATGAATGACGGCGCCGCCGAGCAGGATCCGAAGAAGCGTGACGCGATCTATCGCCGGGCGTTCAAGACGCTCATGGACAAGGCGTACATGGCGCACGGGATCCTGCTGCCCATGATGACAGCCTATCGCAAGGAGTTGAAGGGACTGGCCTTCAACTATCACATGCCCAACCTCCGTGCGGCGTGGCTGGATAAGTAGGCGACCCGGGCTGCCGCGCAGCCAAACCGTTGGCGACCCTCGAGGGCGTGGTCTCCTTGAGGGTCGCCGCTGGCGGTGGCGATGATCACGCTGCGCTCCCGAGGGAAAGACCGACCGTGAAACAGTACATCCTGCGCCGCCTGTTCTATTTCGTGCCGGTTCTCTTTCTGGTGACGATCATCGCCTTTTTCATCAATCTCTCCCTGCCGGGCGACGCTGCCCTGGCGTACATCGGGGAAACGAACATCCGGGACCGGGCGCTGTACGAGAGCGTCCGCGAGGAACTCGGCCTCAACGACCCGATCCCGGTGCAATACATCAGATGGCTTGGGCGCGTCGCGCGTGGGGATTTCGGACGTTCCATCCGCACCCAGGAGCCAGCCATCGAGGGAATTCTGGCCAGGCTGCCGGTGACGTTCCACCTGACCCTGATGGCGCTTTTCGTGGCTCTCTGCATCTCCGTGCCGGTCGGCATCATCTCCGCAGTCCGGCCGAACTCGAAGTCCGACATGGCGGGAACCCTCGTGGCCATCGGTGGGGTCGCCATCCCGGACTTCTATTTGGGCATCCTCTTGATCTACGTCTTCGGCCTCCATCTCAGGGTCCTGCCGCCATCGGGCTACGTGACGCCCACGGAGGATCTGCTCCGGAGCATCAAGTCCATGATCATGCCCTCCGTTGCCCTGGGTATGGCCATGGCGGCGGTGATCATGCGGCAAATCCGATCCGCCCTGATCGAGGTGATGCAGCAGGAGTACGTGACCGTTGCCCGGAGCAAGGGACTGTCCGAAGGGGTTATCGTACGGCGGCACGCACTGAAGAACGCTCTGATACCGGTGGTCACCATCGTCGGACTGCAGATCGGAAGGCTGTTTGGCGGCGCGGTGATCATAGAGAGTGTGTTCGCCCTCCCGGGGATGGGGCGCCTGGCGGCCGAGGCCATTCTGTTCCGCGATGCCCCCATGTTGCAGGGTTCCGTCCTCATCCTGGCCGTGGCTGTCCTTGTTGCCAACCTTGTCACCGACATGCTGTACGCGTTCCTCGACCCCCGCATCCGATACAGTTGAGAGGAGGGGCGGTCTGGATATCATGGCGAGCTGGCGGGTCGCGGGCCGGGTGGCCGAACGGCTGAAACCGATCCGAGACAGATTCCCCAGGGCGTTCTTTGCCCGAGTCCTCCAGACACGGGGCGCTGGCTTCGGGCTGGTTGTCATCGTCATCGTGGTGCTGCTCGCCGTGTGCGCCGACCTGATCGCGCCCTTCGACCCGGACCGGCCCGTGGAGGCCGGCAGCCTGGTGGCCCCGAGCGTCAGCCACCTCCTCGGGACAGATCACCTGAGCCGCGACGTCCTGAGCCGGATCATCTATGGGTCCCGCATTTCACTCCAGGCAGGGGTCATATCGGTCGGCCTCAGCCTCTGCATGGGCATCTCTATGGGACTCATGGCAGGCTTCTATGGGGGAGTGGTGGACGACCTGCTCATGCGCCTGGTGGACGCCCTCTATTCCTTCCCCATGATGGTGCTCGCCCTGGCCATTTCCGCCAACCTCGGCCCCGGCCTGAGGAACGCCATGATCGCCATCGCGATCGTCTTCACTCCGGCCTTCGCCCGCCTGGTGAGGGGACAGACCCTCTCCGTGAGGGAGCGCGAGTTCGTCACCGCGGCCCGCGTGGCGGGCGCCGGACCATGGCGCATGATGTTCCGGCACATCTTGCCCAACGTCACTGCGCCGGTCGTCGTGCAGGCATCCCTCATGGTGGCTCAAGCGATCATCGTCGAGGCGGGCCTGAGCTTTCTGGGGCTGGGCGTCCAGCCCCCCACGGCCAGTTGGGGATCGATGCTGAGGGTGGG
>Ga0316630_10000385_pt1 | contig 13543 bp, 11 predicted proteins | sample OWC_May_M1_C1_D6_FD_207658 | JGI IMG/M metagenome (GOLD analysis project Ga0316630, IMG submission 207658) | Wetland soil microbial communities from Old Woman Creek delta, Ohio, United States - OWC_May_M1_C1_D6_A | ecosystem: Environmental > Terrestrial > Soil > Wetlands | place: USA: Ohio...
CAGGACCTGGTAGGCCTTGCTGGCTTCCTTGAACTTGCGCTCGGCGCCGGTCTTGTCTTCGGGATTGCGGTCGGGGTGATGATTGAGCGCGGCCTGGCGATAGGCCTTCTTGATGTCGTCGGCGGAGGCGTCGCGCCCCACCCCCAGGATCTCGTAGTAGTCTCTCGACACGTTGTTCCCGCCAAGCCTGCAATGAAGCGAGCCCGCGTCGCGAAACGTCGCGATGCGGGCCCACTGCTTCTGCCTCATGTCCGCCCTTCAGGCGAACTCTGGGGGCTATGGGTCGCGAGGAAGCGCCGGCTCGCGGGCGTCCTCGCGACGCGTCAGTTCGGCTTCACTTCCTCGAAGTCCGCATCGACGACGTCGTCGCCGCCCTTTCCCTTGCCCGCGCCGGCCTCCGGCGCACCGGAATCGCCGTCGCCGCCACCCTCGGCCTGGGCCTTCTTGTACATGACCTCGGCCAGCTTGTGGGCGGTCTTCTCGAGCTCGGCCTTCGCGCTCTTGATCGCCTCGACGTCTTCGAGGTCGAGGGCAGGGCGTGCCTTTTCCACCGCCGCCTTGGCCTCGCTCTTCATCGCTTCGTCCGCCGCGTCGCCCGCGTCCGCGAGGCTCTTCTCGACGCGGTAGATCATCGTGTCGAGTTCGTTGCGCGCGTCGACCTGCTCGCGGCGCTTGTGGTCCTCGGCCGCGTGGGCCTCGGCGTCGCGGATCATGCGGTCGATCTCTTCCTTGCTCAGGCCGCTGTCGGACTTGATCTCGATGCGCTGTTCGCGCCCCGTGCCCTTGTCCTTGGCCGACACGTGCATGATGCCGTTGGCGTCGATGTCGAAGGTGACTTCCACCTGCGGCATTCCGCGCGGGGCGGCTGCGATGCCGGTCAGGTCGAACTGGCCGAGCAGCTTGTTGTGCACCGCGATCTCGCGCTCGCCCTGGAAGACCTTGATCGAGACGGCCGGCTGGTTGTCCTCGGCCGTCGAGAATACCTGGCTCTTCTGCGTCGGGATCGTGGTGTTCTTCTCGATCAGCTTGGTGAACACGCCGCCGAGGGTCTCGATGCCGAGCGACAGCGGCGTCACGTCGAGGAGCAGCACGTCCTTGACGTCACCCGCGAGCACGCCGCCCTGGATGGCCGCACCGATGGCGACCACTTCGTCGGGGTTCACGCCGCGGTGGGGTTCCTTGCCGAACAGCTTGCGCACGCGCTCCTGCACCGCCGGCATGCGCGTCATGCCGCCGACCAGCACCACCTCGTCGATCTCGGCGAGCGACAGGCCTGCATCGCGCATCGCGGTGTTGCAGGGGCCGTTGATGCGGTCGAGCAGCGGCGCGCACAGCGACTCGAGCTTCGCGCGCGTGAGCTTGATGTTGAGGTGCTTGGGGCCCGACTGGTCGGCGGTGATGAAGGGCAGGTTGATGTCCGTCTCCACCGACGTCGACAACTCGCACTTGGCCTTCTCGGCCGCTTCCTTGAGGCGCTGCAGCGCCATGCGGTCCTTGCCGAGGTCGATGCCCTGGTCCTTGCGGAACTCGGCGACGAGGTGCTCGATGATCGCCTGGTCGAAGTCTTCACCACCGAGATAGGTGTCGCCGTTGGTGGCCTTCACCTCGAAGACGCCCTGGCCGAGCTCGAGAATCGAGATGTCGAAGGTGCCGCCGCCGAGGTCGAACACCGCGATCTTGCGGTCGCCGGTCTTATCGAGGCCGTAGGCGAGGGCCGCGGCCGTCGGCTCGTTGATGATGCGCAGCACGTTGAGGCCCGCCACCTGGCCGGCGTCCTTGGTGGCCTGGCGCTGGCTGTCGTTGAAGTAGGCGGGAACCGTGATGACGGCGTCGTTGATCGTCTCGCCGACGTAGTCCTCGGCGGTCTTCTTCATCTTCTGCAGGATCATCGCCGACACTTCGGCGGGGCTGGCGACCTTGCCGCCGAGCTTGACGTAGGCAGCGCCGTTGTCGGCCTGGACGACCTCGTAGCCGAGGTGCGTGCGCGCCTTGACGACATCGGCGTCGTCGAAGCGGCGGCCGATCAGGCGCTTGACCGCGTAGACGGTGTTCTGGGGATTGGTGATCGCCTGGCGGCGCGCGATCTGGCCGACGAGGCGTTCGCCGCTGTCGTTGACCGCGACCACCGAGGGGGTCGTGCGACCACCTTCCGAGTTGGCGATGACGGTGGGTTGCCCCGCCTCGAGAATGGCCACGCAGGAGTTGGTGGTGCCGAGATCGATACCGATGACCTTGCCCATGATTACCTCTTGAGAAGAAAGCCCCCGCGGACATGCAGCGCGCTCGGGGATTTCCTGATTTTGAGCGCCTCAGCGCCTGCGAGGGTAAGTAAGCACAGGGCCCCGCGGCGCAACCAAGTTTTTCCTACCCACCATCACCATCACGCGGCGTGCAGGGACGGGGGGCGTGCGTGTACGCGTCTCCGGAGCGAGCGCAGCGAGTGAGGACGTAGCGGGCACGCATGCCCCCCGTCCCTGCACGCCTGCACCGCGTCACGCCTTCGGCTCCGCGGCTTTGGAAACCGAAACCATGGCCGCTCGAAGCAGCCGGTCGCGCATCTTGTAGCCGGCCCGGAACACCTGCATCACCGTGCCCGGAGGCACGTCCGAGGTCTCCACCATCGTGACCGCCTCGTGTTCGGCCGGGTCGAACGGCTTGCCCTCGGCGTCGATCCTTTCGACTCCGTTTCTCTGCAGCGCCGCGAGCAGGCCCTTGAGGACGAGTTCGACGCCGCCGGAAACCGCCGCGGCGCCGTCATCCGTGTGCTGGAGGGCTCGCTCGAGGTCGTCCACAGCCTGGAGGATGTCGCGGGCCAACCCCTCGCCGTCGTAGCGGGCGCGCTCCGTGAGCTCGCGCTGGTGGCGCTTGAGGATGTTCTCGATGTCGGCCTTGGCCCGCAGGAAGCGCTCGAAATTCTCGGCCGCCTCGCGGCGCGCCGTTTCGAGTTCCTCCTCGGGGGTAGCGACGATGTCCGGTTCGGGGTCCTCGCCGGAGGAGTCGCTGGTGGTCGCGGCCTCGCTTTCGGTGAACGGCGTTTCGTCGTCGCCCTCGGCGGCGGGGCGGCTCGAGGAGGTTTCGTCTTCGTTGTGGGTGCTCATGTCGAGGGGGCCTGCAGGCAACTGAAGGCGCGCGGAAACTAAGTCGCCACCCGGCCGTGTCAACGAAACCGGCCACCTATCCTTGCGAAACCGCCGAGGGCGACGTTTTCTGGGGATGGCGGCGCCGTGGCCGAGCCCGCGAGCGGCGCCGATTGCCCATGCCCGAAGAGATCCTCACCAACGCTTTCGTGCTCCGGACCCGCAACTACGGGGAGTCGGACCGCATCGTCGTGCTGCTCAGCGAGGACCTCGGCAAGATCTCGGCGATCGCCAAGGGGGCCCGCCGCTCGGTACGCCGATTCGCCGGCGGAGCGCTCGAACCCTTCCAGGAACTGGCCGTGCGCCTCGACCGCAAACCCGCCTTTTCACTGGCCTTTCTGCACGAGAGCCGCGTCGTCCACACGAACCGGGCGCTGGCCTCCAACCTGGACGCGTTCGCCTGGGCCTCCTACCTGACCGAACTCACCGAGGTGATGACGGCCGATCGCGATCCGTGCCGCGATCTCTACGGCCTTTACCGGGACGTCATGGGCCGCCTCGGACGCGACCTCATCGAACCGCTCGCCCACCATTTCGTTCTCGGCCTGCTCGACCGCAGCGGCTGGGCGCCGGACTTCGGCATTTGCGGAATCTGCGCCGAACCGGTCACCGAGACGTCCCGGCCCATCCTCGACAGCCGTGGCAGCGGCGTGATCTGTGCGCGCCACGAGGCCGAGGCGGCCGGCTTCGACGGCAGCGACGGCAGCTTCAGGCCGAGCCGGCGCGTCATCGACCCCGGACTGATGGCCTACGTCCGCGATGCGACCGCCCAGGTGCCCCCGGTCGCCGAACCGGCCGTCGGACGCCTCGCCACCGCCCTGCTCGAGCGCCTCGTCGATTTCCACCTGTCCAGGCCCCTGCGCTCACGCGCCTTCCTCAAGACCATCGCCAAGGAGTTCCAGTGAAAGCCATCGTGATCCCCGAATACGGCTCCCCCGACGTCCTCAGCCTGCGCGAGATCCCCGATCCCGCTCCCGGTCCCGAGGACGTCGTGGTCCGCGTGCGGGCCACCGCCCTCAACCGCGCCGACCTGCTGCAGCGCCGGGGCCTGTATCCCCAGCCCGGCCCCAAGCCCGAATTCGAGGTTCCGGGCCTCGAGTTCGCAGGCGAGGTGGTCGCGCGCGGCTCGCGCGTGACGGGCTTTGCCGAAGGCGACCGCGTGATGGGGCTGCTCGCCGGTGGCGGCTATGCCGAGAAGGTCGTCGTGCACGAGCGCCTCGCATCCCGCATTCCCGACGGCCTGTCGTTCGAGGAGGCGGCCGCCGTGCCGGAGGCGTTCATCACCGCGCACGACGCACTCGTGCAATGCTCGCTCGTCTGCGGCGAAAGCGTGCTCGTGCATGCCGCCGGTTCCGGAGTCGGCACCGCGGCGATCCAGGTGGCCAGGGCAATGGGCGCGGCCTTCGTGATCGGCACCGCGGGCTCGGCCGCCAAGCTGGCCGCTGCGCGCGAGCTCGGGCTCGACGTGGGCATCGACTACAAGACCGAGAACTTCGCGGAACGCGTGCTCGAGGCGACGGGGAAACGCGGCGTGGACGTCCTGATCGACTTCGTCGGCGCGTCCTACCTCGAGTCGAACATCCGCTCGCTGGCCGAGAAGGGCCGCATGGTGGTGGTGGGGCTGATGGGCGGATTCAGCGCGGAGCTGCCCCTCGGGATGCTCATGCAGAAGCGTCTCACCGTGCGCGGCACGCTGCTGCGTTCGCGCTCGCTGGAGGAGAAAGCCGCCGCGACGCGGGCCTTCGAGAAGAGCGTGCTTCCCCACTTCGCGTCGGGCCGCATCCGCACGGTGGTGGACAAGGTGTTTCCGCTCGCCGAAGCGGCCGAAGCGCACCGCCTCATGGAATCCAACGCGAACTTCGGGAAGATCGTGTTGACGGTGTGAACGAGGCCGGCCGCGACCGGGGCGTCGCCTTCAACCGGCGTCGCCCGTGCGCGACTCACTCCTTCCCGTAGACCCGACGGTGACCGAAACGGAAGAATCCCGCGTCCTCTTCCTGGTGAATCGTGTCCGCGTCGTCGCCGAAGGTCTGCTTTCGCAGCGCGTCGAGCCGACGGGCCTGCTCCTCGCCCTGCCATGAGCGGGTGATCTCGTCGCGCTTGTCCATGTAGTCCTCGCCGGTCTGCCAGGCCTGGTCCCTTTGCGCGTCAAGGTCGCGCCAGCGCGACACCGCCTCCTCGTCGAGGCCTATCGCGGCACGGACCCGGTCGAGCTCGCGAGCGCGTGCCTCGGCCGACATCGCGTGCAGGTCGTCCTGCACCGACGGCAGCGTCAGGAAGCCGTTCATCAGCTCGGTCTGGCGCCGCTCCACGAAATCCGGCGCCGCGTCCCCGTAAGCCTCGTTGATCGCGCCGAGGTATGTCGACAGCTTCTCGTCGACCGGCATGTCCGGCGCCTGGTTGATCGAATCCATCGCGTCGTAGATGCGCTCGTTGCGCAGTGCCTCCGCCCAGATCTCGGCGGCATCGGGACCGAAGAAACGGAAGCGCGCATCATGAAGCGCATCGCGCTTTTCGGCGGCCGACATCCCGTTGAGCGCGCCGCGATTGGCCGCGAGCCACTCGTTGTAAGCGGTCATGTTGAGGAACTGGGCATAGAGCTGGTCGGCCAGGCCGGGGAAGGCCTGGGCGAGAATCGCCTGAAGTCGCTCCCGCCAGTCGTCGGGGTAGGTCTTCATCAGGTAGGCGATCAGCTTCTCGAGCGCCTTGATCTGGGTGCGCTTGTTCGTGATCGTCGCGCCGAACTGCTCGCGCAGGTAGTCGATGCTCTCGGCATCCTTGTTGGCCGGATCGCCGCCGGGCCTGCGCTCGTCGCGGCGCGAGGAGACCACCGGCGACGAAGCGCCGCCAGCCGCGTCCGGCAGGCCTGCGCCGTCGACCTCGCCCGCGGTGTCCGCGACCGGCCCGGGCCCAGACGCCGTCGACCGCCACCACAACGCCAGCGCCAGCAGCAGCACCGCGCCGATCGCCACCCTGCTGTTTCGAGATCGTCCGGTCACTTCATTCCTCATTCACGAATCGGGAAACCCGGACCTGCCCCCGGTTTCCGCGCCCCAACGAAAGGGGCCTTTACCCCGTGCGGGATAAAGGCCCCTGAGCGTTGCAGTCTGACGCTACGAACCGACGGGATCAGAATCCGGAGTCGGCGATGTAGTCCGTCAGCGCCGCGTAGAACTCCATCTCGTCGAAGGTGTCCGGGCCGATGCCGACGATGTCGAGGTGGTCCTGCGGGATCACGTACGACTTCGACGTCATCATCGTCGAGGTGGGGGCGTTCAGGCTCGTGCAGTCTCCGGTCGCCGTCCTCTCGTACACGTAGTCGAGGCAGGGCCAGCAACCGACGTGCTCGAGACGCAGTCCCATCTGCGCGGAGTTGATGCCGACGAGGCCGTCGTCATCGGTGTCGTTGTTGTTGCCGTTGCCGATGCCCGACGCGCCGTCGTTGTCGGCGTCGGTGGTGGCGTAGCCGTCACCGTCGATGTTGTAGAAGCCCTGCTGCACCAGGTAGAGCGCCGGGTTCATGTCCAGGCCCTGCTGGGCCGTGAGCATGCTGCGGCTGCGCGCGATGTACGCGGTGCTGTTCGGGTAGCTCGTGTTGTACGCCTTCAAGCCCGTCGTCACGCCGTCGGTCGAGCTGTAGTCGTTGTACATGAGCGACTTGGCGGCCGCGTAGCCGTCGTTGCCGGCGCCGTAGACCACGTCACCGTAGAAAATCGCGAGCGCGTTGATCACCGACGACACCCCGGGCTTGAGGTCCAGGATGTACTTCGCGACCGGCGAGCCGCGGTGGGGCGACGCCAGGCTGATGCCGTACTTCACGACGTTGCGGGCCTTGTTCGTGTAGAGCAGCTTGGCCGCCTTGCGCAGGTCGATGCCGCCCTGCGAGTGGCCGACGATGTTCACGTAGCTCGCCCCGGAGGAGGCCATGTAGCCGAGGATGTCCTGGTAGAGCTCGTAGCCGCGCGCCTCCGAAGACTGCAGCGGAGTCACCGACGCGATGAAGGACTTCTGTGCGGTGTTGATGTCGGCGTTGCAGCTGGTCTCGAGGAAACCGTCGCAGGGGTCGAGCACGAACACGCCCCAGTCGTCGCCCCAGTAGTCGTAACCGAGGAGGTCGTCGAACCCGCCCGCGCCGTGCGCGAACACGATCGGATAGACGGTCTTGTTGGCGTCCCTTGCCGTCGCGGTCCCTGCGAGGCCTGCGGTCAACAGGCACGAGAGCGCGACGACGGCGCTGGTCTTGATGGATGTCTTCATTGTCCCTCCGGAGAATTCGGGTACCGCCTTGGCGGCGACCCGCAGTCGCTCAACTCGAACCTCACGTCCACCTGCGGCAAGAGCGTGGCTGCGCGGGCGTCGAAGCTGCGCAACGACTTCACGGAATCTACTCGCCGTCCCCACTTGCGTCAATGGAAACGAACCCGCCGCTGTGACGAAAGCGGCGATTGGTGCCGAGAGCAGGCGACGCATCGAGAACGATCGGCGCTTCTAACGACAGCGCTCGCGGTCACGTAACAAGACCTCCCGTGGGTACGCAGCCGCCTACGCGCGGAGTCACGACGGTACGCGCCCGACTACAGCCGCGGCAATCGACCGCGCTGGACGGAAAGCCGCAGCACCGTGTAGACGGCCTTGGCGATCTCGCGCTTCGAGATCTTCGACGTGCCTTCGCGGCGGTCCTCGAAGATGATCGGCGATTCGCCGACCTTCCATCCGGCCGACTGCACCAGGAACAGGATCTCGATGAGGAAGGAGTACCCGTTCGAGAAGATCGCGTCGAGGTCGATCGAGTCGAGCACCCGGAGCCGGTAGAGACGAAATCCCGCCGTGCAGTCGGCAGCCGCAAGGCCGAGCATCGTGCGCGCGAAGGCGTTCGCGCCGCGGCTGAGCAGGCGGCGGTGCAACCCGAAGTCGACGGTGCCGCCGCCCGGCACGTAGCGCGACCCGATCATGACGTCCGAATGCCCGAGGCCCGCGAGCAGGTCGGGGATGTAGCGCGGGTGGTGCGAGAAGTCCGCGTCCATCGTGCCGATCGGATCGAGGCCGAGGGCCGCCGCGCAGCGAATGCCGGCGATGTGGGCCGTGCCGAGACCGAGCTTGGCGGGACGGTGCACCGCGTGAACCCGCGGCTCGCGCGCCGCGAGCTCGTCGACCAGCCGACCGGTACCGTCCGGGGAGTTGTCGTCCACCACGACCACGTGCGCTCCGACCGGCAGCGCGAGGATCTCGGTGACGAGGCGCACGATGTTCTCGCTCTCGTTGTACGTCGGAATGACGATGCCCGGTTGCGCGTTGCTCCCCCCCATGGCGCCCTCCTATTGTGCGCAGCGTCGGGGTGTCAAGGAACAGCGCCGCCGCCTGCCGCCGCCGGAGCGGACCCGGCCGCGCCGAGTCGCGCGACGTCGTCGGCCGTCACGTCGAACACGTAGATCGACCGGCCGATCCTCGCGACGGGCTCGAGGCGATCGAACCACGACCATGCCCCCTGCCTCACGCCGAGGATGCGCGGGCCGGCATACGTGATCGCGTACGGATAGCCGCCGAGAAAGTTCGCGCTGACCGCGCAGAGCCCCGGCGTCGGCACCGTCGGCGGCAGCGTGAAGTCGAGGCCGTAGACGCGGGGATCGACGTGGCCGAAGTACCCGAGGCACACGCGCTCGACGCCGCGCGCGGCCAGGTAGTCCTCGAGGCGGCCGAGGTCCTGCCCCCAGTCGAGATTGGAATCGAGCAGCAAGCGTCGCGCGCGGTCGGGACCTCCGGCCAGCTCGTTGAAATAGGCGAGGTGATGCGGTGTCGCGATCGCACACGAGGCGAGCTGCCACGCCAGCAGCGCGGCCACCACGATGCGGGCGCGGGCCCCGGCGGCGAGCAGCAGGTCCACGCCGCACCCTGCAAGCAGCACGAGGAAGGGGAAGGCCGGCAGCAGGTAGCGAATGCCGTAGTCCTTCGCGTAGTGGAACGACAGGATGTAGATCAGCAGCAGCGGCGGGAGCAGGATCCACAGGTCGCTCGCGCGGCGCGTGCGGCGTCGCGCGACGGCCACCGCGCCGACCGCGAACAGCGCGAGCGAAGCGAGCGGCGTCTTGAGCGCGAGCGCGTAAAAGTAGTAGTACCACCACCCCGTCTTCGACCAGCTTCCGCCGAGGAAGGCGGGATACTCGCCGGCGCTGCTGGCGGCGAGCTGGAAGCGCACGCCTTCGACGAGGGGCGCCGGCAACGGGAAGTCCTGGAACCCGTAGGCTGCGAGGATCGCGACCCACGCGGCCACCGCCATCAGCAGACCGCCTCCGACGAAACGCAGCGCGCCGTCGCGGCGCCAGTCGCCCCACTGCACGGCGACCAGCACGGGGACCACGGGCGCCAGCAGCGCCGCGGTTCCCTTCACGGCGAACGCGAAGCCGAACATCGCGCCGGTCAGCACGGCCCAACCCCACTCCCTGGTGCTCGCGAAGCGCGCGGTCGCGAAAAGGCCGGCGAAGAGCAGCAACGTGACGCCGACGTCGAGGGTGGCCACGGCGCTGTGCGCGATCACGGGCGGCATCGTGCCGTAGAGCACCAGCACGGCCAGCGCCGCGAGCGGCGAGAGAAGCTCGCGGGCGCGAAGGAACACCAGCACACCGAGCGCGACACCGAGCGCAACGACGACGAGGCGCGCCGCGAAGAAGGCGTCGAGGTAATGGTCGCGGTTGAGCCCCATGAAGCTCGTCCCGAACACCCACGGCCCCCAGCCCTGGCTGTTGTCGCGGTGGCGGGGATCGAGGTCGATCTTGACGTCCATCGCGATCAGCGGCAGGGCCATCACCATCTTGAGCAGGGGCGGATTGGTGGGATCGAAGGAAAGATCGCCGGTCTGCAGGTGATAGAGGCCGGCCGGCACGTAGACGAACTCGTCCGGGGTGGGCGTGTTGGTGCGGGCCGCCACGACGGCGTTCGCCGCGAAGAACCCGAGCACCACGACCAGGGCGACCACCTGCGTCGAGGCACGCCGGGCGAACCCCTGGAGCACATCGAGAGCCCCGTCGGCCGCCTTCGCGACGACCGGCGAAGCAGCGCCGGGCGCCTGCGCGACGCGGCGCGGATCGACGGGAGGCGCCGCCGGCGCAGTCCGCGCCGGCGCGGTGTTCTTCTTGTGACGACGTGACATCGATGGAACCGGAGTTCTCCGACTAGCTGGAGAGCAGTTGCCGGCGTCGATAGCAGCCCAGCGCATGGTCGTTGACCATGCCTGTGGCCTGCATGTGGGCGTAAACGATGGTGGAGCCGACGAAGCGGAAGCCGCGTTTCTTGAGGTCTTTGCTGATCGTGTCCGACAGCGGCGTGCGCGCCGGGTAGTCGGAGATCTTCGAGAGGCGGCTCACCAGCGGCTTGCCGTCCACGAAACGCCAGACGTACTCGTCGAAGGACCCGAACTCCTTTTGCACCGCGAGGAACTGCCTTGCATTGCTGACCGCCGAGGTGACCTTGAGGCGGTTCCTCACGATACCGGGATCGAGCAGCAGCTTCTCGACCTTCGCAGGCGTGAAGCGCGCGACTTTGGCCGCGTCGAAATCCGCGAACGCCGCGCGATAGGCCTCGCGCTTGCGCAGGATCGTGTACCAGCTGAGACCCGCCTGCGCGCCTTCAAGCGTGAGGAACTCGAAGAGCTTGCGATCGTCGTGCACGGGCACGCCCCACTCCTCGTCGTGATAGGCAACGTAGTCGGGCTTGGAAAGGTCAACCCAGGGGCAGCGCTCGCGCCGGTCCGTCATCGGTTCATCGCCCGGCGCGTGACCGGGGTTCGCTCGTGATCATGCAAGGGGAAAGCAGCCGCCGGACCCGGGTGAACGTCGCGCTCACGCACTGCTAGGGAAGCGAGAGCCATGCGCCGGCCGTCACCCTGTCGACGTACGTGGCGCCGCCCATTCCGTCGGGCTTGTAGATGGCCGCTTCGGCCCACGCCAGGGACGACAACGGCGCGCAGGAGTTGCCCGCGTGTCCGATCAGCGCCGTGTTGGTACCGGGCGCCGGAGCCCCGCCGAGCATCGCGAAGGTGTCGCTGCAGCGCGACGCCTCGTCGTAGACGAAGTAGGTCAGTTCCTGGCTCTCCTCGAGGACAGGGCCGAAATCCATCAGGGAGGCGGTCTCGACGTTGCGGCAGAACTCGCTCGTGAGCACGCGTCCCACCGTGATGCCGAGCGTGGCGAAGGCATCGCCGATCGCGGCGGCCTCCGTGCGTCCGGTCGGGTTGAGCTGGCGCGCGGTGGCCGTTGCGCAGTTGCTGTCGCAGCTCTTCCACCAGTCGGGCACCGCGGTGGTGTCGGCCGTGCCGAGGGCGAGCTGATCGCCGCAGACATCGGCCGAAGCGTGTCGCCAGTGCAGCACGTAGCCGCCGGCCCTCAGCGCTTCGCGCACCGTCGGGGTGATCGTGGTGTGAGAGCCGGTCGTCTCGCAGTTGCTGTCGATGTCGCAGCCGTAGACGGCGTAGTGGTAGGTGCGGGGCACACCGGTCGTGTTCGGCAACAGGGCCGTCAGGTCGTCGCCCGCCGCTTCGGCCTCCCCTTCGAAGACCACGGCCGCCGCGGGATCGTCGGGGCCGCCCGGCGCGGCGTTGAGCACGCGCAGCAGCCGGGACCGGACGAGCCCCGAGCCGGGATCCGGCGCCACCCACGTCAGGTCGATGGAAGACCCGCTCACCGCCGCCATCAGGCCCGTCGGTACAGGAGTCGTCGAACTGCCGTCGATGCGCGACGCGGCGAAGAACAAAAAGTCCGCGACGAGGCCGTTTGCCGCGGCCGCGTCGCCGGTCGTCGTGCAGGTGCCGCGAGCGTCGCGCCGCTCGAATCTCTCCGACAGGTCGGCCTCGCTCGAGGTGACGCAGAGGGGATCGACGGCCATGCCCGCGGCCGCGGCCACGCGACGGCAGTTCAGTTCGTGTTTTGCCCTGCGCGCCGTGGCGCGCAGCTTGCCCGCCGCACAGCGACGGCCGTCCGGCGGGACGACCAGCAGCGTCATGAGGTCGCCTTCGAAGGCGTGCAAGGCGGTCGTCACGTCCGACAGTTCCCCGCTCGACGCGCAGCCCCCGCCCGCCTCGGCGGCGGCGAAGGCGTTTGCCAGGAGCGAATCCACCTCGGCGGCGCAGTCCGGATCGAGGGGATCGGCATGTCCCACCGTGCGAGCGCGGCAGCGCAGCAGCGAGGTAGCCGCGCGGGAGAGCGAGCCGAGCTTGTCGGCGTTGCACGCCGCTTCGTCGGCAACCGACGCTTCCGGGCAGACGAATGCAGTGGTGATCGCGAGCAGCGAGAGGATCGCAAGGAGGCGACGAGGCATGGAGGCGACACTAACGCGCCGCGACCCTACGTGCCAACCGGGAAACCCTTCCGGTCCCACCCCGACCCGGGCGCGGCGACCGCCGGCGCGCCGCCTGCGGGCATCCCGGCGCGAGCAGGCACGCCGGAAGGTGGTCGCGGGGCTACCCCCGACCCCGCGCCTGCGCGATGAAGTCCGGGAGCGGCCGCCTCTGGACGCCGCGCACGTCGAAGTTGGCCGGATCGAGCCACCCCTCCAGCGCCGTCTTCAGGGCCGGCCATTCGCCGTCGAGGATGGAAAGCCACGCCGTGTCGCGGTTGCGGCCCTTGATGACCATCGCCTGGCGGAAGATCCCCTCGAACTGGAAGCCGAGGCGCCGCGCCGCAGCCAGCGACGGCGCATTGGCGCTGTCGCACTTCCATTCGTAGCGGCGATACCCGAGTTCATCGAAGGCCCGGCGCATCATCAGGTACATTGCCTCGGTGGCGGCAGGCTTTCGCTGCAGGGCCGGCGAGTAGCTGAGGTGTCCGACCTCGATGCTGCCCATCGCCGGATCGATGCGAAGGTAGGACGCCACTCCGACCGGCGCGCCGGAGGGCTCCTCGACGATGGCGTAGAAGATCGTGTGGTCGAGGTTCTGCATCGAGGCGACCGCGGCCTCGTAGTCATCGGCGGAGGCGTAGGGGCCGTAGGGCAGGTAGGTCCAGTTGCGCCCCTCGGGATCGGCGGCGTAGGCCTCGTGAAGGGCGCGCGCGTGCCTGGCTGCATCGAGGGCTTCGAGGCGGCAGAAGCGACCATGCATCGGCTCGCGCGACGGCCTCTCGCGCGTCGTCCAGCCGGGCAAGGGAAAGCCGATGGGCTGTCCGAATCGGTTGATCACCTGAGACATGGGGCGCGAACCTAGACGGGCAGCGATTCGCGCGCCACCCGAGCCGCGCTCGCCGCGCTTTCGTTGCGGGCGGCCTTCTCCGACGCCTCGCGGGAAGCGGCAACCCCCGGCCGGCCGGCGCCGGATCGGCCCTCCCCGGCCCTCCCCGGCGAGGGCCGGCATCTTAAAAGGATAGCAATCTGGTCAACCCCTCGATGGGTAACAGGGTTGACTGGCGGCCGGGCGACGCTAA